>Ga0315276_10000117_pt1 | contig 63190 bp, 55 predicted proteins | sample YL17G05_0_MG_FD_204542 | JGI IMG/M metagenome (GOLD analysis project Ga0315276, IMG submission 204542) | Sediment microbial communities from Yellowstone Lake, YNP, Wyoming, USA - YL17G05_0 | ecosystem: Environmental > Aquatic > Freshwater > Lake > Sediment | place: USA: Wyoming | collected...
GAATTCAAAAAGGCAACGGAGCTCAATCCCAACCTTGTGCACGTCCATGAGAAACTTGCGGAAGTATACCAGTCCCTCGGCGATTACGAACTGGCTATCATCCGGTACAGGCTCGCGCTGGGCAATGAGCCCAACAATCCCGACCTCTGGAGGAAACTGGGAAACATGTATATGGAGAAGGGCGACCAGTATCAGGCACAAAACGCCTTTCAGAAGGCGGCGGAACTTGGCAAAGAAAGTCAGGACAGCGGTTTCGATATGGGCCTTTTTTATCTCAGGGAAAAACGCTACGCAGAGGCTGTCAATGAATTTAAAACCATTATTGAAAAAAAACCGCTTTATGAACAGGCATGGTATCGCCTTGGAACGACTTATCTCGCGCAGGCCGAAGAGGAACATGCAAAAAGAAACAATGCAGAGGCAAATCGTTTATATGGCGAAGCTGCGGCCGCTTTGCGAAAGGCCAAGGAGATCAATCCCCAGTTTGCGGATGCCTCCTACAATTTGGGCTTGACTTTGCTCAAGCAGGGCAAAACACTCGATGCGCAAAAAGAATGGGAATATACAACGACCATTGCACCGAATTACCCGCGCGCCCTTTACAACTTGGGGCTTTTGTATCAGCAGACGGGGCGCGCAAATGACGGGCTTTCGATGTTCTGCAGGTTTGTTGCAGCGGCCGGAAATCAGTTTCAAGTGGAGGCAACAACCGCACGACAGGCCATCGAAACCAACAAGTTCAAATGCCAAAACTGATCATAAGCGAACGCGGCACAAAAAACGAATGGACGCACCCGTGTCTGGAAGAGGAAATCTCCATCGGGCGTCAAGATGAGAATATTGTCGCCCTGCCGGCGCATGGCGTCTCGCGCCAGCACGCCAAGATCGTCAAGGTGGATGAAAATTTCTTCCTCATGGATCTGGGCAGCGGAAACGGGACGATGCTCAACGGCACCCCGATCCGTCCGAATGAAAAGCATCTCCTGCGCAACAATGATCTCGTCTCCATAGACGCCTACGATCTTCGTTTTTACACCACCGATGAAGAGGTGGAAAGTTCGTATAACGAGGAGATAACGGACAGCGATATCCTTGAGGTGAAGCTGCTCAAGAAGGTCTTGAAGGCCTTGGACAAGGAAACGGTCCCGAGCCTTGAAGTCTTGAACGGCGTGGCCGAGGGCAAGAAGATCTTTTTCGCCGATGACATGAGCGATCTTGTCATCGGCCGCGAGCCATCCTGCGATTTCCCGATCAACGAGTTTGTCATCTCGCGCAAGCACGCAAAGATCATGAAGCGCTGGGGCGGGATCGTCATCAGGGACATGGAGAGCAAGAACGGGACATTCATCAACAACCGCCGCGTCGTTGAGGAGTTTTTGCATGATGGCGACCGCATCGCCATGGGAACCATCGTTTTGCTGTACAGAAATCCGCAGGAGATCAATCTTGCGCAGCTTTCAGAAAAGATACCGCCCAAGCGAACGCCTGCTCCGGTCAAACCCCAAGATATTGAGATTCCAAAAGAGGAGCTCGCCCCGACCGAAGAGGCCGCTCCGGGAGAAGAAGCCGAAGTTCCGGAGATAGGAGAGGCGCCGCCCGAAGAGGCCCCGTTTACTATGGAGGAAGGCGAAGAAGCCCCGCCGCGAGCCTTAAAAAGGTTGGTCTACCCGCTGCACACGCCCAAGTTGCCCATCCTTAAACGACTGACACCGGTCGAAATAGGCATGATAGGCCTGGGGGCACTCGTTCTCATCTTCGCGTTTATCACCGTTGTGAATCTTATCTTTGAATAAACAATAGCGAGAAAGGCGAGCAAAGCAATTCCAGTAATCTTGGCGGCTCTAGACGTGGCCCCGCTGGCCTTAGCCCTTCGCCGTCCCGCCAATGCTCATGTACTATTCGGGTATCCACAAATTTTCTTGCAGGAAGGCGGGGTTTGGAGCATTTAGCGCCGTCTACGACCGAAGGTGTATGAGGAGCGAAAATTTTGACTGGTTTCGCGAGTTAGGGGCTGACAGCGGCAAGACACCTAACTCGCAGGGAAACCAGCAAATTTTCACGACGAGTAGCCGAAGGGAGTGGCGCAGCTCCAAACCCCGCCTTCCCGCAAGAAAATTTAATGGACCGCGATACGGAGAAAAAATATAATTGTGTTTCTCTGTGTCTCTGTGTCTCTGTGTCTCTGTGGCCAATTATGCGGTGGCGGCCTCAAGGACTTCCTGCGGCAGGCCGACGCGCGCGATGGGCTGTATGCGCAGGTTTTCGGCAAGCTCCTGATAGGACAAGACGGAGAGCTGGGGAAATTCGAGTTCCACAATTTTCCTGAAGTAGCGCCTGATCTCTGCGGTCGTCAAAATCACCGGCGGACGGGCCCCCGGGGGGAACGGATGCGAGGCGATCTCCTTGCCCACCGCCTCGATTATCTCCTGCGTTATCTCCGGCTCAAGCGCCAAGTAGTTGCCTTTCTCAGTCCTTCGGATCGCGTTTTTCACAAGGTCTTCAATGTCCGCGTCCAGAAGATACACAGCCAGTGTATTTGCCGCGCCCGCGTACTTGTGCGTGATGTAGCGCTTGAGACCCGAACGAACATGCTCTGTTAGAGTCAACGTGTCGCGTTCGATCTCCCCCCACTGCGCAAGTGTGGAGAAAATCGTCTTCAAATCGCGAATGGCAACGTCCTCCTGAACCAGACGCTGGAAGATCTCGGCCAGCTGAAGCAGCGTGATCACTTTGGGCACGAGCTCCTTTACCAACGCCGGATGCGATTTTTCAAGCTCTGTGAGCATCGTCTGGATTTCCTGAAGGCCCAAAAACTCATGCGCCTGCTTTCTCAATACGAATGAAAGGTGCAAAATCAGATACTCGGCGGTGTCCCACATCCTGAATCCCGCCTGTGTTGCAACATCCTTGTACTGATCCGAGATCCATGTGACGACGGATCCGTCGATCGGATGGATCGTCTCGGTTCCGGTGATATTGAAGAGCTGAAGCTGTTCCAACGGTTCGCCGACGAGGATGTGGCCTTTCATCACGCGACCCTGTGCCACTGGAACTTCATTTATGTTGATGATATAGGATTCGGGCTCCATATCAACCGTCTGGCCGCGCACCTGAATGCCCGGAAAATTCACGCCCAATTCATAATACAAGCCGTGCCGCAGAAGAGGTATGAGCTCATTTATAAATCGGCCGCCGTCCTGCGCGTCATCCACAAATGGGATGATGGCGGCCCCGACTTCCAGTGAAATAGGGGAAGGCATGATGAACGGCAATACATCGCCGTGTTTTTTGATCGCCTTTTTGACCACATCGGATCTGGGCGTCTCCATGATCTCCTGCACCACCTTCTGCTTTGATTTGATAAGCAATGCCGCAACAGAACCGATGGTTAACCCCATGACGATGAACGGAATTTTCGGAAGTCCCGGAATAATCGCCATTATGCCCAAGAGCACGGCCGCGATAATGAGCGCCTTGGGATATGCGGTGAGCTGGGTTACGATTTCACGTCCAAGATTTGACGCCTCAGTTTCGGACGCAACGCGCGTCACGACAACGCCCGCAGAGACGGAGATGATAAGCGCCGGGATCTGCTGGACCAGTCCGTCGCCGATCGTCAAAAGTGAATAGATCTGAATGGCGTCAGCAAAAGACAGTCCGCGCTGCGCAACGCCGATAATAAAACCGCCGATAATGTTGATCAAAATAATGATCATGCCTGCGATGGCGTCTCCCTTGACGAACTTCATGGCGCCGTCCATTGCGCCGTAGAACTGGGATTCGCGCTGGAGATGCATACGCCTCTGGATCGCCTGCTCCATGTTTATGATGCCGGCCCTGAGATCCGCGTCGACGGACATCTGCTTGCCCGGCATGGCGTCCAAGGTAAAGCGCGCACCGACCTCGGAGACACGCTCGGCGCCCTTCGCGATCACTATGAAATTGATGAGGGTAATTATAATGAAGAGGATGCCGCCCACAATATAATTTCCCCGCACCACGAACGACCCGAATGTCCGGACAACCTCGCCGGCGTTTGCCTGTGCAAGGATGAGCCTCGTGGTCGAGATGTTAAGCGAGAGCCGGTAAAGTGTTGTAATGAGGAGAATTGTGGGAAATGACGCGATGCGCAGCGTATCCGTGATGTATAGCGCAACGAGGATAATGACAACCGCAATGGTGATCTGGATCGTGAGCAGGATGTCCAAGAGCCATGTCGGCAACGGGATGATCATCATCCCCACGACCGCGATCACCAAAACAGCGAGAACGACATCGCTGTACTTGGCAATCAGCTCATTTAGATTGCTGAATGCAAAAGGTACCCTTTGAGCCTGCGATTCTTCTGCCATATAAATGATATTATCATACTAAAATTCAAAATTCCAAGCATCAAATCCGTAACAAATCCTAAATTCGAATATCTAAATCCTAAACAAATTCAAATGACCAAAATCCAAAATTCAAAACCTCGTTTTGATCATTTGAATTTTGAAATTTGGATTTGTTTAGAATTTAGGATTTAGTGCTTAGGATTTCTCATTTTCCGCAGCACTTTTTATACTTTTTCCCGGAGCCGCACGGGCATGGATCGTTTCGACCGACCTTTGGCCCCGCATACTGGACTGTTTTGACAGGCGCCCCAAAATCTCCGCGAGCCTCGGCAGGCGCCTCTTTTGCAAATGCGGTGACCTCGCGATGGCTGATCTGCGTCGGCTGGCGGGCGCGCCCTGCCGCTGCTGCGCGGGCTACACTCTCCTCGGTTGTCACCTGAACACGGAAAACTTTCTGAACAACGTCTGTCGTGAACTGCCCCATCATATTGCGGAAGAGCATATACCCTTCCTTTTTATACTCAAGAAGCGGGTCTTTCTGGCCGTATCCCCTGAGCCCGATGCCTTCCTTCAGGTGATCCATCTGCAGGAGGTGGTCCTTCCAGAGGGCGTCAAGGGTCTGCAGGAGGATGATTTTCTCAACCTGCCGCATGATTGGGCCGGTATTCAATGCCTCGCGCTCATCATAATAGGCAACAACACGATCATACAGGAATTGTCCAATGCCGTCCACGGTCCTTGCCTGTTGCGGCACATCTGCGAGGCTATAATTCATGTTGAAGGTGCCCCTTATTTTTTCCTCCAGGGGTTTTTGATCGAACTCGGCATCAATACGATCGGGCAGATCTCCTTCGATGATGCCGGTCACCACCTGATCGATCATGTCCAGAATCATGTCCTTGGTATCCTGACCCGCAAGTATCTCACGTCGCCGTCTGTAAATTGTGGCCCTCTGCTGATTCATCACATCGTCGTACTCGAGGAGGTTTTTGCGGATCAGAAAATTGTGCCCCTCCACCTTCTTTTGCGCGTTTGCGATCGCGCGCGTGAGCCACGGATGCGCGATCTCGTCGTCCTCCTCCATCCCCAATCTATCCATCATCGTAGAGATGCGCTCGCCGCCGAAGATGCGAAGCAGATCATCCTCCAAGGAGAGGTAAAACCGCGATGTCCCCGGATCTCCCTGCCGGCCCGATCGGCCACGAAGCTGGTTGTCGATGCGCCTGGCCTCATGCCGTTCCGTTCCAAGGATGTGGAGCCCCCCCGCAGCAATCACTTTTTGCTTTTCTTCTTCTGCAATTTTCTTCAAGGACTGAAGGGCCTTTTGATACTCGTCTTCCGGCGCATCTTTTCCGACCTTCGCGCGAGCAAGGAATGCCGGATTGCCGCCCAGAATGATATCGGTTCCGCGGCCGGCCATGTTGGTCGATATCGTCACCGCCTTGAAGCGGCCCGCCTGCGCAACGATCTCGGCCTCCTTTTCGTGGTGCTTCGCATTCAGAACATGGTGCTGGACGCCGAACCGCGAAAGCGTCTTGGAGAGCAGCTCGGATTTTTCGATGGAGATCGTGCCGACGAGCACCGGCTGGCCCTTCTCATGACGCTCCTTTATCTCCTCCACTGCCGCCTTGAACTTGGCATCCGTCGTCTTGTAGATCACATCGGGGTGGTCGGTCCTGACCATGGGCATGTGCGTTGGAATGATCATCACCTCAAGGTTGTAGATCTTCGCGAATTCGGCCGCCTCTGTATCCGCCGTACCCGTCATGCCGGCCAGTTTTTTGTACATTCTAAAATAGTTCTGGAATGTGATGGTGGCCAGCGTCTGGTTTTCGTTTTCAATCCGGACGCTCTCTTTTGCCTCCACCGCCTGATGAAGACCGTCGCTCCAGCGCCTGCCCGGCATAAGCCGGCCGGTGAATTCATCGACGATCATCACCTGATCGTCCTTCACCACATAATCAACGTCCCGCTTGAACAGCGTATGCGCGCGAAGGGCCTGATTCACATGATGCAAAAGATTTATGTTCTGGGGGTCATAGAGGTTGGATACGTTGAGCCGCGATTCCACATGCGCAACACCATTCTCTGTGAGCATCACCGCCTTGGACTTTTCATCGATCGTATAATCTTTTTCATGATTTAGATATGGGATGATGCCGTTGATGATGTAGTAGAGTTCAGTGGACTGCTCGGCGGGACCTGAGATGATAAGCGGTGTCCGCGCCTCGTCGATCAAGATGGAGTCGACTTCATCCACGATTGCGTAATTGAGTTCCTTCTGGACGTACTGCGAGAGATCGTACTTCATGTTGTCGCGCAGATAATCGAAGCCGAACTCGTTGTTGGTTCCGTATGCGACATCGGCATTATAAGACCACTGGCGCTCGGAATCGGTGAGGCCGTGGACGATGGTGCCGACGGAGAGTCCCATGAATTTGTAAATTTCCCCCATCCACTCCGCATCGCGGCGGGCAAGGTAATCATTGACGGTGACGACGTGAACGCCCTTCCCGGTCAGCGCATTGAGATAGACAGGGAGCGTTGCAACAAGGGTCTTGCCCTCGCCGGTCTTCATCTCGGAGATCTTTCCTTCATGCAGGATGACGCCGCCAATGAGCTGAACGTCGAAGTGGCGCATGCCGAGTGTGCGGACAGATGCCTCACGCACAACGGCAAAGGCCTCCGGCAGAATTGCCTCCAGCGGTTCACCGTTGGCCACGCGCTCCCTGAAACGCGGTGTCTTTGCCTTGAGCTCCGCGTCTGAAAGCGCCTTTATCCGGGCTTCAAGCTCGTTTACTTTTATCACAACAGGTTGGATGCGCTTGATCTCCCGCTCGTTCTTGGTTCCGAATATCTTTTTGAATACGGAGGCAATCACTTGTTTATCCTTTCTTGAAATCCCCCCATCCCCCCTTTAGCAAGGGGGGGTAAGGGGGATTTGATTTCGGGGAATCTAGGCAATAAACAAAAGAAAAGCAAGGCGGCTCTTACCGCCCCATCATCGGCATTGGAGTCATCGTATAGGCGGGATTCATGTAAAGCATAATGCCATTACATACTTGAATTGCGGGATTATAGGCCCCGTATCCATGAGCCGAACTCGTTTCGTACATCAACATTGCGCCTTGATTATAAGTTGAATCATCAACAAGACCTGCGATCTGAGGAGCCGACGCAGAATATGTCTCGCTTGAATCTATAAAACCGCTGATGGCTTTATCAACTGTGGTTGACGAAAACCTGTAACCGGTGATGAAAGACACGACACCCCTGAAAAAAGATGCAACTGACTCAAGATCTTCAAGTGCCGACGTCTTCGAACCTGAAGGTGGTGAAGTAGGTGCTGGCCCGCCGCCTGCGGGACTTGCAGGCGCCGATCCGCCGCCTTTTTTACCTCCGATTCCCAATCGGATAACTGGAATCACAATCCCTGTGAGCGAATCGACGCTGGTATCGCTGCTACCACCTTGGGGATACGATTTTGCACCATCCTTTAAATTAGCCCGCGCTGGTTGACCCGCATCACGAGAAATAAACATAGGCACTGCATCAGAAGAGATATACTCAGGAACTGCTTCAGCCGGAGATACCCCGTCTTCGGGCAGTGATTGATTTTTTTGGCCGGCGCGCTGCGCGATCTCATTCTCATCTAACGAGAGCTCAGCCATCCATTTCTGAAGCAGTCTCCATGCCTCTTCTCCATGAGCGACGATGTTTCCACGGGCATCTTTTATTTCGGCCAGTCTTAGGGCGATTGGTAGAGATCGTTTATTATCCCTACTTTTATCATACAGGGCTTCTCTCAACTGACGAAGTATATGGATGGGCGGCGTGTTTTTTTTGCGCAGTGATTTGAGTACCTCCGTCCACATCTCCCTATCGCTTGGAGGTATACTACTGCCGCCACCGGATACACCGACAGCGCCTTTTGCCTTGAAATCTGCCATTCACCCACCTTTTCGGCATAAAGCCAAAAAAGTTGCTTGGTTTTTAATGCGCAATAATTTTTTGCACATTCCCCGCAGTCTTAGGGAAATAAAAAAGCCCCGGCCATTTACTGACAAGGCCAGGGCCCTCCCCAAAAGACTGAATTTAGGTGTCCGACATCCGGTGTCGGACACCAAAATTTACATGTTTTCAACTATGTAATTCAACGGGTTCACCGGGACGCCGTCCACGTGGATTTCATAGTGAAGGTGGGGTCCCGTACTTCGTCCGGTGTTGCCAATGGCCGCGATGATCATCCCGCGATTGACCCTCTTGCCTTCTTCAACAAAGACTGCGGAACAGTGCGCATAAACGGTTGAAATGCCATTTCCATGGTCAACGACGATCATGTTGCCGTAGCCTGAACGATATCCGGTGTATGTCACAATACCGTCCCCGCTGGCCATGACCGGCGTCCCATAAGGCCCGGCAATGTCAATGCCATCGTGGAGCCTGCCGTTATATCCACGCGCAATACGACGGAATGAGCGGATATCGCCGAATCCCGACGTCACCCAGCCGCGCGTAGGCCATATTGAAGGAAGCGAGGCCCAGAAGAAGAGGCGGTCCTGCTGCAGGGCAAAGACGCTATTTAATCTCTCCTCGGTATTGGCAGCCAACATCGTGAGCTTATCAAGTTTGAGATCAAGTTTTGAGGTGAACGGTTCGCTGAAAGGGGATTTCCATGCCTTGTCCATCAGCTGAGGCGTCCCATTGCTTTTTTCTACTGCAGGGAGCCAATCTTCCTCATCGACTGGTCCCTCGCCGGACTGGTGCTGATCGCCCTGCCTTATTATGGACTCGATCTTTGCTGCAAAGCGACCGGTCCGCCCAAGGGCTTCTTCCAGAAATGCGAGTTTTGAGAAGAGCTTGGAGCTCTCCCGCCTGTAATCGGCCGCATCAAGCCTCGTCTGCTCCGTTGCCAAATAGGCGTTCCTGTAGTGGACAAAACCTATGATTGAAGAGGTTAAGACAGCAAAGAACCCCACGGAAAGGGCAATCAGGGCGCCAAAAAGCCGGTTGCCGACCTCAAGCTTCCTGACTGAGGACCGATTCCCCGAAATTATAAGTATGCTATATCGCTCAGTGGCCTTTGTCATTTTCATGCCAAATAGAATCTCTCGTTAATACTGCTTAAAATTAGAATTAATTGAAAGGGAACGGAATGAATAAAACTTTGGGACAACCAATCAAGTGGGTAACACAGTGAATCAAATGTGTCAACCCCGTTACTAATTTCACTTAAACTTTTTTCGCCGATAAAATTGGTCTATTTTTCAAGGTCTTTAAGTAATAAAAAAATCACCTGAAATTTGTAACGGGGTCAACCCAAGAAAACTTTAATTATTTTAATGCAGTAGACTCGTCTTCGGATATGGTGCCCTCATCCTCAGGGTGCACAGTCTGATCTAGCTCCTCCACCTGTGTTAGGATGACGGTTATGTTATCGTCGCCCCCCCGTTCATTGGCGATATCGATGAGCCGGCTGACAGCCGTTTCAAGGTCACTGTTAACGACAATATCCTTGATCTCGCCGTCCTCAACCAGGTTGCTTAATCCATCGGTGCACAAGAGGTAACGGTCGCCCATGCGAAGGGCGCGTATATCAACGTCAGAATCAACCAATTCCTGAAAACCGACCGAGCGTGTGATGATATTCTTGAGGCGGTGAATGCGGGAGTCCTCTGCGGAAATGAGCCCTGCCCGTATCTGTTCCTCAACCAGAGAGTGGTCCCTCGTAATCTGAACTATCTTATCATCACGTATGCGGTAAGCCCGAGAATCACCGACATTGGCGATATAGGCCTTATTTTTTCTGAATAACAACGCCACGGTGGTTGTGCCCATCCCATACAGGTTTACATCTTCATTGGCCCTTTCGAAGATGCGCTGGCTGGCAATGCGGATGGCGTATCTCAAGCAGCCGGGATAGTCCCCCTTGTTCACACGCTCGCCCTCAAGGAGGGTCATTTCGGGATCGTCTTCAAGCGCCTTGACGATCTCGCTGATCGTTTCTATCGCCAGCTTGCTTGCATATTCGCCGCCGAGATGGCCGCCCATCCCATCGGCAATCAGATAAAAATGACGTTCGTCATTGACTAAGAAGGCGTCTTCATTCCTCTCACGACGTCTGCCAACATCTGATTTTCCATATGACCTGATACGCATGTGTTTTCCTGTATCTTAAATTCACCACAAAAACGCAAGCAACAAGAGGGCATTCTTGATCCAAATGCCTTTTGCCGCGGCACAAACTGACTTGCTTTTAGTAATCAAAAACTCATCATTTGAAAAGAAAAATTAGATCAGGAGGCACCGCTCACCTGAATATCCGATACAAGAATAGATGGGGCGCCGTAATTTCCAATAAATTTGAGGTCAGTGCCCACCCCTGCCACTTTGCCAAAAAGCTCGTGCACATTGCCGGCTACGATTACGCCGCGGACGGGACGGCCTTTCTGCCCCCCGTCGAGGCAAAATCCCTCCGCCCCCAGCGAGAAATCTCCCGTTACGGGATTGGCCGTATGCAATCCCATTATATCGGTGACAAGAAAGCCGTTCTTGATCATGGAGAAGAGAGCCGCGGGCTGGCTATCCCCAGATTTAATATAACAATTGCTTACGCTAATAGACGGCAGCTTGTGAATCGACGGGCGAAAACTGCTGCCTGTTGAGAGCTTTCCTTCACGTGCAGCGCGCTGGGTATCATATAACCAATTGAAGATAACGCCGTCTCTGACAAGCACAACTTTGCGCCGTGGCACTCCCTCGTCGTCAAAGGGAAAACTGCCGTAACCATCGGGCAAAAGGCCGTCATCAATGATGGTGACCAGACTATGATAAACTGATTTGCCCTTCTTCTCCGCGATGGCCGACTTTTTCCGCTGGACGTTATCGGCAAAAAATGACGGGGCGAGCAAACGAAGAAGCGATGCAGCCGGGCGCGGCTCAAATACGACGTCATAGCGGCCGGTCGGCAGCGGAGAAGCGCCGAGAAGCGCAAGCGATCTCCGGGCTGCGCGCACGGCCGTCCCTTCGATATCAAGATCCTCGAAACGCGGCGAAAATGAAAAGTCGTATCCGCTCTCGGATACGTTATTTGATTGTGCAATTGCACGAACCTCGCACGAAACGATTTGCCGCGACGCATTTTGTCTCACGCCGTGGGAGTTATAAATCACAACTCGCCGGATTGATTCCTCATAAAGGGGTTGCCTAACCCGCACGATCCTGGGATCCGTTGCCTTGGCTACCCGCTCAAGCTCAAGGGCCACGGCTATTTTTTGCAATTCAGGAATATCTTTAAGCGGCTTTCCTTCTTTCTCGGAGATTTTTAATTGAGCTTGTTTGCTCCCTTTGCGAGACGGCTTTGGGATGACCGATTCCTCTGAAGAGGCCACCTCTTTCACGTTTGCAAGGGCAGCCGAGACAAGGCCCAAGAGGGCAGTGTCCGACAAATCAGTTGATGACGCCCAGCCGATGCGTTGATCCTTAACGGCCCGAATTGCGACGCCCTCTAGCAGGGCACTGGAAAACGATTCAACCTGCCCGTCACGCGCCTCGACCGCAAGGTGTTCGGTTCCAAGAAAACAGATCTCAAAGGCGTCAATGGATTCGTCCTCGAGACGATCTCTAACAAAATTAATAATTTGTTCGGGTTCCATAAAAACAGTGTTTAAGTACGTAAGTGTTTAAGTGCCGAAGTCAAAGACTTAAACACTTCTACACTCAAACACTTAAACACTAGCCCTTTCAAGCATTTCCTCCGCATGAGTCCGCGTCGCCTCAGTGATCTTCGTGCCACCAAGCATCCTCGATAATTCTTCGACACGCTCTTTTAAGTCCAGTGATTCAATTTGAGCCAGTGTCCTGCCCTTGATCACGCGCTTTTGCACACGGAAGTGATCGTCACCGAAACAGGCAATCTGCGGAAGATGCGTGATGCAGATGACCTGACGCGATGATGCAACCTCGCGCAGCTTTTTCCCAACGATCTCAGCTGTTGCCCCGCCAATTCCGCTGTCAACTTCATCGAAGATCGAAGTCAAAGCAAGCCTCGTTTTATCTGCAAGGACCCGCTTGATTGCAAGCATGAAGCGTGAGAGTTCCCCACCGGATGCGATTTTGGCCAGCGGTCTTAACTCTTCACCGATATTTGGTGAAATCAGGAACTCAACCCCGTCCTTTCCTTCTGTGCCCCATTCTTCCTCCGGCAGATTTGTGAGCTGAACAGCAAATTTCGTCTTTCCAAGGCCAAGACCGCTTAACTCCTTTTCCATCTTTTCTGTGAGTTCACTCGCCACAATATGGCGTTTTTTTGACAACCCGTCAGCGATTTGTGCCCTCACTATCCGCGCATTTTCAAGTACCTTCTCCTTTTCCACCAATAGTTCGTCATAACGCTCGACATTATCGATTTCTGTTTCAAGTGAATTAAGCTTCTCAATGCATGATTCAATGCTTCCCCCGTGTTTTCGCTTCAATTCCTTTATAAGATGCAGTCGATCATGAATCGCCTCCAATCGATCTGGATCAGCATTGAGCTTCTCGACATAACGTTTGAGTTCGCGCGAAACATCGGATAATTCAGAACCGACTCGACTCACGGTCTCTTTCAAACCCGTGAGTGTCTGGTCGATCTGCGAACATGATGAGATTGCCTGTTCAACAGATCCCAGCACTTCAACGACCGAGCCTGCAGAACCGTACAATGACTCCTCGGACTCTCTAATCTTTGACTCAAGCTGAACCGCGTGCCTGAGCCGGCTCCTCTCCGCCTCAAGCTCTTCATCCTCTCTGATCTTCAAGCCCGCACCTTTGAGTTCCTGCATCTGGTACTTTATAAAATCGAGTCGCTCCTTTGCCTCCAGTTCACCTCTCCTGAGGCGATCCACCTCATCATGTAGTGATATATAATGATGATGAGCAGCGTTATATTCTTCCCTAATGGGTTCAATAGAACCAAACTGGTCAACGATTGAGCAATGTGATGCAGGATTAAGAAGCAGCTGATGTTCGTGCTGCGAGGACACATCAACAAGGCGTTCTGCAATATCTTTGAGCATTTGCTGCGTCGCTGGGGCTCCATTGATTGCAATCTTGCCCTTGGTGGCAGAACTCAAGACACGATGTATGATGAGTTCATCCTTGGCCTCGATACCCATGTTCGCAAGCGTATCGACAAAATCTTTCGGGACGTCTTTAAGCAAAAAACGCGCCGTGACTGTTGCGCGCTCCTCACCCGAGCGGATAAGATCAGAAGATGCACGATCGCCCAAGACAAGATTCAATGCCTGCACTACGATTGTCTTGCCCGCTCCGGTCTCGCCCGTGATCACATTAAACCCCGACCCGAACTCGACCTCCAATTTGTCGATGATCGCAAAGTTTTCGATGTGAAGTGATTGAAGCATAACAAACCTAAATTTAGCGGCTCAAAAACTTGTAGCATGCAAACCTCACAACCTTCAATGAAAATTTCATATAGGCAGGACCACTACATGTGTCGAAAACACAAGGAGAAACGATTATATTAGGATAAGCCAATGTCATTTGGACCAGCATACATCATCAGGTGGGGCGACATTTACAAGGCGTTTGGCGTAGTCCCTTCTCAAATGACCGTCCTTCGTAAGAAGATCGTGCTGCTTTAGCCTCTTCTCAATATGGGAGAACATCGCTTTGAAATACGGACACATAACAGATTTGTGTAGAAAGTTGCCCTGCGTGCGTCCCAGATTTGCGCATCCACCGTAACACTTTTCAAAATACCGACATCCATTGCATTCATCTTTGACGACATCATAGCGGCCAAGCAGCATCTTTCTGGCAGGAGATTCCATAATTTCACTCATGGACTGGCGAAAGATATTACCGTAGATATATCGCCCAAAATCCATACGTGAACAGTTGTATGCGGTTCCATCAGGATTAAAATGAATCGTGCACTCAGTACACGATTTTGCAAAAACGCAGTCGCCAAGACCATCTTTCGCGTCGGTCAAGACAGCAATGAAACATCCGAAATCAGTAATGATGAAATCCGCATCACGATCGTAAAACCAGAGGTCAAAGAGCTTTATCGATACCTTGGCATATTCCTCAGGTGTGACGCCGTAGAGATCATCTTTTCGCGGACCGAGATGATGTACGGGAACGGTACTGAATACCAGATTCCGATCCCTGAAAAAATGGTAGATATCCTCAATATGGTCTATGTTCTGTTTCGTGATAACGCAAAGGACACTGTGCCTCACTCCTTCATCCCGAAGGATATCCAGATTTCTGAGGACGACGTCATCCGTGGGCAGACCATTCTTGAAGATTCGATTCTCATTGAAGACGTCAAAAGAAACTCCGACAGTGCCCATCCTCCCGGTTCTGAAAAGCTTGAGATAATCTTCATCGAGAAGGGTGAGATTCGTTTGAATACCATTTCCGATCCTGTATTTTTTATCGGGGAAAATACGATTCTGAAGATCAAGAACCTTCCAGTAAAACGATACCGGTATCAACATTGGTTCGCCGCCATGCCACACGAACTGCAACCTTACAGGTTTTGAATGACTCCGGTAGTACTCATGAATCTTGCGAAAGATGGTCTCGATCTTTTTTACCGTGAACACATCATTTCTATTATGATGCGCATGTTCATAACAGTATTTACAGCGCAGATTACACCGCTTTGTGGTTTTGATAATAATATTCATATACCGATCAACACACAAGCACCTATACACGACCTCTTTCTACATCATGTATAGGTGCAAAATAACGAAACATTATATTTCAAGACCGGCTCACCTATCCCAATTACCTCACACCGGCCTTTACCTTCTTCGTTATCACAAATTTGTCTGCCGGTAATACTGCTGTCGGTTTCACCTTCGCAGCAAGTCCCTTTTTCAGCGCTACTTTGTCACCTGGCCTGCTCCGTTCATACGTTCTGGTACTCTGACTCTTCTGCCAGTCCATCCACATCAGTTCGCCGGGCTCGACTTCATTATAAAGTTTCTTCGGCATACTCACCTCCTTTATTTATCTCAATATCATTTTATATCTCTTTTAACAATATTTTCTCACAACCAATGCGTGCGAAAGCGCCTTCTCTTTCAATCCCACATTAAGGTTTTATAGCAAGACTCGTACCATCCTTGAAGTAGTTGTCGGATTAATAACTATTCAATATTTAATGTATATTTCTCACAATATCATGGTTCGGCGTTATCGGAATGATAAAAAGAAGCATTATCGTCAAAATTCCAACATAACTTTACCTTTTCCTTTTGCAGGGGTATTATTCTTTTTATGCAAAATAAAACCAGAAGAATCGGGCGCGCACCCGAATGGAAATCTCAAAACACAAAGACCTCTGTGCAATTAAATCATGTCAAGGGAGGAAGGACAATTTCGTTGCTCAACATGCAGATCAAGCGCGCCGGCAAAAAATGGATAAGAACCAGAGCATATCTTGATTCCGGCGCCCACACGAGCATATTCAATGCAAAGACGATGAAGAAACTTGGAATTTCGCCTTCTTCAGGAAAAATAGTTTCCATGCGTGACGGGAGTGGTAGAATATTCCGATGCCGACAGCGCAGGGTTGAAATAAAAGTGGGTGGACTCATCTTTCCGTTGAACGCCACATTTTCAACAGATTTCAAAATGGATTTCAATGTGCTTGGCATGGATTTCTTCTCCCAAACCATCATCGTTTTCGATATACTAAACAATCGAGTCATCATCGACAAAATAGATGAAGGGTCCTGAAAAGGTATTCGCAACTGGAAAACATCTCTCAAACGTGACCGGGCAGTTGAAAACCAGCGGCCTATTTAGATATTATCAGAATTCGATGCTCTGATATATGCTTTCAGCATGTTGATACGTCCGGCGATGCGGCGGGAAAACCTAATTGTTCTTCTCTTATGATCAAATATGAATAAATCATCAAGATACCTTTTGCCTCCGGCATCTTTAGTATAGCTTCCAGCATCAACCTTGTAATAAACAAGTAATATATCAAGATACTTATTTACCGGAATACCCGCGCAGAGAGCCATTGTCCTGATCTGCTTCGCACTCTTCTCAAGACAATCCTGTTGTAGATATGTTCCTATGGGATCTCCTGACAACAGAGATATGATGAACTGAACGCTCTCACCACCGACATTCAATTTCCTCAAAAGAGGCTTCACGAGCCCAATGGTCGATATGTGGTGCATGTCTCTTACAGGGTTTCGAGTTGCACGAGGCTTACCGAGATCATGAATGGCCAGGAGAAATCTAAATAGATTTTTATCGACATTACCTGGCAATCTTCGCTTTGAATAATATTTTTCAAATTGTTTCAGTACTCTCAACGTATGTTCTTTAAGCGTATGTCCTAGATGAGAACTTACACATTTATCAAAACAATTTTTATATTGAAGCTCAAGCATTCCCACCAAACACTCTGGGGAATATCTGCGAGATTGAAAGCAACGCTTAAAATCATCCTTAGTAAACATCATTTTCCATCGGGTCGTTTTAATTGATCTTGCTTTGTTCATAATTCGTGAAGACTTAACGTGATTGAATAAATCATAAAGTTCCAAGAGATGCTCACTCAACTCTTTCGCGCCAGTGCCTCTTTGATTCTTGGAAGAATGTCTTCCACATATCCCTCCACATATATATCCGCTGAATAGAGAAATGGAAGCCTCTTCGGTGCGATTGCAACAATCTGAAGCCCATGATCGCGAGCATAACTCAAAAGACCATGCTCATCACGCGATATGCCGGATATAAGCATTACATCGCACGTTTGAATCCATTTCCATCCCTCGCCAGAATTTAGAAAAAAACTCATGTCATCACACAAGTGTACATTGATGCACCCCGCCTTTTCACACAGGCAATCCTTGTTTCCGGTCATGATATATAACACAACTCCCATCTTCTCCAACTGAGCCAGCGCAAAGTGTGCGGGATTCGGCTTTGCCGCGATAAGCAATGCCTGATATTTGCCGATCAATTCCTGAAGGTCGTATGGCTGCGCAATCATCCAGTCGGCCAACTCCCCGGGGAAAGGCTCATTGAGAGGAATATTTTCATCAAGACTGCCGGGGCCATACAATGTTGGGATGTCACTCGCACGGGAGACGCCGGCACCTACAAGTGCAATTATCTTCTTTCCAATAAGGCGCGTTGCAAGCTCTTCCACCTCAATCTCTTCAGCTTTATCCGGTTCATAATCTTCGCCTATTTTATAGTAAACCCAAGCCGGCCATTCGTCTTTAGACAGGGAATGGTACTGTTCCAAATATATATTCCGGTACTTATCGGTCATCCCCCGAGAGAGAAACAGATGTGAAACATGCCGACCTTCTTTGCTCTCAGTTGTGATCAAAGACAGACCAAATTCTCCTAATGTTGCAACGAAATTATTCTCTTCGAGTTGATGGACATTCCACTTTGAACTCTTCATTTCCTTCACTAGGTCAACGGCTTTTTTCAAGTCCTGTGTGCTACCAAATCCACTTGAACACGCCGCAAAGAAATTGTGCAGAGAGATCCATCCATCTTCCGAAATATCGAGATCGCCGTAGAATGCAAACGATCTGTCCCTGTGGAAAAAAGCCTTCTCAAAAAAAGTCAACTTTTTCGATAATAAAATACAATCATCCAATTGTTTTTTTGATATTTTAATGAGCCGGGACATAAACAAAATTCCTTCCAACTATTAGGGAATGAGAACCTGCGACAAATCCAATGTGTTGACAACCTGAACCATTTCGTTGAAGGCACCGACATCTCTGCGCGCCGAAATACAGCAGTGTTTAAGAGAATCTCCGACACTCAGCCCCTTTTTGAGACATTGAAGCATTTCAAGAGACTTTCGCCTTCTCCCGAGAACTTTAATCTGATCGCGAAGGATATATTCGATCGTCCCCTTGCCGCTCTTTCCCCTCTGAATGCGGTCAGCATTGAGACGATATTTTCGATTGAGTATCTTCGCAAGAAGGAAGTAGCCGGAATTTACGGGTTTGTCTCTAACCTTGTCACCAAACAGCAGATCATCATCAAAAAGAACCATCGCCATTCTGTCCGCCCTGAAAAAGAGTAATGACCTGTCATGATGAAGCATGTTGACCCATCTATCCCATGCCTTCCATTTCTGGTTCGTGCGCGTCTCATCACGCCTATTTTTCAGCATATCGATTCTGAATACATCATGCTCAAATAATGTGGCCGGAGAAACAGCCGTTGTAATACCAAACTTATCTGGATGAGCTGCGATATCCGAATCGGGAAAAAGCTGAAAGTCAGACAGAACTACACTTGAGAGATGACTAATATACGGCGTGATGCGATCGAGTGTGAGGATAAAATCATAGGGCGTTTCCGTGGGCAAATCGAAGATCAAAAACAGAGTCGGTTTCAAACCGCTTTCACATGCGGCTTTAATGGCCTTTATTTGATTGTCGACTGAAAGCCCCCTATTCATCGCTTTCAAGACGTTGTCACTTAATGACTCGACTCCAAATTGAAGAGTTTTGAGCCCGCTTTCCCGAAGTTTTTCAAAATGCGCCTTTGTCCAAACCTTCTCAGGGCGCACCAGAGTGCTCCACTGCACATCTATCTTGAGTTTACGAATCGATTCCGCAATGTTTTCAGCGTGGTTCGACGCAAGCGCCGAACCCGTATTTGAAAATTCATAACAGCCGAATTTTTCTTTGAGGTGTTCCAGTTGAGTTGCCACAATCCGGCCGGGTCTGGCCATATACTTGGGGATTATCGTTTTATCGCAATAAAAACATTTATGCCAGTAGCACCCTTCAGAAAAAGGGTAACACAAATGAGAATGAGAGCTGAGATAATGAGACACAGGGAGGCAATCGTATTTCGGAATGCGAAGCGGTGCCTTGCTCGGGCAGTTTCCTCCATGGAGGATGCGCGGCCAAATCTTCCCATCTTCGAACATGCGAATGAGACTCAAAAGGGCCCCTTCACCCCGACCAACGACGCAACAGTCTAGAGCGTCCGGAACATACGATTTATCAAAGACGGTCCCGAACGCGATAGTCGATGCAGGACCCCCTATCACCACCCGTACATCCTCACGTATGCCATGGATATAATCCGCATAATCCACTGTATTGATAAGTTGCTCGTGCACTACAGCTGAAAAGGCAACGATATCCGGGTTCCATTGAAGGGCATGATCCATCAATGATCTAATTTCCTTGACGTGAGGAGGTATGATTTTGGCATCAAATTGGCTGGCATTCTCGAGCATGTGCATGAGATTCCAACACCTTTTGATCAAATCATGTGCGCGGTAGTATTCGCGAGCAGAAAAAGATTGGGGTCGCCTCAGTATTTGACTTACAGCCAAATGATCTTTGGGAAGATCACGGTGCCAAAAGCGAACCCATGTGGACAGTTCCAAAAAATCCTTTTTCGGCAACTTCCGGGATCTCAAGACCGTCTCAAGCGTCTCTAACAATTTATTTGTCCCTTCGGAGCTCAGCATCCACCGCATGATTTCCAGATTCAGATCGCAGGCTCGAACAAGCACACCCTTGTCCTCCAAATATGCAGCTAACTGTGGAATTGAAAGGTAGGGGGAACTGACATCCCAGACAGGTGGAAAAAAGAAAAGTACCTTCGTTTGTTTTCTGTTCTTCTGGAATTGCTTCATACCGTATGACTACTCATGTTTTTGCTGTTTTCCCAACGGCATCTCATATCAATTCGCTTTATAGTTTTTGCAATGAGGCCCTTACACAAAATCCTCAGATCGCGATCAGCCTTCTTTCTCCATAGATTGAAATAATCATCTATCTTGGATTTCTTTTTGTACGCATCAGGCAGTGGCACTGGAATGAACCATTGAGCACAGTTTCGCAATTCCAACCCATTATATAAATCCTGCAACTTATTATAGTATTTTTCAAATTTCATCATCTTTCCGCTGTAAATTGCAATCTTGAGTTTGTCCTTTGCCATCTCAAAGTGACGCAATACAGCTTTAAGGTAATTAAACCTCCCTTTAAGATTCCTGTGAAAAGGCTCCGCAAAGGGAAAGACGAAATAGCATTCGTTAAAACAATCAGCCATCTTTTGGAGGATGTTTATCGAAGGAGAATTAAAATGTTCAAATTCATAATACAGGTCCAAATCGTACTTGTATGAAAATATTTTGTTCACGTACTCCCGCCCCAACATGTTGACAAAGTCGGAGATAACATACACGCGCTTTACATCCCTATCGCGGCTGAGGCGCTGCAAGTCCCTAACAACGCTTTCCGGGCTTCTCGCAACCAATCCCCTCCGATATATTTTTCTCAACGTCCTTTTTCTGGCATAGCAAAATTCACAATCATATTTGCACCCCTTATATACCGTGATGAACGGGTATGTACCAAGAATTTCACTCAGAGGGCTGCCAAATGGAATGTACTTGTGAACCTTCTTCATTCTTTCTTTATACGTGGGGAACCAATCGATCGTAATATAATCGTAATTGCTATATTCTTCTTCTGAAAGAACATAGGATTGCGGAGTAGAAAACTCACGACTGACAACATTGGGAACATGACGCCCACCTTCTCCATTGAGTAAGCGGTTAACAAGAAGTTTAAAAGGATATTCGGCATCCCCCTTGATAACATAGTCTATCTTATAGCTGTTTACTATGGATGCAGCAAAAATGGTGGCAGTGTGTCCTCCGACAATTATTTTCACATCAGGATTCTTTTTTTTAAACTTGGCTGCCATTCTTCCGATTTCGCCGAGCGGAAAATACCAGTGACAATCCATCACGATGATCCTGCTGCTTTTGATATCGGCATCTGTTACTTCGTAGTTCAGTTTGCCTATTTTTGAACAGCGCAAGCTGTTCATCAGCCCTATCAGACCCATTGGTATGTTGTGATCTGATGGTTTGCCGCTGGGATGTACGTAAAGAACATCTTTCATGTAATTGTCTTCGATATGTTTTTTAATTTTGCGGGTTTGATAATTGACGATCCTTCTGACGACGTTTCACCAAGATTATACGGCCGAAATCCGGGACATCGTACTCTGTAAGCACACATCCGACATTGTGAATCGATAATTTTTTCCTTCCTTACAATAACACCAGTAGTGATTTGTGGATCATAATAAATCATGGGTTGCCGCAAAGGATATGGAAGAAAACCTTTTCTCCAACGATCGCTTCGATTTTTTCGCCCCAAAACACAATAGGGAATGTGAGGGAGTGAGCAGCGAACTTTTTTATCTAAAACAGCAGTGACTGTCTTATTAAGCCAACGCTTTGTTTTCATCAAATCTACGGCGAAATCTTTGAGATGAACGCGTGCCTCTCCTGTATACAGGGGTGGATTGACGCTTATATAATCAATATTAGGATACTGGTCAGCAATCCATCGAGCAATTGCTGGATTTCTTCGATATGTCGCCTTGCAATGCAACAACTTGACCTCAAGCGTGATTTTGTATCCCCTATTCTTTAATTCGCACAGATGACTAATGGCCGCGCAGGTCTTTGCAAAGGAACCCTTCACTCCGGTCATTGCATCATGTTGTGCCGCCGTTTTGCCATACAGAGGGATGCAGACATAGTCGAGGCCGCAGCAAGCAAGTCGCAATGCATAGCGAGTATCCGCTAATTTGATACCGTTGGTGAAAAGATTCGATCGTGCATGGCGTTTTTTCACATTCCTCAGTATCTCACAGAGTCCCCTATGAAGCGTCGCTTCGCCGCCGTTCAGAATGACTCTGTCTCCTTTCCGGATTTTCCATTTATCGAAGAGAGATAGAATCTTTTTAGTTGAGATTTCAGACCGGCGATTCAGGCTTGCAGCACAAAACCAGCATCGCAAGTTACAGCGGCGCGTGATGTTGAAATAGAGAATCCTCACGCTTTTAATTTAGCATGTCTCTGGAGCAATGACTATGCGAATTTTCCGCACATTTTGAAGAAATTGATGCTAAGAAACGGCGTCACCCGCACTGTACCACCTGAAGATGTTCGTTTATTTGGCTTGTTTAGGCTGATCAGTGATGTCGACAAAGGGAATTTGTGGAGAGTAGTTGTTTCGCTTTCCCGCGGCCCGCAACTTACCCAAATCACTACCGCTATGACAACCTGCATCCCAACTGGATTTCCATCTTCCCATAACAACCCATCTTATGTTTAATGTTATGAACTGCTTTTCCCCTTTATATTTGCGATAAACCCTGCCGACTGTGGGATCGGTCAATATCCAGCGCCCTGTCTGTCGGTCGAATATCTCAACCAGATCATGGCCGCCATCGAGATCGTCTTTTCCATTCACATAACCTATACCCACTACTTTGACAAGGCGCGCCTCCCTTCCTACAATCTTTAAAAAAGACAAAAATGTTTCCGCATAATCGCCACAGGCAAAGAGAAATCCGGAGCCGATTATTTCATGCGCGCTGCGCCGGCAGACAAAGACACTCGAAGCCCTACTTTTTCTCAAGGTAAATGGAGTGTTCTCAAACTCCCTTAGCTTTGATATTTTTTTTCGATACTCTTCCATAATCTGCTCAATCGCCATGTTGGATCTTACCGTTCCAAAGAATTCCCTTACAATGGAGGTCGGATAGTTCTGTTGCACCCCTAAAGGTAAAGCATAGAGTTCGGAGAGCGAATCGTACAGCTGGGTTTCAGCTTTGAGATACGCATTATCCAGAACAACTACCGGAAGCTCTTCTCCGACATAGGTTTCCAAAGACTTTTGAAAGACACGAAGATACAGGTCCGAAAATTCACTCAAACAGAAATTCACGAAGGGAGACGGCTCTCCACAGACACGCAATTCGGGAAATTCGATTTCATTTCCACCATCAATTGCGCACATGTCATTCAGAAGAAGTCTGAATCGAGCCACACTGGGAATGTTCTGATTCGGAAGATCACGCAAACTTTCCGCCTCAATTGATATTGGCCCTAGTGTATCTGAATAAGAATCGATGCGGATATGCCGCGTGCCATCCTCTCGGTCGTCGACGACACAACTACCCCTCTCACTTGTCTGCATGCTGTCAGTGGAGAGATCCTGAAGACACTGCTTTTCGAGCATTTGAAAGAGTTGATCATTCCTTTCGAGCTGACAAATTGCCATATCACCTCATACATCTCTCATAGCCCACAATCTTGACCCGCTACACATTTTTCGTCCGGACAGCAAATTTGTTGCGTACATTTTCGTTAAATTTTACGCAACTTTCCACATTGGTATAATTGCTTTATATTTTGAATAGTTACAAAGTTTTTCGTTTATCTATTTCTTCTCTATAGGGCCTAACACGCAGGTCTAATAAATACCCTATAGACTTTCCTTAGAGCGTTTCCTTGAGTTTCCAGTTTCCTTGCGTTTCCTTGCTATGTCGATTATTGTATTTTTTAACTATGCCAGATCTCTTTACTTCAAAGAATGCCACAAAAGAGATTTCACAAAGAACCAAGGCACCTCTTGCCGACAGGATGCGGCCGAGGACGCTTGAAGAGTTTGTGGGACAACAACATCTTGTTGGTCCCGGCAAACCCTTAACCGCGCTCATATCTGCAGATACCCTTCCATCCATAATATTCTGGGGGCCGCCCGGAACGGGCAAGACAACATTGGCAAGAATAATCGCGAACCAGACGAAGGCAAAGTTCTATCACCTCTCCGCCGTCTTATCTGGCGTTCAGGAGCTGCGTGACATTGTCAAACAGGCGAAGATGGAACGCGATCTCCACGGCCTTATCAACATTGTCTTTGTCGATGAAATCCATCGCTGGAACAAGGCGCAGCAGGATGCGCTATTGCCTCATGTCGAAGACGGCACGATCACCATCATTGGATCTACGACTGAAAATCCATCTTTTGAAGTTATCGGACCCCTGCTCTCGCGAACAAAGGTTTATTGTCTAAATCCACTTACAGAAGAAGATATCAAAGTTGTTGTCGAACGGTCTATCGACGATGGCGAACGTGGATTTGGGAAACTGAAATTAAAAGTTGATGACGACGCATTGCACTTTATGTGCGCCACGGCGGATGGAGATGCGAGACGCGCACTAAATACGCTGGAAATAGCCGTCGATCTTGCTATGCAGAGGCTGGAAGCTAAGAAGCCAGAAGCTAGAAGCCAGAAGCTAGAAACCGGAAAACTGGAGGAAAAAAATCTAGCCTCTAGCCTCTCGCTTCTAGCTTCTCAAATAACACTTAAAGATGTTGAAGCAGCAGTCCAAAAGAAGAGCCTGCTCTATGATAAAAAGGGCGAGGAACATTACAATGTCATCTCCGCATTTATAAAAAGCATGCGGGGATCTGATCCGGATGCGGCTATCTATTACCTAGCGCGCATGATTGAGGCGGGTGAGGATCCCCTATTTGTTGCCCGTCGCATGGTGATCTTTGCAAGCGAAGACATAGGCAACGCAGATCCGCAGGCAGTTCAGGTAGCGATCTCATGCATGCAGTCTTATGATTTTGTCGGCATGCCCGAAGGTTGGATTCCGCTTGCTCAGTGTGCAACCTATCTTGCTTCAGCCCCCAAGAGCAACGCATCATATAAAGCTTATCTCAAGGCAAAGGCAGACGTTGAAGAACATGGCGTGCTACCGACTCCACTTCATTTAAGAAACGCACCCACGAAACTGATGGAGGAGTTAAAGTACGGAGAGGGTTATAAATACGCGCATGACTATGAAGGCCACTTTGTACCCGGAGAGGTTTATCTGCCTCTAAAGTTAAAGGACAAGACCTACTATCGCCCCACCGAAAACGGTTACGAAAAGATTATCTCAGAGCGCCTAAAAAGCTGGCGGATGAAGAAATAATCGTAGCCAGTCCTACTATCCAGCAATATATAGCAAACCACGAGAATCGGGTGCCACGCATTATAGCGAGCATTAAGCGCACACAGATATAGCCGACAATGAAGGAGGCAAGTGTGCCCAAGAGGATTGGAACCGCATTCTCATGAGAGATGAACCGAAAGTTTTTCCACTCAAGAATCGCAGCGCCGCCGATCGCAGGAATCGAAAGGAGAAATGAAAACTTCGCGGCAAGCTGGCGATCCAGTTTCGTGAAAAGCCCCATCGAGATCGTACTGCCGGAACGTGAGATGCCGGGGATGATCGCCACTGCCTGTGCAAGTCCTACGGCGAGGGCATGCCACCATTTCATCTTAGGCAGTGAAATATCGTTTATCTTAACAAAGCGCGTCGAAAAAAGGATGATGCCCGTAACGATTAGTGCAACGCCTACAGGCAGTGTGTTCGTAAAAAGTTGTTCAAAAAAATCCTTAAAAGTGAAACCAATAACGACCGCCGGTATTGTGCCTAACAACACAAGCCATAATGCATGCCACGCCTGATCAGGGGAAAAGCCGCCTGATAAAGGGATCTCATGATCCCCCTCACCCCTTTCCCTCTCCCCGGAGGGGAGAGGGTGTGGGTGAGGGGTTTTTAAGCGAAATATAATTCCTTTAATAACGATTTGCATTTCTTTCCTAAGGGCAAACAATACCGCAAGCAGCGTCCCGACATGCAGGCAGACATCAAAGGCCACCATCGGTCCTGCTTCAACGTCCAGTTTGAATAGATGCTGCAAGATCACAAGATGGGCGGAGCTGGAAACGGGCAGGAACTCCGTTGCACCCTGAACAATGCCCAGTATGAGGGCCTTCCAAACCGCTATATGATTTACAAACAATGCCATCTCCTTTGAGGAAGACCCTAAACCATAGAGACGTCAGAAAATCAATGGCGTATAATATGCTTCACACAATTTCTAAAAGAAAGTTTGCCTCAATTTATAAAAAATACTAAAATGCCCCCAAAAAGGAGGAACAATGAAAAAGATTCTGTTTCTTGCAGCATTTGCGCTCTTGATTTTATCAAGCACCGCCCAATCCCGTGAGGTAACCCTCAAGTTTAGCCCCGGTTGGGGCTATATGGCATTGCTTGATGATGAGGCAACCAACATCCGCAAGGCCCCCGATCTAATGCTAAATCTCGAAGCTGCTGTTGAGGGAACGCGCCATTTATATCCGATGATTGAGGTAATGTACGACCACAGCTCCCGCAAGCATACTTGGTTTTCAGGCGGCCTTGATATGATAGGAATCGGACTTGGACTAAAATTTCTAGTGAAACCTGCCGATTACGATCCGGAAACAAATGATATTATAGATCGTTTGCGTTACTGGTTTTCTGTTGCTCCGGGCCCTTATATAACGAAAATTGCCTCGTCGAGCGGTGGCGTAGGTGCAGGCACGACGAAAGTAAGTTTTGGCGTCGACATAGGTGCAGGAATAGAATATTATTTTTGGCCCCACTTGGGGATTGGCGGTCAGGCCAAGTTCATTTATGTTGGTTATAGTGATGATTACTTGCTGCTGAATTTTGGTCCATCGATTTGCGGTCGGTTTTAACGGGCGATTAACTCAGCGGGAGAGTGCCATCCTTACACGGTGGAGGTCGCAGGTTCAAATCCTGCATCGCCCACAGTCAGCCCGTCTCTTTGAGACGGGCTGACTGTGCCTCGCCGTAGCCCACAAGGTGGGCGAAGGCGGGCACATAAATTTATCATGCACTTTGTTTATGTTTTGAAGAGTTTAATCGACAGAAGGACCTATGTCGGTTTAACTAATGATATCGAAAGAAGATTGAAAGATCATAATAGGGGTATTGTTTCTGCTACCAAGAATCGTGTTCCTTTTCAGTTGATTTCGTTTTTCGCTTTTGACATTAAGGAGCGCGCTGTAAATTTTGAGAGATATTTGAAAAGTGCGTCAGGAAGGGCATTTTTGAATAAGCGTGTTTTGTGATATATCGCCCGCCTACGCTCCCTTCGGGAGCTTCGGCGAGGCTAAAGGGGACGTAGATCAATTGGTTAGATCGCCGCCCCGGCATGACATGATTTTTTGACAATCTAGCAAAACCACCCGGGTGGACGGCGGGGACGTAGATCAATTGGTTAGATCGCCGCCCTGTCACGGCGGAGGTTGCGAGTTCGAGCCTCGTCGTCCCCGCCGTCCACCTTGCTGTTTACGCAGTTGTCAAAAATCATCCAACATCGCGGCGGAAGTTGCTCGCCCCGTTACAAATAATCAACTGACATAATTTGAAGCTCAGAGCTCAAACGGCTCAAGAACTAAACGCCAAGTTTTTAGTTTGTGTGATTATTTGTAACGGGGCGAGTTCGAGCCTCGTCGTCCCCGCAAGGAGAAGATGGTCTCACGGAAGTGAGGCCATTTTTTCTGCGAATTAAAAAATGAGATTGGATTTGAAATCCATTTGTGTCATTTCGGCAAATCTAAAGCTGTGGCGTCAATTGCCGACTAAACCACCCTCCCGTTAATGCATCGATCGCCGCCGTTTCCCTTTCCATTGCAATTTTCCTTCCAAACAGCTCCTGATTCTTTTTTTCTACAAGTCTGCGTGGAACTTTCATCGCTGAGAGCCGTCCTATCTCATTAACAAGTTTTTTTCTTTCAAAATAATGTTTATTGACCGTTTCAAGCAATGCGTTTCGCTCACGCATTACGTTGAGCGCTTCCCGTGATACCAAAAGCGAATCCCGACTGAAGATCAGCTCGTTCAAAGACCAGACGGCCTTTACACCGACCACCTGCGATGAATCCGCACTTTCTTTGTAACTCCCCTCCTCAGGTCCTATGACGACGTTTTCGCTTCCCACATAAACATTATCGTTCACATTTACGTCCACATAATTTCTCAGGCGATTCGAATAATCGATCTGAATGCGCGGCAAAAGCGCCGAAATCTTTGCGCGTTTTTTCCAGTCGGCCGGATCCTTTGCATTGATATGCGAATATTCAAGCGCAACCTGATGAACCTCCTGAACGGACGGGCCTTCAGGTAATGCCGGTGATGAAGTTGAGATCAGGCCAACGATTGCTAAGATGAGCATCATGGCCTTTGCGAAAAGCAATTTGCGTGCCACCATCAATTTGCTTAAAAACAATCTTAAGGCAAAAATGGGGTACGGGAGATGTCCAATTTTCGAGCAGGCTGCTTCAAAATACTGCACCACTTGGAAGCCTGTCGAAAAGTCCAGATTTTACTCTTCGAGCGAGCGAAGCGAGTCGAGAAGCAAAGGGAATTTAGCTTCTCGACAAGCTCGAAGACTAAATTCCGACAGTTTTTCAACAATCTCACTTAAGCGCGACAGTTTGTCTAAAGCGATTTGTCCTCACTTCAGCAACCTGTCGGCTCAGATTTTCTTTTTCTATCTCGGCCTTAACGAGTTTTATACGACTCTCTGCCTTTGGATGCGAAGCAAACGGCCCTCTACCTCCGGTGGTTCCCTTTGCAACCTCATCCTCCAGAAAGGCAACAATACCATTTGGATCATACCCTGCAGATGATGCATAGCGTACGCCGGCCTCATCGGCCTTTTTCTCATCAGACTGGCTGTATCCGCTCTCCAACACCTTCTTGCCGACATCGGAGACGACGTTTGCAAAAACACCCGCCAGCTCCTTCACATCGGACGGCGAAAAGCGCCCGGCAGCCTCACCGGCAGCGTAGAACCCCAGATCGGTCCAGTGGCTCTTCTTTATGGCATTGATACCATCGCGATGCGCAACATGCGCGACCTCGTGCCCTAAAACTGCGGCAAGTTGATCTTCACTGCTTACCTCCTTTAAAAGGCCTGTCGTCACGAAGATGAAACCGCCGGGGCATGCGTAAGCATTCGGCTCATTGTTTTGCACAACAGCAAAGTGATATCTGCCGTATGTCTCCGGCCTTTCCGATGCATAGGCAACCAAAAGTCCGACTTTGTTTACGTAGTTGGTCAGCGCATCATTCACTACGACGGGATATTTGTTGATCACCATCGCAGCGACCGAACGTCCGATATAATGCTCTTCACCGGGCGTGATCTCTTTGGCGGCATCGGCCAGTTTTTTAGTTCCGATCACCGCAGTGGTAATTGCGCTACCGATGTCAAAAGCACGTGCATTTTGAATGGCAAGAAATGAAGCAGCTGCCACAAATAAGATGATATATTTTTTCATATGATCCTCCAAATCCCCCCTTCCCCCCTTTCGCAAAGGGGGGTGTGGGGGGATTTTTTTATCTTTCAAGTTTGCCTGCTGCCGCAAACGCATTCAGCTCAGGCACTGGAATTATGATCTTTTCCATCCAATCAACCTTCTCAAACGCGACAGCCAGATTCGGATTTTGTTTTTTGTACTCGGCCTCCACTTGCGGATTGAAACCCTTGCCCGCAAGTGCAGTCTCGTCATGGGAGACATTCTTGCCGGCATATTTCTTGTCAGCGTCAATCTTTACGGAGTGCTTAGTGATGGCGCTTTTGGAGATCCAGCCAGATGGCTCAGAGATCTTCGCCCAGCTCCCCTGCTCTTCGCCTGTCTCCACTTTGGAACCGTAGCTTAGTTTGCCGACACTTGAGGACAAGTAATTCGGTTGGCTCTTCACATCCACCTCGCGCACCTGCACATTCATCGATGCAGCCCGGGCGCTCGCAGCCAGCAACATAAGCAACGGCACGGTTAATACAACTTTCCTCATATTTACCTCCTTCATTTTGTCTCAAATGTTATAACCCCATCAAATTCCTTTGGCGGTGACTGCAAATATTCGTCACAAAGCCTAAGGTAATAGTCTGAAACAGAATCTTTGCCGCCGGCTGAAGCCCTCTCAAATCGCGCCTTTGCTTCGGGGAAGTTCCTCTGCCGGAAGAGCGTTAGTCCATCCGCAAATATTTCGCAAGCATGGATAATCTCAGGCGTCACCGTGCCGGCGCGGCCCAGTGGTTCGTAGATACCGACCGGTTCGGCGCGTCCTTTCACGCGGACACGGCCAATTTCGCGCGCCGCGATCTCATCCCTCACGCAATCATAAGTTATCTCGCTCATGATGATGCGTGTACCGAACTTTTTATTTAGGCCCTCAAGACGCGAGGCAAGATTCACCGTATCACCTATCGCCGTATAATTGAAACGCTGTTCGCTTCCGATATTACCGACAACAACAGGGCCGGTGTGGATGCCGATGCGAGTGACGTAGTGCGGAAATTCTTCGAGCTTTTGTTGAATGGCAATGGCGGAAAGCACGGCCTTCTTCTCGTGATACGGCATGAACAGCGGCGCGCCCCAGAAGGCCATGACGGCATCACCGATGTATTTGTCAAGGGTGCCTTCGTGTTCCAGAATAATTCTGGTCACATGCGTGAGATAACAATTGAGATCAGCCACTAACTTGGGTGGCGTCATTTTTTCCGAGATGGAAGTGAAATTGGCGATGTCGGAAAAGAAAACCGTCAGCACTGCCTCGCTGCCACCCATCTTCACGCTATCGGGATTCTTGGCAATCTCACTCACCACGTCAGGTGAGAGATATTGTCCAAAGGCCTTTTTGATCTCGCGCTTCTTGCGTCCTTCAACCAGATAGTTTCTGACCATCATTCCAAAAGACGCAAGACCCAATGCAATTACCGGTTGCACAACCGGAATCCAGACGTTTCTTGCAAAAAGCGCAATGGATCCGCCGACAAAGAGAAAACCAATGCCGCCGACAAGAAGTCCAACCCCCCAGAAACTTCCTATGAGGGCCAGACCGAATGTAGCCAGAAATGCCATCATAACAATGAGAAGAATTCGAACTACAGGCGACACTGGTGAAATCGCCTCGTGCCTTAAAAGATTCTCTATGACCGTTGCGTGGATTTCAGGTCCCGGATAGACGCGCGAGAGAGGCATGGGTTTCAAATCGTAAAGACCCGGCGCCGCAACACCGATCACGACAATTTTATCCTTCACAATTTCGGGATTGAGGTCCGGTGTTTTTCCCTCCGAAATTTGCTGCGCGGACTGCATTACCTTGGCAAGCGGATAGACAGGAAGTGTATCCGCGGGACCATAATAATGAATCATCATGCGCCCATCATCGTCTAAAGGAATGTTCCATGTACCATTTTTTGTTGTCATTGCGAGCCCGCCACGCTTTTTGGCGGGCAAAGCAATCTCATGGACTTCACGGGATTCCTTCGCTTCGCTCGCAATGACTTTCTCGTCAGGCGATGAAATAATTGCATCAATGGTATCGGCAACGACCTTAAGTGAAATCGATGGAACAACTTTATCATCGTATCGCTCAAGCAATGTGACTCGCCTGTAAATACCATCAACATCCGGCTTTGCCTGTGCGTTTCCAAATCCTGTAGCAGCATCAACAAGCTGGGGAATAGGCAGGGATTGAAGCGACTCCACCTTGGGCAAAAATTCAAAATTACCTTTTAGCCTTATGTTGCTTTTTTCTAAAATCGAAGAAATCCGCAAATCCTCGGTTGCTCCAAATCCCCCTACCCCCCCTTTATTAAAGGGGGGCAAGGGGGGATTTTCAGAACTAGCTACGTTCTGACTCGTAAACAAAACAAAATACGATGGCGGCCCTTTTTTCACTCCATCTGCAAATGCTTCATCATCAGTCACTCCGTAAACGGACTCCTCGGAATAAAAGAGATCAAAGACGACCGCGCGCGCACCGCCTCTGCGGCAGAAACTAAGTGCTGAAGGATAAAGTTCACGGGGCCACGGCCACGAGATTCCCATTTCTTTAAAATGCGCAAGCGAAGGCTCATCGACGTAAAAAAGGACAACATCAGTGTGGGACGTTGGACGTTGGACGTTGGACGTAAAAGCAGTTTCGTCCCACGTCCCACGTCCCACGTCCTTCGTATATAGCGTCAGCCCCATCCGCGTATCGTACGTCTTGAGCTCCCATGTCTCGATCAAATTATATTTGGACAGGAAAAGGACAACGACCGAAGCCCCGATACCGATTAAAAGCGCTCCCAAAAATCTTTGCGTCTTTTGAAAGAATTCAAGAAATGACATGATGACGGAGCAAAAGATAAAATGAGAAGTAAGTCAAGCTGTGATCCCCTCCTTTGTAAGGAGGGGTTGGGGGAGGTAGATCATGATCTACCCCACCTCTCCTCCCCCCGCCACAATGCATTGGCGGGCAGGCTTACAAAGGGGAGGTCAGCAAAAACTTCAATGCAGCAGCGGCAGTTTGATATGCTGTCTGTGGGTTTCGCCGAGGAGCGGATTTGCACGTCTCTCAGTAACACGACCGCGCGGGCCGTCATGCTGCTTTGGAATCCTAAGTCCGTCCGAGAGAAAAATTGTGTGTTTGCCATAGCGCTCCCCAACTGCATCCACAGCCTCGAAGACACTCCGGTGTTTAAGTATCCGCACGGGATCCTCAAAGAGGCCGAATTGCAACGGCATGCCGTCAACAAGCTCCGCCAACACCACACCCGTTGCCCTGTAGAGTTTTCCGGGACGATAGAGTTCATCAAAGAGTTTTATCAATCCGGCAGTAAGTTCAGTGGGCAAAGATGAGGGACGCGACAGGCGCACCTCAAGCCCATCGGTGGAAAAATCCCGGCCTCGCAAAAAGAGCATGAGTTTGCCCGCCGACTGATCATAGCGCCTCGCCTTTATGCATGCGCTCTCGAGATTCCTGAGTGCACGCGCCAGCACAGTGTCGCGATCAGAAGTGGGCGGCGTGAACGTTTTGAATTTGGAGATGGATGCCTGCTTAAGTCGCCCGACGGTATCAATTTTATAGACGTATTCTCCGCGCAACTCCAGCCACAGCTCCTCGCCAATTTTTCCTAAAAGGCGCCTTGCAAATTCCAAAGGGCGCTCAACAAAATTGAGCGCTGTCTTGAGGCCGTGCTTTTGAAGGAGTGCACATGTGTTGGGACCAAAGCCCCAGACTTTTGCAAGCTCCGTGCGCGCGAGTAGAAGATGCAGGTGTCTGCCGTGTACCGCCGTCAGGCCAGCGGGTTTTCTGAACTTCGAGCAGAGTTTCGCCGTGCTCTTTGAAAGTGAAATGCCGACAGAAACGGTGATGCCCAATTCATTTCTTATCGTCTCCTGAATCTGGCCGCCTATCTCTTTGTAACCCGTGTGATGAAGTCTGCGCGTGCCGGTGAGATCCAAAAACGCCTCGTCGATAGAATACTCCTCTACTTCCGGAGTGAATCTGCGCATGATGGAAAACATGCGTTTGGAAAAGAGCGAATAGGTTTCGTAATCGCTTGGGAGAAGAATACAATCCGGACAGATGCGCGTCACTTCGGAGAGCGGCACGCCGCGTTTCACGCCGCGCGCCTTTGCCTCATATGATGCGGCGGCGACGATCCCGCGCTCTGCACCGGTGATCACCGGCCTTCCTTTATATTCAGGATGGAGCGCCTGCTCCACGCTTGCAAAGAATGCATCTGCGTCAACGTGGGCAATGGCTTGAGGCCAGCTGACAAGTGTAATCGGTGATTTCATTGGATACCTCAATAAAAATTCTAAGCACAAAATCCTAAATTCTAAACAAATTCAAATCACCAAAATTCAAATGTTCCAAACAATGCGTTTTGGATTTGGAAAATTTGGATTTTGGATTTGTTTAGGATTTAGATATTCGAATTTAGGATTTGCGTGCATAAAACCCTCTGTATTCAAATTAGTACTTTCTTATTACCGCGCGGATGACGCCGCCCAAACTCAACTCGCCCTTTGGTTTGATAACAGGATAATCCGGATTCGCCGGCACCAAACTTATTTCACGACCGTGGCGCTCGTAATATTTGAGCGTCCATTCGCGATCTACACATGCAAGGACGATGTCACCGTTTTTTGGTTCTCGCCCACGCTCCACAATCACCAGATCATCTTGATGAATGCCCGCATCGCGCATGGAGTCGCCCGAGACCTTGAGCATGAAAGATGCCTCGGGCTTGTCGATTAGGTATTCATCGAGTGAGAGTGTATCAACCAACTCCTCTTCGGCAGGCGAAGGGAAACCTGCCTGGACATAACCAACTAAGGGCACGCCTAATCGCTCACCCTTGGGCTTGAGTCGACCCACATCATCCTTCTCAATGAAACCTTCATCGATCAGTTTTTGCGCCAGGCGATAAGCGGCATTTTTGGAGCTGTATCCAAAGAGCATCGCCAGCTCAGAGTACGTAGGCAGCCTGCGGTTTGCCCTGTAGAAGCGCCGGAGCCTTTCAATCGTTTTCTCGTCTATGGGTTTGGGTGTGAGTGTCATATTCGTAAACGCAAAACGAAAAGCGTAAAACCAAAACTTAAAATTCAAAACGACCCGATACGACTCTAATTTTAAATTTTGAGTTATAATTTTCAGTTTTTCGCTTTTAATTTTACGCTTTCTTTTATAGGTGAACGATCGTTCACTTGTCAACAAGGACACATGAATATTTTATAACATCCCGTTGACACAGGGGTTTTTAGTGATAGACGAGATATAAAAACGACTATTGACCATTGACAATGGACCTTAGGTTGATAGTCAATGGTTGTATTTATATGTGTGGTGGACTCACATTTAAATTTGACGATGTTTCTGAAGAAGAACTCCTGCGCTTTTTTACGGCTGAGGAGCTTGCGGCATTCCGCGCGCTGGGACATGTGGAGACCTTCTTCTGGGCAAGAAGGCCGGTGTTACCTGCTATTTTGAGAGCCCCTCACCCTTCCCCTCTCCCCAAGGGGGAGAGGGACGATATTTCTATTCCCTCTCCCCAAGGGGAGAGGATTGGGGGTGAGGGGGGATTTGTTCCCCGTAATGACATCCATTTATACGATTGGGGCAATCGTGAAAAGGAAGTTGATCTCCCAAAGACCGGATGGGCACGCAGCGAATCTCTAGCAGAGGGTCGATGGAATTACCTCCACCCGAAACCAATCGTCATCCCTGCAGAGTTAGGTTATGAAAAAAAAGTCTGGTTTGATATCTGGGGCACTATTGAAGGCGTGCTGGTAGAGAAAAATGGAGTTATTCGCGCTTACATGCTCACGGTTCCTGCATCTGCCGAATATCAGGCCAAGACGAGTCATGATCGCATGCCAAAACTTGCAAGCGGTGGAGTTAAATTTCTGGACACTTGATAATATTCTTCGAGCGAACCCTGCACCATATGGTGCAGGGCGAGTCGAGAAGCAAATTTATCTTCTCGACGTTGCTCGAAGAATAAATTTAAAAAGCAACCATGAAACTTTTTGAGACACGCCCATTCACCTGGGTTCTCGTTGCGATTTTGTGCATTGTCAGCTTGCCCATGGCAATTGCCTGTTTTTTCTTTTCTACTCCTTCTTATCATGGAGCCCTGTCCGATCATTTTGACGGCAAACATTTCTTCAATGAGCCCCGCATGGCGCGGGATCATTTTAAAACTTTTCTGAAATGGATGCTGACTCGAAAACCCGGTCCTTGGCTTGACTGGACGGATGCGCCGTACGGACCGCCTCCTCCTAAGCGAGTCGAAAAAGGAGATCTGCGCGTCACATTTATCAATCACTCAACGGTGCTCATACAGATGGATGGGCTCAACATACTGACAGATCCCATTTGGTCAATGCGAGGAAGTCCCGTCTCATGGGCAGGACCAAAACGCCACAGACCGCCGGGGATAAGATTTGAAGATCTCCCGCCGATTGACGCGGTTATCATCAATCACAACCACTATGATCACATGGATATTCCGACATTGAAGCGTTTGATGGAAATGTATCACCCTCGCATCTATGTTGGACTCGGCAATAAAGCGTTTCTTGAAAAAAAGGGTATTAGTAATGCTCAAGATATGGATTGGTGGGATAGTGTCCCGCTCACCGAAGACACCACTCTTAATTTCGCCCCCTCTCGCCACTTTTCGGGACGCAGCATGTGTGATCGAAATAGAACACTGTGGGGAAGTTTTGTGATCAAAGGCCCGGCAGGAGTTGTATATTTTGCAGGCGATACAGGTTTTGGCCCGCAGTTTGAGGAAATCAGAAAACGATTCGGCCCGCCGCGCCTTGCCCTACTTCCTATCGGCGCATTTCTGCCGCGATGGTTCATGGCGCCGATGCATTTATCACCTGAGGAAGCAGTTCAGGCCCATAAAATCCTTGGAGCGCAAACCAGTGTCGCAATCCACTTCGGCACCTTCAGGCTGGGTGACGATGGACAATTTGAACCAGTGGAAGAATTATTCAAGGCACTCGATGCCGAAGAAGTATCGCCAAAAAATCTCTGGATATTGAATTTCGGTGAAGAACGTGATATTCCTTAATCAACAATCGGGGCCAGGCTTGCATATTTGCATATTGATAGATAACTTCTTGAATTGCCAATAAAATTAGAGCTGTCTCTCAATTTTATCGTATTTGTTTTGTATTCTTAAAAATTAAGTACTTGGATGCAAACGTGCAAATATGCAAGCCTGGCCCCGATAAAAAAATTTAGGTGCGTTTCCGAAGGAGTCTTCTTAAATCTAGCAGATATTTAAGGTCCTCTTTGTCTTTAGGCCTGCCTGCAGCGCGCTTCATGCGGATAAGATGGTCCAAAGAAGCAAAATATGTGGGCACATCATAAAGTTTATCGGAAACTTTTTCTTTCCATACCTTTTTGAAATCCACGCCCGTAACAAATGGATGTATGTCTGTCTCGACAACGTATTGTCTAAAAAGAATCTTCTTCTCAAGCATTTCTTCAACTGTAACATCGCTTATATCATAACCAAAGTCCGCCAAAGCATTCATCGTGCGATGAACGTTCTCAGGCGTTGCATCGATAAAGATATCTATATCCCTAGTTGTCCGCGACCACCCGTGTGCCGCAAACGCAGCAGCGCCGATTATGACATAGCGAACATCATGTTCGTTTAATAATTTTAGGAGTCTTCCTATATCCATGCCGCCTCGCCAATTTTATAAGTTCGATTGAAAATAATATCATTGCCTCAAAGCGCTCCTGAGTTGTGAGCGTCATTTGATGCCTGAGTTCAAAATCACGTTCTTTCGCCTCGTCATGCCCTTTTATCTTAAGCACAGGCGACATAAAAACCTCCCCGAAATCTGGCAAGATATTATCATGGCAAGAAAGATATGGTCAAGGAATGAACAGCCGTTTTCTCAACCTTGACCTCAACCTTAACCTAGGTGTACTAAAGGCCATCGCGAGAGCATAACTAGGTGTCGGACACCAGCACTTCGGTATCCGACACCTAGTTATGGATCTCGAAACCTTGATGGATATCAATGAAGGTTACATGCCCGCGAGGATTCTACAGACGGCTGTGATCCTTAAGGTTTTTGATCAGCTTGCATCCGAGGCAAGATCGGCAAAAGGTGTTGCAGAATCGCTGGGAACCGATTGCAACGCGACAGGCATCCTGCTCGATGCGCTTGCCTCGCTTAAGATCATCGAGAAGAAAAACGAACGCTACATTAATACGGAAGCCGCACAGCGCTATCTCGTCTCAAGTTCGCCCACCTTTTATGGCGCCCTTCTGCTTCATAGCGCGGGCGCATGGGAGAATTGGGGAAAATTAGATCAGGTCATCAGAAGCGGACGGCCGGTGAGAACGCATCGCGCCCATCAGGATGATCCAAGAGATACCGAACGTTTCATCATGGCAATGCATGGTCTAGCAACGGCAGGCGGCTATCCCGCTATGGTTGCAGAGATGCTCAAGTGTAATCGCGTGAAAACCATGCTTGATGTAGGCGGAGGGCCGGGAAGTTTCACCATCGAGTTTTGCAAAAGAAATCCTCATCTCAAAGGAACGATACTTGATTTAGCCGGCACACTTGAGGTGACGAAAAAGGTCCTCAAGACGTATCCGGAAGTTTCTGACCGAATCAAATTGATCGCGGCAGATTTCAATGAAGATGATGTCCCCGACTCATACGATCTTATCTTCATCTCTAACATCATCCACAGCGAATCGTTGGAAGAGAATGCCGCGCTAATGAAAAAACTCTTCGAGGCGACAAATAAGGGCGGACAAATTGTCATTAAAGATCACATTATGAACGAAGACAACACAGAACCGCAATACGGCGCCCTGTTCTCTGTACACATGCTGATCCATTCAGGTGGAAGGGATTATAAATTCAGCGAGGTCAAAGGCTGGCTTGAAGAAGCGGGATATCATTCAATTGAGCAACTTCCACTGCCACGGCTTACATCCGCATCGCTTGTGATTGGAAATAAAATATAGGAACATACAGGATGCGAACGATAATAAATATAATACCAAGAACCGCAAATAAATTAATCCTTTTTAGCCTCCTTGTCGTATTGCCCTTGAGTTTTATAACCTGCAAAGGCACAAAAAGTTTTTATCTTTATAAGAATGAGAATTTTAGTTTTGCCGTTATGATTCCTCCCGGTTACCAAATGAAGGAGACACCGTCGGGTGACGTCAAAGAAGGCATCGAGCTGAAAAATGAAAAAGGGTTCATCAACATACGCGCAATGGCAACTGGAACCGATTATGAAAAAATGCCTTTTGATGAGTATGTAAAAATTTCTGCCTCTGTTGAGATACAAAATTATGAAAAATTGGCTTCAATTGAGCCGTTTGTTTCAGATCATGGCATCAAAGGATATAAGACATACTGGGAGAGGATTGAAACATCTCCAGATGATGAGCCTGCTAAAAAGGAGGACTCACAAGTTAACATTGACGGCCCCATATATTATTTCCCGCCTCTTAGAGAAAAAAAACGCTTTGATCATCCGGTGAAGACGATCATGATTTCTTTCTATGCTACCTCGGGATTCGAAGACAAAATTGCTACGGACGCAGAAAAAATTGCAAAGAGTTTTAAATACTGATAAATGAAACCTGAAAAGGAGGCCAACATGATGACGAAAATGAAAGCAGGTCTGGTGGTGGCAGTCTTCGTGTGTTGCTGCGCTTTTCTGCTGCATGCAACGCCCGTGTTCGCGACTGGAATCGAAGCGACAAAGGCGGGGACAACGCTTGAGAATCTGATGACGGCCTACAAAGTAGAGTCCAATGCCGATGCAAGATATCAGGCATTTGCGAAGAAGGCGCAGGAGGAAGGTTATCTAAAGGTTGCCGCACTTTTCAAAGCAGCCGCAAAATCTGAAGAGATACACGCCAAGAATCATGCACAGGTGATCAAGAAGATGGGCGGTACGCCCAAGGTGGATATAGAGGCACCAAAGGTCGGCGCGACGAAGGAAAATCTTGAAGTGGCTCTGAAAGGCGAGTCGCACGAGCGCGACAGCATGTATCCTGCATTCATCGAGCAGGCTAATAAGGATAAGAACAAATCTGCAGTGCGCACCTTCACCTTTGCAATGAAGGTGGAGGCCAATCACGCAAAACTCTATACCGAGGCGATCGGCAATCTCGAGGCGTGGAAGGTGGGCGGAGTGGTCTTTTACGATTGCGGTGAATGCGGCAACACAGTCGAGAAAATTGATTTCACAAGGTGCCCTGTTTGTAGTGAGCCGAAGAGCAGATACTTTAAGGTGAGTTAATCAGGCATATGTTTTCACAGAGAAAGGCCCCTCACGGGGCCTTTCGAGCATTAAGTGAATTATGTGCTCCCGAAAACTCTCCTCAGCAGTTCGGTCACACGCGCTGCGGGATTCTTGCGTATCTTTCTTTCCTCGTTGGCAATCAACTTAAACAGACCCTGCAGACCTTTTTCGGTGACATAGGCATCAAGATCCGGATTGATTCTCTCCACAAATGGAACCTGATTGTATCTTGTAATAATGGGATTCCAGTATTTGGTCACCTCAACCTTTTCTATCGCTCTCTTCGCAATGGGTCGAAATTTGCTTGTCAGCGGCGCAGTTGTTGTCTTGCGAAGATATGCGGTAGCTGCATCATCTGGTCCTCTCAAGATCTGAAAGCCATCAGCAATCGTCATGCTCGTAATCGCATTAAGAAAGATGGGCGCCGCTTCCTTTGCCGCCTCCTCCGCAGCGTGATTGAGTGTCTCTACAAACTTATCAACCTGACTCTTCATGCCGAGACCCTCAACAATCGTCTTCACCTTCTGTGCATCGGGCGGGAATGGAATCCGGATCAAAGGATTGTTGTAATAACCGTTGAATCTGGAGGCGACCGACGTTGAGTTATTCGTACCCACCGAGAGCGCCTCCTTGAGGCCGCGGATTACTTCATCGTTGGTAAGTCCGCCCTTCTGACCGGCGGCGCCCCGATAGATGTCCTGCGCCCCCTTCTTGATATCATCCCAACCACCGGCACGCGCGCAAAAGGCTATACCGAGCATGACAATTATAATAAGCCCTCTCTTCATTATGACCTCCCTGACGTTGAATTTATGCGTTTTCAATTTTTCAATGCCGCTTTCAAATTCGCGGCGATTTCGTCCATCGCCACCTCCGACGCCTTGATCATCGGGACGCTGATAAAACCGTGGACCATCCCCGCATAGCGTGAATGTTTTACGGGCACGCCAGCTTCCTTGAGCCTTTTGGCATAGGCCTCACCTTCGTCTCTTAAGATATCGAATTCATCCGTGATAATGAATGCCGGGGGTAGACGGCTTAAATCCCTTGCCAGAATCGGGGAGGCATAGGGATTCATCCAGTCTTTCTCATCCGGCAGATAAAGAGAGCGAAAATACTCCACGTCTTCCTTCATCAGATAATACCCTTCTGCAAACAGATAATATGATCTTCTGTTAAGGTCGGAGACATCAAGAACCGGATAGACCAAGACCTGATAAGCAATCGCGGGGCCCTTTTCATTTTTTGCCTTGAGTGTCATGACGGCCGCCAGATTTCCGCCCGCGCTGTCGCCCGCCACTGCAATGCGGGAGGGATCCACCCCAATCTTCTGTGCATTTGCTGCAACCCACTGGAGCGCGGAATAAGCATCATCGACTGCTGCAGGAAACGGATGCTCCGGAGCCAGTCGATATTCCGCCGAAACGACAACAAAGCCGCTCTTGTTGGCCAAAGACCTTGCGAGATTGTCGTAAAATTTAATACCGCCGGATACCCAGCCACCACCGTGATAAAAGATGATGACGGGCAATTTGTTGCCCTCAACCGGTGTATAAACTCGAATTGGAATTTCGCTGCCCGGCCCGGGGATGTTAAAGTCTTCAATCTTTTTGACTGGAATCTTCGGTGATCTAAAGACAGGCGGCAACTCCGTGCGCAACGCCTTCAGCGGAACCTTGCTCAACGGCACATTTTTGGAAACCTGTTTTAAAAATTCTATAACCAGAGGATCGAGCATTCCCGCTGAGTAAGTTCCCATTTCATCCTTCCCTTCCTCTCCTGCCTTCCTGCAACTGCAGCAAACGGCACATGCCACTAAAAGACAAAGAATTACTTGAGGAATAATTTTCTTCATAAAAACCGTTCCGGATTTTATGTCACTGTTTATTAACCTCATTTGCATGAAGCCATATGCCAAGCGGGCTGATGCCGGGCCGCCCTTCAGGAATTGGCATGCTCAAGCCATCGAAATATTTTTTCCACACACCATGTTCTTTACTCCCCGGCTCGCCAAATGTCATCGGGATGAGATGAAAAAATTCCCCGCCATTATTTGCCTGCTTAAAGATTTCGTAGACTAGTTCAGAACAGTAATATGAATTATTGCCGATAGCAAAATAATCATCATAACCTCGCCCCATATATTTGCGGACGGCACCCGCAATCCTCTTCGAAAAACCTTTAGGCAGATCATTAAGACTCTCAAGGTGAATTATCTTGGGCGAACCATTCTGGGGACGGGCAAGAACCTTTTCAATTGGAGTCAGGGTGACACTGCTATCGTATGCCTCCAGCACGGATATTTTTCTGCCATCGGCTATGACAATGCCGACATGAGAGAGTGAAGGCCCATCCACATGAAATTGGGCCTTTGTTACAGCTTCAATCGCGTCGCACAATTCAGGGCAATTGAGATCCTGAAAGATGAGATCCCCGGTCTTGAGGGTTTCGCGCGCCCAGAGACCCACAGACGCAAGCATGATGATTGCGGCAAATAAAATTCGTGCGTACATTTTCATGATTCCCTGATGCCCTCATAGAAAAAGTGGTTTTTCAGAGTTTCCAATTAGCTAAACCCTTGTCAACAGTAAAGAATGTCGTTATAGTTTCTTTCATGAGGGGATTTGGGTCTCATATCCTTTGCGGGTTGTTTTGTGTCTTTTCGATTTACCTTCTTGCCGGTTGCGTGTTTGGCACATCGGAATCAATAGGGGTGATGTCCTATCGGCATGAAAAGGTTTATTTGCAAAACAGGACTTTTTATAAAGTCGGCCGTCTGCCCTCCGGCTGGCGGCGCATGGAATCCAAGGCGCGTGCGATTTCATTTTATAATGAAGCATATAAGGCGTCCATCACCACAGACGCCTTTTGCGGCAAGAGCTTTTCCGATCGTCCTTTGGACACCCTTGCCGGCGAGTTGACTTCAGTCCTTTCTGACCGCACCACTGTTTCAACTCAAGACATGATGCTGGGTGGCCGCGGTGCCAAGCGTTTTCTGGTCCTTGGAAAGATGGACGGCGTTCCACTGCAGATGGACGCAGTGGTCGTGAAGAAAAACAGTTGCAACTTTGATTTTGTTGCCGTCATGCCGCCTGATGCACCAGCGGATGTCAAACAGGATTTTGAAGGCTTTTTTAACGGATTTCACTATTAGATGGAACACCTCATTCTCACCCCATCAATTTTCAGCATCCGCGCCTTCATGGCGTCGCTCGGTAAACGCTGTCTGCATTTTACCATCAACATTGGCGGCGTGACAAAGCTTGCCGGGAAGACATTTGCCGGTCTTTTTCGTTACCGCCTCGATATAAAAGAGGTTGTCAGGCAATTCGCGGTAATCGGAAACAAATCACTCATGATTGTCGTTTTGATCGCCGTTTTCACCGGGATGGTGATCGCCCTTCAGCTTTGCATCGGTTTGGGGCGTTACGGACTCAAGCTCAACGTTGGGCAGATCGTCGGACTCGCAATTTTCCGTGAACTGGGTCCTGTTCTCACCTGTCTTATGGTTGCCGCCCGTGTCGGCAGCGGAATTGCGGCGGAATTGGGTTCAATGGTTGTGACCGAACAGGTTTTGGCAATTGAAGCGATGGGGGCCAATCCCATACAGAAACTCGTCGTCCCCCGCGTGCTGGCCACCATCATTGCATGTCCACTCCTGGCCGTGATCGCCGATGTCGTCGGAAGCTTTGGTGGAATGATCATAACGGTCAGAGAGGCGGGCGTCTCCGCCCATTTCTTCATGGATCAGATCCGGACCACGGTGCTGGTTGAAGATTTCATGAGCGGTGTCTACAAGACGCTCTTCTTCGGCTTCGCAATTGCGACAATCTCGTGTTATGAGGGTCTCAATACGCAGGGAGGGACTGAAGGTGTGGGTCGTGCAACAACGCGCGCCGTGGTCTTTTCATCGATCGTAATTTTTATATCGGACTTCTTTTTGACGAAGCTGCTTGTGTTTTTATGATACTGGTCTCCCTTGACGGGAGGGAACGAAGGGGAGGGTGATAAAGGTCACCCTCACCCCGCCTCCCCCATCGAGGGGGAGGTGAGATGGTTGCCCGCAAAAAGCCGCGGGCGTAAACATTATGGCGATCATCGAATTTCACAAGGTCTCAAAGTCGTTTGGCGATAACCGTGTATTGGAAAATGCCGATCTTTCAATCGAACAGGGTGAAACCATCACCATTATCGGAGGTAGCGGCAAGGGGAAGACCGTTTTTTTGAAACTGCTGCTTGGCGTGCTCAGGGCAGACAGCGGCAAGATCCTCTTTAAGGGGAGAAACGTTGGCGAAATGGATGAGAGAGAGCTCGTTGAAATGCGGCGCCGTATCGGCATGCTCTTTCAGGGTTCAGCGCTCTTTGATTCCCTCACCGTTGCGGGAAATGTTGCCTATCCGATACGGGAACACTTCCAATACGAGGAGGCAAAACTTAGTGAGATTGTGAAAAGAAAACTTGCCCTCGTCGGTCTGCCGGGCATCGAAAATATGATGCCGAATGATCTTTCGGGCGGCATGAAAAAAAGGGTGGGACTTGCGCGCGCGATTGCAACCGATCCTGACATCATTCTTTATGACGAACCGACAACGGGGCTGGATCCCGCAAACACGAGAAGAATCTGCAATCTAATATTGGAGTTGCAAAGAAAGCTGAGTGTAACATCAATTATTGTGACACATGACTTAGAGAGTGCATTTCGCATTACCGATCGGCTTGCCCTTATCCACGACAAAAGATTTTCCTTTGTCGGGACAAAGGAAGATGCAAGACAATCACAGGATCCTGTGGTGAAACACTTCATCGCAGGGGATATGGAAACGGCAGACGGATAATGGACGTGGGGCGTAGGACGTAGGACGTGATATTTTTCGTCCCACGTCCCACATCCCATGTTAAGAAGGGGGTAATATGCGGCGGGAGTTTTTTACGGAAGTCAGAGTAGGAATATTTGTCGTAGCCGCCTTGCTGCTCGCCATGATTGTCCTGTTTCAGGTTGGCAGTCAGCATGAAATGTTTCAGCGCCAGTATATACTCTATTGCAACTTCAGCGATATTTCGGGCCTGCGAATTGGCGCAACAGTTCAGCTGGCCGGCCTCAACGTGGGTGCAGTTGACGACATACGCTTTCCGAAGGAACTTTTGAAGAGGGAAATCACCGTTGTGCTCCGCATCAACCGCAAATATCAGGATCGCATCCGATCTGATTCTGTGGCAACAATCAACACGCAGGGTCTTCTGGGGGATAAATACATTCACATCAGTGTAGGCAGTGAATCCGAACCGGTCATCCCCGAAAAAGGAACCGTTCCCAGCAAGGAAACCACTTCCATATTTGCCCTTGCTGAAAAGGCCGGTGCAATCATGGATGACATAGGTGATGCAGCCAAAACAATCAGCGATATGTTCAAAACCATGGAAGGCGAAAAGGAAGGCGACCTCAAGGCCTCAATCCGTTCAATCCGTAAATCGCTGGAACAAATCGAAAAGGGAAAGGGCCTGTTCCACGCCCTGATTTATGAGCCGAAAGGCGAGGAGATTATTAACAATCTTGCCGATACACTCAAGACCATGAAGGACATATCTGCCGGGGTTGAAACAGAGGGAAAAGAAAAGACCGCTGGTATGATTGCCAATCTGCGCCATGTTTCGTCAGACTTAAGGGAAATTCTGGAATCGATCAGGCGAGGCGAAGGGACAATGGGCATGCTCGTCCGCGATCCGGGACTTTATAATGATCTAAGGACACTTCTTGGGCGGGCTAATCGCAACGTCCTTCTCAAGGCCGTTGTCCGCGCGACACTTCGCGAAAACGAGGGAGAAGTGTTAAAATGAAGCGGCCCGCCAAAAGGCACGGCGGGGAACAGGTGTTGAAATGACATTCTCTCACGTGATATGATTGCTTCGAAGTTATTTGAACAACGTTGAGAATGTCATCCTGAGCCATAGGCGAAGGATCCCACGGTTTTCTTGGGATTCTTCGTTGCACTCAGAATGACAATAACGGTATTAATAATATTCAAGGAGGATTTATGTCGAAAACACCCGTTGTCAGACACGGCCTGATGGATCTCATCACCAGCATGCATGATGTGAAGAGCTATCAGGACCTCACATGGGAGGGTAATATTTCCGACTATCTTCACACAGTCGAAAACAACCCAAAGGTGGCAAGGACGGCATTCCAGCGCGTCTACGACATGATCATCCAGCATGGTTATGAGGAATATACCGAATACAAAAAGAAGATCGTCCATTACCGTTTCTTTGAGGATCCATTTGATAACGGCAAGGATGCGCTATTCGGCCTTGATCTGCCCCTCATGAAACTTGTCAATGCATTTCAGTCAGCGGCGCGCCGCTACGGCACAGAAAAGAGAATCCTTCTGCTCCACGGCCCGGTGGGAGGCGCAAAATCAACGATTGTCCGTCTACTCAAAAAAGGACTCGAGCACTACAGCCGCACACCCGACGGTGCGCTTTTCACATACTCTTGGGTGAAGGAACGGTTAGAAGACGTCCGCAAGATATTCGGAAGCGCCGAGATCATCCCCTGCCCCATGCACGAGGAGCCCTTGCACTTAATCCCGCTTGAGCTGCGCGAAAAGATTCTAGATGAGATCAACCAAAAACTTCCGGAAGACCAGAGGATATTCTTTGAGGGAGACCTGTGTCCCAGCTGCCGCTACATCTATCGTGAGCTGTTCAATGTCTATCATGGCGATTGGAATAAGGTGATGGACCACATCAAGGTCAGGCGCATCGTCCTTTCTGAAAAAGACAGGATCGGCATAGGCACCTTCCAGCCGAAAGACGAAAAAAATCAGGATTCAACAGAACTCACCGGAGACATCAACTACCGTAAGATTGCGGAATATGGTTCAGACAGTGATCCGCGCGCGTTCAACTTTGACGGTGAATTCAACATAGCCAATCGCGGCATCATTGAGTTTATCGAAGTTCTAAAGCTTGACGTGGCCTTCCTCTATGACCTTCTGGGCGCTTCGCAGGAGCACAAAGTTAAACCCAAGAAGTTTGCGCAGACCGACATTGACGAGGTGATCATCGGCCATACCAACGAGGCGGAATACAAGAAACTCCTGAATAACGAATATATGGAGGCCTTAAGAGACCGTACGGTTAAGATCGATATCCCATACATCACCAAGCTTCATGAGGAAATAAAAGTCTACGAAAAGGACTACGGTGCAAATAAGGTGCGCGGCCGGCATATTGCACCACACACGCTGGAAATGGCCTCCATGTGGGCCATCCTAACGCGACTCGAGGAACCCAAGAAGGCAAACCTGACCCTCATGCAGAAGCTCAAGCTCTATGACGGAAAAACCATGCCGGGATTTACAGAAGACAACGTAAAGGAACTGCGCAAGGAGGCAACGCGCGAAGGCATGGACGGCATCTCACCGCGCTACATTCAGGACAAGATCTCAAACGCATTGGTGTCCGATGTTGGCGGCGGTTGTGTGAATCCCTTTATGGTTATGAACGAGCTTGAAGCAGGACTCAGACATCATTCCCTAATCAAGAGCGAGGAACAGAAAAAACGTTACAAGGAACTCTTGTCCATCGTGAAGGAGGAATACGAAGATATAGTAAAGAACGAGGTCCAGCGCGCCATCTCCGCAGACGAGGAGGCCATATCGAGGCTCTGCTCCAATTATATCGACAATGTGAAGGCCTACACCCAGAAGGAAAAGGTCAGAAACCGCTACACGGGTCAGGATGAAGAACCTGATGAGCGGCTTATGCGGTCAATCGAAGAGAAGATCGACATCCCTGAGAGCCGGAAGGACGACTTCCGCCGCGAGATCATGAATTACATAGGTGCTCTGGCACTCGATGGCAAGACCTTCGACTACAAGACAAACGAGCGCCTCTATAAGGCGCTCGAGATGAAGCTCTTTGAGGATCAGAAAGATTCAATCAAGCTCACTTCGCTTGTATCCGCCGTGGTCGACAAGGATACTCAGGAAAAGATCGATGTAGTTAAAAGCAGGCTCTGTAAAAACTATGGTTATTGCGAAACATGCGCGACCGATGTCCTAAACTTTGTCGCATCGATATTTGCCCGAGGCGAGATCAGGGAGCGTGGAGGATCGGAAACATAAAGCAAAATTCGAAATTCGAAGCACGAAATTCTAAACAAATTCTAATGACCAAAATTCAAAACTCAAAACATCTTGGTCATTGGAAAATCTCAATTTTGTTATTGTTTCGAATTTCGATATTTGAAATTAGGATTTGATTTTAAGTATATGGCTCAAAAAATCGACCAAGATGTGGCCCGCTTTAAGGCGATTGTACGGGGCAAGATCAAAAAGGAGCTCCGAAAGTTTATCGCCACGGGCGAGCTTATCGGCAAAAAGGGCAAGGACATCATCAGCATTCCGATTCCAAGGATCATCATCCCGAGATTTGTCCACTCCGAGGAGCAATCCGGAGGCGTGGGCGAAGGCGACGGCAATGCCGGCCAACCCGTTGGGCCGGGCCAAGGGGGTCAGGCAGGCAACATCCCCGGCGAACACCTTATGGAGGTGGAAATCACATTTGAAGAGCTTGCACAGATGTTAGGCGAGGAGCTGGAGCTGCCGCGCATCGTTCCCAAGGGACAAGAAGACCTTGTGAGCCGCGGAATCAAATATACAGGCATAGCGCCTGTCGGGCCTGAATCCTTGCGCCACTTCAAGCGCACATACAGGCGCGCCCTCAAGCGCCAGATCATGATGGGAACGTACGATCCGCGTCAGCCTCTTGTCATTCCCACACATGAGGATCGCGTCTACCGCACATGGAAAGAGATTAAAAGACCCCAGGCGAAGGCCCTGATTGCTTACATGCTGGATGTCAGCGGTTCGATGGGCGCAGAACAAAAGGAGATCGTACGGCTGGAATCCTTCTGGCTTGATACATGGATCAGATCGCAATATCAGGGCGTGGAAGTACGCTACATCATTCATGATGCCGTGGCGCGAGAAGTGGATCGCGACACCTTCTTCCATACACGGGAGAGCGGCGGGACGATTATTTCATCGGCTTATAAACTCTTGATTAAAATCATCGAGGAAAATTATCCGGCTGAAAACTGGAACATCTATCCCTTTCAGTTTTCGGACGGCGACAACTGGTCAGGCAACGATACCGACGAGTGCATGAAGCTTCTTTCCGAAAAGATCATGCCATTCTCCAACGTCTTTTGTTACGGCCAGGTGGAAAGTGAATACGGAAGCGGGCAATTTTTAAAAGACTTGGAAGAGCGCTTTCCCGGTGAGGAAAGGCTAATTACATCCAAGATCCCGAATCGCGATGCGATTATTGATTCGATCAAAGAGTTTTTGGGAAAAGGAAAGTAAGGCACCAAGACACTATGAAATCGAAGCCAACAAGCACCTCAAAATACATGACCTCTCTTCCTCCCGAACTGCACAGGCTCAAAAAGGAGATTGAAGGATACGCGCGCGAATACGGCCTGGATTTTTTTGATGTTATCTATGAGGTTCTCGACTGGAATCAGTTAAACGAAGTAGCCTCCTACGGCGGTTTTCCCAACCGCTATCCGCACTGGCGCTTCGGCATGGAATATGAACAGCTCTCGAAAAGTTATTCCTATGGCCTATCCAAGATCTACGAGATGGTTGTCAACACCGACCCCTGCTACGCATACCTTCTCTACTCCAACGGCATCGTAGACCAGAAACTGGTCATGGCCCACGTATATGCCCACTGTGATTTTTTCAAGAACAATGTCTATTTTGCGCACACAAATCGAAAGATGATGGATGAAATGGCCAACCACAAGACGCGCATCCTGCGTTACATTGACAGATACGGTCTTGATAATATCGAGGGCTTTATAGACTCCTGTCTGTCAATTGATTCCCTTATCGATTACCATGCCCCGGCGATCAAGAGGCGGCGTCCGCCCCGTGAGGAAGTGCCGCCGGAAGAGCGATTGGTCAAAAGGCTTCGCGTATCCCGCCCATACATGGAGGATTTCATCAACCCGGATGAGTTCATTGCGGCGCAGCAGCGCTGGCTCGATGATGAGGCAAAAAAGGAAAAACATTTTCCGGAGCATCCGGAGAGGGATGTCTTGCTCTTCCTTCTGGAAAACGCACCGCTCGAGCGCTGGGAGCGCGATGTCTTGTCCATCGTCCGTGAAGAGGCCTACTACTTCGCCCCGCAGGGACAGACAAAAATAATGAATGAAGGATGGGCCTCTTTCTGGCACTCAAAGATCATGACTGAAAAGGCGCTCAAGGACAGCGAAGTCATTGATTACGCCGATCATCATTCAGGAACGGTTGCAACAAGCCCCGGAAGACTAAATCCCTACAAACTAGGGCTTGAAATATTCCGCGACATTGAAGACCGCTGGAATAAAGGAAAGTTCGGCAAGGAATATGAAGAATGTGACGACATGGTCACAAAAAAACGCTGGGATAAGAAATTGGGCTTGGGACGCGAAAAGATATTCGAGGTGCGAAGGCTTTATAATGACATTACATTCATTGACACGTTTTTGACTCCGGAGTTTTGTCAGGAACACAAGCTCTTCGTTTATGCCTATGATCTAAGCTCAAAGGAGTTTGAAATTGCCAGCCGCGAATTTCAGTCGATCAAACAAAAACTCCTTTTTCACCTCACAAATTTCGGCCATCCGACGATAAATCTCGTTGACGGCAACTACAAGAATCGGGCGGAGCTTTTACTGCTCCAAACACATGAAGGCATCGATCTCAAAATGGATTATTGCTACGAGACGCTCAAAAATCTCTTCAGGCTCTGGAGGCGGCCGGTAAACATCAAGACGGTTGTTGAAGGGGTGCCTAAGATAATCTCTTTTGACGGCCACGAACACTCAGAAAACAGGGCATAACAGCGATCACAATTACGGCCAAAATCGCAGAACTTATTATCCCCATCATTCGCTCACCCACATAAAAGGTAACAAAAATATTAAAAAGGGCTATGGCAACAAAAAAGGCCGGATACAAAATATCTAGCATCTTGTCTTTGGCCTCGCCTTCCGACTTCTGTTCATGGATTTCTTCTTTTGTCCTGCCAAGCGTGAATGCCGGATCATCGCCTGCCTCAAGCATGCCCGGGAGGAGGCGCCATAGAACGACATTGAACGCAATGACAACAAATGAAACCAAAAACCAGCCGCCGAAGTTCGACATCGGCACTCCAAAATATGACCCGGGATATGTGTAATAATGGATTTTTCCGAGAAACCACTTCTCGCCCATGGTGGCAATCGGATCTATAATGACATCCAGCAACATTGTGAGAAATGCCCCCAAAAATATTGCAGGCAGTAAAGCTGTCCTGCTCCATCCGACATCCGTCCTCAAACGTCTTTTAATAAACTCGTAAAAGCCGCACACAATAAACTCTGCGGTCACAAATCCTGCGAAGATGAGAAACGGATACGAAAGCGAATCGAAGAAAGGCACTCCTTTGACCAATAACTCGCCGCTTAGATTTTCATAGACATAGTGATACTCCCCGTAGGGGAAGCCGTTGTTGATAGATGAATATTCAGAAAGCCACGCTATGCCATAACCGGTAATGAGCCATAAAAGAGATCTTGTTGATCCCCAGCGGCGGACGGATAAAATAAGATATGCAAATAGGAATGCAAATACATAGGGACGATGAAGAATGGTAGTTATAAGTGCATTCATGAGGAATTAATAGATGTGATGCAGGATCTCAATTAAGATCTTAACAACGGCAGGCTCCCATTGTCCGCTGTCCACTTCATTTTCGAAGACCTTTATCGCCGTCTCTTTATTCATGCCTTTTCGATAGGGGCGGTCTGAAGTCATGGCGTCATAGGCATCGGCCACAGCGGTTATCTTTGCCGGCATCGGAATTTCCTCCCCCTTTAAACCATCCGGATACCCTTCTCCATCCATCCGCTCATGATGGGATCGTATAATAGGAAGGCATGGCTCAAGGGATTTGAGCGGTGCACAAATATCATACCCGCGCGAGGGATGCGACCTGATATGAGCCATCTCTTCGTCTGTTAGCTTGCCGGGCTTAAGGAGGATAGATTCCTTAATCCCGATCTTTCCAATGTCATGCAGGAGGCTTCCCTTGCGCATAAACTCCAAGGTGCGCTCTGAAAGCCCCATCTGTTTGCCGATCAGAATGACGATATTGGCGACGCGATCTGAGTGGCCTCGCGTATAGAAATCCTTGGCTTCGAGGGCCTCGGCAAGCGATATGAGAATATTCTCGCTCGTATCCAGATCGTCATGAAGCGACTTGACATGAAGAAGCGATTTTATGCGCGTGGTGAGTTCCAGCCTGTTGATGGGTTTGACCAGAAAATCATCTGCCCCCAGTTCTATCGCCTTGAGTTTGTCATCAAGCTCCTGAAGGGCGGTAATGACAATCACCGGGATGAACTGCGTTTCCTTATTTTGTTTGATGGAGCGGCAGATCTCAAAACCGGAGATCTTGGGCATCATGAGATCCAGCAGCACAAGGTCAGGGCGTGTTTTCTGAATCTTTGCAAGGGCATCCTCGCCGTCATAAGAGACATCGACATCATATTGATATGGCTTTAGCTGCGTCCTCAAAAGCTCAACATTGACCTTGTTATCATCGACGATCAGTATTCTTGGTTGCCTTTCCATGTGGTTTGATAATAGCAGAAGGTTTATAAACTGTCTATAAGCTAGGATGCCTGTCCAAATAATGTTGACCAGCATCATTTCATTGGCTACGTTTGCTCAGAAGACACTCCCCCCACTTGTAAGGGGGGATATAATAGATTCAAACCAAAGGGGAGAGTGATATGTGGAAACTCATCAAATGGCTCTTTTTGCTGGCAATTATTGCAATCATTGCCCTTGCAGTTACCGACCGCAAGATCGGCGGAAAGACCATTCAAGAGCATTTTAAGGCCGTGCTTGGGGCCAACACCTATGAGGAAGGCGTGAAAGATATCAGATCACTTGTGGGCGAGGCAATCAAGGCGGTGGGCGAGGCTGTTTCACCGGAGGCAACACCGGAAGAGCGAAAGGAACTGGAAAACGTCATTCAAAAAGAGCTGCAGGGTTCCGGAACAAACCCGCAGCAAGCGCAACCGGCTCAACCTGCCGCCCCTGTCAAAAAACCATAAGGAGGAGATTAAAACAAATTCTAAATCCAAATATCAAAATTCAAAACTCTTCGTTTTGATCATTTGAATTTGTTTAGGATTTGGAACCTCTGAAAAACCGCCAGATTTTATTCTTCGAGCCTGTCGAGAAGATAAAATCTCCTTTACTTCTCGACTCGCTGACGCTCGCTCGAAGAATAAAAAGCAGTTTTTCAGAAATTTCGATTTAAATTTTGAATTTAGATTTTCAACATAGGAGGTCAATAATGGCTGTCGAAGGCAAAAAATGCAGTGTAGAAGGATGCAAACGCCCCTATCGCGCAAAGGGATATTGCAACGTTCATTTTCACAAGTGGCGCCGCGGCGAACTAGATGCAAAGCCGCGATACAAGATATGCAAAGAAGAAAAGTGCAAAAAGCCGATTTTCAAGAAGGGATATTGCGAGCAGCATTATGGTGCATGGTCTGCATCGAAAAAACCGGGTACAGAAAAACCGGCAGCGCCGGTTAAAGCACCAGCTGCAGCACCGGCAGCAAAACCGGCAACGGAAACGCCTCCGGCAGCTGCATAATATTTCACCACATTTCGTGAGATAGTGAAATCGCTTTGGAGAATCCTAGGCGATATTACGACCCCACGATCTCACGACCTCACGACCTCACGAAAATATGTGGTGAATTGTCTTTTGGACTTTTCCTGATGAAAACAGAACCTCTTCTCCTTGAAGCGTATGATCGTCTTCTTTCTGCACTCGGCCATCAATATTGGTGGCCGGGTGAAACTCCCTTCGAAATCATTGTCGGTGCTATCCTCACACAGAACACAAATTGGGGCAATGTGGAAAAGGCCATCGCGAATCTCAAACGTGATGGCCTTTTGACACCAAAAAGGCTTTCGGAAATTCATCAGGCAACACTTGCAAGTCTGATACGCCCTTCCGGGTATTACAGCGTCAAGGCAAAACGCCTGCGCAATTTTCTGAATTTTTACATCAACGATTATGAGGGTCGCATAGCCTCATTGCGCGCCGAAGAGACGATGGCTCTACGAAAAAAACTGCTTGATGTGAACGGAATCGGCCCTGAAACAGCCGATTCTATTCTTCTGTACGCCCTTGAAAAACCCGTCTTTGTCGTCGATGCCTACACAAAGCGCATACTCAATCGCCATCACCTCATCCCCGAAGAGACGACATACGACGAGCTACAGCAACTCTTCATGGATAACCTTCCCCACAAGGTTCCATTTTTCAATGAATACCACGCACTCCTCGTAAAATGCGGCAAGCAGTACTGCCGCAACCGTGAGCCGCGCTGCAAAGAATGCCCGCTCAACGGCTGGAACTGGTGAGACAAGTTCATTCCGGTTTGATGATCGTCAGCACATATGCTTCGGTATCGATGTACTTCTTCGCAACACGCGATACATCTTCACGTGTGACGGCCAAAATCTTCTTGGGATATCGCTCAACCTCTTTGATCCCAAGTCCATATAACTGATTGAATGTATAATATGACGCCATAGACATGAGACGCTGTGATTCCAGCTCATAGGTGCCCACGAGATATTGCTGAGATCTCTCCAGCTCTTCAATGCTGACCAGCTCGCTCAGGGTCTTTTTTAGCTCCACTTTGATTGCATTAACCGCTGTATTTATTTTTTGAGGCTCGGTCCCGATGTAGACTGCAAAATGACCGGGCTCAATGCCCTCTACATTCATGGAGCTCACTGAATAAGCGAGGCTCATCTTGTCGCGAAGTTCGAGGAAAAGCCTCCCGCCCTGACCGGAAAGGATGTTGTTGAGGACCGCCATTACATGGCGATCCGGACTATTAAAGATTGTTCCCTGAAATCCAATCACAATGTGCGCCTGTTGCTTTTCCTTCTTTTTCACCTCAACAGTTTTGATGTTTTTAGGCTTTGGATCCAGCGAAACATGAATCGGCTTCACGCGACCGCGTGGAAGATCGCACAGATGTGTTTCAAAAAGGTCAATGACCTCGCGGGGACTCACATCACCCACCACAGAAATCACGGTCCCTTGGCTTTTCAAGGTCTCCCGATAAAATCTTTTGATCATCAGGGGTGTAAGTTTTTTGACAGACGATTGCGTTCCCAAAAGGCGAAGGCCATAAGGATGCGTAGGAAATAACGCTTTGAGGAAATGGATGAAAGCCATCGACGCCAATGCGTCTTCCTGATTTTTTATCGCCTCCAGCTGCAGCCGCTTCTCCTTGGCCACTTCAGATGGGCAAAAGGCCGGACGCGTAAGGATTTCACAAAAGAGTTCCACACCGTCGTGGATATAATCGCTTATAAATTCGCACTTGAGGCCAATGGTGTTTCTTCCGCTGAAGCCGTCGATATGACCGGCGATCCTCTCAATATCCTTTGCGATCGTCACGGCATCACGGTTCTCGCTCCCTTTAGTCAGCAGGCGGGTTGCCAACTCGCTAATACCGTTGTTGTCAGCATTTTCGAAGCGCGTTCCGCCAAGCGCGGCTGCGCAAATAGCAACAAGCGGGAGATTGTGCTGCTCCTTAACAACAACATTTACCCCATGACTGAGTTTAAATTCCTTTAGCGGAATCAGAGCCCCCTTCGCCACCTTCCTTGCCGCTCTCCCGGACTCTGCACCGCCAAGCGTTGAGATTAAAGATTGACGGCGTCTTGGCCACTTGGAACCGCTGGGCGCTAGAATCGCCAACGTGCAATTTTCCGTGGTTAAATAGCGTTTTGCCACCTGACGGATATTTTCCGCCCTCACATCCATAAGCATCTGATAGTAGCGGCTTTCAAATTCATGTGTCCCGGCGGTGGCCAAAAAAGTCGCAAGCTTTCCCGCCTGTCCGCCGACCGTTTCCTTTTCATAAATCTCATTGGACCTGATGTTGAGTTTGGCGCGTGACAATTCGGAAACCAGCACATGCTCGTCTTGCATGAGCTCATTTTCAATCTGGATGGCTTCCAGTGCCTTGGCCACATTTTCATCATTGAGGACAGCGCTGATGGTCATCAAGCCGGGATCTTTTGGAGTAAACGAAAGCGTTCCAATCTGGTGGACTATGCGCTTTTTTTCCTTAACGATCTGCTCCATGCGCGAAGATTCCGTTCCGCCAAGGATGTGCGACATGGCATCGAGTGCGGGAACATCGGGATGAACAATGGCCGGAATGTGATAGGCAAGCGCCAGATAAGTGCTCTGGATATTCATATGTTCCACAACAAGGCGCAGACCCCTCTGCGGCGGTTCGACGATTGCATCCACAGCGGGAGTCGGCGGCGGCGGGCCCTCAAAATGCGCAAACGTTCGGCGGATCTGCTCCAGCATGGTTTCGGTATCGAAGTCACCTACAGCGATAAGTGCGATGTTCTTGGGCACATACCAGCGATGGTAAAAATCAAGGAGCTGATTGCGCGTGAACGACTTGACCGTTTCAGGCATCCCAATAATAGGCCGCCCATACGGATGGCGCTCATAGGCATGCTTGAATAAAAGCTCAGCAACCATCCTTCCGGGATTGTCCTTCTCCCGTCTGATCTCTTCTAGGATCACCTCTTTTTCACGCGTGAGCTCTTTTTCGTCAAAGACGGGATGCTGAATGGCGTCGGCTAGGATGGATAGCCCCCTATCCGCAAAACGCCTTGCCATGTTGATGTAGTAAAGGGTCTGATCAAATGAAGTGTAGGCATTGATCTCCCCGCCCGCCGCTTCGATATCCCTTGCAATCGTCCCGACAGGATGAGTCGGAGTGCCCTTGAAGAGCATGTGCTCAATGATATGGCACATGCCGGCCTCAACGTTTGATTCAAAGGCAGAGCCGACTTTAATGAGGGCATTGAAAGAAATGACAGGACTGGAGCGATTTTCCTCGAGCAGAAGCTGCATGCCGTTGTCCAGAGTGTAGGTTTTTGTGGTCATAATTTATCTCTCCTTTAAAAAGCGACGGCGCATCCTCTGCTCGCTCCCCTCCGTTCCTTGAGTAAACTGGCGAAGCTGGTTGTAAGCCGGGTCGCTGTGCGAGGATCCGCCGTCGCTTTTTAATTCCAACATCTCCTTGATTTCGTATTTTAATTCCACTAACTATTCGCCACAGATACGCAGAGGATTTCTTCGTGAGATCGTAATATCGCTTAATAACTTTTCCGGCGATCTCACGATATCACGATCTTACGAAAATATTTTTTCCTGCGCCAGATTTTTTATAAGAATTTTTCGTGGAAGGAAAGGTGAAAATGTTTGAGCTCCTCTTCATCAGGCACGGTCAGACGGACTGGAACCTTCAAAGTCGCGTAATGGGTCGGCAACCCATACCGTTAAATGAAAAAGGCAAATGGCAGGCGAAAAGGCTTGCCGCTTATCTCAAGGGCATAAAAATCGATGCGATGGCAACAAGTCCCGTCAAACGCGCGATGGAGACGGCAGAAATCTTGCTTCGTGGCAGGCAAGAATTACAGCTCATCGTTGATGAGAGATTAAGCGAGATTGAGTATGGTGATTGGTTAAACCTCACATTTACAGATCTCGCGACTCAGTACGCAGACATCTGGAAAGACTACCATCAAAACCCTGAAACCGTGAACATCCCCGGGGGTGAAAAACTCCCTCACGTCTGTGAACGAACTGTGCAGGCAATTACCGAGATTCGCAACCGGCACCCAAAGGGCCGCCTTGCAATTATTTCCCACGCGGATGTGATAAAATTAGCCATCATCAGGTTGCTTAAATGGCCGATGAATCTTTTTAAATGCTTCTCCATGGATAACGGCGCCATGCTGCTCTTGAGAGATCACCCGACACTCGGAATGCGTGTGATATGGTATAACCCGATGAACGGATTTGGGAGGGATTTGTGAAGCGCTGGCCGCATCCTCTGCTCGCTCCCCTCCGCTCCTTGAGCGAATTTGGTTGCAAGCTGGGTCGCTGTGCGAGGATCCAGCCAGCGCTTCTGGTCATTATAATGAAGGTTTAGGATTTTCCCGGAGGAAGCCTATGCGGGAGGGGCGGGGCACCTACCATGCTTAGTGGGCGAGGAAAGCCGGAACTGAAGTGGCGCAAAAAGTTGCGCTTTGCAACTTTTGTGACACGGAATTCCGGAAGGATTCCCGCCCACTGAGCACAGGAAGGGTCGCCCCGGGAGCATCAGCTTCCGAAGGGAAAATCCCAAACCGATAAATATGGATATGAAAAAGTTGGATTTCAAAATGATGTCCGTTGAAGAACTCGAGGCGGAGGTGCGCAGGCACAACCGCCTCTACTTCATCGAACACAAGCCGATAATTTCTGATTACGAGTTTGATCAACTCGTGGAGGAACTAAGGCGGCGAAAGCCCGATTCAGCTGCGCTTACCGAGATATTCTCCGACGCCCTGCCCACAGGCGCCAAGGTGATACATAAAATCCCCATGCTCTCGCTTGACAAATGCTATGACAAAAAGACGCTCAAGGATTGGGCTGCAAAGTTCAAGGGAGAGATTATTGCCTCGCCAAAGATCGATGGATGCGCAGTTTCCATAAAATATGGGAAAGATGGGAGGCTCATTCAGGCTGCGACGCGCGGTGACGGGGTTGAGGGGGAGGAGATCACGGCAAATGTGCGCACCATAAGAAAGATACCGCAACAGATTCATCAGAAAAATGTTGAGGTCCGCGGCGAAATATATATGCCACTTTCCGTCTTTAAACGATACGAAAAGGAATTTGCAAATCCGCGCAATCTCGCCGCCGGCGCAGTCAAACAGAAAGATCCCAGAAAAACAGCAGAATACGCCCTCTCATTTTGGGCATACGATCTTTTAAACGCCGGCATACCGACTGAAGAGGAAAAGAGAAAGACGTTGGCGAAGGAGAAATTTCCGGTTGTGGAGTGGAAACTCATCCATCGTGAAAAGATGCAGGGGATCTTTGAACAGTTTCTCAAGAAAAGAAACGATTATGACTTTGAAACCGACGGGGTTGTCTACAAAGCAAACCAGGTTTCAGAACAGGAACGCCTGGGCGTAACCGCACATCATCCCCGATTTGCCATCGCGTACAAGTTTCAGGGAGAATCGGGCGTTACCGTGCTTGAGGACATCGAGTGGAGCGTGGCCCGCACGGGTGTCATCACCCCTGTTGCCGTAGTCAGGCCCGTTGAGCTCTCCGGCGTAACAGTCACGCACGCATCGCTTCACAATGTCGGGATTATGAAAAAACTTGGCGTCTCTAAGGGCGCAAAGGTCCTCATGATGCGGCGTGGAGGAGTGATTCCAAATGTTGAATCGGTGGTTGAAGGTGGTGACAAAGCGGCGGAGGTTCCAAAGAAGTGCCCGTCATGTGGTGCTCCGACAGAGCTTCGAGAAGATTTCTTATACTGCACCAATGCAAACAGTTGCGTTGCAAGCAAGATTGCAGAGCTTGAACATTTCATCAAGGAAATAGGTTGCGACGGATTTGGAGAGAAACTGATTGCAAAGCTCTACGATACCGGCATCGTGACAGATTCCGCTGAATTTTATACTATAACAAAGGATGACTTACTCCAGCTTGAAAGGATGGGTGACGTACTGGCAACAAAACTCGTATCTGCCATAAATGAAAAGAGGGATTTGACACTCGAAGCTTTTATCCGTTCGCTTGGCATACGCGAAGTTGGCAAACACGTCTCGAAGATTTTGGGGGAACTAGGCGATATCAAAAAGGTCATGGCGCTTACCGAAGAGGAACTTTCGTCAATCCATACCATCGGGCCTGTCATTGCCCATGAAGTCGTCATGGGGCTGAAACAAAAAAAGCCGCTTATTGAAAAACTCTTAAAACAAGTGAAAATGGAAAAAACTAAGGTCAAGTCTGAGGCAAGGGGGCCGCTTGCGGGCAAGAAGATTTTATTTACAGGCGCCCTGATTGCCATGGAACGCAAGGCGGCGCAAACTCTTGTCGAAGAAGCCGGAGGTGAGGCGGCAGAGGGAGTCTCTCGGGAGCTTGATTATCTTATTGTGGGAGACGCCGGCGGCGCCGGCTCAAAACTTGACAAAGCCAAGAAAATCATAGCGGAAGGTGGGAAGATAAAGATACTGTCTGAAAAGGAGTTTTTAAAAATGATAAAAAAATGAAATTGAAACCTCTGAAAAACTGCTTTTTATTCTTCGAGCGACCCCGAGCTTGTCGAGGGGGAGTCGAGAAGTAAAGGAGATTTTATCTTCTCGACCTGTCTCGAGCAAAGTCGAGAGACAAGCTCGAAGAATAAAATCCAGCACTTTTTCAGAGGATTCAGTTTAATTATGTTGCTTGAACACTATCAATCACTCAACAAGGAAGAATTAAAAAGTCGCATTGCCGATGCAAAAAAGCGCTTGGGCAAGCGTCTTTTGATCCTCGGCCACTATTATCAGCAGGATGATGTCATCGAGTTTGCAGATCATCAGGGTGACAGCTATGCCCTTGCCAAAGCGGGTGCTGAAAACAAAGATGCAGAGTTCATCGTCTTTTGCGGCGTCCGCTTCATGGCGGAGTCATCGGTCATACTGGCGCGATTGGGCCAACGCATCTTCATGCCCGATCCGGACGCCGGATGCCCATTGGCCGATATGGCCGATATCGAACAAGTTGAGGATGCGTGGGGAGAACTCAAGAAGCAAGAAGCCAGAAGTCAGAAGCCAGAACAAATCATACCGATCACATACATCAATTCCTCCGCACAGCTGAAGGCATTTTGTGGAAAAAACGGCGGTATCGTCTGCACTTCATCAAATGCCGGCAAGGCATTCGACTGGGCACTAAATCCCCCCACCCCCCCTTCGCTAAAGGGGGGAGCGTCGCAATTCCCCCCTTTGGAAAAGGGGGGTAAGGGGGGATTTAAGATCTTCTTTTTTCCAGACGAGCACCTCGGCCGTAACACCGCAAATGCCAAGGGGTTCAAACGAGAAGAGATGGTCGTCTGGGATCCCTATAATATTCCCTCTCCCTCCAGGGGAGAGGGTCGGGGTGAGGGGGATAATTTAAAGGCCTTGGGATCTGCAAAGATCATTCTCTGGAAGGGCCATTGTCATGTGCATACCTATTTTAATATCGAGCACGTCAAGAGCTCGCGCGAAAAATATCCGGGTTGCCGTATCGCCGTGCATCCTGAATGCACCGAGGATGTCGTCAAGGCCTCGGACGCCAATGGCTCTACATCTTTTCTTAAAAAATATGCCGAGGAGGCGCCGGCCGGATCAACGATTGTCATCGGAACTGAAATAAATATGGTGGCGAGGCTCGCAAGACAAAATCCCGATAAAAAAATTGTTCCGCTTGCCCGCTCCCTGTGTCCCAATATGTTCAAAACTTCGATTGCAGATCTATGTTACACGCTCGAAAATTTACCCAACGTGAATGAGATCATAGTGCCGAAATTCATTGCGGATGCTGCGAAGATTGCTCTGGAAAAGATGCTCTCTTTAACATAAACATAGTGCAAATTCCCCTCCTTTGTAAGGGGAGGAGTTGATAATATTCAGTAATTACGCATAGATAGGCGCCGTGAATTAATTAAAATAATACGAAACTTTAGGGTATCTATAACCGATAATAGTAGTGAGAGGTAAACCCTATGTGGAGTGGTGGACAACAGGTACCCCCGGCATCACAACCGACGGTAACGCCCCCGCGTCGTCCGCGTGGAGGAGGCAGGGCTGCGCAGAACAAAGAGGTCGAAGACTACAAAAAGGATCAAAAACAGAACAAGATTGAAGGAATCAGGAATTCAATTCGTGAGCATGAACAGGCCATACAAGATCTCAATGCGAAGCTTAACGATGAACTGCCCCGCAGTGAAGGGGCGCAAGCCAGACAAATTGACCTCAAGGCCGAAGAAATCAAATCCCTGGCGGATCAAACCGGCTATCTGCAGGAAAAACACAACGAGCTCCTTGCAAAGGCCGCAAGCCATGAATCCACAGCCCAGCAGATGCGCTGGCGACTTTTTTTTGATATCCAGAACTGGATGTGGCTCTCAAAACGCGATATTTTGGAAAAGGTTCAGGCGGCATGGGAGGATGCCTGTTTCTCATACATGAAGTGCAGCAACGACATGGGCCGCGCAATTGCGGGTACTGGCGGACAATCCCGCGCCCAAAGCGGCAGAACTCCCCGACCCTATGCAGGAGAAAAACCGAGCGATTATCAGTTCAATATGGCCGAGCAAACAGCTAACGAAACGCGCCGGCTTGTCCCGGAATCTGAGACGAATTTAAGGGCCCAGCATGCAAAAATCGCGGATGCAACCAAACAAATAGAAAGCGAGAGAAGCAAGCTGAGAAATAATGTCGGGGAAGAGAAAAAGACTACAGAAGAGAAGATCGCCCGTTATCAAACCCGCCTCGAGGAGGTCAAAAAGAGGCTGATCGACGCCGGCGGCAACATGGAGCAGAGCGCAGCGACATTCATCGGCGCCTGATCTTTTGTGAAATTATCGAAGAAATCCCGCTATTTCGGCAATGCCTTAAACCTGCTAAACGTCCTTCTATAGCAGCCTTCAACCATCATCCCATTTAGCTTCTTTGCCGCTTCTTCAAAGCGCTTCTGGGTGTCTTTGCTTTTTTCGTTTTTCATCTCAGGGATGGAGACCTTCTTATCCACATCATAATAGGCCGCACCCCGAATCCTGACTTCACATGTATACGTGGCGACGGCATCCAGCCTTCCTGCCATAATACCTCCTTTTTTGGATATGGCCTAGCCTACCATATTACCGGTATTTATACAAAAAAGTTGCGCAAAAAATGGAACCAAAACCTGACACTGAAAATGCTTTACAACAAGGTAAATCAATACCCCTTAACTTCTTGCTTTTCCTTTTTTTCTTTTATGCTATAAGTGCATTGCAAATCAACGCAAACAAATTTTTGAAAGGAGGAATTGATGCACTCCATCACCCAGACATTCACGCTGTGCTACGGTCATCGTCTCTTGGGGGAAGAAGGCAAGCCCGCGCAGGTCCACGGCCACTCTGCAACGGTGGTGCTTACACTCAATAGCACCCTCAATGAACGCGGTCAGGTCTATCCCAAGACGAAGATCGAAGAGACGATGGGAAAATGGATCAACAAAGAGCTCGATCACTCCCTCATCCTGTGCAACACAGACCCTCTCCTGCCGGCACTCAACCACTTAAACGAGCGCGTCTATGTGATGCATGAGAATCCGACGGAAGAGAACATCGCGCGCCTGATTTACAACCGCGCCACTGAGTATGGCCTGCCTGTTGATTCGGTTGAGGTGTGGGATACGGAGAACACGAGGGCTATTTACACAAAGGATCCTACAGAGAACTTCACTGAAACGACGAATTAACATCCGGGGTCAGGCTTGCATATTTGCATGTTTCATT
>Ga0315276_10000118_pt1 | contig 63082 bp, 33 predicted proteins | sample YL17G05_0_MG_FD_204542 | JGI IMG/M metagenome (GOLD analysis project Ga0315276, IMG submission 204542) | Sediment microbial communities from Yellowstone Lake, YNP, Wyoming, USA - YL17G05_0 | ecosystem: Environmental > Aquatic > Freshwater > Lake > Sediment | place: USA: Wyoming | collected...
CCAAATAGGCGCTCTGGTTCTCCCGTTTCCCGATTCCATTTTTGCAGCGACCGTCTCCGGGGCAAAGATCGGCCCAGTTCGTCTATTTGGCGCATATCGGAGTATATTTCTTTCGTCGCGCCGCACTGGAGGCGTTCGCCGGCTGGAAACAGACACGGCTTGAGAAAGCGGAATCGCTGGAGCAACTCCGAATTCTCGAAAACGGCGGCTCGATTCGTGTTTTCAAAACCACCGCGCGAACAATCTCTATTGACAAACCTGAGGATTTGAAGAAAATATCCGGCAGATAAAGACAGGGTGCAGCCATGGCAGAAGACGGCAAAGCAAAATACATATTCGTAACCGGCGGCGTGGTCTCATCACTGGGGAAAGGCATCGCTTCGGCTTCGATTGGGGCGCTGTTGCAGAAGCGCGGCCTGACGGTGCAGATCATCAAGATGGACCCGTATCTGAATGTCGATCCCGGCACCATGAATCCGTTTCAACACGGCGAGGTTTTCGTACTCGACGACGGCTCCGAGACCGACCTCGATCTGGGTCACTACGAGCGGTTTCTCGACAAGTCGCTCGAAGCTGCCAACAACGTGACGACCGGCCAGATCTATCACACCGTGATCACGCGCGAGAGGCGCGGCGACTATCTGGGCGCTACGGTGCAGGTCATTCCCCATGTTACCGAGGAGATCAAAGCCCGCGCCCGCAGTCGGGCCAAAGCCGCTGACAATCCGGACGTAGTGATCATTGAAATCGGCGGCACGGTGGGCGATATCGAATCGTTGCCTTTTCTGGAAGCAATCCGCCAGATGGGGCTTGAGGAAGGACCTCGAAACGTCGCTTACGTTCATTTGACCCTAGTGCCCTATATTGCGACGGCCGGCGAGTTCAAGACCAAGCCGACCCAGCACTCAGTTAAGGAACTGCGCGAGATCGGTATCCAGCCTCAGGTACTGATTGCTCGCTGTGCGCAACCGCTTCCTGAAGGTCTCAAGCAGAAAATCTCCCTGTTTTGCTCGGTGCCGGTCAGCTCAGTGATTGTTGGAGAGGACGTTTCGACTATTTATGAGGTTCCGCTCAAGTTTCACGAACAGGGTTTTGACCAGATCATTTGCGATCACTTTGGTCTCGTGACGCCGCAGCCCGATTTGAGCGAGTGGGAGACCGTAGTCGAGAAGATCAAGAATCCGCGCAAAAGGGTGCGGATCGGTATCTGCGGCAAGTATGTCAAACTGAAGGACGCCTATAAGTCGATTATCGAGGCGTTCGTTCACGCCGGCGTGTACAGCGATGCTCGGGTTGATCTTGTCTGGGTTAGTTCCGAGGATATCAAGAAAGTCGGTGCCGCGAAGTTCCTTCATGATCTCGACGGTCTGCTCATTCCCGGAGGCTTTGGTGAGCGGGGCGTGGAAGGCAAGATCGAAGCGATCAGGTACTCGCGCGAGAATCAGCAGCCATTTCTCGGTATCTGTCTTGGGATGCAGTGCGCTGTGATAGAGTATGCGCGCAATGTGTGCGGCCTTGAGGATGCCCACAGCTACGAATTTTACGGCGATTTGAAGCACCCGGTCATCCACCTGATGGCCGATCAGGAAGGGGTGACCGAACTGGGTGGGACCATGCGTCTCGGTTCCTACCCCTGCGATCTGGCCCAGGGCAGCCGGTCGCAGGAAGCTTACGGTACTGATCGCATTTACGAGCGACACCGCCACCGCTATGAAGTGAACAACTCCTATCGCGACATGCTTACTCAACATGGCATGTTGCTGGCGGGGATGTCGCCCGATGGCCGTCTGGTCGAAGTTGTCGAAGTCCCCGATCATCCCTGGTTCGTCTCGGTGCAGTTTCACCCGGAACTGAAATCACGGCCACTGAAGCCACATCCCCTGTTCCGGGACTTTGTTAAGGCTGCGGTGGCGTTCAGCGAGAAGAACGGCCACGATCACGGACCGGTCGATGTTCCCGAACGTGACATGACCGAGATTGAAGGGTAACACGTCGTTTAGCTCGTCTGCGTGATCGAATTGATCATGGCGGTTGACAACAGCGACATCACAAGCTATCGTTGTTTTCTGAACCCCAGGGTGTTGACGTACGGTGAAGTCGAACATGCGCGTAGTTTTGGCTCAAGCTTTTTCAGTAGTGCTGGCGATACTCGCGGTATCTGTCGTACGCGGACAGATGGCGCCGGATAGCTCTTTCCTGCCTATCGGACCCCGCCCGTTCGATGAACCGATCAACCCGGAGCGTTATTTGATCCGCCCAGGGGAGCGGTTTGAGGTTGTTTTTGTAAACACTTCGCTGCACAATCTCATCCTCACGGTCACCTCGGAAGGGCAGGTCGTTCACAGCGGGTTTGGCGTAGTTAATCTGTCCGGCATGACTCTTAAGCAGGCTCGTGAAGTTCTCACGGCCGCCCTGACGCCCCTCTTTAAAGCCGATCAGATTGTTATTTCCGTATCTTCGATCTATCCGGTGCCGATTCAGGTCTCGGGAATGGTTAATCGACCCGGCACCTACTATGGATACACTTCTCAGCGCGTCAATGAAATCATCGATTCCGCCGGCGGCATCGCGCCGGGAGGTTCTTCCCGGCGGATTACTTTCCGGGGCGGTCCGAACGAGATATCGGTCGATCTCGATATGGCTCTATATGGAGTAAGCCGTCTTCGTACCAACTCCTTTCTCTATGCCGGTCGGCGGGTGGTGGTTCCGGAAATCTCCGAAGCGCCAGTGACCGTAGACGGACAAGTGGTCCAGCCGCGCGCGATTGAACTGCTCCCGGGGGAAAGTCTGGACGATCTCATCATGCTGGCTGGTGGTACGCGAGTCGACGCTGCTCCTGATCAGGCCTACGCTATTAATGACCCCAGCCGTGATATTCATCAGCCGGGCAACATTCGCCCGGGGGATCAGATCCTGGTACCATCGTCGAAACCATCCGGTGAGCAGGACAAGATCGTGGTCACCGGCGCAGTGAAACAGTCCGGTCGGCGTCTCACAATGAGCCCGGGAATGACGGTTGCCGCTTCAATTGAGGCCGCGGGCGGGTATCAGCCGACGGCTAATTCCAGTCGCGTAACCGTCTTCAGATTAGCCCCGGAAGAAGGGTTGTCCGCGCAGACCGATCGCAGATACCCGCTATGGATTTCATTGGACAGGATTGCTTCGATCTTGCTGCAGGCAGGTGATTCTGTTCATGTCCCTCTCAAGCTTGGCCATGTCGAGGTAGTTGGTGAAGTAGCTCGCCCCGGTTTGTATCCCTTTGTCGAATCATCCACCGCCGAGGATTACGTGGCTATGGCTGGCGGCTATGTGACCGAAAAATCGGTGATTACTCTCGAACTGTTTGATCGTGTTTCCGGACTCACCCGAACGGCGTCGCTGCGAACTCAGATGCTCGACGGAGATCGACTAACGGTGAAATCATCCGGGGGCGAGCGATGACCGACGCATCGCAGACCAATTTCTGGGTTTTCCTGGAACTCCTGGCTCGGCGCCGGGGGTTGATCTTCTCGCTGGTGCTGACTGTAACTATTGCCGCGGCGGTAGTCTCGTTCCTCCTGCCAAAGTGGTACTCGGCCACAGCGTTGCTTCTACCACCGCCTGATGACTCAGGTCGTAGCTCAGGATTGTCATCACTAACGGAGATTACTACCTATACCGGTGGAATCAGGCTGCCGGGGCTGGTAACGCCCAACGACGTCTATGCGCGCATGCTGCGGAGCCGCCGCATCGCGGACAAGCTGGCTGAGAAGTTCAATCTGATGGAGCGCTACGATGTGTCGAACGCTACCGCCCTATACCTGGCTCTGACCCGGCACACCAGTGTGGGAGTGACCGATGAAGGGCTGCTCAGTCTCTCCGTGGAAGATCGCGACCCCCAGATCGCAGCGGACATGGCTACCACTTACGTCAATGAACTGATAGAATTGAACCGCGATCTGCTTTCGACCTCGGCGCGTACGAAACGGGAGTTTATTGAGGCGCGGTTGGGCGAAGTCCGGACTCAGCTCGACGGCGCGCGGCAGGAACTGGAACGTTTTCAGATTGATAATAGGACAGTCAATCTCGATGAGCAGGCTCGCCTGGTACTCAATCAAGCGGTTGATCTGAAAGTCGAACAGGCTCGGATCGACCTTGATATCCGGATGACGGAACAACGCCTCGGTACTCAGAACCCGGACCTAGTGGAGAAGAAGGAACGCCTCCGGCTGATCAACCGGCAATTGGATAACCTGGAGTGGAGCGGTGCGGGCGACAGTTCGTTCTTCTCCGTGCCCATATCTGCCATCCCCGGTCTGCGCGGAAAGTATGAGTCTCTGTTTGCGCGTGTCCAGGTGAGTGAATCACTCTACGAAACGCTTTTGGAACTGTACGAACAGGCCCGCATACAAGAGCAGGAAGACAGTCCCACTATCACGGTGCTCGATTGGCCACGCGTGCCTGACGTGAGGACCAGACCGCAGCGCACGATAATTGTTCTGGCGTCGTTCATTTGCTCGCTGATTCTGGCGGTCTTCCTGGCGGCCTGGCTGGAATTCGTGGGGCGCATGAAAGGGACTCGCCCGCAGGACTACCATCGTCTGTCGGCTTTCGCCGGGGCCTACTTCGGATGGCTGCCTGGTGTCCGTCGAAACGTCAAGCAGTAAGCGCTCTTGTTGCGAGAATTCAGATTGACAAGATTTCGTTATTTTAGGTGATAACAGGGATGAGCAGTATCGTTTCGAAAACCGCGTCTCTTGGTCAAGGCACGCAACTGGGAGAGTTTTGCCGAATCGGCGACCATGTGGCGATCGGGAAAGGTTGCGAAATCGGCAGCCGGGTTATTATCCATGACGGTACGGTAATCGGCGATCAGGTGCGTATCGACGACGGCGCTGTCATTGGCAAGTCACCCATGCGAGCAGCCAATTCGGCCGTGACTAAAGAGCAGCAACTACCACCGGCGAAAATCGGAGACAGTTGTATTATCGGGACCGGCGCAGTGATCTATCGCGGGTGCGAGATTGGGCGCAAAGTTCTTGTAGCCGATCTGGCGACAATACGCGAAAACGTTACAGTAGGGGATTTCACTATCGTAGGTCGCGGTGTGGCGATCGAGAACTACTGTAAGATCGGCCGTTATGTCAAACTTGAGACCAATGTGTACATCACAGCTTACTCTGAACTTGAAGACCGGGTCTTTGTCGCTCCGTGCGTGGCTACTTCTAACGACAATTTCATCGGTCGTACCGAAGAGCGCTTCAAACACTTCAAGGGTGTCACGGTGCGGCGGGGCGGCCGGATCGGGGTGAACGCCACAATCCTGCCGGGCATCACGATTGGGGCCGACGCTCTGGTGGCGGCCGGGGCACTCGTAACCAAAGATGTCCCCCCGGGCAAAATTGTCGCCGGCGTACCGGCCCGAATCTTCCGCGACGTGCCGCCGGAACAACTGCTTGAGAATCAGAACTGGAAAGACTGAGGTCGCCAATGTCGATTCCGCTGCTTGATCTGCATCGTCAATACGAGAAACTCAAACCCGAGATGGATCGGGCCGTTCTGGACGTCCTCGAGCACGGGAAATTCATTCTCGGCCCCGAAGTAAAGCAGCTGGAGCAGGAGATCGCCGCGCTCTGTGGCGTGAAACATGCTATCGGAACCGCGTCAGGGACTGATGCGCTTCTGATCGCCCTGCGGGCGGTTGGGGTGAAGCCCGGCGATGAAGTAATAACCAGCAACTTTTCTTTCTTCGCTTCTGCCGGGGTGATTGCGCGCCTCGGCGCCCGTCCGGTATTTGTCGACATCGAGCCGGATACGTACAACATCGATCCGAAGTTGGTCGAAGCCGTTCTCACTTCACGAACAAAGGCCATAGTTCCGGTGCATCTCTTTGGCCAGTTGGCCGACATGGATCCGATTATGGCAATCGCCCGACGTCGGGGCATTAAAGTGATCGAGGACGCCGCTCAGGCGATTAGCGCCGAATACAAAGGACGCAAGGCGGGATCGATCGGCGACCTCGGCTGCTTCTCGTTCTATCCCTCGAAGAATCTCGGTGGTGGCGGCGATGGCGGCATGATTGTAACTAACGATGATCAGACGGAAAAGAACTGCCGTTCTCTGCGCGTGCACGGCGAGAACCCGAAGTATTTTCACCACATGATCGGCTACAATTCGCGTCTCGATACCCTCCAGGCGGCCATGCTGCTGGTGAAGTTGCCGCATCTGCGAGCCTGGTCGGAGAAACGGATCGAACACGCCCGCATCTACGACGCGGCCTTCGCCGGCGTACCGAATCTACGCGTGCCGGTGGTCAGAGATTACTCGACTTTCCACATCTTCAACCAGTACACCCTGGCTTCGCCGAGGCGAGATCGCATCGTCGAAGGTTTGAACCGCGCCGGTATCGGCAACTGCATCTATTATCCCATGCCGTTCCATCAGCAGAAGTGTTTCGCTTACCTGGATCATGCGCTGGATGACTTCCCGGTATCCAGTCGAGCTGCCGCCGAAGTGTTTTCCATCCCGATCTATCCGGAGATGACACCCGCCGAGCAGCAAGAAGTTATCGACACCGTCCGCCGTCTCGCCACAGAGCCATGACTACTTCCCCGGGACCGGAAATGATTCGAGGTCGAGTCACATAGTGCCGGGACGGGTGGTCATATTTGGGTGGGCGGATTCAATCCACGTTCAGAGGTGGGTGCAGGGCTTAAGCAAACGTGGCTGGACAATCCGCTTGATTTCCCTGGGCGGTGGGCCGGTCGCCGGAGCTGATACGACTAACCTGCCGCGCCACGGGAAGCTGTCCTACTATTGGCTAGCGGCCAGGGCCGTCCGACTGGCCCGCGAATTCAAACCTGATCTGGTTCATGTGCACTATGCCGGCGGGTTCGGTTTGTGGGGCGCCAGATGCAGTTTCGCGCCGCTTCTGGTATCGGTTTGGGGATCGGACATCATCGATCTTCCGAAGAATCTGTTCCAGCGTTATTTCATTCGCCGAAACCTAAAGCGGGCGGACCGGATATCAGCTACCAGCAACTTCCTGAAGCAGGCGTGCATAGCACTCGCTTCCGAAGTTGAAGATAGAACGACTGTGATCCCGTTTGGTGTTGCCGTGCCCGAGAAGATTGAGCCGATGCCGCCGTTGCCCGTTAAGCTGTGTTTCATCAAGATGCATCGCCACAAATACGGTCCGGACGTCCTCCTTCGTGCATTCTCAATTGTGCGAAAAGAGATACCAGACATCCTCCTGACGATGGCTGGTGGGGGAGAGATGACGTCTGAACTGAGATCGATGGCCAGGGATCTGGGGCTGGAGAAAGCCGTTGATTTCATTGGTTCCATTCCTAATGAACGGATATACTCGTTGCTATGGGAACACCACATTATGGTGATGCCGTCCCGGGAAGAAGCGTTCGGTGTGGCTGTTCTTGAGGCCGCTGCCTGCGGCCGTCCGACCATTGCTTCCCGGGTCGGCGGTGTTCCTGAGGTGCTTCGTGATGGCGAAACGGGTTTGCTGGTGCCACCGGGTGACGAGACCGCGCTGGCTGAGGCCATTCTACGCCTGGCTCGAGACCCTGAGACATGTCGCAGAATGGGCGAGGCCGGCCGTTTACTTGTGCAAGAGAAATACCTTTGGGGACATTCGCTTGACCGGATGACACAATTGTACGAAAGTATGATCCATGGCCGGTAAACACATCGCTCTATTCGACCTGAAACTTCCGGCCGAATCAATCCGCCTGGTCAACGAAGTGCTGAAATCCGGCTGGCTCAACACGGGTCCGAAAGTGGCGCAGTTCGAGAAGAGTGTAGCCTCAATGGTCAGCGTGCGGTACGCCGTGGCAGTCAACTCGGCTACGGCGGGGCTTCAGTTGGCGCTGGAATCACTCGGCGTCGGTCCCGGCCGCGAGGTCATAACAACCCCGTTCACTTTCGCTGCTACCGCTGCATCGATAATCCGCACCGGCGCTATGCCGGTCTTCGCCGATATCGATCCGGTCACGCTCAACATCGATCCTGACGAAGTCGCCCGAAAATTCACGCCGCGCACTGCGTGTGTGTTACCGGTCGACGTGGCCGGGCACCCGGCCGACTACCCTGAATTAGCCGATATTTGCGACCGACGACATATCGCGTTGGTGGCCGACGCCGCCCATTCGCTGGGGGCGTCAATCGGCCGTTCTTCTGTTGCACGGGTTGCTGATGCGGCGGTGCATTCGTTTCAGGCAACGAAGAACCTCACTACCGCCGATGGTGGCATGGTGGTCACGCGCCACAAGATTGTCGCTGACCGGGTGCGTCTTCTGTCCCAGCATGCCATGACCAGCAACGCTTACCAGAGACAGAAATCGCGCCGCTGGGCCTACGATGTGCTTGCGCCGGGCCTTAAGGCGAACCTGACTGATGTCCACGCCGCGATCGGTCTGGGACAATTGGCGAGCTTTGAGAAGAACCAGCAATGCCGCGAGAAGATCGCCGAGCGATACTGCCGTAACCTGGCGGACCTGTCTGACTTTGTCGCCACGCCGGAAGTCAGAGACGGCTACCGCCACGCCTGGCATCTGTTCATCGTGCGGCTGCATCTGTCGCGCCTGCGTATCGGGCAAGCTCGTTTCATCGCGCTGATGGCCCAGGCGGGTGTTGAGTGCGGCGTACACTATCGGCCGTTGTTTGACATGAGCTTCTATCGCGGGATCGGCTTCACATCACAGCACTTCCCCAATGCTGCCTATGCCGGTAAGCGGGTTGTCACTCTCCCGCTCTACCCCGGGCTCAAAACTCCCCAAATAGACCATGTCTGCGACGCTATCCGACAAATCATCACGCGTTACCGCCGCTGATAACTAAACGCATCACAGCACTTGTATCCTTGACCGGCGTCGATTATCAATACGGCATGCCGGCTAATCTTCCGCCTCAGTATTACGAGCTGGAACGCGAGTTCGCCAAAGAGAAGGACCCGCGCGAGCGGCTGCGTCTGGCCGAAGAGCTCCTTCGCGTCATGCCCAAACACAAGGGGACCGACCACCTCCAGGCCGACATGAAGACTAAGATCGCCAAGCTGAAGAAGCTGGTGGAGGCTCCCAAGAAGGCGGGCGGCACGCGCCAGGCGACCTTACAGGACTACGTGGAGCGCGAAGGGGCCGGCCAGGTGATTCTAATCGGTCCGCCTAACTCCGGCAAGTCGTCGCTGGTCGATGCTTTTACCAACGCCCATCCAGCCATCGGCGACTACCCCTACACTACCCGCGAGCCGCTGGCCGGAATGATGATCTTTGAGACCGTCCAACTTCAGTTAATTGACACGCCGCCGATCTCAACCGAACAATACGAGAACTACCTCGGCAATCTGATCCGCAACGCCGATCTCGTTCTGCTCGTGTGCGATCTGACGGATCCGAAGATGATCGAAAACGTTGATGTAGTTCTGCGGATTCTTGATGAGAAGCACATCGTACTAAAACCACAGGTCGACAAAGAACCGGAAGATCCGCGTTACAAGTGTCAAAAGACGCTTATTTGCGGTCACAAGTGTGAGGACGCCGTCGGCGACTCTCTCTCGCGTCTTCAGGCTCGTTTCCCCGGATTCAGAATAGTCACGACTTCCATTCTTGACGATGCCAGCTTGAATCAACTCAAACGCGCCATATTCGAATACCTGGCCATCATTCGCGTTTTCACCAAGCAGATCGGCAAGGAGGTTGACCCCAACGACCCGGTGGTGTTGCCGGTCGGGGGGACAGTTGAAGACGCCGCCAACATGATTCACAAAGACTTTGGCCAGAAGCTGAAATTCGCGAAGGTCTGGGGACAGGGGAAATTCGACGGCCAGCGCGTGAAATCCGACTATGTGCTGACCGACGGGGACATTGTAGAGTTCCATATCTGAATTCGCCCGCTCCCTATGCGGCCAATAATTGCTTGACATTGAATCGGTTCCGAGAACACCTTGAGGCCATGGAGGCCCGTCCACACTTCAATTTCAGAGACGTACTCAGAGCACCCGCCGCAGCTCTGTCGGCCAAGCAGATTTTGGTGATGTCACTGGCGCTTCTGGCCGCACTGGTGGTTTATGACATATTCACTTATGCGGCGTTGTTTGCGGCAGGTGAGCCGATGTATCAGGCCTTTGATGCCTACGGCCTAGCTCCCCTCAACAATCTGCTTCTCGACACCATGTTGGCTCAAGTTGTTTACTGGGCAGGGGTTGGACTGGCGGTGTTGGTGGTGATGCTTGGTTTTTTTGCCGTGTCGGCGTTTAATATCGAGGCCATCCGAGGCAACCGCTTCATGTCACCCGGTCAGGCCATTCGTTTCGCAATCAGACGACTGCCACAGATATTTTTCTCTGAACTGTCCATCGTGTTGTTTGTGGCGCTGATTGTCCTGCTGTTTGCGGCTCTCGGACTGGTCAGCCGGATACCAATCATCGGCGAGTGGTTGTACGTGCTGTTGTTCGCGATTCCCAATTTCATCATAGCGCTCTTCGCGATTTTCATCATCTTCGTTCTTTCCCTGACCGTGCTTCTGCTGCCGGCGGTGGCTGCGGCTGAACGACGCGGCGAGACCTTCACGGCTATTCTGGAGACCTTCTCGACCATCATTCTCCAGCCCTTCCGCTGGTTCGGGTACACTGTCTATTCGCTGGTGGCAGCGAAAGTCTGCGGTTTCATCTATGCCTACTTCGCCTATCGGGCCGTTCAGTTTCTGATTTGGTCGGCATCGCTGGGCGGAGGGGAGCGGCTGGGGCGTTTGGGCCAGTCGGGAGTGGCTCATCTGCCGGTGCGCTCTGACCTGATGCGGGAAACGTTTAGTCTCTTTCCCGGCGTTCCTTTTGGAGTCGATCTGCGGCCACTGATCGGCTATCCAACCGATTCAACGCTCTCACATATCATGGCCTTCATGCTTTTCCTGATTTTTCTCTCCATTCTCGGATATACTTTGGCAATTGTAGCTGCCGGTCAGGCAAGGGGTTACGTGGCCCTGAGGTTCATCAAAGATAACTATTCAATTGCGGCCGAAGACTCCCTTTTCTTCAAGGACGAGCCGGTCAACGAGCCGGTCGACCCGGAAGAAGCCCGCGCGAGTCTGACTGACAAGCCCGAAAATCGTTGAAGGCGGCTTCAGACCAAAAGACCACTTTGGCCGCTTGTGTCTGGTAAGTATCTGAGGGGCAATATGTTATTCTGGTTGCCTAGAATACTGCGAACATGCTGAGGTTCGCACAACACCAATTCGCTGTTTTCGTTCTCCGCCGGGCTGCTCAAAAAACACTGACCAAGTGCCAGAAAACGCTTGACAGGAGCGGCTCTTTGACTATAATAGTAGAGTCAAGAAGTCTAACTAGATGTACTTCTTTCGGATGAGATAAGAAAAAGTGATTTGCTATAATTGGACAGGGAAATCCGGATCACCACCGTAGTCGGTAAACTACTGGTGGTTTCCTGGTTTCATTGGACGAGAAAACAGGTAACACACAAGAGTAACACGGAGCACGCATGAATCACTGCCAAGGGTTCTTCCGGTTCGCGTATCAACCTCTAACCCATCAGCCGACTCGCTCTTTCAAGGCCCTGCATCTTCTGCTTATCGGTCTGCTCGTGGGGGGGATTGTCGCGGTTTCGTCGCTTCAAGCGGCGGTAGTCACTACTGACTCATCGGCCTATCAACCCGGTTCTAAAGTTGGAATCTCGGGAATGAACTACGTCGCCGGCGAGAGAGTCCGTCTTGTTATCACTTACGCTGACGGCACCCCCCTGCCTTCGGGGGTTGTGTCAACGTGGGAAGTAACCGCCAGCCTATCAGGCACGATTGGCGGTACCGATGTGGGATCAAACGATGGTTCAGGTGATATTAGCCTGGACGGGTTTCTGACCAACTGGTGGATGCTTAACAGCGCGCCTCCCGGCGCTTCGCTGCGCTTAACCGCTACCGGGGAAACTTCGGGTTATGCGGCCAGCACTACTTTGCTTGTCGCCAATACCAAGTTCCATCAGCTTAAGAATGGCACTCCAGCCAACCCGGAATGGGCAACTGGCGCTATCAACGCTAACAACTCCTGCTACGCCGAAAGCCAGAGTGTTCCGTATCGGTTCTTCATGCTGAGCATGTCAGCGAACACGACTCACACCTTCAAATTGACGTTCGAGGCTACCAAGAGCACGTTTCACTCCTTTGATTATTTGAGCCAGTACAACCTGACCGAATCCGGTCCGATCGTCACGGTTGGTGGCGAATGCAGTAATACATCGGCCGCTGCTCCAAGTGACTGTTCCACGCCGAGTGCTGTTGCTGCCCTTCGCGACCCAAGACTCGTGACCAGCTATGTATCGGCTCCACCTGCTGACATCTCGGATATCATCGATCCATTATTCCCGATCGATGGCCCGGGTAATTTGTTTGCGTACAACGCCACCAATGTACAGGTTGGTCAATATTCTTTTGGCGGTACTTCCAGCAACCGCGAACTGAACGTCATCGTCTCCTTCCAGGTAGTTGCCAACGGCAGTGTTGGTTTCTTCTGGGCGGGCCATTTGTCTACTGGTGATCCCACTGGCTGGGGACTTGGCCAGGGTTCGGGTTCGATCAGTGGCGCCCCGTTCCATATGTCGGCAGGCGAAGTGGATGGCTCCGGCGGAATGCCCGATCTTGCGGTCCAGAACGGCGTGGTCTGTCTCCCACCGGATCTGACCATGACGTGCGGCACTGGTCCGTACTGCTCCGGCGGTACCTTTACCTGCTCTGTCCCGGCTGGCGCCACGAACTATACGTGGACAGTGACGGGAGGGACTATCGGAAGCGGTCAGGGGACCAATTCGATTACTTATACAATCACGGCAGCAGTTGGTCAGCCGGTCACAGTACATGTTGATGCCTGCAATGTCGTTGGAGGCTGCTACAATCAGAATTGCTGCAATGACGCCAGCACGCAATTCACAGCGGCCGACTGCTGTCAGGTGGCGATCACTTGTCCTCCCACTGCGACAGTTGAATGCAACCAGTCGACTAATCCGAGCAACACCGGCACGGCTACTTTCACTGTGTCTGGTAGCTGTCCGTTACCCATAACGATTTCTTATACCGACACTGAGACCGCCGGCACTTGTCCTCAGAAGAAGACTATTTCTCGTCTGTGGAAGGCCACCGATGGCAACGGACAGGTTCGCGCTCAGTGCACCCAGACCATAAACGTGGTTGACAGTACCGCGCCGGTGCTGGCGGGCTGTCCCACTAATGTGACCGTCGAGTGTAGCAACATACCTTCCCCGGCTGCTCCAACGGCAACTGACAATTGTGATCTAACCCCGACTATTACGTATAACCAGACAACTACCGCCGGTTCCTGTCCGCAGCAATACACTCTGACTCGCACCTGGACGGCTACCGATGACTGCGGCAACGCATCGTCATGTTCTCAGACCATTACCGTGCATGATACTCAGCCGCCGGTAGTTACCTGTCCGGCGCCGGTTACTGTGCAATGCCTGGCGAATGTACCCACGCCCAACATAGCACTGGTGACGGCGGTCGATAACTGCGATGCCGCTCCGACGAAGGTCTTTGTCAGCGATGTCTCCAACGGTCAGACTTGCCCGGAGATAATCACTCGCACCTACCGTGCGACTGACCATTGCGGCAATTCGGCCACTTGCACGCAGTTGATTACAATTCACGATACAAATCCGCCCGTGGTGACCTGTCCGGGGCCGATTTCAGTGCAGTGTTTCGCAAATGTTCCGACTCCGAATACGGCTCTCGTGACGGCAGTTGACAATTGCGACGCAACTCCGACTATCTCATGGCTGAGCGATCAGGTCGGCACCGGGACTTGCCCCAAGACCATCATTCGCACCTACAAGGCGATTGACGACTGCGGCAATATCGGCACCTGTACTCAGACTATCACGGTTAACGATAACACGCCGCCTGTGATCACTTGCCCGCCGAATACATCGATCTTCTGCGGCGAGTCAAGCGATCCGTCTCATACCGGCTACGCCACGGCTACGGACAATTGCACGCCGGCCGGCAGTATCGTGATCACATACAGTGATTACCAGAACGGCGGCGGTATCACCCGCACCTGGAAGGCTACCGATCAGTGTGGCAACCAGTCGACCTGCCAGCAGACGATCAGCACGCCTCCGGATTTGACTCCGCCGCAGATCACCTGCCCGGACGATATTACTGTGGAGTGCTTTGCCGATGTCCCGGTTCCAAGCCCGGTGTCAGTTGTAGTCATTGACAATTGCGATCCCACCCCGGTGGTGGTGTTCGTGGATGACGAACGGAACGGTACTTCCTGTCCGTACACGATCACCCGGAAATACAAGGCAACCGACGCCTCCGGCAACTGGGCGGTTTGCACCCAGACAATTACGATAGATGACAACGAGGCTCCGGTGCTGGTTGGCTGCCCACAGGATGTTACTGTCGAGTGCGGCAATATTCCTGCACCTGCAAACGTGACGGCGACAGACAACTGTGGTGCTGTCACGCCAAGTTTCACTCAGACCGAGACCCCCGGCCAGTGTGCTCAGGAGAAGATCATCACCCGCACCTGGACGGCTACCGATTTCTGCGGCAACCAGGCGTCCTGTTCGCAGACTATCATTGTGCAGGATAACACCGCTCCGGTCATAACCAGTTGTCCGGATGCTATAAGCGTGCAGTGTGTCGCGAACATTCCGGCTCCGAACACGGCTCTTGTGTCTGCGACCGACAACTGCGATCCGAATCCGGTGATATCTTTTGTGAGTGATGTGTCAAACGGCCAGACCTGTCCGGAAATCATTACTCGCACATATAGGGCTGTCGATGACTGCGACAACGAATCTATCTGTACTCAGACGATTACGGTTGACGACACCACCCCGCCGCAGATAACTTGCCCGGCGCCCATTGCGGTCCAGTGTCTGTCGTTGGTACCGCAGCCGAATCCGGCGCTTTGTTCGGCCACCGACAACTGTGACGCGTCTCCAACGATTACCTTTGTGAATGATGTCCCGAGCGGCTCCGGCTGCCCGATGATCATTACTCGCACCTACAAAGCGACTGATGACTGCGGCAACGAAGCTACTTGTCAGCAGACAATTACGGTGCATGACCAAACCCCGCCGCAGATCACTTGTCCCTCTGGAATAGCTGTCCAGTGTCTGTCACTGGTTCCGCAGCCTAATCCGGCTCTCTGTTCGGCGACTGACAACTGTGATCCAACCCCGACTATTACGTTCGTGAGCGACGTTTCCAACGGTCAAAGCTGTCCGGAGATCATTACTCGTACGTACAAAGCGACTGATGATTGCGGCAACATTGCGACCTGTCAGCAAACGATCACGGTGCATGATCTTACCGCTCCGCAGATTACCTGCCCGGCCGGAATTACGGTTTCGTGTCTGGCTCAAGTGCCACAGCCGAACCCGGCTCTTTGCACCGTTACTGACAACTGCGATCCTGCGCCCTCTGTCGTGTTTGTGAGTGACGTCCAGAACGGAACAGGCTGCCCGTTTACCATCACCCGCAAGTACAGTGCAATGGATCATTGCGGCAACATAGCCAGTTGTGAGCAGATTATTACAGTGCATGATCAGACGCCACCAGTGTTGGTAGGCTGTCCGCAGAACGTGACGGTGAACTGTGTCAGTATCCCGACGCCGGCCAACGTCACGGCGACGGACAACTGTAACGGCAATGTGAGCGTAGTTTTTGGTGAAACGACAACACCGGGCAACTGTGCCTACAACTACACGATAACGCGGACATGGACGGCGACCGATGCCTGCGGCAACGTCGCGTCCTGTCAGCAGACAATCACGGTTCACGATGTGACTCCGCCGCAGATTACCTGCCCGAACGGAGTTACCGTTGAGTGTATCGCCAATGTGCCGCAGCCGAATCCGGCGCTGTGTACGGTGACCGACAACTGTGATCCCAATCCAGTGGTGGCTTGGGTGAGCGACGTGGTGGGTCAGCAGAGGTGTCCGGCTCAGATCATCAGGACGTACCGGGCGACCGATGCTTGCGGGAATCAGGCCACCTGCACGCAGATGATAACAGTGGAAGATCGAACAGCGCCGTCGTTTACGACCTTCCCGGCCGATCAGAACATCTTCCAGTGCCAGCCGACCCAGATTTGTCTGCCGGTAGCTGCCTCTGACAACTGCCTGGGAACCGTCGCTCTGTCACTGGTGAACGGCAGCAAGGGCGCGATTAGCGCTGGTCAGTGGTGTGTGACGCCGACAGTGACCGAGTCGTACAACGTGACCATCCGGGCGACCGACACTTGCGGCAATTTTGTCGACCGCACGTTCCACGTGGATTATCGCCTGAACAGCGCACCGACGTTTACGAACTGTCCGCAGGATACGCGGATTCACTGGGGCGAGACGTACACAGTTGACCTGAACGCGACTGATCCTGATGCGGGACAGACGCTGACTTACAGTCTGTGTCCGGGTGCTCCGCAAGGCGTGACGATTGACCCCACCACGGGCGTGCTGCGGTTTGCGTCGACAGCCAGAGACATCTGTGATCCGGAGATTTGTGTCATCGTGAAAGATGACTGCCAGGCGACCGCTACTTGCTCGTTTAACGTGTGTGTCTACAACGAGCCGCCTACTTTTGACACGACCAGCAGTATTTGTCCCGGGGATCAGGTGATCTGCTACGGTTATTCGTTTGCGGACTCGGTGCATGCGACCGATCCGGATCATGGCCCATACCTGTTCTACTACCTGCAGAGTGGTCCCAGCGGAATGACGGTTAATGTCAACACGGGCAAGATCGAGTGGTCCAGCCCGCTTCCGGGCAACTTCGATATCTGCGTACTCGCTACGGACAGCGGGAAGACATGTGTACCGTGCAGCCCGTCGAATGCCGATGCCTGTTGCTTTGAGTTGCGCGTGGTATCGCTGGATCTGGTGATTGAAAAGAAGCATGACCAGATACAGGGTCAGATGACCGACGTGAGCATCAGCTTCATGCGTCAGGGAAGCAACTGGCCCATTGCCGGTTATGATCTGCTGATTCAGTACGACAATAGCGCGATCTGTCTGCAGAAAGCGGAAGAGGGTAAGTTCTTTACGGATTGCGCCTGGGAGTATTTCACTTACCGGTTTGGTCCGAACGGAAACTGTGGCCCGAACGCTTGTCCGACCGGGGTGCTTCGCATAGTTGCCTTGGCCGAAACAACCGGCGGTAACATGGCGGTTCACCCTGATTGTTACACCAACGACGGAGTGCCAAATCCTGGTCCCGATTCGTCGACTTCAAAGGAACTGGCCGTACTGAAGTTCCTGGTTTCGAACGACCGCACTATGGAGTGCCAGTTCGTACCGATCCGGTTTGTCTGGTACGATTGTGGTGATAACTCGCTGTCGAACGTTGTCGGCGACACCTTGTTCATATCGAACTTCGTGTATGACTATGCCGGTGAAGTGGGCCATCCGCCGGTCGTGCAGTGGCATGATATTACAGGTCTCGACAATACCTGGCCGACCGTGACAGGTGCGCTGAGAGCAGAATGCGACTCAATTCACTTCAAATCTGAATTGATACAGTGCACCAATTTCTATAACGGCGGAGTGGATATAGTCTGTGCCGACTCGATCGATGCGCCGGGCGATATCAATATGAACGGTATCGCATACGAAATCGCCGACGCGGTGATGTTCACGAACTACTTCATTAGTGGCTTGTCTGCGTTTGTTGATTGTACTGGTCTGACAGAAGCAGCCTTGGACGCGTGTCGTGAGCATCAGCAAGGCGCCATTGCGGCTTCCGATGCGAACCGTGACGGAATCATGTTGTCGGTCTCGGATCTGGTCTATGTCATTCGAGTAGTGGTTGGCGATGCTCAACCGTATGGCAAGGGCACGCCAATGGCGGCGGTGCCGGTCGATTACTCGATTGAGGATGGAGTGGTGACGGTTTCCGGTGGCATTGATCTGGGTGGTGCGGCGCTGATGGTCCGGGGCGAAGTGACGCCTCAGTTGCTGGCGCCGGATATGTCTATGACTTACGCTTTTGACGGCGAGATGACGCGCATTGTAGTAACCCCGCCGGTGGAGGCGACTTCTATGCACACCTTCCGGGGTGCCTTCCTGGGCGGGATTACCGGTGAGGTGGTATCGCTGGAACTGGCCACGGCCGCGGGAGCTCCGGTGGCAGCGAAGAACGTGCCGAGTCGGTACGAGTTGTCGCAGAACTACCCGAACCCGTTCAATCCGAGCACGAAGATCAACGTTGCCCTGAAGGATGCGGGCGACTACTCCCTGACGATCTACAACGTTCAGGGTCAGGTGGTTGAGGTTATCAGAGGTTCGGCCGCCGGTCCGGAGCGTCTTGAAATTTCTTGGAATGCTTCAGGCCTGGCCAGCGGCGTGTACCTCTATCGCCTTGATGCCGGTCAGTTTACTCAGACCAGAAAGATGCTGCTGCTGAAGTAGCATAGTCTTGCGGTCTGTTCCTTCGGAACGAAAAACCAAAGATGCGGCCCGTCTGTTTACTTACAGACGGGCCGTTTACTTTTGTATACAAAGAAACCGGCAAGTCACGTTACATCTTTGGCATGACGAGATCTGCCGGAACTGCGAAAGAGTATCTTCTGGGACAACCTCTCCAGCGCACTGTGCCGGGACTTGCCCCATTCACTACATGATGATCACCAATTTGCCCACCTGAACATCGCCGCTATCGTCTTCCACCGACCAGTAGTACAGCCCTGACACCACCAGTTGCGAGTTCCTGTTGATCAAGTCCCAGGTGGCGTGATTGGCTAGGTAGTCTAACGGATCGACATCATGCGGGAATTCGCGGATCAGGTCACCGTCGAGCGAGTAGATTCTGATGGTGCATTTCGGTGGCAGGTTCGCGAAATGGATGGCTCGGGTCCTATCGTCCGGCAGTTGCCAGCGCTCGCGTCCTTCTAAACCATGCTCGCGATAATCGCCGTCAAGACGGTAGGGACTGGGATAGACGAATACACCGAGACCATCCTGCGCAATGGCGTCCGATGAAGGAAGCGGATACATCGCCTTAGGTAGCAGCGCCGGATTGTTTTCGAGACCGGGGAGATCAAGCTCCGGGAATCCAAAATCGAAAGCCGTTACATTGAAGTAATACGGCACCGTGGGCAGAAGATCTTCGAAGACATATTCGTATTCATAGTATTTGAGGTAACCCTCCTCGGTAAAATAAAGGGTGTCGTCCCGATTCGGGAAATAGATAGCGATTGAATCCGGATTGACCTGCGGAGGGCGAGGTGAAAGAGGGTACACTTTGCGGATGCGCGTCGTGGCATTAATCGGATCGTTGGCGAGAACAGACCGATTGTAATCCTGAGGCTCGAAATAGTAAACTTTTTCCGAACCTTCTGGCCCCCCGGGGATAACCAGAGGTCGAGTGCGGGGGTAATTCTCGGGCCACCAGGTGGTGTCGCCGCAACTGTCGCCGTACAGACAACGCAATTGCTGTAACGAGAAGGGGACATGTTTCAGAACAAACCGCCGCGCGGCGCTGCTCCATTCCCAACGATTGTAGTTTTCCCGATCGTACGAATCGACAACTGAGAAACTGGTCGCGCGGTCGTCGCGTGCGATATATACGCGATACCCTTCAAAATCATAGTTACGCGTAAACGGGTCGGCTGTGTTTTCGGCGATGACACCGTTCCAGACGACCCGCACCTTTCCGACTTCAGGGTACGCCCGCAGACCTCGGCAGGTGTCGCCGAAGCGGTTGACAAATGAATAGGTTGATGGATTAGGTGGAGGAGCCGTGCCCCGGAAATCAGGCACTCCGTCGCCCTTGTACCAGATCGTGTCGGCTACCTCGTAGGCCCAATAGCAATGAACATATGGTGTGTCCGGATCAGCGGAGGTGTCAACAACCGTGTCGCAGAGGAGAGTGGAATCGTTACTCAGATTGCATATGCGGAATTCACCGGCGTAACCGTCGCTGTCAGTGTCGACGCCCGGATTGTCGTAAATCCATTCCGCCCACATGGCGTTTTTTCCCAGGGAATCGAAGCTGACGTTTTCATACCACAGCTCGGGATAATCCGGCAGATTCTGTAGATTATTCGGGTCGCGGTGGAAGTTCATGCCGGCAACATAAGCTACGACGAACGGAAGTACCTGGCCGGGGTCCAACGCAAAGGGACCGAAAGAAAGAAGGTAGCGACTATCCAGACCGGCTACCACCGAGTCTATCCATTCGACCGGTGGCATGACCCAGGTGGGATCCAGATAACCTATCGTTCCTACCATCGCCTGATCATAGTCGATTTCCCCATTGCTCAGGAAGTGGTACTTGTTGCGATCGCCCCAGGGGGTACCAAGGTTGCCGAATCCCAAATCCCGATACGTCTTCTTCGCCTGGGGACCAAAATCAAGCGATGCGTTCCACCAGTTAGTCGACCACCAGTTGAAAGATACCTGGGTGGAATCATCCGGAGTGCGGATGATTCTCGCGGCCGTGACGTGGGGAACATGGAGGAATTCCTGCGGACGGTGCAAGTCTCCGTTGTTATCGGCTATCCATGCAAGGTTCACCTGGTTGCTGTCGGGCGGGCAGGGTTCTCTGAGGTACGAAGCAGGTTGCCACCGCCTGAAACCGCACAAGTCATCCGCTCCGTACAGATCGCCGGAGTGAGGAATGGCAGATGTGACGTCGCCATCGACATACAGTCCAATGTATATCTGTTTCAGGCGCTCACCGCTGATGTTCTTGACGGCGTAGTCGAAAAGAACAAAATCCTGAGCATATGAATATGACCACATCAAAGAACGGCGAGTCACTTCCACTCCTATAGGCCGGTGGCGGCGGCGGTCCATGGTGTCGGTGCCAAGGTTAGGGCAGGTTGTGCAGGTGTCACTGAAAACCGCGATGAAGTCCTGCTCCGAGACCGCGCCCTTGAATCGCGGGCTGGTGGGATCGAGGGTGGAGCGGTAGATCATTTTGCCGAACGGAGCGATGTCCGGGTTAAACTCGAAGCCGCTTTCTCCGGTGGCAGTTGAGACCAGCGTGTCGCGGCCTACGATCGCGCCAACCCATATGCCCCCGTCCCACATGTACGATTGCCAGGAACGCTTAGGGTATTCGCAATAACCGATCATCGAATGCCCCGTAAAACAGTCCTTAGTGTCCCGGGTCCAAATTGCTCCTCCAAAGGTTCCTATGTTGGTTACCGGCAGGTTCATCCGTCCCACGTTGTGCTCGGATTGGCAATAGTCCGGGACTGTGGTTTGAGCAGTAGGATTGGATCGTTCCCGCTCCAGGGGTGGACTCCAGGCATAGAGAGGAAGGGGGAAAAGAACACCGAAAAACGCGATGATGAACTGAAAACGCGCGACCTGCATGTAAATGTCCTTTCCAAGCTGCGTAGTAAGTCAGGATACCGTCGCAACCAGTATCCGACCGGTCAAAACAATGACATATGGTCGGTCGTAAACCTACATTATCAGGACGAGTTTGCCAATCTGAATATTTCCGTCGTCTCTCTCCACCGTCCAGTAGTACAGCCCGGAGACCGCCAACTGCATATTGCGGGTGATCAGGTCCCAGGTGTCGTGATTGCTCAGTGGATCAGACGGGCTGACATTGTGAGACATCTCCCGGACCAAATCGCCGTCCAGAGAAAAAATGCTGATCGTGCATTTAGGCGGGAGATTGGCGAAGTGAACCAGACGGGTTCGATCAACCGGCAGATCGGACCGACGGCGGTTTTCAAAACCACGCTCCCGGTAGTCCTCATCTTGGCGATACGGGTTCGGGTAGACATACACTTCAAGGCTCTGTTCATCCACAGCTTGGGACGACGGCAAAGCGTAACTAACGAGGGACAAGAGGGAGGGACTGGTTTCAAGAGCGGCCAGCCCCGATTGGGGTGATCCGTAGTCGAAAGCCGTGACGTTAATCCAGTATGGGATGGAGGGGAGGAGTCCGTCAAGAGTGAACTCGTATTCGAAGTACTTTATGAAACCATCCTCAGTCAGGTAGAGCGTGTCCGCGCGATCAGGAAAGAGTGTGCGGATCGAGTCCGGCAGCAGAATCGGCGGGCGGGGGGCATTCGGGTACACTTTTCGTATCGGGGTGGTCGCCCTTGTGGGGTCGTTGGCGAGTATCGATCGATTATGATCCTGCTGCTCAAAGTAGCAAATTTGGTCAGGCTGACCCGGCCCACCGGAGATAATCAGTGGACGCACCCGTGTATATCGGCTGGGATGCCAGGTTGTGTCTGTGCATGAGGTTGCGTAGAGGCATCGAAGCGCCATCAACGTAAATGGGCTCTCATCGAGGACGAACATCCCCGTGCTGTCGCTCCACTCCCAGCGGTTGTAGTCATCGATGTCATATGAGGCGGTCACCGAGTAACTGGAAGGTCGCTCGTCACGGGAAATCCAGACACGGTACCCTTCAAAATCGAGTTCACCTGAAAAAATGTCTCGGGTAGTTTCTGACAAGACGCCATTCCACAGAATTCTACTTCGGCCCACCTGAGGCTCAACCCTGAGTCCGCGCACTATGCGGCCCTGACGGTCAGTTGTGGAATAGGCCGCCGGACTGGGGGGGGGGGTGGCGCCGCGAAAATCAGGCACACCATCACCTTTGCGCCAGATTGTGTCGGCAAAGTCGTATTCCCACCGGCAGACTATGATGTTGGTATCTGGATCGGCAGCGCTGTCAACGGCCGTATCGCACACTAATGCGGAGTCGCCGCCCAGGTTACAGACCGTGAATTCCCCGGCGTAGCCGTCACTGTCCGTATCCACGCCCGGATTGTCGTATACCCACTCGGCCCAGGTGGAGTTAACGCCCAGCGAGTCAAAATTGACTCCGGCGTACCAGGCATCAAGGTTATCGGGCAGGTTGGCGAAATTGTTCGGGTCAGTGTGGAAGTTCTCACCACAGACATAGGCCAGCGAAATCGGCAAGGACTGACCCGGTTCAATATCAAAGGGTCCGAAAGACAACAGGTATCGTACGTCGAGTCCTCTGGCCCAGAGAGCAGCCAGATTCGCCGGCGGTGCAATCCAAATCGAATCCATCGGGCCGATATGCGATACGTACGGCTGATCGAAATCCATCTCGCCGTTGCGGAGGTAATGGTACTTGTTACGATCTCCGGAAGGCTCGCCCAATCCGCCGGTCTGCAGGTCCCGGTAGGTCGCGCGCGCCTGCGGACCATAGTCAGTCGGAGGACGGACCCACCAGTTGTAGGACACGACCAGTGAATCGGAAGGAGTTCTGACAACTCTCATCGCCGCGGCATGGGGCACCGGTGGGAACGGGTTGTTGACCAGGTCGCCGTCGTTGTCGACCGTCCACGCCAGATTGACCTCGTCGCTGTCGGGAGGACAGGGGGGTTTCAGATAGAGGGCGGGCAGGGTCTTCTTGAAGCCGCTAAGATCGTCTTCAAAGCCATCGCTAATATTCCCCAGAGAGTGTACGTCGGCATCTACAAAGAATCCCATGTAGACGTGACGGAGACGCTCGTTTCCAATATTCTTGATGCCGAAATCCATGATTACGAAATCCTCGGCATATTTGTATGACCAGGCGAACGAACGCTGGGTTACCTCAATATCCAGCGGACGATGTCGGCGTCCGTCGAGAAAGTCGCCCGCGATCCCCCGGCAATTAAGGCAGGTGTCATAGTAAACCGCGATGTAATCCTGTTCGCTGACGGCCCCAGCATACTCAGGTTTGGCGGGATCGATGCTGGAGCGCCAACGTAGGGGAGTTTCGTCGGGATGAAATTCATGTCCTCCCGAACCGGCAGTTGAGACCAAAGTGTCCCGTCCACGAACTGCGCCCACCCAGAGATCGGCCCCCCACAGGTAAGTTGTAAAACTGCCCCTGGGATACTCACAGGACTTGACGAGGTTGTGAGTGAAAAAGTCGTAGTTTCCCGACAGCGCCCAGCCGTTGCCGAAAGAGCCGTCATTGGTGACCGACATTACTATTTTGCCAATGTTGTGCTCGGCAATGCCATAGGCTGGGCCGTCTACGGTCGCCTCAGTGACGACCTGGCCGGTGGTGTCAAATGACCGGGCAATACCGAGGATCGGACACAGTAATACCGTACACACTACGATGGCTTCTCGGAGATAACGGTTTGACAATTGTCGATTCCTCTCTTAGAAAGTTTGATTCACTTGCCATCCCGGATGGCCGGAACCGCTAACGAGATAACATAGCCGATCGGTCAAGCTAATTCAAGCGGTATCTGATTGCTACGGTCGGGGCCTTTCCTGAGAGAACGTCAAGCCTGGTCTGCTTGGCGATCCTGCTTGACTTGGCTGTACCTCTTCGACTAAATTGGTAGCGGACATGTTAGCGCAAGAGAACGCCGCCAAGGACTTGCTGTCGGGAATGCGGACCTCATGGTTTCGTTATTCGGCATTGATTGTTCTTTTTGTTCTGTGTTGGTGTGGCAAGCAGAGACATGGTGAGGCTGTGAATCTCACGGACCTTTTCCCACTTCAGATCAGTTCCTGTGAGTGTCAGGCCGACACTGCTACCTATGACCGGGAGACTATTTTTGACTACATCGACGGAGCCGGCGAAGTCTATCGCTCCTTTGATTTCCGGGAAGTCGCCGTAGCCAACTATGTCTGCGGGGATGGAGCCAAGTTGAGGATCGAGCTGTTTGACATGGGATCAGACGCAGACGCCTATGGTGTCTTCAGCTATGGGCGGGAACAGGAGGAGATCGGAATAGGCGGCGGGTATGAGTTACGAGGAAGCGTGCTCAGCTTCTGGCAGAATCGGTTCTATGTGTGCGTCTCCGTCGAAGAGAGCGATGCGTCCGCCGGTGAGATGTTGCTTGCCGCGGCGAGTACAGTGTCGCAGCGGCTTCCCCAGGAGTCGATCAGACCTTCCCTGATCGACCTGCTGCCGTCGGACAATCTTGTCCCGTACAGCGACAGATATTGTCATCTACATCAGGCGCTCAACTACCACTACTATCTCGCGCGGGAGAATGTACTTCACCTGGATTCGACGACCAATGCGGTATTGGCTCGATATCGGCCAGGCTCGACGCTTCTGCTTCTTGTCGAGTATCCCGACACAGCGAGAGCATCATCGGCCGCAGCCTCGTTCATGCAGACTATTCTGTTGGGCGCGAAGAACGCTGAGCCGATGTCGCTTGCGAGCGGCAAGTTTGCCTCGTGTGAGCAGATTAGCCGTTATTTGATAATTGTGCTCGAGTCGCCCTCGGTTCAGTCCGCTCTGAACATTGGCGAATTGGCGCGAGCACGAGTTGCTGAATTCCTATCACAAGGACAATGATTATGAGCAAACCAATTCATCTCGTAACCCGGCGTGATTTCATCAAAGGGGCCGGCTGCGCCGCAGTAGGACTGGCGGCAGGGCTGCCGGTCTTGGCAGAGGAAACCCCCCAGGAAATTATTAATAAGTCACGAGTGGTATTGATTCGGAACCGCGACGTGGTTTCCGGTGACGGCAAGATCGACGGCGCTCTGGTTCAACAAATGCTGGATGAGGCCATGATGGCCCTGTTTGGCAAAGACAAGGCGATTGACTGCTGGCGCCAGATCATCAAGCCGACCGACGTTGTGGGCATCAAGAGCAACGTATGGAAATACCTGCCGACCCCTCTCGAAGTAGAGCAGGCGATCATGAATCGGGTTCTTGAAGCCGGAGTTGCCAAGGGAAACGTGGCCATCGATGATCGCGATGTACTTGGCAACGTCGTGTTTCAGCGAGCTACCGCTTTGATCAACACGCGTCCCATGCGTACCCATGCCTGGTCCGGGGTGGGCAGCCTGGTCAAGAATTACATCATGTTTGTTGAGAATCCGCCCGATTATCACGACGACGCCTGCGCCGGTCTGGCGAAGCTGTGGGAGTTGCCGATGGTCAAAGGCAAGACGCGGCTGAATATCCTCGTGATGCTGACTCCGCAATATCACAATGTGGGCCCGCATCATTTTGATAAGGCCTACGTCTGGAGCTACAACGGTCTGATTGTCAGTACCGACCCGGTGGCTGCCGACAGCATTGGGCTTAAGATCATCCAGCAGAAACGGCGGCTGGCTTTTGGCGAGGATCGCCCGCTGCAACCGATCGCGCACCATATCGCGATAGCAGACCGTGAGTATCATCTTGGGAACAGCAATCCCGGCAAAATTGATCTAATCCGGCTCGGCTGGGAGAACGACATTCTGATCTGAGACAAGGAGAATTCATGCGGCGAGTCTTTCTGATATTCATACTGGTTGCGTGTCTGGCCGGCTGCAGCTTGTACAGACACACACCATCGTATTCTGAGTTGCATCGCCGGGCGCTGGTAGCTGATTTACACTCCGACGCGGTCCTCCGCATGATGAACGGCGCCGATTTCGGCAAGCGCGACACCGTCGGCCACATGGATATCCCACGACTGCGTGACGGTGGTGTTGATTTGCAGGTCATGGCCTGTTGGCTGGCCACCGAGACGCCGATTGAGGCCTGCCGCCCTCGTGTTGACAGCATGATCGACGCGCTCGATGCGCAACTGGCGCGTTATCCCGACCAAATCGAGTTGTGCCGGACATCAGCCGAGGCGAACCGGATCATTGACCAGAGTAAAATTGCTATCTTCATAGGCATTGAGAACGGCGTCGCTATTGCCGACAACCTCGACAATCTGAAGCACTTCTACGACCGAGGGGTTCGTTATTTTACGCTGACGCACACGGCCTCGAACGACTGGTGTATCTCGTCGGCCGATACCGCTCCCGCCTTTCATGGTCTCACTGATTTTGGCCGCGACGTGGTCCGTCGCATGAACGAACTCGGCATGATTATCGATATCTCACATGCTTCGCCTGACGCCGTTGAAGAGGTACTCAAAGTCACGACCGATCCGGTCATCGCTTCCCATTCCTGCGTACGCGCTCTCTGCGATCACGATCGCAACCTGACCGATGAACAGGTCAAGGCCATTGCCGCCAACGGTGGCGTCATCGGGATCAACTTCTTCAACGGCTATTTGTCCACCGCCTGGAGAGTGGCCTCAGATTCGATATTCGGAGCGCACGGGGCTGAGTTTGATTCCATCCACGCGCTCTATCCTGATGACGGCGCCCGCCGCTGGCAGGCTATGTTGCCGCTGATCAATTCTTGTACCAAGGAGTTGGAGAAGGTTGGAGTGGATGTCGGTACGGTGTGTGACCACATTGACTATATCGTGAAGCTGGTCGGTCCCGACTATGTCTGCTTTGGGTCCGACTTTGACGGTGTCTCAGGGCTACCTCTCGGTCTGGAAGATTGTTCCAAAGTGCCGAATATCACTGCCGAACTGGTGAAACGGGGCTATTCGGCAAAAGATATTAAGAAGATTCTCGGCGGAAACTTCATGCGCGTGTTCCGGAAGGTGTGTGATCAGTAGTTTGGCTGCGCAGCTTTGGCTCAAAGCCGCCAACGAACAGGTAGCCCTAAGCAAAGTAGGGCGGATCTGTCCTCGGATGCACCGTGTGGGTTGGCAGATTTGAAGCCAAATCTGGACTGCCGGACTAGCAGGGTTGGCACACTTAAGGAAGAATCCGCCCCACAGCTTCTATGACGGCATCAGCGGCGCTTCGTTTCAAACTCATCTTGTTTTCTGTTTGCAGGATAGCGTAATTTGAGTAGAGGAATCGGCTCGAACAAGAAAGACAGATTGGATGTGATTACGAATCAGATCCGGCAGACGGTCGACCAGCCGGCTTCACTGTGAATAGTTCGTCGCCAGTCTTGGAGGTGCCGTTGATGAATTGGAGACTTCATTATTCTTGCAGCATCGTTCTCTCCACTCTAGCCGCAGTGAGTACGGGTTGCGGGACTTGGCATGGTGTATCAAGGGCGAATATCAATGCTGCGGAGCGGCTCATTTCTGTTCCACCCACAACTTGTGATGAGGCGTCAGTACAGGTGGACACCCTGAAATCGGCAGTTAGAGATCATTGGGTGCGATTTGACGGGTCTTTGGAGGAAGAATATAGAGAAGTCGAGCGATTGAAGTCCGCTATTCGCGACAAGCTAGAGTATGCGCTGGTCTTGGATTCTACATGCCTTCAGGCCTATCTTGGGCTGGGGGATTACGCTTTGAGCGGGATGTTCTACGAGGACTCGCTGATAAACGTGGCCAAGCATTGGTATGGTCTTGGTTTGCAGTATCTTCCGACCAACGACGACCTCTTGGCCAGACTTGGTTTTGTGTACGAGACTGAAGGTTCTTTGGATTCGGCCCGCCTTCTACTTGGAAAGGTCGCCACTGATACTCTCGGTTTTATGAATACGGAACAGGCGCTTGTACAATTGGAAACGAGCAAGAACCTCAAACAAGAGTTCTTCCAGGCGCCGGAAGAAAGCTATTTGCTGTTGGAGAGAAAAGCCACTTACGCTCGCGACGATTCGCCTGTCGCCTACCTTAGGCTTCAAGCGACCGGGAAATGCGAACTGTACGACTATTATGACGATATGCGGATACCGATCAAGGTTGAACGACATCTGGATTCCGCATCGGTTGATTCTGTTATCGGCACGTTACAGAGTGCCAGTTTCTTCACAATGCAGAATCCACTCAAGAGCCAGCAAGACTGGGCGGCGGACTTTGACTACGTCAGGCAGTGGCATCTGCCTCTGTATAGAATCACTCTTCACCTGCCGTCCATAAACCACACCATTTGCGTTTACGGACTTGGTCTTCTCTGCGGGCACAATGCTCTAGCGAATGTCCCATCCGTAACCTATCTGCGTCAACTCAACATTCCACCAGAGTCGACAGTAATGAATAGGCTAGACAGTTTGTCGACCATGTGGGCGCGGCTATTCAATTTTGACTGGCTGGCGAAGTCTATTGACGAGGAGTTCGGCAGGTATAGGCCAATCGAGTCAGGCCCTGGGACCTACCGCTATGATAGCGCTACTGACGAGTTTGTGCGGATAGCAATTCCTGAGCGCCGAAAACAATGGGTCACTTCAAGAGCTACTAGGCAGACAGCGGAGCAGGACCTGGCAGGATGGAATGTTGTCTTCTATGTTGGCGATTCGATCTACACTCTCGATGGGAGGACAGGCAACTTCATCTATGCGCTTTCTCGAGATAGTCTGGAGTTTCCTTACTTCAACATCTACTCTGGTCACATGTACTTCGGAAGGATGACTTCGACTGCTTACATGCTCCGAGATCATGAGTTCATGAATGGCAAGTACCTATATACTGTAGAGTGTCAGGGTAACCCTGAGGTTTGGTTCAAGACAGACGGCCGAAAGGTCGATAAATACCACAAATCCAGCATATCGGCTCAGTTTGAACAACTGATTAGTTTCTATTCGATCAATGGCTCACGCAGATAACAAGTGCTGTACGTCGGTCTTGCCTAAAATCCACTGTTCCGGTTGGCAGATGTGAAGACAAATCTGGCCTACGATTCACTGCATAACATCAATTGTTGACTGCAGATTGTGTCGATGGGCGTTTTCGGTGCCGCTCCAGCAGAATCTGGTTGGTCTGGGAACGGGATTCACCGACCGACGTGACGCAGATCGCTCTCTTGTCTTGTACCGGGCAGGCAAACTCACAGGCGCCGCAGCCGGTGCACAGAGCCGGATCGACATACGGTCGTTTCACTTTGATCTGATTGCCGCGCCGGTCGACCGCAACCGTCTCTTCCAAATATACTGCCTTTGGTGACGTGGGGCACCATTCCTCGCACACAATGCACGGTGTGGCCATGGCCCAGGGCAGACAGCGACCCCGGTCGACAAACGCCGTTCCGATTCGGTCCGGAGGTGTGTCTTTGTCACCCACTTTCTGTGTCAGAGTCAGCTTCCGAATCGCACCGGTAGGACAGACCTGGCCGCATAGGGTACAGGTTGGCTCGCAATAGCCAATCCGCGCAACCAGGTACGGTGTCCAGACTCCTTCGATACCGGACTCCAGAAGGGTGGGGTGAAGCGCGTTGTTGGGGCAGACTCTCATGCACTGGCCGCAGCGAATGCAGCGCGCGATGAATTCTTCCTCGGGATGCGAACCGGGCGGCCGTATCAACAACTCGGAACGGTTGATCTGGAAGGCATCCCCTGCGCGAAACATCGGGACTACCGCAACGCCCCCAATCACGGAGGCGAGTACTTTTCGCCGGGAGGCATCTACTTTGGGGGTGCCGGACGGATTCTCCTGAGTGTCTTCCTGATCGGGGAAGAAGCGAAAACTGAGTGAACCCTGCGAACACGCCGCCTGACAATTCAGACAAAGATGACACTCGGTCTGTCTCCAGCGCATGCCGACATCGGGGTTGTCTGCTCCCTGACATGATTCCAGGCAGAGATTGCAGTTGTCGCAACTGCTCTTGTCCTTCTTCAGTCCGAAGATCGCGAAACGGGAGAAGATGCCCAGCATCGCTCCGAGCGGGCAGATTGCCCGACACCAAAAGCGCGTGAAAACACGATTGAGTACCAGAATCAGCGCGAAGAACAGCCCGATTGTTACGATGCCATGGAAGTGAGCCTGGCGGAACGTGAGGAACACCGGCGCAATCAAATCATATAGAAACTGGACTACCACAGCCAGCAATGTGATGCCGGTTGCATTGGCCCAGGCTACTGTCCCTGCCGCCGACGCGTGCAGGGTTGGAAGTACGGCTGTGCCAATCGAGCGCGCCAGCAGCGGCAGAGGATCGAGCAAACCGGCCTGCAAAGACCCCAGCAGCGCCGCCCCCAAACAGAAGAAGAACACATAGTACTTAATGCGCTGGTACGGTCGATACCGGTTGGATTCGATCTTCCCCTTTCCGCGAAAACTCCGCCGTTCCGACTTGAACTCCGAGAGCCAATGATTCAGGCTTCCCAGCGGGCAGACCCAGCCGCAAAAGAAACGGCCAATAAAAATCGTCGGGATCAGAATCACGAGCGACCACAGCATCCCCTCGTACACTGTCCAGCTCGACAGGAGGGTCATCAGCGCTGCCAGCGGATCGAACTCAAGCGCCAACGAGACCGGGTACGGCAGCTTGATCTCTGCGACCTCGGCCGGGTTGAAACTGACCTCGAAAGTCGTTTTCAGAATCAGCCAGAAGAAGATGAGAAAAAACAGGACCTGGGAGATGCGACGCAGATTTCTGGCAGTCTTGATGGTCATCAGGCTATCTCATGGTAACCGGCCGCACGATAGTCAACCAAGCCGAGACCCGACTGCCCCGCCAGTACAATGTGCTCAACCTGCTCACCTCGCAGACCGAGGAACTCACACGCGCGCGAATCGGCCGCCACCTGGTCGGTGGCGCACATGACGCTGTTTTCCACGGCCACGTCGTCAAGCGAGCCGCCGGTCGGACCGCCGCGCAAGAGCACGCGGGTGGCATCGACCACGGTCATGGTCGGTTTGCAGAACGCAGCCAGGTCGACAATCGCCTGATCGATCTCCTGATGCAGCTGGTTGCGGCGGCCGCCGATGGTACCGTAAAGGTTCTTCATCGCGATAGTGCAGCGCGAGAGCGAGTGCTGCTTGACAATCGGCATATTGATAAAGCGGTCGGTGTCGATGAAACAGCGTGCCACCGGCCATCGGGTCAGCAACTTGCCGCCTATGTCAATCTCGACCAGGTCGTCATCGCCGGGCAGGATGACCTTCGCTCCCGCCTTTTCGGCGGCCTCGCGTATCCCCGAGCGCAGAAAGCAGCGCCGTGGGTCGTTGCAGCTGATGTCGGCAACAATCACTTCCGCTGCTCCGGCAGAAAGGCAGATTCGGACCATTTCGCCGACCAGTTCAGGATTGGTGTTGGCGGCCTGAGCCGGGGTGCGATCCCAGCCGACGTTCGGTTTCACCGTGACCCGTTCGCCCGGTTTGATAAACCGCCCGATTCCTCCAATGGCGTCAAGTGCAGCCTGTAACGCCTTCTGCGGACTTTCGTGTCGAGCCAGGGTCACTCGTGGCAGGAGCGGATCAAAAGGCACTTCGAAGACAGCTGTTTTGGTCCTGACGGTCCGAACCTCGTTAGATAGTCGATTGTGAAAAAAGAGGCCGGTGCCGCCGGTGGCAGCAGCCAGAGCCATAGCCTGGCCAGTACATTTGAGAAATTCGCGCCGTTTCATACAATACCGTGCCGTTTAGTACGGCTTAGAATAGCGACGAACTTGATTCGATGCAATATAGTAACTCCCTCCGGTTTCCGTCTTGAAATGCCCGGCTGCTTGTATTAGACTGGCAGCCTTGTAGGTCAAGATGCTTGCCATCCTGACGTCGCGTGTCAGCCGCAAGGGTCCTGACCTGTGAGGCTAAGCTAAGTCCAAAGAAAGGAAAAGGAATGATTCGCTATGGCATCCTGTCGGGGTTGGCGGTCTTTATGATTTCTCTCGTTGCTTGCGGTGGAGGTTCGCAGAATCCGACTGACGGCAGCTTAGCGCAGTATTTTCCTGACCGCGACAATGGCGAGGGATTGGTGAAGGACTCCGAGATTCGCACGTTCGTGGGTGATTCTCTCTGGGAGTACATCGACGGAGGCGCTGAACTGTATCACACTTACGGCTTCGCCAAAGTCTCGACCGCCGATTACCGAAGCTCACAGGTGGAACTGGTGCTGGACCTGTATGAATTCAAAACTCCTGACGGCGCCTACGGTCTATACAGCATGTTGAGGCCGGACCAACCGGAAATCGTGCGACTCGGTGTGGAAGGTTTCTTCACCGGTTCGAGCCTTGATTTCGTTCGAGGCAATATCCTCGCCAGGGTGATCGGTTTCGACGAAACCCCGGCCACCGGTGAGGCCATCCGCAGCCTCGCGACTCAGGTGGCCTCACTGTTGCCCGGTGCATCTGACCGGCCCGCGATGTTCGGTCTATTTCCGCCGGAAGGTGTCATCGCCAACACGGACAAAATGATCGGCGAAGCATTTCTCGGCCAGGCGTTTCTGAAGATGGTATACACACGTGACTATGCAGTCAGCGGTGATACCATCACGCTTTTCGCTTTGAGTGACCCGGACGGCGCGGCGCTTGCCGAGTGGTTCAGCAAGATTTCGGACAAAGAAAAATCTCCGGTCTCGCTGGTTGATATGCCGTTCGACGAAAACCACTCTTTGCTGATTACTAACCCGTACTACGGCGACATACTGGCCGGATTGAAGAAGGGCAAGCTGGTCGGAATGATCAAGTTCTCCGATCGGCATTTCAAGTTCGTGAGCGATTGGTTGACGTCACTGCGCTGAGCGGGTGCCAACGCTGGTATGAACCGGGCACATCGATGACACAATGGACTGATGACATGGGTAACAAATGAGGGTGCGTACACATATCGAACAACCCACGGCAGAGCTGTGGGCTACACGGGTTGGTTGACGCAACTGAAAGGTCAATTATAAAGTAAATGGCAGAACCACCAAGGGGTTCTGCTTTACTAATCACGTGTAGATCAGCTTCAACTCGTCGATCTTGCGTCCGATGTTGACCGAATTGGCGCACTTTGCGGTGCATGATTGACACGAACCGCAGACCTGCAAGCTGTGTTGGTTCGGTATCTCATTGAGTGTGTGCCGCGCCAGCGCGAAGTTCGCGTACTGTGTCGCGTACATATGCGTCCGCATCAGAATGGGGATATCAGCTTTTTTCGGACAACTGGCCAGGCACTTGCTGCACTGGCGGCAGAATTCCATGCCAAGCGTCAGGTTGTTGTCGGACAAGAAACGGGATTCCTCAGCAGTCAGAGTAATGTCGCTGGCTATTGCGAAGTTAGCGCGCAGGTGATCGAAATTGTCGATGCCGGGAATCGTGGTGGCGATATTGTCATTGCGCAGAACCCATTTCAGTGCAGCGGAGTTGACCACTTGGTTGCTGTAGCTGCGGAGAGTTTCCGGGTTCGGGAATCGGGTCCCTCCGGCTAGGACTTTCATGGCAATGATGCCGATCCCCTTCTGGGCGGCATTGGCGATAGCCGTAACCAGGGCAGTATCGGTGGCCATAGTGAAATTGAACGATGTGACGATTACGTCATAGATACCGGCCTCGACTGTGGCGTTGATCACGTTGGCCATGTCAGCGTGGGTTGAGATGCCCAAATACCGGGCTTTGCCCTCTTGTTTCATGCGAGCGAAGGCATCATTGATTGCCGCGTCACGCATGGTCGCCGGCTCACGCACGTCGTACAGGCACAGGATGTCGGCATAGTCTGTTTTCAACCTCTTCAAGCTGCCTTCTACGGTCGACCGCACCGTTGGTCCAGTTTGACTCGCCTCATCGAGATTAGCCCTTTGCTGCGTGGTCAGGCCCTTGGTCACATAGATCGCTTTGTCACGCACACCGAGTCGCGTGATAACGTTGGCAATCATCTGCTCATTGCGGCCATAGGCATAGGTGGGCGAGGTGTCGAACAACCGCATACCCGCTTCGTAGCAAGCCTCTACCAGGTTGGGATCGTTGCTGGCTCCGGCGCCCATACTCACTACCGGGACCTGCAAACCGGTGCGACCCAGCTTTCGATATATGATACCGCTTTTCTTTGGGGTCGTGGCAGTTTTCGCTTCTTCGGCTCGCGCCATTCCTGGGGTCAGGGCTGCCAACCCGGCGGTGGCCAGGCCGCCCAGGGACGTCGCCACGAACTCTCTCCGACTCAGTTCTCGGTTTGTATCCGCCATCGCTTACTCCTTTAATCTTCTATTACTAACTGCGTTTTTCCATCGTTTCAGACCGGCATCAATTGCCGCTCCGAGTGCTGTCTGATGCTCTCATTCGCTCGGCGATCATCTGCTCCATCTGCGTTATCTTTGTCGGGGTGCCGGTCATCAAAGCTTCGCGCATTTGTGCGGTGATGATGCTATCGCTCGGGAGAACTGCCATCGCTTTGCGGAAACATGCCAGGGCTGAATCGAGATCACCGTTAGCCGTGCAAGCGTCCCCAAAGCTGTCCCAGGCGTTGGCCGACTGCGAATAGGCCGTCACACCCCAGCGAAACACCACTAGAGCGGATGCTACGTTGCCCTGTTGCAGGAACTGATACCCAAATCGAGTGAACGTGGCATCGGCCATTATTGGATGCGCCGGATTCAGGAGGTCGAATCTCTCAACCAGTTGAGCGGCCCTTTCGACCCCGTAGATCTGCAGAATGCCCTCGAACTCGGCCTGAGTGTGGGTGGGGGGAGCAGGTTCAGCCTCGCGACTCGAAACCGACAGCAGCCCGGAAGCGAACCCATTCTGTTCGGGGGTGTTCTTCAGCCATGCCCGGCTGGTCTCATTCCCGTTGAGAGAGGCATCGAAGAACTTGTGCAGGTAGCCGTACACAGCGCTTTGCGTCAGAGAAGCCTGTTCCAGAGTGCGGGTTGTGTCGGCGCGCAGCAGAACAGCCATCAGGCCGTACGTGCTGAAGTAGTTGGACGGAATCCCGTTCACTCCAATCGAATATCGGGAGGAGTATCGGAGTGAATCAGCTAATCGCATGTCCGCTGCCGGTCCGGCGGTACTGCGAATCTCCAGCCATGGCACCGACATCCGCAACGGTACGTATCCGGCGTTGGCAGAGAGAGAATCGAAACCCTCGGAAGTCAAGAACCTGCCGTGCAAAGTAGCGACCCCGTCCACCGAGTAATTACGCATCTGGTGCAGCAGCGCAGTCGAACCGCCGTAGTCATAACCGAGTAAACCAAGTCGCTCGGTATCGACATTTGGCAGCTCTCGCATGAACGCTACGGCCATTTCCTTGTCCCGCGTCACTGCTTCTACATCTGACTGGCTCATCGTCGGATTGGTCGCGGAAAGACCCACAGAGTGCACGGTGGCGACAACAAACCCCTGGCTGGCAAGATACTCGCAAAGCACGGCATTCTGACTGTACGCGCTTCGCTCACCCCCGTGATACACGATCAAGGGGAACGGACCTGGTGCAGCCGGTGCGTCCCGAACCGCCAGCATCTCCAGATCCATCAGGTCCTGGACCAGAGCCTGGTTATTGCCGTGAAAAAAGAACAGCGTGCCAAGCTCGCGATTCTGAAGCTGACTTAGCAGCTCAAAGAAGCCCGGCTCCGAAGGGTAAGGGAAGGCGTACTCACTGTAGACCATCCTCGCGCCGCTATTTGGTTCTGCCGGATACCAGTAGCAGACCTGGATTGGTCGGGCCGTCGGGCCAGGCACTGGGTTGCCGAAATAGTCCTTGGCCGACTGGAAAGTGCGGGAGTAGTCATACCTCTCAATTGTCCGGAAACCGACTGCGTACGGTCCCGGCTTGATCTCCCCCCACAGCGGGGGTGCTTGTCCAAACCCCGTCTCAGTGAGAACGAGTACACTTAGGACAAGAAAGATCAGACAGGGGAAAAGCGTCATTCTCTTCTTCATGGCACCACTCAGTTGTTGAAGTCGCGTTTTGGTCCTACTTGTCGAGGTGACGAATGATTGCCCGGCTTCGTTCAATTGTCAACCAGAGACTGGCGCTCTGCCAAGTTAAGAAAGCGTGGACAGTATGCGGAGCAGTTCACTGGTTGACTTGGGGTTAGAATGCCTCGATATTCGCAAAGCGTTCGAACAATCCTTTGGAATTCGATCCAATCAGTAGCTCTTCGGATTTACTCAGTCAACTGTTTGCTTCTTGCTGGCTTTGCCAATTCCACAAACTTGCCTATCAGGCCCTCCGCAATGAGGGTGTTCAGACCGTTCCTGATGGCCAGGCGATAGGCCCGTACCGCCAGGTCTCGCTGTTGTTTGAAGATATATCGATCGCCTAGCAGATGGAGTTCGTCCGGCGCCCCCGCAGCCCTATTCTCCAGGAGCGAAAGGTAGATGGCAGAACTGTCTAACTGACCTGAGAACAACGCAATCGACGCCAGTTCTACTAAAGCCTCGACTTGGGAGGAATCCAAACCAAGCGCCCGGTGCAAGTGTGATTCAGCGGTGGCGAAGGCGATACGGGAGCGGGCGGAATCCGTTTCCAAGGCCGCATATCCTTCTGCAGCGTACGCGCAGCCAAGACGTGTCACCGCAAGAGGGTTATCTGGTTCCAGTGTGCAGGCCTTTGTCAGATAGAAGATCGCTGAGTCGGTTGCCCCCTTCATGTTGAAGCATCGGCCCAGGCCGATGTACACTCGTGCCTGGCTGCTGTCCAATGTAAATGCCTCGCGGAAAAATATCAGGGCGCTGTCAGGTTCGCCGAGCCGTACCAGGCTTTCGCCTATCCGATTCAGCATCGCATAGGGGAAGGGACGGTCGACTCCCCGAACAATGCGATCTATCCAAAATTGCTCGGTTGCCTTAATCTCCTCAGCCGTTATCTCGAATTCACGATGGATGAACCCTGATGACTGATTGACCATCATGCCATAGTTGATCGAAAACGATGCGATGTACCCCTGTGGAGGAAAGCGATCATGGGCCATGTAGCGGATGCGCGATGGCCGAGCCTTATGGCGAGCTATGACATAATCGTTGAGACCCCAGCCATCCAGAATGGCTGCGCGTGGAAAGACCCAGCCGGGGACCCCAACCGACTGAAAAGCTGCGATCGGAAACTCTCCTGCCTGGGCCGGTATTTGCAGCGAGCGTTTGGGGAAACGTGAGGACAAGAACTCATAGAAGACTTTGTGTTCCTGGTGTCGCATGCAGATGTGATGCTCGATCAGCCACGACTGCAGGCTGTCGAAAGATTCCGCATACCACCTGACGCCACTGGGAAATTCCGATGCTATAGGCATGCGCATAATCCAGGTTTCGTCTCGTGAATTCAGATTCCGGGTCAGCAGCCAGTGGGTCCATTGGACGGGCCAGGATACGATAACCAACAAGGCCAGGGCTGCCGCTGCTAAGATAGCATCTCTTGTCAATCGGTTGACAAGCCAGAGCATAGAGATGAAAATCAGTGGGATGAGATAGCTGAAGACCCGGTACTCAAAATGGTCACCGCCAATGATGAGGGTATAGTAGCCAATGTGGGCCGCTATCGTTCCTGTCACAATAAGCACGGCCACCCGTTTTTGGTCGGTTTCCCCTTCGCCTTTGATAAGGCGCCGAACGCCTGCACGAAACGCTGCCGGCAACGGCAGTTCTCCAAGGCTCTGACGCCTGAGGGCGCTTATTCCTACCCAAACGAGCGTCCCCAGCCAAAGCCACAGGCCGTATTCGAGCAGGAACGAAGCGAGATATCTCAGCCCTGCTTCAGGCCAGGGCTCAATGAACTTGGCGTAATAGGTGTTGGGCAGCCACTCCCCGTAGGTGAGTCGGCGCCATCCCAGATGAACGACAGGAATGATCAAAGGGGACAGGCTGATGACTCTGCGCCAGACGGACTCACCTTTCCACTTCATGTTCCACAAGCGGTGTCCGACCAGGGTCACCGTGCTCAACAGAATCAGCAGGCCGTCGGGGCGAGTCAGATGGAGCACGGCAGACGCCGCAGTCAGGCTGAATAACCAGAGACTGCCACGACGCCTGGACTGTATCGCCACGCTTACCCAGATTAGAAAACAGCAGTTGAAAAGGGCAGTCTCCAGCCCGGAACTTGTCCAGGCCAGAAACGTCCGGTTCGTCAAGATACCGAAAAGAACCAGCGTCAGCAGAAGCAGCCTGAACCTGGACAGTTTCTCGCCAAGTGACATCCTCAGCACGATCCGGGTTGTGACCAGCAGTGAAAGAAACGAGCACCCCAGCGCCAGCCAGTTGGCCACCTGCGGAGGTTCGAGAGAGAACCATCGCCAGATCAGGTCTAACAGCATGACCCAAAGGAAACTGGTGTATCCTTCCACGGGTCGGAACGGGGGCGGGTTCCAGACATAGCCGAGGCCGAGAATGCTGTTGCTAACATACCGAAACGCAATAAGAGCGTCATCAGTCATAAACCAGAACTGCCGCCAGCCGAAATACAATCCCACGGCACTCGATGCAATGATGACAGAAAGCCAAATGGTACGCGACTTGCTTCTCATACTGTGAATGTTCCGGAGTTCGTGAGTTCTCGGTTGATAAGATACGTCGGGTCCCTTGGCGAGGCAATCGGCAACAACCTTCCTTGAAGACAATCAGGCCAAAAGCGGCAGTCAAAAAAACCGCTTTTCATTCTCAGACGCCGGCTATATTCTTGGGACATGCTTTGCGCGACTTACCAGGAGCCTAATCCGCCCGCCAAGTACCGGTCTGTCTGAACGGGCCGCGTTCGTCCAAGGAGAGCCATCGTTGAACCGCCTTTCCGCCACCAGCCCCGACAGCACTCTTGTCTCCGGTCAATCCGAGAACTACGAAACCACCCGCCGGCGCGTAGGGTATGTGTGTCGGTCTGAGGCCAACAGGGAAACGTACACCAAGCTCGGTTTCAAGAGCGGACTGGAAATTCACCAGCAACTGCTGACCGAGAAGAAGCTGTTTTGTCACTGTCCGGCCGGTCTCTATCAGCACGGTGAGTTCGATGCCGAGATCATCCGCCATATGCGCCCCACGCTCAGCGAGATGGGGGAGTATGACGGCACCGCCTTGATGGAAAAGAAAACCCGAAAGACGATCATCTACCGGATTAAGGCCGAAACTGCCTGTACGTACGACTTTGACGACACCCCGCCTTTCAAGATAAATTGGTCGGCGCTGGATATTGCGCTCGAAATCGGCCTAATGCTGCGCTGCAACATTGTCGGTGAGCTGCATATAGCCCGGAAGCAGTACCTTGACGGGAGTATTCCCACCGGCTTCCAGCGAACGGGCATTGTAGGTATTGAGGGGGAGATTCCACTGGAGCATAAGAAGGTCAGAATCATCCAGTTGAGTATCGAGGAAGACTCCTGTCGCGAAGTTTCCGATATCGGTCACTTACGCGTCTATACCACTGACCGTCTGGGCATGCCCTTGATTGAGACCGTTACTTACCCCGACATGCTGACCCCCGACGAAGTCGCTGAGGCGGGTTATTATCTGCGCCTCTTAGTGCGAACGTCCGGCAAGGTGCGAACCGGAATTGGCGCGGCGCGAGAGGACGTCAATGTTTCCGTCGAAGGCGGCACCCGGGTGGAAATCAAAGGCGTTTCACATATCAGCTGGATACCGGAGCTGACGCATAACGAGGCTTTCCGCCAGAAAGCCCTGTTGATTATTAAGGCTGAGCTGGCCGCAAGATTTGACAATCCCGCTGCCTGGCGCGCGACTTCGCGACCGGTTATCCCGAGTGAATTCAAGCAGTTACCTGAGCTTGTCGGCAATAATCTGAAGCCAACCGACCAGATGATGTTGGTCAACCTTCCCGGGTTCAGAAATCTCCTCTCCCATTTCACGCAGCCGGGGAAGTGCTTTGCTGACGAGATCAGCGAGCGGCTCAAAGTGATCGCCTGTCTGGAACGACCGAACCTGATCCACAGCGAGAATGACGCCTGGTTTGATAGTGCCGACGCCTCGGCAATCGCTGGTTCGCTGCAAGCTTCCGACAATGATGCCCAGTTGCTTTTCTGGGGACCCGCTGACGATATGCCTACTGCTTTGGAGACGGTTGAAGAGCGCTGCCGGCTGGCGTTTGTGGGTGTGCCCAATGAGACCAGAAAAGCGTTCGTGGACGGGACTACCATTTTTGAGCGAGTGCTTCCGGGTCCGGACCGGATGTACCCCGATACAGACTCGGCTCCGATTTCTATTCCCGACGAACACATTGAAAAGATACGCACCCACATGGTAAGCACCTTGCCGGACTGGCTTGACAAGCTGCGCCTGTGGGGTGTACCGCCCGATGCCCACCAATACCTTGTCAGACGAAATCTGGTGCCGATTGTCGAACGCCTTGCTTCTGACACCGCCTGGCCGGCGAAATTCGTGGCGCTGCTGTACGCTCACACCGTCAAGGGTCTGATTAGAAGGAAGCGATTGTGTGATGGTCTTGTGATGGAACGTTTGCCTGAGCTTTGTCGACTTGTTCACGGCTCCGGATATGATCGCTCCTTGGTCAAGGAAGCTCTGTCGGTGCTTGCGAGTAATCCATCGCGTTCAGTATCAGAGATAGTAAAGGAAATCGCGGGGAGCAGGAAAACGCTGGAGGAAGCTCTGACGGCAGTGCCGCAATTGTCTGGGGAATTCGATCGCGTGTCGAAATCGCGTTATCTGTGGGCAAAACAACGCTGGGTAGTTGGCCAGTTGAGCCCCCAGGTCCTGGGGCGGATTGAATTGAGCCTTCTGAGCGCTGCGGTGGCGAAGGAGTTGGGCCATGTCTGAGGCGCTCAAGGGATACAAAGGGGCGGCGCGGAGCATTCTTGAAAAGTTCGGAGTCTCGGTCTGGGACAACTGTGTGATCCAGACAACGCGCGGGGAGTTCAAAGGGCTCATCCTGCCGCGCTCGGAAACCGACAACGACCGCTATCTGGTGCTCAAACTGGCCAGCGGATACAACGTTGGAGTAGAGGTTGAGACTGTCACTGCCATGAAAGCCGGTGATCGCAAAGAGGCTCACTATAAAATTCCCGAAAAAGAATTTCCGGTTTCACCCAACAAACCGAACGTCAAACTGCTCGGAACAGGCGGGACAATTGCATCGCGTCTGGACTATCGCACCGGTGCGGTCATACCGGCGTTCTCGCCGGGGGAATTGTACGGAGCTGTGCCCGAACTGGCTGACATCTGCAACCTGACGACCGAGAAACTATTCGCCGTGTTCAGCGAAAACATGGGACCCGAGCAGTACAAGAAGCTGGCTGTCAGGATAGGGGAGGAAATCGAGAAGGGTATCGACGGCATTGTCATCGGTCACGGCACCGATACCATGCACCACACCGCGTCGATTCTGGCGTTCATGGTGCAGAATTCGCCGGTGCCTATTGTTCTGGTGGGCTCACAGAGATCATCGGATCGGCCGTCGTCGGATGCCGCTCTCAATCTTATTCATGCCACCAAGACCGCCTCCGAGTCGGATATTGCCGAAGTGGTTGTCTGCATGTTCGGGCCGACTTCCGATGAATATGGTCTGCTGCATCGGGGCACCCGCGTGCGCAAGATGCACTCGTCGTACCGCTCGACTTTTCGGACGGTCGGCGACATACCCATTGCTATGGTCAGCCGCGACAAGATTACGCCGCTCAAACAGGACTACAACAAGCGCCGCACCGACCGCAAGGTAGATATCTATCCCTATTTCGAGGAACGGGTGGCGATGGTCTACTACTACCCCAACATGCATCCGGACATGATAGATTCCCTGGTCCAAAACGGGTATCGCGGTATTGTCATTGCCGGCACCGGGCTGGGGCATATTAATAAACCTGTCTATCCGGCGATAGAGCGCGCCGTTGCCGCCGGTGTGGCCATCTATATGACCGTCCAGACGCTCTGGGGCTACGTCCACATGTTTGTCTATGACACCGGCCGCGACCTGATGGCTAAAGGGGTTATCCCGACGGAGAACATGCTTCCCGAAGTAGCCTACGTCAAACTGGCCTGGGCATTAGGTCAGACCGGCGATCTGGCCAAAGTGAAAGAACTTATGTTGACCCCGATCTGCGGCGAAATTACTGAACGGGAGCCGCACAACGGATACCTGATCCTGCAAGGCGGGGTCCCTGAAGTCGAGGATTTCATTCGAACCATTCACAAGTGATACGGGGTGAAGCCGTCTTTGGCGCCAACGATGTCTTGCCAGTTCGAGTACATTGATACGAATGACGGTCTCGACCGGTTGATTGTATCGCTTCGTGGGGCGAGTTGCGTGGCGCTCGACACCGAGGCCGACAGCCTGCATCACTACTTTGAGAAAGTCTGTCTTATTCAACTTTCGTTTCAGGGCCGCACCCATATCGTCGATCCGCTCGCTGATATTCGTCTTGAACTACTGCTCCAGGAGCTGGCCGGCAAGAAACTCGTGTTTCATGGGGCGGAGTATGATTTACGAATGCTCATGGCCGGCTATCGTTTTCGGCCAGATGGAGAGATTTTTGATACCATGCTCGCGGCGCAACTCGTTGAAGGCGAGGCGCGCAGTCTGGTCGCGCTGGCCCGAAAGTACCTCGGCGTCGAGCTGACCAAGCAGGGCCAGCGTTCCGACTGGTCGCGTCGTCCACTCACCGATAGCCAATTGAGTTACGCCTCCAACGACACCCGCTATCTGGAAGCGATCGCCGATCATCTCGAAAGTGAATTGCGTCGCCTGGGTCGCCTTGAGTGGCACTGTGAATCGTGCCGTCGAATGGTCAAAACCACCGGTCAGGAGAAACCGCCTGCTGATCCCGAGAGAGTCTGGCGCATTAAGGGCTTGGTTGAACTGGATCGCCGCCAACTTGCCTTCGTGCGGGAAATCTGGCATTGGCGGGAACGCGAAGCACAGCAGGCCGACCTGCCGCCGTTCAAAATCGCTGGCAATCAGCTCATTGTTGAACTGGCGCTGTGGGCGTCAGCCAGAAAGAGCTGCTCCCTCGCGGGAGGTCCGAGACTACCTCGAAACTGCGTCGGTCCGCGATTGCACGAACTCGAAGAGGCGATCCAGCGAGCGCGTCTAATGCCCGAGTCAGCCTGGCCGCCCCGTCGAACCGGCAACAACCATGTTCAAGTCGAATACCCTCCCGAATTGGATTTGCTCCGCGCGGAATGTGATCGTCTGGCTGCCGAGTTAGGCGTTGAGTCGTCATTGGTAGCCTCACGTCGGCAACTCGAAGCCATATCGCTGGCTCGCCCGACCACTCCTGAGGAGCTTCAGAAAGCCGGCAACCTCATGGACTGGCAGATGGAACTGCTCTCGCCGGTAGTGGCGAGTCTGTTCGGGAACAACAAGTAGGGCGGGTCCGTCTTCGAACCCGCCCTTTGGATAGGATGTGTGTACTGCGGCCCTCACTCCCTCATCCTCTGGCTTGACCGGGGGATCCAAGGGTCATTAGAAACCCACCCGGAGGGTGGGCCACCTGTCCGGGGGATCCAAGGGTCATTAGAAACCCACCCGGAGGGTGGGCCACCTGTCCCTCATCCTCGGGCTTGACCGGGGGATCCAAGGGTCATTAGAAACCCACCCGGAGGGTGGGCCACCTGTCAGACAGTGGTAACTCAAGGGAGTGCGCACATCTGTCGAACAACCCACAGCAGAGCTGTGGGCTACCTGTTCGAGACGGCGAGATAGCGTTCCAGGCATTCCACGAGGGCCTCCAGTTAAGCGGCAGTGAGACATACACTTTGAGTTGTGTGTTTGGCCCTGTTCTGGGGTCACTTGCCGCGACAGCAAGGCCAAGGGTTCTAGCAGGGTTGGCAGGAGGGAATCAGTGCTCCAGGAAAGTACTCGGATCAAGCGTTTTCTAGGCAGATTGTCTGTATCTGTTGACGGGGCGATTGCAGAGGAAAGTCGATGTTCTGCTGCTTACGATCGATTTGAGAACAGGATTGACTGTTGCTGAGATAGAACTGGGCCAGCGCAATCTTGTGTATGATGTTGACCCCACAATTCATCTGCTATTCTGTGTCAGTAAATCCGAAGGCCAAAGGACTGTCGCTGCCTACGGTCTTTAGCAATATGGTAGGGCGGGTCCGTCTTCGAACCCGCCATCGTGCTCCTATGTCTTCTCTATCTCCTCCGCCAACTGGTACCGGCGATAGATCTTCGCGTACTGGCCACCCTTCGCCATAAGCTCTCCGTGAGTTCCGGATTCTTCGACTCGTCCGTCGTTCAGCACATAAATGCGATCCACAGATTCGAGCGTGCCCGGCCGATGCGTAATCAGCACGGCCGTCAATCCGGGCATAACCTCGTGCAGCCGATCCCACAGCGCCGCCTCGGTGCGCGAGTCGAGCGCCGACGTGCAATCGTCGAGGATGAGAATCCTCGGCTTGCCTACCAGAGCGCGCGCCAGAGCCAGACGCTGCTTCTGTCCGCCGGAAAGCATCATGCCGCGCGTGCCGACCGCAGTATCAAGCCCATTGGGGAAACCGGCAATCTCGTCCTTTAATTGTGCTACCTCAACCGCCCATTCGATCACTTTCTGCGGTATGTCATCTCGACCCATCAGGATGTTGTTTCTGAGAGTATCACTGAACAACACCGGTTCCTGAGGCACGTAACCGATCATGCGGCGCAGGTCTTCCAACTTGAACTGCCTCAGTTCGCGCCCATCAAGATGAATCTCGCCGCCGGTCGGGTCGACCAGTCTCGGGATAGTATTGATAAGCCAGCTTTTTCCCGAGCCGATCCGGCCCACCAGTGCGACGGTCTCTCCCGCCGGCAGTTCGAGGCTTACGTTGTCGAGAATCCGCCGTTCGGAATCAGGGAACCCGAAACAAACCTGCTCGAAGACGATCCTGCCTCGGGCATTCTCGGTCAGAGTTGTCTGACCCGTGTCACTTACCATAGGCGGCATCTGCTCCATCGCCCGCAGCCGGTCGATCGACACCGCCGACTGCCGCGATTTAACCAGAAACTGGCCCACGTCAAACATCGGGAACACCAGCCACGACACGTAGTAGATGAACGTCGCCAGCGACCCGATCGAGAGGCCGGATGTGATCACTTTGTATCCGCCGATCAGCAGGACGGTAACCAGCGCGACCTGCCATATGTACTGATACAACGACTCGATAACCGCGGTGAGCCTGACCGCGCCAATCTCCGCCTGACGTCGATCCAGAGCGGCGGTTTCGAATTTCCCTTTCTGGGCGATCTCGCGCACGTATGCTTTTACCACTCTGATGCCGGAGAAACAGGCTTCCATGACGTCGTTGAACCGTGATATCCGGGTTTGCAGGTGGTCGTACTTGCGGTCAAGCGCCGAGGAACTCTTGAAAAAGATGAACACGAGTATCGGCAGCGGACCGGCCGCCCACAGTGTCAGCCACGGATCGAGGCTCAGCATCATCAGGGTGATGAAGAAGATGAACAGCAGCGCCTCGTAGAGTCGGAAAATTCCGGAACAAGCAAACCACGAGAGCTTCTCGGCTACGTCGTCGGTTAGTCGCGTAACGATATCTCCGGTTCGGAACTTGTTGAAGAAATCCGGACCTTTCGTGGTGATCTGATCGAAAGCGTCCTGCCGGAACTCCCATTCCAGGCGGCAGTTCATCCAGGCGCGATGGCTCTGCACAAACGCATAAAGGACCGCCGCCAGCAGGCCCAGAACGATGAAACCTGTACCATAGCTGGCCACAGGCGACAGTCCGAACTCCGCGCCGGCGCCGGTTATCCACCGGGAGAGGAAATGCTCGGACACATTGCCTGACTTGATATGGTCGACTGCAAATCCGAACATCTGGGGAATAGTCACACCGATCACTGCCTGCACCGGTGTAAGGAACACCAGTACGGCGAGGGTGTAGCGGTGTCGACGATAGTATTTCCAAAGCCATTTGATCTTATGCAACATTAGTCGACACTCCGTTCTTATTCTTGTACTGCAGATGGAAGAGGCGGGTATAGTGGCCGTTTTCCAGTAGCAGTTTCGAGTGAGTGCCCCGCTCGATGATCTCACCCTGCTTGATCACCAGAATCTGATCGACGTCCAAGATCGTCGACAGTCGGTGCGCGATAACAATGGACGTCCGACCGGCCATCAGCTTCTTGAGAGACTCCTGTATGGTCCGTTCGGTTTCCGGATCCACCGAACTGGTGGCTTCGTCGAGAACCAGAATCTCCGGGGCAGATGCCAGCGCGCGCGCAAACGACAACAATTGCCTTTCGCCCCGGCTGAAATTAGCGCCCTTCTCCGAGACTTCAGTCTGGTATTGTTTCGGCAAGCGCTCGATAAAGCGATCGGCGCCTACCGTGCGTGCCGCCGCGGCAATCTGCTCGGCGGAAATCTCACTCGATTCCAGACCGACGTTTCCCGCAATGCTTCCCGGAAACAGGAAAATATCCTGCAGCACCAGGGCGAACTTCTTGCGCAGTTCGACCAGGGGGATTTCGCGAATGTCGATTCCATCGACCGTGATGCGCCCCTTCTGCGGATCGTAGAATCTGAGCAGAAGGGAGATGACCGTGGTTTTGCCGCCGCCGGTTACCCCGGCCAGGGCCACACGTTGACCGATCTTTACTTCGAAGCTGACGTCTTTAAGGATCCAGTCGCGGTTGTCGCCGTAGGAGAACCAGACGTTTTCGAACTTGATAGACGATTTCAGCCCCGACCACGCTGTCGGCCGCCGCGAATCGAGAAGCCGGGGTTTGGTTTGCAGGAGAGCGAAAATCCGTCTGGCGCCGGCAATCCCTTTCTGGAAATTGGACAACTGCTCAGACGTGCGCCAGAGCGGTTCGAACGAACGCCACACGTTAATCAGAAAGAGAACCATGAGTCCCGGGGTCAGACCGTACTGCTGGCCGAGCAGAAGAACCAGACCGATCTTGACGTATTCAAACACATGAACGGTATTGAAAAAAATACAGACCGCCACGTTGACTAAGGCGTCCTCCGAGAACTTTGCCTCGTTTGCCTGATTGAACCGGCTGCGAGCATACTCGCCGCGATGAAAAATCTGTATGATCGACATCCCCTGCAGAAACTCGGTCGCGGTGGCGGTCACTTCGGCCATCAACTTACGCACCGCCAGAAAATGGTGAGTGGTGATCCGATGGAATATCCAGACCAGCAATCCGATGAGGGGTATCAGCGAAGCCAGAATCGCGGCCAGTCTCCAGTTGTGATAGAACAGCACGCCATAGAGCCCCAGCACGAGAAGCAGGTCAGCCACAACCAGCAGGACCGTGTTGGTGAACAAGAGCCGAAGCGACTCAGTATCCGATTCAACCCGCGCCATCAGACGGCCGACCGGGTTTTGATCGAAGAACGACAGGTCCAGCGACAGGATATGATCGAATACCCGCCGCTTTAGCTCCAGCATGATGTCCTGGCCGATCATTTCCAGGCGGACTCTGAGAACATATTGGGCGACTATCGTAACGACCTGAATCAGAGCAATGGCGGCCGCCAGCCTGAACAGCCCGCTGACGTCTCCGCTGGTCAGGGGTCCGTCGATCGCATCCTTCAACAGAATCGGCCACGCCACCGACAGCAGTGTCACCAGGGTCAAAAGCCCAAGACACCATCCCAATCTGCGACGGTGCGATTTCAGGAGAGGTAGAAGCCTTCCGAACGCCTTCCGAACACCTATTTCTTTTTCCAGAGGAGTAGCCTTCTCTTCCTCGTACGATTCATTTGTCATCTCACTGCCCTCGATGGATCAGTTCGCGCAATCTTGTTTAGGCCCTGATGGACAATGAAAAAGCCCGCCAGGACCGGTTCAGTCGTGGCGGGCACGAAGTTTGTCTCCAGATATGTGGTTATCCCGTCATATCCTTTCCGCCGCCACGGACGCACACCGGCGTCACCGAAATCATAAGATTCTGATTAGCCATTATCTCATCAGTCTCCTGACAGCGGGTTCTCTATACTTAAAACTCTATCAAAGTCACTTATGACGTTTGCTTGAGCCAATCTAACAATTCAGGCTTATTTGTCAATTACTTTGTTGCGTCAAGCTTGACAGTTGGTACAAACATACGTCAGTAGAGACAAAGACGTTTCAAAGGGCCCTGTCGACGCCAGAATGCCCTTTCCCGACGAACAGTTATTGGCTATGTTCCAAACACGAATCGACGAATCCGGAGAGTGACATACATGTTTTGCATGAAGATATTGACCAGGGTTGTGGCTCTTACTCTGATTGCCGGCGCTTGCGGAAGGGCCGACACTCAGATTCGAACGGTCGGTGTGGGCTTTTTCGAGGGCGGTCCTTATCCGGCCCATTCCGAGTTCCGCAATCAATTCCGCGAACAGCTTCAGGCTATGACACCATCGGGTGTGAAGCTCGCCTATTTCCCAGACGCTTTCAAATCGGCCGATTGGAATAGGAACACGTCTCGCGCGATGGCGCGTGAGTTGACAGCCGACTCGACTGTCGATCTGGTCGTAGCTATAGGACCCTGGACCGTCGAAGACCTTCTAGCCGCGGGGTACGATCGACCCATAATCGCGGCTCTTCGGTTCGACCCTTTCGCCGAAGGATTGGTAGACAGCACGGGTAGATCGGTATTGAGTAATATCACTGTTCGTCTGAAACCGCGTAAGGTAGAGGCAGACTTCGCATACCTGGCTGATTTGCTCAAACCTGATACCGTCGCCGTGCTCTTTTTCCCTTCCGGTAGCGAATCCGGGGTGACGGTCGAACGGATGCGCCTGCTGGGCGGCAGACTGGGATTCACAGTTGTCACGGCCGAGGGCTTCGATCCCGAGGGTGCTTTCGCTTTCTTTAAGGCATATCGCCTATTGAATCGCAAGGGCGTTGACGCGCTATATCTTCCTCCGCTGTGGGGACTTGACCCCGACAAGATACATCAGTTCTACGCCATGACGGAACGAGACGGTATCGCCACGCTCTCCAGTGAAGGTTTTTACCATGTATCTCGTGGCGCCCTGGCCGGTGGTTCGGCTGAATCGCCCCTGGTTGAAGCGCATTATCAGGCATGGAAAGCGGCGAGGATTATTGAAGGGCGGATGCCTGCTGATTTGCCAAATGTTCTGGCAGATAACCGTGGTCTCAATGTTAACGGACAGGTGGCGACGCAGTTGGGAATCTCCGTTGCTACTGATCGGCGATACGACATAACGCTGCTTGAAGGTCCGGCTGCGGACAGCGTGGATCGCCTTACGGTCATCGATGCCGTCAGCATTGCGCTGTTACAAAATCAGGGTTACCTCTCGATTCAGGAGACGCTTGCCGCAGCCGAGCAGGCTGCTTCCAAAGCCTGGGCGAGCTACCTGCCTCAGCTTGAACTGGATGCTCGCGCGGCCTATTCCAACGACAACGCCGTCAACAACGACAGTCGCTACAGCAGCAAACGCTACCGAGCCGGTCTGAACTTGAGTCAGGAACTGTTCTCCCTGAGTGTGCTTCGGGACATCCATAGCGCCTCGCTGGAGCGCGACCAAAGCGGAAACGCGGTCAGACAAGCAGCCCTTGATCTGGAGTTGGCAGTTACTACTGCCTTTCTTGATCTCGGCCGAATCGAACAGATCAGACAGGTCGAGCAGAAAAACCTCCGTCAAATGCAGGAATTTTTTCAGATAGCTGGCCTCAGGCAGAACCTAAGCGAGACCGACGCCGCCGACGTATGGCGATGCGAGCAGGAATGGTTGGATGCTCTCCGCGCGAAGCGCCGGACGGAGTGTGAGTATCGTGTCGCGAGCATTCTTCTGAATACGCTTCTGGGTCGTCCCGGAGACTACCCGTTTGTGTCTGATTTGCAGCATTTCACCGATAATCGCTTCTTCATGGAAGAGTCGATCCTGACCCGTGTGGGGCAGACACCCAAACAGCGCGAACGGATCGTCTCGACTCTCGTCAGTCTTGCCGACTCCACCAGCCCCGAAATCAGCGGATCGGAGTTGGACGCGGACTTACAGAGATCGCGCCTCTCTCGTGTTAATGCTGATTTCTATCCGCGGGTCGGTTTCTTCGCCACTTTCGATCTGACCGATGAACTGGCCGATCGACCGGGATTCGAGGAAGCAAACCCGGTCTGGTCCATGGGCGCCCGTTTGACACTTCCGCTCTTTTCCGGTGGTCGCCAAATCAAGGAACGCCGCCAGATGCAGGCGGAACTGGAGCGGCGTCTGCTTCAGAAAGACGAAACCAATCTGCGGGTAAGTTCTAAAATGAGATCGTTGTTGGAGAAGGTATACAGTCGGGCCGAGGAATTTCCCATGGCTGCGCGCGCGGCGGAACTAGCCGGTAAGTGTGTTCCCGATTTGCTCGCACGCTATTCCACTGGCAACCGAACGCTGCTTGAGCTGCTGGACGCAACGCGGAACGATCGCTTCGCTTCGCAGACCGCTATTGCTGCACAGATTGATTATTTCACATCTGTCGCCGAACTGATGCGCACGGTAGGGATTTCCGCATACGAATCCGGCCGCACCGCCGATGAAGAGCTGATGAGCAGGCTGTCTGCACTGCAAGGCAATTAGGGCAAGTGACAGTGGGTCTGTCTCCGGCATGACTAAGTATTGATGCCTTGTCGTCCGAGCATCGAACTGTGTAATCCGGCAGGATGGACTATGACAGAAACTCGACCCAGAACATCACGAGATGGGCCAGGATAAGGACTATAGCCAGTACTGTGCGGACTGCTCGATAGGCCATCTTGTCATTAAATGGCACTACTTCTTCTCCGCGCACGACAGTCACGAATACGCGAGTGTAGTTGATGAGTGACGCGATCAGCAAGACCGTTACGGTCGGGGTCAAGAAGTTAATGCTGAAGTTGAACCTGATGATGTAGGCCCCGAGCAGTCCCGCCAGCAACGCAAACGCCCACTTGCCCGTCAGGTTGGAAGGGAGAATCAGGCCGGGGTTGCGGCGCAGCAGGTATACTCCGCCCCACAGGATCAGCAGGTCCCGGCCCACGACCAGTGCCGCCAGCCAGATTGGAAAAGCACGGAAGACAATCAGGCCTGCTGCGAGGATCATCGCGAAGGCTTTATCGGCGATCGGATCAAGGGCCACGCCGAGCGCTGTTAGCTGGTTAGTTCGTCGCGCCAGATAACCATCAAGGCCATCCGTGATTCCCGCAATCACGATAATAGCGCCAGCAACCCAACTCGCCCAGTTTTCGGTACGCCACAAGAAGTACACGGCCGCCGGAGCCATGAGAATCCGGCTCAAACTGAGTAGATTGGGCAAGCGAAAGGCTTCGAGAAAGTTCATTTGCCGGTCCGTGTATGGAGTGTTGTCGCGAAGATGATGCAACAATCGCAGGGGAATCACAACAACAGCGTCATCTCACTGCGTCATGGCCCAAAGTAACTTTCGGGTAGCCTGGTCGCACACAGGGAGAAGCGACCGCGACTACCCGAAGGTCTTTTAGCGGTACGGGGAATCGAACCCCGGTTTGATGGCTGAGAACCATCCGTCCTAGGCCACTAGACGATACCGCCGATTCAATGCGCAATGCTAAAGAGTAGCATTGGTTAAATATCCATATATGTGCCGGTGCCTGTCAAGTTAATTGAATCTATTGATTCGCAATGAGTTACAGCAATGATCTCATGTAATACCATGACTGCTAAAGGGTTAGTTTTCGGTGTAAAAATCATGGTTTTTTTCAACTGTACTTAGAAAAGTGATGCTGGAGACTCAGATTCTAATCTGCCAACATCGCTGCCATATTGGCAGATTGAGCCGAGCAGCCATTCATGGTATCCATCACGTGACACACTTCCCTTTGGTATCCAAGAAGTTGCCGCCATTGTCGTCTGCATTCGATAAGAGTGGCGTTCTCGTGGGAGGTAGAGGTAAGCTTTTCGAAGACAGCGTCAGCACACAGCCAGGCTGGCCGATATCTGAACCGTTTTTAGTTTTGCTGCTCTGACATGCCGCCTATATTCCCACCGCGTTTGCCCGTTACAGTGGAGGAAAGATGCCGAAAGGCCGACCAAATCGCCCCGGAAAACTGCTCGAACTGACCGCAAAAGAACTCGACTATACTGTTTCCTACACTCCTCCCAAGGCGACTAGTTCCGACGACATTCCCGCCTGCGAAGGGATCATCGGGCAGCAGCGGGCTATTGATGCCGTTCGAGTGGGGTTGGCGGTACACAGTCGTGGCTACAATATATTTGTCACAGGTCTGCCAGGTACCGGGCGCACCACCACTATCAGCCATCTTCTGAAGCAACTGGAACACGAGGATCCACGCCTGAAAGATGTTTGCTACGTTCAGAACTTCAAGAAGGTCGATAATCCTCAGGCACTCGTATTCCCGGCGGGAGACGGAAAGCGCTTCAAGAAGGACGTGGAGTACCTGATCACTTCGCTCCGCAAGGTAGTGCCGAAGATTTTCATGTCCGAGGATTTCAAGGACCGCCAGAACCGGGTCGTCCGGCAGTTCGAAGACCGGCAGAAAGAGTTGATTGGGGGGTTCGAGGCCAGGTTGACCGGGGCCGGATTTGTCATGGTCCAGATTCAGAGCGCGACTGGTGTGCGCAATGAGATTCATCCGCTGATCGATGGCGAACCGGTTTCCATCGAGAAGCTGGAGCGGTTGTCGAAGGAAGGGAAATTTCCCGAGGCCAGGTTGGAGGAGCTCCGCCGCCACTGGGACAGTTTGCGCCGCGAGTTCGACGTCACGACTATTGAATCCAAGAAGATCAGCGCCAAGCTTGAAGACGCCCTTGAGAAACTGAGTCACTCCCTGGTGGCGCCGCTTCTCGCGGACAAGATCAATCTTCTGAAGAAGCGATATCCTGATCCGAAAGTGGTCGCTTATCTTGAAGATGTCGACAACGCGTTGATAGGCGACTTGGATCGCTTCCGCGAGGCTCGTCCTCGCAGGGGCGAAGAGGAAGCCCCGGCTTTTCGTAAGCAGGAACCGTTTGAAGAATTCACCGTCAATCTCATCCTCGACAATTCCGAGACCGAAGGGGTGCCGATCGTCATCGAAAACTCACCCTCCTACAAGAACCTGTTTGGTTCACTCGAGCGCGTGGTCGATCGCTTCGGTTACTGGCGTACCGATTTCACGCGAATCTTCTCGGGATCGTTGCTGCGGGCCAGCGGCGGTTACCTGGTGATGAACGCCACCGACGTTTTCACGGAACCGGGCACCTGGATTGTTCTCAAACGAGCCATCCGCAGCAGCGAACTGGAAATCGCCGCTTACGATCCTTTCTCCATGATGGCTGGATCGGGGATCAAACCGGAGCCGATCCCGCTGGACGTCAAAGTCGTCCTCATCGGCGATTCCTATGTCTACAACATGCTGTGGCACTACGACGACGATTTCAAGAAGATATTCAAAATCAAGGCCGAGTTTGACACGGTGATGGATTTCAATGAGCAGAACGTTGATCACTACTACAGTTTCCTCAGTCGCCTGGTAAGGGATGAAAACCTGCTATCATTTGATGTTTCCGGCATGCGCGCGGTGGTCGAATACGGCCGCCGGCTGACCGGGCGTCGCGACAAGTTGAGCGTGCGGTTCACGCCGGTGTCGGACATCATCAGAGAAGCGTCATTTTTTGCTCGGCAACGCAAGACGAAGGTGGTTTCGAGGCGTGACGTTCACGAGGCTATCGTCAATCGCCGCCGCCGCCTGAACTTGTCGGAAGACAGGATTCAGGAGATGTACGACAAGGGACTACTGCTTGTTTCCACGACCGGGCGCGCAGTAGGGCAGATCAATGGTCTGGCGGTGCTGAATTCGGGGGACTATCAATTCGGTCGGCCGACCCGAATCACCGCAAACACTGCTCTCGGCAAGGCCGGCATCATTAACATCGAGCGTGAAGCCGATCTGTCGGGTCCGCTGCACACGAAGGGCGTAGCGATTCTGGCCGGTCTTTTCCGCCAGTTGTTCGCGCAGGACAAGCCACTTGCGATGACAGCCTCGATTTCGTTCGAGCAGTCGTATTCGGGAGTCGATGGCGACTCGGCTTCGTCCACGGAAGTATTCGCTATTCTCTCCGCGCTGAGCGGACTACCGATCGACCAGGGCATTGCCGTAACCGGCTCAGTCAATCAAAAGGGGGAAATCCAACCTATCGGTGGCGTGAACGAGAAGATAGAAGGGTTCTTCGATGTCTGCCGGAGTCGTCGTCTTACCGGACGACAGGGGGTAATCATCCCGCATCAGAATGTACAGGACCTGCTGTTGCGTCCCGATGTCATCGAGGCTGTCAAAGCGCGCCGCTTCCATGTCTATCCCATCAAGACAATCGGAGAGGGTATTGCAATTCTCACCGGTGTCCCGGGCGGCAAGCGCCTGAAACGCGGTTTCACTCCGGGATCGGTGTTCCAGCTTACTGACGAGAAGCTGCGCCAGATGGCGGTGGATCTCGATCGCTTCGGACGGGATACATCGGACAAGAACAGCAAGAAGAACAATCGAAAACGGCGCGCCAACGGCGGCGCCAACGACGAATAGACTCTCCCGATAATCCGGTGTTCTGCCGGATTCAATAGCAGTTTTCCCTTGACATTGTAGATGAGAATTTCTTGTTTCTCTCGAACCAGACAGGTTCAATGCGCAAAGCTAATGAGATCGGCAGTATATCCCACCCTCCTTTTAATTGGCGATCTCATGGCTACGACAGAGGCGCGACCTCCCCGGTCGCGCCTCTGTCATGTTTGGGTGACAGACGAAAAGCGGGTGAAATCACCCGCCTTGATGCAGTTCCAATTTCAGTTCAGAAATCTGCGCCGAAGGAGAAGTAATGCGTCGGCCTATCTGAGACCCGGTCGAAGTCGGTTCCCCAGGCGACGTCATAGCGCAGCAGCGCGAATCCGAACAGGTTGATTCTCATGCCGCAGCCGAACCCGGCTTTGATATCCTGCAGGCGACTGATGCCGCCCTCAGTTGTCCCGCCCTTGAACTTGCTGCCGAACCAGGCCGAGCCAATGTCAGTGAATACCGCTCCGGTAATATTGCTGAGAACTAAAGGCAGAGGATATTTCATGGCGAAATACTGAATCAACGGGAAACGCAGCTCCCAGTTCACGAGTGCATACCGATCACCGGAGATGCCGTAGTATTTCTGTCCGCGGAGAGGCGTGACAACATCGGCAAAATACAGGTTCTCCACGTCGTACACTTTTGCATCGAGAGTACGTGACCCTATCCAGTTGGTCGTGCCGCCGAGGAAGTACTGCTTGGGGGTGTGTCCGAATGAGGCTCCACCACTGGCACGGAAAGCCATTGACACGGTGCTGGCAAGGTGCCAGTAGCGGCGATAGTCGAGACTGGCAGAATGGAAGCTGATCTCGTTGGTACCAAAGAGGTCTCTCCCGGCATCGACCATGAATTTGAACCGCCGTCCATTCATTGGCGCCGTGTAACCCCAGAGGACATTGTCAAACACGTACGCCGCGCTGAATGAGGTTACCTCGGAATTCCGGTTAGCCCGGATGTCACCAAAAGCGCGGTCGTAGTATTTGCGATCGATAAACACCTGCGCTAACGATGTTTCTATGCGACTGAAAGTTGAGAACGGCCGACTGGCAAAGCCCTGAACGCCATAGAAACGGTCCGAGAAGAGGAAGTTAGAGGGGTCCTGATAGAAGTTCTTGGTGTGGAAGCCCCCTATGCCGAGGCTGGTGCGATGCGTGTTGTTGAAATAGTACGCCTGCACGAACGACTGGTCCAGGCTGTTGACCAGATCGGCGGCCACATAAACCTGATGATTCCCCAGGTAATCGGAAAAGACAAACACCGTTTGCCCTCGGACACCGAAGAACGTGTCATACGCGAAGCCACCTCCGACAAAATCCGTTGTCAACTTGGCCTTATATCGATTGATCTGGTATTCTCCTGCGGGGAGAAGAGGTGGAATTGAGTCAAACGCCGCCGGTTCCGCTTTGCGCGGATACACCCCACTACTATCGCGCCCCTTGTGGACATCCTGCAACACGGAATCGAGCGCCGCCTCGTCGGCCGTGCCCACATAAACAAATTCGTCACCGTAAATCCCGGTCGTGATCGTCGAACCGGTAGAATCATGGACGGCTGTACTCTGGGCAACGCTATCAACCTGTGTTGTGTCGGAAACGGTGGCTTCAGCCAGCGGTGTTGAGCGGGCCGAGTCGGTTGTTGAATCTGCTGTCGAATCTGCGGTCGACACTACGGTTCCGGGCCGAGTCAGGAGATCATAACTCCCCTTCACGAAGTCCGTTTCGGCCAGAACGCCGTCTACTCCCGTGGGGATCAGGTTTTCCAGAACGAATATGTCAAAAGCGCCCTTGTAGTAAGCCGAAAACACAATCTTGTCGCCGCTCGGCGCCCAGGACGCGTGTCGAACTCCGGTAAGAATGTCCGTAACAGCGTAGTACTTGGCTGAATCCAGCGCCCCGACATAGATGTTATCTATGCCGTTTCGATTGGAGATAAACGCGATTTTGTCCCCACCCGGTGACACCATCGGCTGGTGGTTTTGTCCCGGTCCAACGCTAATCGGAGCAATCATCCGACTTGATACATCCACCCGGAAGATGTTGTACCTGCCATAGGCGAAGTCTCCCGACATAAACGCCTCGGCCGAGATCACATACGGATGGCCCGCGCTGTCGAGCACTGCGTTGTCAGGATGAAAGCGGTCAGACGAAAAGACCAGTTCGCGCGAATTCGGCAACCAGTTTGGCTCGACGTCATCAAAACGGTCATCGGTGATCCTGGTGACATTGTCACTGGCGATTTCGTAGATGTAAAGATCCTGGCAGGAACCCTCAAGCGCGGAAAAAGCGATCATCTTTCCGTCAGGCGACCAGGCTGGATTGACGATGTTCTGGAAATCGAACCGCCGTTTCAGGTAAATCTCACCATCACTTACCCGCGCGAAGAAAAGCGATTCCTTGCCCCTGGACTTGGCGACGAATACCAGGCTTGTTCCGTCAGGCGAAAACGACATCCCCGATACGTAAGCGTGCAGCGATTCAAGATCGCCGGAGCGTTCCGACCGCACCAGCCGCTTGATCGTTTTGCCGTCATAAGGTGAGATTAACACGATTTCGGTATAGTCCGATCGGTCAGTGAATATCGCGATCCTGTCACCGTCGGGTGCGTACACCGGCTTTTCGTTGAAGTAGGAGCCGTCCTCGCGGGCCTTGGTCAATTGTTTGCCGATTTCGTTCGCTTCCTTGAGAGTGGCAATCGAGGGCCAGTAATGGCGTTTCATTTCCTTGGAAAAACCCTCCCAGAAATCCTTCTCCTTGATCCCCAGAACCGATTCCAGCGCCTTGTTCATGGTCAGAAGGATTTTCCCTTTCTGGAGAATCTTGTGAAGCTTGTCTTCGCCGTATTTGTCAACGATGTACTTCACCATCGCCTGTCCCTGACGGTAGGCGAAATAGTTGTATTCGAGGTACTCCGGCGGAACGAGGTAGTTGTTAATAGTAGCGTCGCGCAAAAACATGTCCGAGTTGTAGTCCCAGCCGTGGCGCGATGAATACTCCGCGTACCCCTCGGAGAACCAGGCCGGCACATCAAAAAGGCGCTGCCGTGAGATCAGTGACGAGAGGTTGTTTCCGAAGAGCATGTTATGCACTACCGCGTGGGTCAACTCATGGTGAAGTACGTGGCGGAGATCATCGTACGAACCGTCGAACGGCACCGCAATGCGATTCTTGAACGGCTCAGTGAAGCCGCCGATTCCCTCGCTCAACAGGTTCGGAATGATGTTGGTTTGCTGCATTTCATTGTGCGAGTTGTAAAGGAAAACCGGCACGCGATTCTGCAGATTGTAGTTCAGTTCGTCGGAGACTTCTTTGTAAGCCGACTCCAGCACATCCGCGCTGAACTTGGCCATCGGATAAGAATCTTCGTAAAAATAGACGTCGAAGTGACGGGTCTGGACATAGCTCCAGTCGAAATCCCGATACCGGACCTTATTCTTGCCGAAATAGGTTTCCTGAGCGGCGGCCGCTGCCGACAGGAGGCTTGTCAATATGATCAATGTCAGGATTTTCCGTATCACTGTTCTCTTCCTCTCAAGAATAGACGCTGCCGGGTTGCTCTTCTTCAGTTGCCCGCCACTCAGGCCTTCACTCTCTTAATATCGGCGCCGAGACGGGATAATTGTTCCTCCCAGCGGTAGTAGGCCCGATCAAGATGATAAACTCTCAGCAGTTCCGACTGCCCCTGAGCGGCCATACAAGCCAACACCAATCCGGCCCCGGCTCGAATATCCGGCGCCATCACACCGGTTCCTTGAAGGCCGTCCACTCCGTTAATAATAGCCTCGCCACCGCTGGCGTTTATGTCTGCGCCCAGACGCCGCAATTCCATGGCGTGGGCGAATCTATCTACAAAAACAGTGTCTCGGATATGTGAAGTTCCCGTGGCTATTGAGCAGGCGGCAGATATACAGGCCTGAAGATCGGTCGGGAAGCCCGGGTGGGGGAAGCAGGTGACATTGGTCGACGTCAGCCTCTTGGGACCTTTGACTCTGAAAGAAGACTTCCTGGTTTCGACCGTGCATCCCATCTCCATCAGCTTGTGGAATAGAATGGTCAGATCTTCGGCCGGGACACCGGAAATTTCGAGATCACCGTTGGTCATGCCTGCCGCGACCGCGTAGGTACCTGCCACGAGCCGATCACAGGACACGGTGTACTCAATAGCTTTCAGTTGTTTGACCGGTTCGACGGTTATGTTGGGCGTTCCGGCGCCGGAGATTTTCGCCCCGGCCGCGTTCAGGAAATTGGCGGTATCGACAACTTCCGGATCGCACGCCGCGTTGGTCATGATCGTTTTGCGACGCGCCGTTACCGCTCCAAACAGGAGATTCTCGGTACCGGTGTGTGACGGTTTGTCAAAGTAGATCGCGCCGCCTTCGAGCGGTTTCCCCCTGGCAATTACATAGCCGGCTTCTTCGGTCACTGTAGCCCCAAGGCTGGCGAACCCCTTGATGTGATAGTCGACCGGGCGCGCCCCGAGCACACAGCCGCCGGGAAGCGACACCCGCGCTTCGCCCATCCGCGCCAGAAGCGGCCCCAGCACCAGAAACGAGCCGCGCATCTTGCGCATAAGTTCATACGGAGCAGTGTGCTCGGTGAGATTCTCGGCGTTGACTGTAACGGTCCGGGCTTTGGTGTCGTAGCTGACCTTGGCTCCGATATGCCGTAGCACATCTGCCAGTGTGTAGATGTCCATCAGCGGCGGAACGTTCTTTATGACCGTTTCGCCTTTCATTATGAGCAAAGTGGCAGCGAGAATCGGCAGAGCAGCATTCTTGGAGCCGTCAACCCTGACTTTGCCTTCAAGTACCGTCGGTCCGTTGATAACAAACTTGTCCATCACATTCCTTTGTATGGCGAGTTAACGGGAATGTTCCGCAACGAGCGGGAGCACTCCAACTCCCCAATTACCCCATTTGTGACGTTCGGAAGCAACCTAAAGATTAATGCGATGTAACCGGCAGGTGTCTGCCCGCGGAGAGAGTGTCGGCCGAATCGTCGCCAATGCGCGTCACTTTTTCACTTGCGTCATTTTTGAAGATCGACTATTCTGACAGCATAGGAGACGGGCTCCGGAGTCGTGGAGGTCCGTATAGTCGGTATGAGTTCAGGGAACTGCATCTGGGCAGCAATAGTAGGTCGGGACCCTTGTGGTCCCGACATGGAAGGATGTGCGTTCGCCTTGGGGCAGGGGGCTTGCGCTCCTGCCATCCCCGTGCCCGGCAGATGCCCACATCTGCCGATTCATGTCGCACTTTGTACCCCACCTACCAGGTGGGTTTCTGTTCAGGGCGCGACACGCCTTTCGGCAATCTCCCACCCGTTGGGTGGGGTACGAAGTTTGGAGGGTGCGGCGATCAACAAGGCACAACTACAAACCTGCAAATATAAAGGGAGGCATTTATGGCCCGAATGAAGAGTAGTTTGATCTGGGTTCTGGGGGGGCGGTAGTCGTCCTCGCCTATGTCATTGGCGTACAAGCGGCTGCGCTATTTGAAAAGTGGGACTTGTCCCGAAATGCGGACCAGTACCGCACTCAGGCGTCTGAACAGACCGAAGCAGTCCTGAAGCAGATGGGGACAATCAAAGTCGGCGACACCTTACCCAACTTTCCGTTTGAAGATATCGACGGGAAAGTACGTCTCTTATCAGAGGTGGTGACCGACAAAACACTGATTACATACTTGGAACGCGGCTGTGACGCTTGTTTGCTAGAGTTGGAACGACTGAAACAGGCGGCCAGCGGTCAGGACGATTACGAACACATATTATTGATCACCTCGGCCAATCCGGTACACATGCAGAAATTGCGTGCGGAATATGGTTTGGGGTGTGTGATATTGTACGATGAGGAACGGCGGTTCGGGAGCCTCTTGAAGATTCAGAGCTTTCCGTTTAACCTGGTAGTCAACCGCCAGCGCGTGATCGAGGCGATTCACGCCAACACCCTGTTGCCGGATGACTATGAGCGGTTTTTCAATGAAACCCGCGCCGTTATTGGCGTAGTACCCCACAGCTCTGCTGTGGGTGGGTCTGTAACGAGCTAACAACAACATGAAAAACCGCCTGACTGTCCGTCCCCTTCCTGTAACTAATAACAGTCAAACCATAGGAAAGAGAATCTCACTATGAACACAAAGAAGATCGCAATTGCGTATACGTTCCTTTTTCTTTTCGTGTTTACGTTCGCTTTGGGCTTCATGCTGGCGAGCAAAGCGCAAGCAGCACCAGAATGCTGTGTATTAGACTGGTGTTACTGCAATGGCCAATGGACAGTGTCTGCGATGGGTCACAAGGTACCTGGGCAACCATGTGTCTTCACGGGATGGCCAGACTGTGATTTTGTAGGTGTATGCTGTGATTAGCAAGCAAGCTGCGTTTGCCAGGCTTGTGGGTTGCGATCTGGTCAACGCTTCTCCTTGGTAGTCGCAGGTAACTAAGGGAATGGCGGTCAGGCAGTTATTGACGAATATTACAGCAGTTGACCTACTGCAGGAATGAACGAACAGGATGTTATCAGTTAACCAGAGAATCAGCGAGATGCAAGAAACCCTAAACCTTGATGAAGGCACGGATTCGTGGCGTTGCACGCGATCGGTCCGGGTGACGCTTGCTCTTGTTTTTCTTCTGTCGCTTTGCGTTGTGTCTCCGAGCTTTGGAGGACAAGTGTGGATGTCCAAAGCTGCGCACAGCCAGGGGAATCTTCAATTGACTATTGGTAACTCTGGTGGGTTCGGCTCCTGGATCGAGGATGTAACGCATAGAGCGCAAGTCGATCCACTCAATGGTGATTCGGTGTACGGCTGCGTCTATCCACGGGGGAGCGGCCACCGGTTTCTAGAAGCCTCTCTCGATCTGGGAGCAATTGTTGATGGGGACTCGCTTGTGTCGAGCGATTTTGAGATGGCGCCGGTTGAAACAGAAGAAGGCAGTATTAGTGTTCTCGCCGGGAGCATCAAGTCCGAGCATTACTCACCGCAGGCGAGATCACAACTTGATCTACTTTGCGAGTACGTTGATTGGGGCGCACCTCCAATACAGATAGTGGGGTGGGATATCAGACCTCATATCCCTTTGCGGGTGAGGATTAATCAACGTTCGATGTCCTGGAGCGGCGCGACCGTTGATGATTTTGTCCTCTTGGAGTTTCGCATTGCCAACGAAGGACCAAACGATCTGGCGGGAGTGTTCATCGGTTTTGGATTTGAGGCATTTGCCCATCATCTTGCCAATCTTGAGTTTGATTCTGATAACCTTGTCGGTTTGTTGCGCACCGATGATCAGCGAGATGCGTGCAGATTCGTTGACACGTTGAACGTCGCTTACGTTATGGACAATGACGGGGATCCACAGTATGAGCGCTTTGGCGACCACAGTCCCCGCGCAGCGGTTGGCATCATGTTGCTTGGCGCTTCTGCGGAGGTGGGCGTGTTGAATTTCAACTGGTGGACTGGCGCCAACAATCTACGAGAGAGTTTTGGCCCGCGACGCAGGGGAACCGTCGATGATCGATTTCGTCCTGTCGGACCTTTTCTTGGCCAACCGTACAAGGATGCCAATCTTTACTATGTGATGGCCCATCCGGAGGTTGATTATGATGAGATGTTCACAGCGCTTGACCATTCTGCTGATGGTTGGTTGTCGCCTCCAGCAGCAATCGTGAGCGAAGCCGTCGCTTCTGGAATGTCCGGCGTATGCTTACTTTCCTTCGGTCCTTTCGTGCTGCCCCGCAAAGACAAGATCAGCTTCACGATAGCCGTAGTCGGTGGGGACAATGTGCACAATGACCCGACCATCAAGTTCAATCCGGACAACCCGCAGTATTATTACGATCAGCTTGATTTCTCGGAGCTTGCCGAGAACGCGCGCTGGGCGCAGTGGGTGTACGACAACCCCGGAGTAGATACTGACAGCGATGGCTACGCAGGCGAGTTCCGCGTTTGCGAGGGCGACACCACCTGGTACAAAGGCGACGGAGTGCCCGATTTCCGTGGCAACAGTCCGCCGCCGATTCCGTTCACGCGGTATGAGACTGAGCCGGGGAGAATCATTGTCCGCTGGAACGGATTCCTGAGCGAGACGACCAAAGACATCTTCTCCGGCCTGATTGATTTCGAGGGGTACCGTGTTTACTGCGGCCTGGACAACCGCCGCACCAGTTTGTCTTTGTTATCGTCTTATGACAAAGAAAACTGGTTCAGGATGAAGTATCATCAGTTGGGAGTGGGTAACAGTCGGTGGATCAACGATGATCCGCCGTACAGCCTGGACGCGCTTC
>Ga0315276_10000119_pt1 | contig 63054 bp, 70 predicted proteins | sample YL17G05_0_MG_FD_204542 | JGI IMG/M metagenome (GOLD analysis project Ga0315276, IMG submission 204542) | Sediment microbial communities from Yellowstone Lake, YNP, Wyoming, USA - YL17G05_0 | ecosystem: Environmental > Aquatic > Freshwater > Lake > Sediment | place: USA: Wyoming | collected...
GCTTCTTCGGCTCCTCGAATTCAAAAAGCTCTTTTTGATTTCTCTCTTCTTCCATAACCCTTATTCATGGTCTTATGAGAATAAATTTTGCGTATTATATCATGTAACAGGCCAAAATGCAATAAAGCCCTGACGTATTATGATGAGCTGTCCTTTACTCCTATGTTCAGCCGGAATAGTTTGCTCGAGACGTTTATGGTCGGCATCGCGTAGTTTCCCTCCAGCTTCACGGAAAGGCTCTTCCACCCTGGCTCCTCCTGGGTCAATACCAGCCTGGTAAGCTCCGGAGGGATCTTTCTTGTCAGTTCATCGGAAAAATATATGACGATATCGGATTTTATCGTATTGTCGCGGTGTATCTCTCCGCTGAGCGAGAGCTTGAGCAGATCGCTCTTTGCCAGGAAGTCTTTGAGCTTCACGTCCCCTTTGGAGGAGCGCACCTTTCCGGATATCTCCTTGTAGATCCAGTTGCTGCTGAACGGCAGCGCCACGAGTGAGTCCAGGGTGTCGTATGATGCTGCCGCCTCTCCGGCCGACTTTACGAATCGCACGTCGTAGAGGCAGAAGCCGACCGTTGAATCACTGAGGTTAGGCAGGCTCCACATGAGGTCGATCGTGGCGTTTCGCGAGGAGACGCCTATCCCCTTGACCCTGTCGATGACAGTAAGGTCGTCGAAGACCATCCTGGAAAGGGACGCCCTCTTAAGGTCCTTGTACTGCAGATCGAGGTTATAGGCCGATGCAAATGCCCGCAGCGAAATGTGCGGCAAAAAGACGATGAGCATAGCCGCTAGCACCACCAGGGCCGCTGCAGCCGCCAGCAATGTGTTTCTGATCATCTTCATATGTCACCCCCAGCATATCGAGTCGAAGTCGCAATTCCTGCAGGTATCCTCGTCGCGCGCTTCGAGCTTTTCGAAGCGCAGAGCCTTTATGTCATTCCACACTCTCTTTATGACCTCTTCGAGCTCTTTCACCATAGCTTCGGTGATGGTGACCGTCTTCGTGGCATAGTCGCCCTTCTTGTAGCCCAGCCTTTTCATATCCGCCGACACGGGCTCTATGAATACGAGCGCCCCGCAGGAGGCCGTCCTGCCGGCCGAGGCCTTCCGGTCCTTCTCGAAGAGCAGCTTATAGGCGACGAGTTGCCGCAGGTATCCTTCACAGTCGGCGCTGGCAAGGTCGCCGCACTTGTCTATGGCCTTGATATGGTCGTCCGGCTTGCCGGTCTTGTAGTCTACTATCCTGACCGTCTTCGTTCGCTCGTCGTCCCACTCCACCTTGTCGTATTTGCCGGTGAATATTATGTTGTCCCCGACCGTTATCATCAGTTTCTTCTCAAGGTCTATCGGAATGACCGCGTTTTTGCGGGCGTTGTCGAACCAGCCCCTAAGCGTCTTCATCCTGTTGAGGCAGTCGCGCTCCATAGCATTATCGGCGCCTTGGAACCTGAGCTCCCTGGTGAACTCCCTCTCAAAGAGGTCGAACGGCGGGAACTTTCCGGTATCCTTGTATGCCCTGTAGGTCTCTTCGAGAGCCTTGTGGACGCAGTTTCCGAATACGAGGCTCTTCTTCTTCTGGCCAGGCAGCTTCAGGACATCGTTGTACATGAACTTCCGGCGGCACGAGATGTAGTTGTTGAGGCGCGTCGGGTTCAGGGTGAGATTAGATACGATGTCGGCCAGGACCGCGTCCGTGCCGATGAGCGGGTCCTCCTTATCAGTCGTTTCGAGCGACTTTCCGATAACGGCCTCTTCGCTAGCGGCGCGTCCTGCCGAAAGCTCTTTTTTGATCTCCAGGGTATTCAGGTACGACGTCGGGACAGCGCTTTCGGACGGGCTCGCGGTGAAGATCAGATTGGCCCTTGCCCGCGTCGTCGCTACGTAGAATAGCCTCGTCTCATCCTGAAATGCGAGCTTCTTCGCCATCTCCTTCTCGCCGGAGTCTCTCCTCGTCTTGAAGAGGTCGAGCGGCAGCTGTATCTTCTCCGCCATCGGCCTGACCGGCCAGCTCTTGTCCTGCAGGCAGAAAGGGATGATGACCGAATGGAACTCGAGGCCTTTCGAGCCGTGGGCGGTGTATATGCGCACCCCTTCCTGCGTTAGGGTGACGAGATCGCCCTGTACGGGCAGGCCGTGGTTTTTGCGTGTCCGCATCTCAGCCAGGAATTCGTCGAGCCTTATGGCCGGATTTGCCATGTCGCTCGCCTTCACCATGTTCACGAAAGAGCCCATGCCGCGCAATTGGCGTATCCGCAGGGCCCCTTTGCCTGAATATTCGTCAAGGACGTAGGTGAATAGGCCGGATGCTTTTATGAAGTCCATAAGTATCTTGTGGACCGGCATGCTGCCTGCTTCCGCGATAAGGGTCTTTATGACGCCGGACGCGTGCTGCAGCCTCTCGGGATGGTCCAGCCTGGCCGCATCGATCTTTTCCGGGGAGAGCTCCAAGAGCTCGCTCAGGATAGTAGCGTTGGGATCCTTACCCTTCTTCTGGTTCACGTAATGGATGAACCGCAGCATGTCCGCAGGCGGTATCCGGAAGTAGTCCGCGGTGATGACTTTGTACAGAGACAGGTCTTTCGATTCGCAATCTTTCGGGTCGATATGGGCAAGTTCGAGTGAATCCAGAAGCTGACGGACCCGCTTCTCTCCGCCCATGTCCTCCTTGCCGTCCGTAGCGTACGGTATGCCGGCCTGGAGGAAGGCGTCGATGACCTTGAGCACCTGGTTGCGCTTCCGCACGAGCACGGCGATATTGTTGTATGGATACTTGCGCTCATCGACGCTCAGGTCCGGGTCCTTCTCTATGGTCTTCTTGAGCTCCTTCACCTTGTCGACTATGTATAGAAGCTCCTCCTCCTCTGTCGTCAGCTCCCTGAATACGATCTCTTTCCCGGCGTAGTCCTTTACGTTCTTCAGCTCTTTTTCACCGATGCGCTCTGCGCCCGGTATGTTGTGAATGATCGCGCGCGATACCTTTATGAGGTCTTCGGTCGAGCGGTAGTTCTCCGCCAGCTGTATCGTCTTTATGCCCGGGAAGCGCTTCTTAAGCGACCTGAAGTTGGCTACGCTCGCGCCCTGGAAGCGGTAGATCGACTGGTCGTCATCGCCTACGCAGCAAAGGTTCGGGTTATCGCGGGCCATGAGGGTAAAGAGGAGGTCCATCTGCGCGCCGTTTGTGTCCTGAAACTCGTCCACCATGATGTAGGTATATTGCCTGCGGCAGTCTTCCAGCAGGCCCGGCTCGTTCGTGAGCGCGTCAACGGCGAATAATATCATGTCGTCGAAATCGTAGCGGCCGCGCTCGTCGAATATCGCTTTGTCGGAGCCTTTCTTCAGCTCCTCGTACCTTCGGTAGACCACGGATAGGGCGCGCAGGCGTTTTATATACCTCTCCTCCATCTGGTGGCACGAGGATTTCGGGTCGTCGAGATACCGCTGGAGGTCAGCCGGTTTTATGTCGTCCTTCTTCATGTCGCCTATCTTCCGCTGGACCTCCTTAAGGTATGCGTAAGGCGAGCGGAACGGCCGTATCTCTTCGACGCCGCCGCTATTGTCGAGCGCGTACTCGACGGCCTTCGCCTGTTCGACGTCGCTCATCGGTATCCTGTCGCCGACGTAGTTGGCGGCCTCGGCCGACTCCTGTATTATGGAGTTTGCGAAACTGTGGAACGTACCTACCTCGACATCATATCCTGCGGGGCCGACGACCCTGGCAAGGCGTTCTTTCATGGCCTTGGCTGCGGAATTGGTGTAGGTGAGTATGAGGATATTCTCGGGCCTTGCGGCGCCTTTTTTTATTATCGAACCCGCCCTGACGGAGAGGAGTTGTGTCTTCCCTGTCCCGGGGCCGGCCAGGACTAATATAGGCCCTTCGGTCGTATCGACGGCCTCTTTCTGGCGGTCGTTCAGCTCATTGTAGGATTTGAGGTATGGGTCCATAAAAAGTGCGGTGGATTCGCGAGAAACGGCTATTTCGGCTCGCCTGCTTTCTTCAACAGCCTGCCTATCCTGGAAATAAGTTTCGCATCGTTGGTGTAGCTGTAGCCGGTGGTGGATGTTGCCCTGTGGGCGCAGAGTATCTTGATCGCGACCAGGTCCTCAAGGGCCTTCTTCACCTTCGAGCGCTCCTCGCCGATCCACGTCGCTACTCCGCGTGGGGTATCTATCGATGCCTGGTTCTCATGGAAGAACTTGAGGATCTTCAGGTGTATATTGGATTCGAGGGCTTTATTTAGATCCATGCAATTCTTTCTCTAATGTTGTCCTGATATCCTTCTTCTTCACGACCTTCAGGAACATCTCTACGACCTTCGGATCGAACTGCGTTGCAGAGTGCTGCCTTATCTCCTCCAGGGCCTCTTCCACCGTCATTGTGACGCGGTACGGTTTCTTCGTTATCATAGACTCGAACGCGCTCACAACGGCCATTATGCGGGCCCCGAGCGGTATCTGGTCCTTCTTGAGCCCTTTCGGATACCCGGAGCCGTCGTAATTTTCGTGGTGGTACAGTATGATCGGCGTCGCCGACTTGAGCGCCTTCATGTGCCGTATGATCTCGACGCCTGCGGCGGGATGGCCCTTGACCATCGCGAACTCTTCGCCGGTGAGCTTCGAGGGTTTTGTCAATACGTCCTGCGGAACGAATACTTCGCCCGCGTCGTGCAGTATGGAGGCGTATTCGAGGCTCTTAAGAGCATCGGCGTCGAGGCGCATCTCCTGCCCTATGGCAAGCGCTATCTTCACGAAAGACGCCCTCGGTATGTAGGTGCCGGGCGAGCGCGTGTCGAGCACCTTGGCCAGCGCCTTGATGGTGCCTGTCGTGAGTTTCTCCTGCTCCTTGTATAGCTGGGCGTTCTTGATGGCGATGACGGCTTGCTCCGCCATGGTCGACATGATCTCCTGGTCGAACTGGGTGAAGGGCTTGTTGTCGATCTTGTCGTACAGCGTTATGACGCCTATGACATCGGCGTCTATCAGGGGCGTGGCCAGGTAGTTGCGGCCGCGTATCGGCCTGCCGAACTTGACGGCCTTGCCCGGCGCGAACCTGCCCACCCTGACCTTCTTCAGGTGCGCCTTCTTCTCGCGCAGGTCCACCGTGGTCTTGGGCAGGAGTATCTTACGTTTTGAGTCCACGAGTTTTATCGAGCACCTGTTGGCGCGCATTATTTGCAGGGAGAGACGCGCTATGCGCGGGAGGAGCTCGTTCAGGTCAAGGGTGGAGCTTATCAGCCTGTGGACCGTATGGACGGTGGAGAGCGCTATGGCGCGCGGCCTGAGCGTCTCGTAGAGCTTGGCGAGTTCGTGCTCCTTCTGGACTTCCTTTATTATGGTATCTGTGAACGCCGCAAATATATCGAGGACTTCCGGCGCGATATCCTTCTTCGTGTAGCAGGCGCCGATATATCCGAAGAGCTTTCCGTTCTGGATTATCGGGTAGACAAAACCGTGAAGGCCTTCGTCGCATTCGAATCGGACGAGCTTCTTCTCTTCCGCGGCCCGCTTCAGGACCTCGGCGATGTTCTTTGTGCAGCGGCCGACATTGCGGGTGGCTGCCTTCTTCATGCAGGGACAGGCTGCCGTGACCTGTTTTTCTACCTCCGAGAGCTTCGGGCGCTCCTTCCATATGAGCCACCAGAAGGCGGGTTTTATTATACACCCGAAGCATTCCTCTTCGCGCTTCAGGCTCAAACTCTTCTTGAGCCTGTCGAAAAGCTCTTTCTGGTATATGTGATTAGGCGTCTCTTCCATTGTCATAACTCAGATTATAAGTCCGCGTCCGGTGCCATGTCAAGCTCAGAACCCCTTTGTTACGCTCGCCACTCCGACATCCTCTATGCCGACAGTGGTGTCCTTACCCACATCCAGGCCGCCTTCCTTCAACCGCATGCTTGCGCATCCGCCGATAAAGATAAGAACGCATACAAACGCCAATATCTTGCCCATAAGAAGACCTAGACCCTTTCGTAGGGCTCGAAGAACTTCTTGTATTCGTCGAGCGCATACCGGTCCGTCATGCCTGCGATGTAATCGCATATGACGGTGTGCTTATCCTCGCCCTCGAGCCTAGACTGTGTCGTCGGAGGAAGCTGTTCCGGCTTGTCGAGATAGATATTGAAGAGGCTTTCTATGAACCGGTAGGCCTTGTTCGACATCCTGACGACACGGTAGTGCTGGTACAGGTTCTTTATCAAAAATCCCCTCATAGGCTCGCGCAGGGCCCTCATCGATCCTGAGAACGTGACGAGCCTCTCCGGCATCTTCACCACATCCCTTATATTCCTTATCCGGTATCGTTTTATATTCGCCTCGGTCTGGGATATGATGTCACTCACCTGGTCGTTTATGAGCGACCGGATGATCTGGTATTTCCGTATCTCGCTCTTCATCTTAGGATGGCCGCTTCTCGCTGCCTGCTTGTCGACATATTTACGCTTTTGGGCCCAGAACTTCAGATTCTTTAGGTCCGACTCCTTTATGAGGCCGCTCGTGATGCCGTCGTCGAGGTCGTGGTTGTCGTAAGCTATCTCGTCCGCCACGTCCACGACCTGTATCTCGAGGATGGGCGAGCCCTTCGATTCGAACGACACCACCGGCCGGGGCCGGTCGAAGGCCGTAGAATGCCGTATGATCCCCTCCCTCACTTCGTGGGTGAGATTGAGCCCCGGGAAGCCGGGGTATCGCTGTTCAAGATAATCCACGACCCTCAAGCCATGGCTGTTGTGCTCGAAGCCTCCATGGTCTTTCATCAGGTCGTGCAGCGCATCCTCTCCCGAATGGCCGAACGGGGTGTGGCCGAGATCGTGCGCCAGGCTTATCGCCTCGACGAGATCCTCGTTCAGCCTGAGGGCGCGCGCGATGGACCGGGCGATCTGGCTCACCTCCAAGGTATGCGTCAGGCGGGTCCGGTAATAGTCGCCCTCGTGATTTACGAAGACCTGTGTCTTGTATTCGAGCCTGCGGAAGGCGGTGGAATATATTATGCGGTCGCGATCGCGCTGGTAGCAGGACCGGTAACCGTGCTCCTCCTCCTTGTAGACGCGGCCGGCCGACTCGCGGCTCTTCTGGGCGTATGGGGCGAGGAACTTCTCTCTCTTCTCCAGGTCTTTTCGCTTAAGCATCTCTCGCTTTCAATGCCTTGTACATGGCATCCAGGGATTCAGAGACGATCTTCACGTCCGCTACGACCGGTATGAAGTTCGTATCCCCTTTCCAGCGCGGTACGATGTGCAGGTGAACGTGGCCGGCAAACCCCGCGCCTGCGATCCTGCCGATGTTTACGCCTATATTGTATCCGTGCGGCTTCATCTTCTTGTCGATGCGCTTCTTTATCCTGTTGACGAGTTTCATTAGGTCGAGTAGTTCCCCATCCGACAGCATCTCCAGGCTTTTGACGTGCCTGTACGGCGCTGCCATTACGTGGCCGTTATTATACGGATAGAGATTGAGCATCGCGAAGGAGTGTTTTGACCGTTCGATTATGTGCCGCTTTCTGCAATCCTTCTCGGCCTTTACCCCGCAGAATATGCACCTTTGCTGCTTACGCAGATATATATACTTGCTGCGCCACGGAGCCCACAATTTATCCATGAGTCTCTCTCTCCTTCTCAAGCCTCTCCCTCGCGTCATCGAAGAACGGCTGCGCGAACTTCGTCGACCACGTCTTCTCAGGAAAAGGCCTTTCACCGACCCTCTTCATGAAGTTGTTGAACTCCTCAAAGTAGCTGCCATAGATGTGGAAGCTGTCGCTTATATCGACGTACCTGCCGACCTTCACCTCGGAGCCCAGAGCTTTCGATATCTTCTCTGCCATGGTTCGCTGCAGGTCGGTCAGGGCGAATATGTTCATGAAGCTGGCCTTGTAGGCGTCCCTGGAGCGCCAGTGCGTATTCATCTCCAGCGCGTACCTCTTATCGCCCAGTTTCACGAGCCTGCACCATATGCGCTGCAGGCAGGGCGGATCATCGGTCACCGGGTCTGTCCTGGGATCCCAGGTGATGCCCTGAGCTCTTCTGGAATACGGCGTGGCAGAAAGCTTCTCGATTATATAACCAATTTGGTCGATCGTCTTATTGCCCTCGCCCGGAAATGCGGCAAGCCTCTGGTGGTATGTATAGGTCCATTTCCCCTCTTCCGGCTTTATCCAGTGGTCGTGTATCCCCGAAACGACCTCCTGCCTGTATACCTCAAGGTCTTCAAGCCCTCCGGGGAATGCCCGATGGATGCGCGGCTCCTTCATGGGGTCTTTCACGACCATGATCATCGTCGAATCTTTGCTCGGCGGATCGCCCGGCTTGTCGTACTCGGTCTTTATGTCGAGGCCTTCCCGCCACGTCGTCAGGACCGCCTTCTCCCAGACTTCCGGGAGGGTCTCGCCCTCTATCTTCAATACAGGTATCTCTCTGTCCATAGGCTTATAAGGTTACGATCCTTCCCTCTATTTTTTTGTCGGTCACTTCCAGTATCCCGTACGTCTTCTTGGTCGCAAATATCGTATCTGTAGGGCTGCCCGGGTTGAAGAAGAGCACGCCGTCCTTTACAACGTTTATGGCAGAGTGCGAGTGGCCGAATACGATGGCGTCGACGCCCGCGAATTCAGTCTTTACCGTATCCATGAGCTCCCTCGGAGCGCCGTAACCGTGTATAAGCCCTATCCTGAAAGTTCCGGCCTCTATTACTTCCTTATCTTTCAGGATGCGCCTCAACTCAGGCGCATCCATATTGCCATATACGGCATGGATCTTCTTCAGTTTCTTTAACGCATCCAGGACTTCCCTGTCCACGAAGTCGCCGGCATGCAGTATCATATCGACACCGGCGATCTCGTCATAAACTTTGGCTGGCAGGTCCTCGGCCACCCTCGGTATGTGCGTATCTGAAAGCACCAGTATCCTCACAGGACGAGTATCCTCTTTTTCCGGTACAGGCCGAGGAGCGCGTTCACGGTCGGTGAGTCCCAGATCGATATCCTCAGTTCCTTTGCCAGAAGCCTTGCGTTCTCATCGATACCTTTAAGCGGTATGATGACCTTGTTCGATATCTTGCAGTCGAGCGCCTTGACGCTGCGTATGAAGGATATGATATCGTTCTCGCTCGCCATCTCTTCGTAGGCCTGGACGATCCAGAAGTTTCCCCTGAATGACGCGGCTATGAACGGCCTCGAAGGCTCAAAAGCCCTCACCTCCACCTTGGTGAAGCGCGGCAGCCTAAAACTCTTCATCTCCAGCTGGACGAGCTCGTTCGAGAAGGCGCCGAAGAGTTCCGCTATCCTCGACGAGACGCTCGAGCTGAACTCCTTCTCGTAGGAGTCTATATATGCGCTCATATCATCTTTGAAGAGGCCGAGCCTGTTGAATGTGCCGTCGACGAGGATCTCCTTCCTTCTCTGATAGACGTTCTTTAACCAGAACTCCAGCATGACATCCTCTATCTTGTAGAATATCCCGTTCTTCGATAGCAGGGCTTTTTCCGCCAGATGCGCCAGGGCCTTTGAGACCTCGCCCTGTTTTGTCTTAAGCGCCCTTGCTATCTCCGGATGCCTGTTGTTGCCGGCGGCTATCGAGACGAGGATGCCGATGTGCAGATCCCTGTGCTTCGTGTCGACAAGGTCGAGTATGTAGTTCATGAGGTACTGGTGCACGGGTCCGCCGGAATTGTAGACGGTATCGATGACGGCGTCGATCACCGCCTCTTTGCCTATGTAGCTCGTCATCCGCTCCATCGACAGCTCTTTTATGCGCGAAACGATCTTGTCGAGGTAGAAGGGATTGCCGTCTGTGAAGGCGAAGAGAAACTTCCGCATGAAGTCGTCGATCTCAAAGCCCGCGAGTTTCGAGTCCATGAAGCGGCACGCCGCCTTTGCGCCGAAGTTGGCGACCTTGATGACCTCGAAGTTGCCGAAGAGGAGCGACAGCTTCTCCGATATTATCTTGCGGATGGCCATGTTGCGCGAGCTGGACACTATATACATAGTGTCCTTCTGGACCATGATGACCTTGCCGAATCCCAGGTAAGGGTTCTTGATGCCGAGGTGTTCGAGGTTGTCGAACTCGTCGAGGATGACGATGCATGGTATGCCGGTCTCTTCCTTCAGGATAGAGGTAAGCCCAAGCAGGCCGAGATAAGCCTCATCGAAATCGCCGCGGTCTATAGCTGTATTGACCTGTTTTATCGCCTGGCTCGTCTTGGGGAGGATCTCCTGCGCCCTGGAAAGGAGGCTGTCGAGGTTTATATCTACATCGCCTATCTTCTTTGTGAGGGAGTTGTAGATCATCGTCGCCATGAACTTGTTGGCGAATGACCTGAACGGCTCCTTCACGACCTCGACGTATACGGGGATGAAGCCTTCTTCCCTTATGCTGTGCAAGAAATGCAGGATTATGGAAGACTTTCCTGCCAGGCTCTGGCCGGTGAGGGCTATGTTCTGCCTGTACCCGTCTTTCAGGGCAGAGGCGCGCTTATTTAAAAGCTCGAGGACCTCTTCACGCCCGAAAAACTTTTCACCCACTACCGGTTCGCTGAACATCATGCCCTCTTACTTAGGAAGATAATTGAGCGGGTCCTGCGACTCGCCGTTAAACCGTATCTCGAAATGGAGCATCGGTATTCTTGCCCGGCCGCTCTCTCCCACCTTAGCTATGGTCTGATTCTGACGCACCGCGTCCCCTACTTTCACGAGTATTTCGGAATTGTAGGAATACACCGTCTGGTATCCTTCGGCATGGTCTATTATGACCGTCTGCCCGAAGCCCTTAAAATAGGAATCGCAGTATACGACACGCCCGGCCTTAGCTGCGACTACGTCCCCACCCTCGGCAGCGCTTATATCGATACCCTTATTGACGGACGAGTTGACCGTTTCGCCGAACCGTGATACGACCGTCCCCCTGACCGGCCATGCGAATGAAGGCCTCTTTGCCGCAACGTAACCGGTCGGCCTGACCGATGGACTCTGCGCAGAAGGTATCACGAGGACCCGGCCCTTCTCCACGACTCTGGTATCGGCGATCGAATTGGCCTTTGCAAGCGAGTCGAGGCTAACGTTATACATCTTGGAGATGCTCCAGAGCGTCTCGCCCTGTTTTACGGTATGGTACGTTACGCCTGTGCCTGTAGCGCTGACGATCGCCGGTACGATATTCGCTGTCACGATCTTCACCGGCGCCATGGCCGCTTCAACGCTCGATGCCGGGTAAGTGTAGTATGTGACGTTACTCACCGGTCGATGCGTCGTAGCGCATCCGGCAAGTACCATAGCCCAGCATACCGCAAATAAGAGTCGTATCTTCACCATTCTATCTTTCGGCGCAATCTGGCTTCGATTCCCAGCCTGCTCAAAACTCTTTGGAGCGAGCGAGGGGAATCCCCTCCGCTCGGCATAGCCTTGCTCCGGGCCGGCCAAATTGCTGTCGGCCAGAGGCCTTTTCCTTCTATACGTCGGCGCAATTTGGCTTCGATTCCCAGCCCGCGCAAAGCTCTTTGGAGCGAGCGAGGGGAATCGAACCCCCGTATCTAGCTTGGGAAGCTAGTGTTCTACCATTGAACTACGCTCGCACCTTCCTCAGAACCTGGTTATCTTCCTGAAATGCCTGTAACGCGCCTCTATGTCCTTTTTCGATATCTCGAGCAGCCTGTTGACGCTGAAGTCCTCCACCGTGAACGATGCGAGTATGCTGCCGTATATTATGCTCCGCCTTATTGCGGCTTCGTTGATCGCCTTGACCCTGCTCAGATATCCCATCATGCCGCCGGCGAACGTATCTCCCGCGCCGGTCGGGTCATATACCGATTCCAGCGGATATGCCGGGGCGACGAAATGCGATCCCCCGGAAAAATAGAGGACGCCGTACTCTCCCCTCTTCACGACGACCGCCTTGGGACCGTAGGAGACGATCAGCTGGGCCGCTTTCAGAAGGTTCGATTCGCCGCTGAATTGCCGCGCCTCTGCGTCATTGAGGAGCAGTATGTCGATCTTCTCAAGTAGCCTCTCGAGGTCTTTGCGCTTATGCTCTATCCAGAAATTCATGGAGTCGCAGGCCGTTAGCCGCGGTTTCTTCACCTGCTGAAGAACGTTGTATTGCAATGCAGGGTCTATGTTCGCAAGAAAGACGATATCCGGTTTGCGCAACCTTCTAGGGACCTGGGGGTTGAAATCCCTGAAGACGTTCAGATGCGTGGCGATCGTATGGGCCGCGTTCAGGTCATAATCGTAGCGCCCGCTCCACCTGAAGGTCTTGCCGCCCCTGCGGATTACCAGCCCTTCGGTGCCGATATCCCTGTTCCTGAAGAGCGCGATGTGGCGCTTCGGGAAGTCATCCCCGACGGTAGCTACTATATTGACCTTGTTGAAGAATGAAGCCGCTATGGAGAAGAAAGTGGCTGAACCGCCGAGCGCGTCCTCGCGCTTCCCGAAAGGCGTCTTGACCGAATCCAGAGCGACAGAACCGACTACGAGTATGCTCACCCCGTTAGGCCTCCGCCCTGAAACACTTCTCGGACAATTTTATCGAGCAGTATTCGCCGCACATCGTGCAGACGTCCTTCGATCCCGGCCTGGACATCTTCCTGTACTTGGTCGGCTTTACACGATCTATCGCAAGCGAAAATTGTTCTTTCCAGTTCCTGTCGCGCCTGGCCTTCGACATCGCAAGGTCCCAGCCGGAAGCGCCCCGCACACCTTTGGCAATGTCAGCGGCATGTGCCGCGATCTTCGTCGCTATCACGCCTTCCCGCACATCCTCGATCGTCGGCAGCCTCAGGTGCTCCGCCGGAGTGACGTAGCAGAGGAAGTCGGCCCCTTTCGCTCCTGCGAGGGCGCCTCCTATCGCGGCCGTTATATGGTCGTAACCCGGCGCCACATCTGTCACCAACGGCCCGAGTACGTAGAAAGGCGAGCTATTGCATATCGACTTCTGCAGGACGACGTTCGCCTCTATCTGGTTCAGCGGAACGTGGCCGGGCCCCTCTATCATCACCTGGACACCTTTCTTGAAGGCCTCTTCCTGAAGAGCGCCCAGGACAACAAGTTCCTGTATCTGCGCCTGGTCGCTTGCATCTGCTATCGCGCCGGGCCTGAGCCCGTCGCCCAAACTCAATGTCACGTCGTAACGCCTCGCTATATCGATCACTCTGTCAAAGTGCGTGTAGAAAGGGTTCTCACGCCCGTTACTAATCATCCACCGGGCCAGGAACGCGCCTCCGCGGCTTACTATATCGAGGACGCGCTTCCGCCTCTTCAGTATCTCGAGCGCCTTTCGCACTACGCCTGCGTGGATCGTGAAAAAATCGACGCCTGCAGCCGCCTGCTCTTCGAGGACCGCGAAGATCTCGTCTACGGTGACACCTTCGATGGCGCCGTGCTTCTCGAAACCTTTTATGACGATCTCGTATATCGGCACCGTCCCCACCGGCACGGTTGACTTCGCCAGGATGCTCGAGCGAGTCTTCTTTATCCGCGGGCCTGTCGAGAGGTCCATTATGGTATCGGAGCCGAGCTCGATGGCCGCGCGCATCTTCCTAAGTTCAGCCGCGATATCGGAGGAGTCCTTGGATGTTCCGATATTGGCGTTAACCTTCGTCCTGAGCCCCTCTCCTATGCCGCAGGGCTTCTCGATCCGGTGGAACTTGTTCTTAGGTATTACGACCCTGCCCTTGGCGACGAGCCGGCGTACATATTCCGCATCGACGCCTTCATCCTTCGCGACGCGTCTCATCTCGCCGGTTATCCTGCCGGCCCTTGCCGATTCGAGTTGTGTCATAAGAGTATTAAAGCTTCTTTCAGCCTTTTTGTCGCCGCGAATTTGTCGCGGGCAGAACATACGGCCCTTATAACCGCTATCGAGCGTATTCCGCGTTCAGTAAGGCCGCGGACGTTCCTGCTGTCGAGGCCGCCTATGGCCAGGAGCGGGATCCCGAGGCGCGCTACTTCTTCTAATAATGCGATCCCTTTAGCCGGCCGGCCCGGCTTTATGGGCGTTCCAAATACAGGCCCTGCTCCGACGTACGAGGCGCCTTCCAGCTTCGCCCTTTTGGCCTGGGCTATATTTGTTATTGAAACACCTACGATCTTTCCGGGCCCAAGCAGTCTTTTTGCAGCCGCAACGCCGAGATCGCCCTGTCCTATGTGTACGCCATCCGCATCTACTGCCGCGGCAACCTCTACGCGATCGTTTATGATGAGCGGTACATTACGGCGCCTGCATATAGCGGCAAGCGCCTTGGCCTTCTTCATGACCTCAGGCACCGGCGAGCGCTTGTCGCGCAATTGTATCATGTCGGCGCCGCCTCTTATCGCCGCGGCCGCGGCCGCCAGGATATCCTTACCGCGCAACAGTTCGCCGTCGAGGATCACGCAGAGCGCGCATGGCCGAAAGCCTCGCCACAACCTTCTTTTCGACATCGTATGCCCTGAATCTGAGCCGCTGGAACTTTATCGCAAGCCCTCTATCGCCGAGCTTTGCGAACTCTTCCAGCACCCGTAGCGACTCTTTTACGCGCTGCATATTCGCCATGAATATGCCTGCCGGATCTTTCCTCCTCATCTCAGTAACAAGCTTTGAGGACCTGCCGACATCGCCCTCCGAATCTCTCGACTCTAAGAGGCTCCTTGGCCTTGACGGGAGATCCTTCATGGCCGAGGCGATGCCGTGCCGAAGCGCTTTAAGCTCTTTTGACAACGCATCGGAATTCAATATGAAGCGCGAGACGTCTTCGCATACCCTCAATCCTTCGCGCGACCTGTTCAGGTTCGCATCGAGTATGCGCAATACGCCTGCGTCCATCCCGCGCCTTCTCATCGCAGCATGCCGCCGCGCATCTTCTTTATTAAATCGGTCGTGGAGCGTCCTTTCACGAAAGCTATCCTCGCCACGCGGCCGCCCCGGGACTGTACGAAGTCAGCGCCGACTATATCCTTAGTCTTCCAGTCTGCGCCTTTAACGAGTATGTCCGGCTTGAGCTTCTGTATCAGCCGCTCCGGCGTCGGGTCGTTGAATATCGTTACGTAATCTACGAAGCAGAGGCTCGCCAGGACCATAGCCCTGTCGCTCTCGCTGTTTATCGGCCGGCCCTTGCCTTTGATAAGGCGCACGGACGCATCGCTATTAAGGCCGACCACGAGCAAGTCGCCCAAGCTCTTCGCTTTCTCGAGGTACTTGACGTGGCCAAGGTGCAGGATATCAAAGCAACCGTTCGTAAAGACGACCTTCTTCCAGCGGCGCCTGAGAGAAGCGATCTTTCTGGCCAAATCGGCCTGGCCCTTTATCTTATCCTTTAGATCCATCTTATTTCGTTATCTCGTCTTCTATGAGCTCGCACAGCGCATGTATTATAGCGATGTGAGCTTCCTGTATCCTGGGCGTATCTTTTGAGCCGGCGACTATCAGAATGCCGCAGGCATTCTTGAGCTTTCCGCCGCCTCCGCCGGTTATAGCAATAGTCTCCAGGCCCATGAGTTTGGCCCTTTCGAGCGCGCCGAGGACATTGGGCGAATTCCCGCTCGTCGATATACCCAATGCGATGTCGCCCATCTTCCCGAGCGCCTCCACCTGCCTCGAGAAGACGGCATCGTATCCGTAGTCATTGCCGATCGCCGTGATGGTCGAGGTATTCGCGGTGAGCGCTATGGCGGCCAGGGCTTTTCGCTCCTTTTTGAAGCGTCCGACAAGCTCGGCTGCCATGTGCTGGCTGTCGGCAGCGCTTCCGCCGTTGCCGAAGATCAATATCTTTCCGCCCCCTTTAAGGCAATTTATAATCGCCCAGGCAGCCTTCTCGATGTTTGCCACCTGCGTGGCAAGCAGGTCCTCTTTCGCCTTTATACTATCCTTTATGATACGCTCTATCTTATCTTTCATGGTCGCTTCCTCTTATCCGAATTATCCGAAGAACGTCTTTGCGAGATCGTAGAGCTTCTTGTCTACGGTCTTAAGCGTCCCGACAGCGTCCTGTATGGGCACTTCTACCACATCGGTCCCCTTGAGGCTTGCCATGTACCCGAACTTCTTATTGAGGACGAGCTCCATCGCCTTAATTCCGAAACGCGTGGCCAGGAACCGATCGGCAGCGCTCGGCGTGCCGCCCCTCTGTATATGGCCGAGCACGGTCGTCCTCGTCTCAAATCCGGTCCTCTTCTCTATCTCTTGGGCGAGGATCTCGCCGATGCCGCCCAGCCTTACGTGGCCGAACGAATCCAGTTTCTCTTCTTTCAACACCACCTGGCCTGCCTTGAACTCCGCGCCCTCTGCAACGACTACGATGGAAAAGCTCTTACCGCGCTCTTTACGCTTCTTCAGTATCTCACATACCTCGTCGAGATCGATCTTGAATTCCGGTATGAGGATAACGTCCGCGCCTGATGCAATCCCCGAATGGAGCGCTATCCAGCCGGCATGGCGGCCCATGACCTCGACGACCATTATCCTATGGTGGCTCTCTGCCGTCGTATGTAGCCTGTCGATCGCCTCGGTCGCGACATTGACCGCTGTATCGAATCCGAAGGTGTAGTCGGTGGCGTTAAGGTCATTGTCGATCGTCTTCGGACAACCGACGATGTTTAGCCCCTTGCCCTCCTTCTGCAGCTTATTGGCCACCCCAAGCGTGTCCTCGCCGCCGATGGCTATGAGGGCATCCAGGCCGAGTTTCTTGTAGTTGTCGATGACCTTTTGCACGTCCTCGCCCTTTTTATACGGATTCGTCCTGGAGGTGCCGAGTATCGTTCCGCCCTTAGGCAGTATCCCTGATACGGAATTGAGGTCGAGGTCCACCGTGTCGGCTTCTATCAGCCCTTTCCATCCGTTCTTTATACCCACCACCTTGACGTTATTTTGCAACCCTTTTCTGACCACAGCCCTTATTACGGCGTTCAAGCCGGGGCAGTCGCCCCCTCCTGTCAATACACCCACCTTAAGCATCGTTTCCGATCCTCCCTCTCTTAAGTTCTCAATACTCGATACTGCCCCTGAACTGCGGCGGCTGCAGCTTATCTTCCCTCTTCAGGTTCTTTGCCGCATCGTCCTTGTGGACTATCTTTACCACGTGGACCTTTATAGTTATCGGTTCCTCTACGCCGAGCATGTCCTGCACCCTCGCCTTTACGATATTCTGTATCTTTTCGGTAGTCTCGGGTATATTGACGTCCGAGAATAGGATGACCTTGTTTATGATCACTATCCCCTTCTTGTTCGCGCGCACGTTCGGCCTCAACTCTTTGACCTCCGGCAATTGTTTGATGGCGCGCTTTATGAAGTCCTCTATGGCCGTGAGCGATATGGTGACCTGGCCGTCAGGGTTCTCGAACGCGATCGTCTTCTCCCTCTGTATCTTGCCCATCGTGATCTGCGCGACGAGCATGCTTATGAATATCAGGAGCACTCCGGTGATGCCTAGTATGAAACGAGAATTGGGCGTCGTGTAGATCGTGTCGAGCGCCGCCTTGATCGCGTCTATGGGCACGACCTCGAGCGACATGACTATGAAGAGTCCTCCGACCAGCAGGAATACGAGCGTATAGAAGAACAGCGTCAATCCTCCGATAAACCTCATAGCACCCTCCCCTTATCCCAAAATTTTCTACGTAAAATTTTGGGATTTTAGTAGTCTGGCAAACCCCGAATTTTTCCTTTATAAAAATTCGGGTTAAGCGGCCTGGTTCCGCTTCTTTTCTTTCTCTGCCGCGCTTGGCGGCTGAACGCCCTCTACGACGACATCGACTTCTCCGATGACCAGCCCCGTCATCTTCTCGACAGCATGTTTGACGCTGTCCTGGACCTCGTCGGCGACCCTCGGTATGTCTATCCCGTAATCGACGATTATGGAGACGACGAGCCTCACCTCTCCCTCTTTCGTATATACCCTGACGCCGCCAAAACTCCTCCTGTGTATGATCTCGAGGATCGTTTTGCGCAGCCCGCCTCCCATCTGGCGCACCCCACGCACCTCCATGGCTGCGGTGGACGCTATCGTTATTATGGCGTCATTATTGATCCTCACAACGCCGAGATCCGTCGGCCTGTCCCTGTGTCCTGAACTGTTTGCCATCAGCTTTCTCCCTTTTCAAAAAGCCTTTCGATAAAGTCAGTCGAGAACCTGCCGCGCAGGAACGCGGGATTGCTCATCACTTTTCTGTGGAACGATATCGTCGTCTTGATCGGCTCGATAACGAATTCGTCCAGCGCCCTCCTGCATATCCCGATCGCCTCCGCCCTGTTCTTGCCGTGGACGATGAGCTTGGCGATCATAGAATCGTAATAAGGCGAGATCTCGTAGCCGGCGTAGGCGTGAGTGTCGAGCCTGACCCCGCGGCCGCCCGGTGTGTTAAAAGTTAGTATCTTGCCGGGACACGGCATGAAGTCATTGTCCGGGTCCTCGGCGTTGATGCGGCACTCTATCGCGCTGCCGTTGAACTTTATGTCGTCCTGCTTAAGCGCCATCTTTTCGCCCGCAGCGATCCGTATCTGTTCCTTGACAAGATCCATGCCCGTCACCATCTCGGTGACCGGGTGCTCCACCTGTATCCTGGTGTTCATCTCCATGAAATAGAAAGACTTGTCCTCGTCCAGCAGGAACTCTATCGTGCCGGCGTTGACGTAGCCGATCGACTTTGCGCATTTCACTGCGGCCTCTCCCATCTTCTTGCGCAGCTTCGCGTCCAGCATTGGGGACGGCGACTCCTCGATTAGCTTCTGGTGGCGCCTCTGGATGGTGCAGTCCCTCTCCCCTAGGTGCACTATGTGGCCGTGGCCGTCGCCCAGGATCTGTATCTCGATATGGCGCGGCCTTTCTATATACTTCTCTATATAGACGTCCGGATTGCCGAAGGCCGCTTCCGCCTCCCGCTGCGCTGTGAGAAAAGCGCCTATCAGCCTCACGTCGTTGTGGCAGACGCGCATCCCCTTCCCGCCGCCTCCGGCTGCCGCCTTTATGATTACGGGGTACTTCATCTCCTTGGCGATCTTTATCGCCTCTTCCTTGGTCTTGACGACGGTCTTCGATCCAGGGATAGTAGGGACACCGGCCTTCTTGGCGGAATCCTTTGCCGCCATTTTGTCGCCCATGCGCCTGATATTCTCCGGCGTCGGACCTATGAACTTTATCTTGCAGGACTCGCATATCTCGGCGAAATGCGCGTCCTCGGCCAGGAAGCCGTAGCCGGGATGTATCGCCTCGACGTCCGTTATTTCAGCCGCGCTTATGATGCTGGGGATATTGAGGTAGCTGTTGGCGCTCGCCGCAGAACCGATGCATATCGCCTCGTCAGCGAACTTGACATGTAGGCTGTTTATGTCAGGCTGTGAATAGACCGCGACCGTGCGTATGCCCAGCTCCTTACAGGCCCGGATGATCCTGAGCGCGACCTCGCCCCTATTGGCTATGAGTATCTTTGAGAACATATGGAACCTTATTTTTAATTCAGGTGAACATCCGCCGAAGCTTCCTGTAGCTTGCACGTACTAGCGAAGGCGGAAAACCTCTACGATGGTTCTACCACAAAAAGCACCTGGCCGAACTCGACCGGCTCGGCATTATCTACCTGGATGTCGACTATCTTGCCCTTGGCCTCGGACTTTATCTCGTTCATGAGTTTCATCGCCTCGATGATACATATGACCTGCCCCACGTCTATCATATCCCCGATATTCGCGTACGGCGGCGCTTCCGGCGACGGGGCACGGTAGAAGGTCCCGACCATAGGCGCCTTGATATCGGCCGTGTTCTTCTTGTCGACCTTTTCGGATCCGGTCGGCGCTTTTGCCTGAGGCGCCGAGGCGGCCTGCGGCGCGACATATTCGACCGCGCGCTCGAAAGCGCCTGATGCGCCTTTCTTCAGCTTTATCCGCACCCCTTCCTTCTCTATCTCAAGCTCGGTGAGGTTATTCTCGTTCATGAGGCTTATCATATCCTTGATCTCTTTTATATACATCTTGCTCCTCCCGAAATTTTCTCTGAAAATCTCATCATTGCGTGAGTATCTCGCATCCCTTGCCCGTTACGAGGACCATGTCCTCTATCCTTACTCCGCCGAATCCCGGCAGGTATATGGCCGGCTCGACGGTCATGACCATCCCTTTTTTAAGGAACCCTTCGCTGGCTCGCCCGACCGTAGGCTTTTCGTGGATTGTCATCCCTACGCCGTGCCCCACCGAATGGCCGAAATATTTCCCGAATCCCTTGCTGTGTATATATCCCCTGGCCGCAAAGTCGACTTCGCTGATCCTTGCGCCGTCTCTTACTTTAGCTATAGCCATTTTCTGGGCGATACGCACAGTCGTATAAATATCCGCGAACCTATCCTTGATCGCGCCCGTGAGTACCGTTCTAGTCAAGTCCGAGCAATATCCGCTCAATTTGCAGCCCATATCTATCATGACGAAACTGTTCTTCCTGATGCGCGTCCGGCCTGGCGCGGCATGCGGCTTGGAAGAGTTGGCCCCGGACGATACGATCGGATCGAACGCAGGCCTCGCGCCGCTGGCGAGAAAATTCATCTCGACCTTCTTTGCCAGCGACTCTTCGGTGGCGCCCGGCTTTAAGCTCTGGAGCAGATCTTTGAAGACGGCCTTCGTTAGCCGCACCGACTTCCTGATAGCCTCAACCTCAGCGGTCTCCTTCAATGAGCGCAGCTCTTCGACAGCGTCCTTTATAGGCGCAAGCTTTACGTTCGCCAGCAGCTTTTTCAATCTTAGCGCGGCCTCGTACGGCAAGTCCATCGACTCGAAACCCATCCGCTTTATGCGGCTGGCTTTTACGAGGTCGCAGATCTTCGAATACGCCGATCCTGTCGCGAGTTCCGGGACTACGCCGCGCAGGGACTCTTCGGCTTCCTGGATATACCGCGAATCAGTTATGAAGAACGCTTTCCCCGTAGTTACCAGCATAACGGAATCCTTGCCGGTAAAGCCGCTGAGATATGAGACGTTCGTCTCGTCAGTTACGAGAAAAGAGTCGAGGCCCAAGGCCTTGAAGCGCGTCTTTAAAAGAGCTATCCTTCTTTTGTAGTCCATTCGTCGCTTACTTCTCTATTATGCCTATCGCGGCCTCAAGGCCTAAGATATAGCTCATCTTTCCGAAACCCGACACCTGCCCCCTCGCCACCGGAGCGATGAGCGACGTGTGGCGGAACTCCTCGCGGCTGTATATGTTCGACAGGTGCACTTCGACCGTCGGCACAGCGACAGCGCTTATCGCATCGCGTATGGCGACGCTCGTATGCGTGTATGCGGCAGGGTTTATCAGTATCGCGTCGAAATTTCCCTTTGCCTTGCCTATGAGCTCCACTATCTCGCCTTCGTGATTAGACTGTACTATCTTGAGGGCGATGCCTTTTGTCTTTGCGAGCGCCTCGAGGTCCTTATTTATGCCATCGATCGTCACTTTGCCGTAAATATCCGGCTCTCTCTGTCCAAGCAGGTTAAGGTTGGGGCCGTGGATCACCAGTATCTTATGCATGCGTATCAGCCCTCCCTCTTCTTATCGCCGGGCATCTCGGCCTCGTCGATCAGCATGATGGGTATATCGTCCTTTACGGGATAGCGCCTGCCGCACTTCGTGCAGACTATCCTGTCGCCTTCAAGCTTCACATCTGCTTTGCAGGCCGGACACGCAAGGATATCGAGGAGCTCTTTGTCGATCATACCGAAACCTCCTTATCTATCTCTTTCAGTTTTATCTTGAACTGCGGGCTCAAGCAGTATATAAGACCGCCTATGACGCTCGTTATGAGCAGCATCGCTATAACCAGTATGCTTACGGCAAACGCGTTCTCCTTTCCGATGAGCGGACCGAAAAGAAGGACGGTCGCGCCCTCGCGCAGGCCCAGCCCGTTTATCGAAGGAAGGAGGCTCATCACGCTGATGATGGGCATCCTGAGCAGTATGTCGAACGTCGATATTCTGGAACCTATGCTCGTGACGAGTATCCACATGCTCGCGAAGAATAAGAGCTGGCTAAATATCGATATCGCGAGCGTCTGGAGCATAAGCGCCGTGCGGTGCCGGTAAGCGTTGACCGAGCGGTACGCTTTTTTGAGCTGTTCTTCGATCGGCCGCACGATGAAGAGGAGCCCTGAGAATTTTCTGGCAAAACCTTCATGGGCCATGAATATGACGCCGAGCGCGGAGAACGCGGCGATGGCGTATATTATATACTTCACGTTCCTGTCCACGATGCTGCTCTGGGCGAAGAGGAGCGCAACGAATGCCATGAATATCATAGTCACAAGGCCTATCGCCCTGTCGATGAAGACAGAGGTGTAGGCGCCCGTCTTGTCCGAAGTCTTCCGGGATATATAGTATGCCTTGACGACGTCGCCGCCTATTGACGTGGGCAGGAAGTTGTTGAAGAAGTAGCCTATGTAGGTAAAAGATGCTGATTCTGCGAACGACATCGTAATATGCTGTGCCCGGGTTATGAGCTGGAGCCTGAGGGACGCCAGGAGGAGAGCCCCTGTATAGACGGCCGTTCCCAGGCAGAACGTATAAAGGTCCGTGTTTTTGAGCACATCCAGTATCTGGCCGTATTTACCCCTCATTGTATATAGCAATAATATTATGAGTATAATACTAACAAATATTCTTATAATAGAAGATGAGATTTTTTTCATTGGGAATAATAATTTAACACAAGAGGGGTAGGATGTAAAGACTAAAATTTGGGTTTTAGGACAAGGTGCTAAGGTTTGGCCCAAAATTTGACAAAGCAAATTTTGGGCTTTTCAAAGGGTTCCCCTACCCAGATTTTGCTTTGTCAAATTTTGGGTTTGGGCGTATCGCTCTTGCGGACGAACCTCATCCTCAGCTCATAGAGGATGCCTTCAAGCATATCCTCCTCATCCTTGGTGAGGTTGCCCTTAGTCTTTGACTTGAGCATATCCAGGGTATCTATGAGGAACTTGGCGTGCGGCGTATTCATCTCTTTCTTTTTGGTGAGCGGATTCTCGGCCTCGCCGAAGGCTATCATCGCCTCCATCATCAGGCCGTAAATAAATAGGCCGAATGACGCTTCGGGTATCTGTGAAGCCTTTTCGCCGGAGCCATGCGATGCCTTGTCCTTATCTACCGACTCCTTCCACGTATCGTCGACCTTCTTCTTGAGGTCTTCGTTCTTGTCGTTTTCCAAGCGCTCTCCTTCTATAGACGCAGGTCTTTTTTGATCTGGGCTATCTTCGCCTCTGTCGCTTCAGCGCCCTTCACCACGACCTCCCTCGACCTGTTGAAGGCGACCTGGTCGATCTCGGGCAGATCGACCTTTATGGCGCAGTCAGCGATACCCGACTGGTATTTGTTGAGCTCTTCGCCTATGATCTGCAGCGATTGCAGTATTATCTGGAATATATTCTCCATCTTTCCGTGCCGCACGCAAAAACCGACGTCGACCGCGAGGATATAATTGTCCGGTGTCAGCTCTCTGGCTATCTTCGCAGGCACGCTGTTCTTTATGCCGCCGTCGCACAGCAGCCTCCCGCCCACCCGGACGGGCTCGAATATGCCGGGCCATGAACAGGTGGCGCGTACGATCTTGATGAGGTCGCCTGACTGATGGACTATCTCATCGCCCGACTCGATGTCGGTGGTAACGACGGAAAGGGGTATCTTGCAGTCGGCGAAAGTCTTTGAGTCGATAAGGTTCCGTATGTTGGCTTCGAGCCTGTTGCCGACCAGCAGCCCCATGCCGCGGAAGGTCGGATCGAGGAGCTTGTTGACGGAGAAGCCGTATGCTTTGTCCTCCATCTCCTTTATAGGTACGCCTATGGAATATGCGGCGCCGATCATGGCGCCCATACTCGTGCCGACGATCCGGTCTATCGCTATCTTCTCCCGCTCAAGCACTCTCAATACGCCGATATGGGCTAACCCGCGCGCCGATCCTCCTCCAAGGGCCAGCGTGACCTTCCTGCCCTTCCGCCTCTTCTTCAGAAAACCTAGCATCGCCTTCGTCCTATTCTATTATGATGCCGGCGTATCCTACCACCGACGAGTAATCGCCGGATGTGTCGCCGCTAGTCTGGTAGCGCACGAGGCGCGCGCTCTTTGCGCCGAGCTCCTTCGCCGCGACGATCATTATAGCTGTCGGCGCGAAGCCGCACATCGTTATATCCATCTCGGTCACCCTGTCGATGAGCCGCTCTTCGTCCAAGGCCAGCACCGCCTCTATAGCAACGGCGTCCTTCTTCTTCGCATCCTCCTGCGGCTCATAATGCGTCATGTCGCTCGACGCTATTATCGTAACGTCCTTCTCCAGCGCGAGCCCCTTTACCGCCTTCGCGATGGCCTTGCCTGCCTCCCTGTAGGCATCGAGGTCTGCGTAAGAGACCACTATAGGGACGATCTCAAAATCTTCCTGCAATACCTGAAGGAACGGGAGTTGGACTTCTATTGAATGCTCACCCGCGTGTGATAGGCTGTCGTCTTTTATGAAGCGGCATTCCTTCTTGATCGCATCGGCCAGGGCGCGGTTCAGGCGCACTTCTCCAAGAGGTGTCATCCAGGAATGGCTGGTGTCGAGGCCGAAGCGCTCGCCCGACCCCGTGTGGTTCGGGCCGAGGATCACATAATTGCCCTTCGGCGCTATCGATGAAAGGACGCTCCCTGCCACAGATCCTGAATATTCGTATCCGGCGTGCGGAGAGACGACGCCGATGGCGTCCTGTTTCTTCGCCTTCGAGTCGATGAGCGATTCGACCTCACGCAAGAGCGACGTCTTTGAGCCGGGATAGAACCGCCCTGCCACAACGGGCTTGCGTACCATCTTCATCATCCCACCTTCAAGCCCAATACTTTTTTAAGATAATCCGCGCCTCTTCGTATCTCGTCGGCGGTAGCCGGCTCGTGGACTTCCATGACCAGTGTCGTCCCCGGTTTTATGTACGGCTTGACTAAATGGAAGTCGAAAGTGCCGCTGCCGGGCGGCCGGTGGTCTGTTACAGGTCCTATTATATCATGCAGATGCATGCCTATCAAGCGGTCAGAGAAGCGTTTCAACAATTCCGCATGGCTCGTCAGGCCGAGCCGGTCGAAGACCTCGGCATGTCCCACGTCGTGCCAATAGTACAATTCGCCCGGTTTAAACAGTCTGAAGAGCGCCTCGAACTCATCCATCACAGGGATCTCGCTGTAGTAGTAGCGGTTCTCTACGCCTATAGCGACGCCCAGGCCTTTTGCGAAGCTCACGAGCTCCTCCAGACTGCGCACAACGTTATCGAAGGCTGGCTTTGATTGCTCGCGGCGCTGGCGGACCATCTCTTCGCGGAATGGTTCGAAGCGCTTCCGGTCTTCCCTCATGGCGGCAAGGTCGCGCGTCCTGTCCTTTATGCGGACCCTCCCGGCATGCAGCACGATTGCTCCGGCATCAAACCGTTTCGCGTATATGAGGGTATTCTTCGCCGCCTTTATTGCAGCCTTGCGTTCCGCTTCATCGGACGACGACAGTGAATAGTAATCCGGCGAGGCTCTCTCCGGCGCCACCTCGGGCGGTAGCGGACATATATTGTGAAGGCTCGAGATCTTTACTGCGCCGCGCTCCTTAATAGAAAGGATCTCTTCCACAACATTTTCGGTAAGCGCGAAATTAAGTTCTACCGTATCGAAACCGGCGGAGGCTATCTCTTCTATGATATCGCCTCCGGTGGTGTGCCTGTGCGAGTTCCATGAAGTGGAGAGGCTGAGCATATGGAACACCACGGGCTTACGCCCGTGGTCCCTTTATTATCCGCCTACTAAGTCAGATGTGACATCCGCCGAAGCTTCTTGTAGCCGGCATGTACTGGCGAAGGCGGATTAATTTAAGTTCTTGGGGATATGACTACTTCTGCGCAGGCGGCCGGATCGAAATATTTTTGCGCTGCGGCCTTAACCTCTTCCTTCGAGACCTTCTCGATAGCGGCGTCGTATCGGTACAGGTTGTCGTATCCGAGGCCGTACAATTCATCCAGCGCCGCGCTGAGGCTGTAGAAGCCGTTCTCCTGCCGCGCTACCTGGCGGGTGACGCGCAATTCCCTCTTTGCCAGGGCGAGCTCTTCGTCTGTCACGCCGTTCCGGCGGACCTTATCTATCTCGTCCTCAAGTGCCTTCCTGGCGCGCTCAGAGTTCTCTTTTGTAGTGGCTATGTAAAAGGCGAAGTAGCCCCTCCCCAGCCCGAGTTTCTGGGCGCATCCGAGCGCATAGGCAAGCGCAAGCCGGTTACGCAGCTCGTCGAAGAGCCTTCCGGAATGGCCCGAGAGCACAGAGCCCAAAACCTCGAGCACATACCTATCCGATCCTTTTACGGAGGTCGTTTCGAACCCGAGCAGGATGAGGCTCTCTGCCTTATCCATCTGTATCGGCATGGTCTCGCTCTTCGTAAGCCGCGAACCCTCCGGAACCTCTATCTGCGGCTTCTTCGGCGAGAGGTCTGAAAATTTGGCTTTTATCATCGCGAGCGTCTCATCGATGTTGATGTCGCCTGAAACGGATAAGGCCATATTGTCCGGGACGACGTACTTTTTGTAAAAGGCCATGAGGTCTTCCCGCTTCAAGGTCTTTATCGTCGGTTCCTCTCCTATGTACCTGAGGCCATATGCTCTCTTCCCGAATAGCGTCTTCCTTAACGCGTTGACGCCCGTCGCGAATATGTCATCATCCTCTTCCCTGATCGCGGCGAGCGTGAGGGCCTTCTCTTTCTCCAGCTCCTCCTGCTGGAATTCGGAATTCGCCAGTATGTCTTTGGTTATATCGAGCGCTGTCTCGAGATCGTTCTTAAGGATGTCGATCTTTACGCCGAAAGCATTAAAGCCGCTGAAGGCGTTCGCTGATCCGCCAAGCTCTTCTATAAGCCCCTTGATCTGATGCTCTCTTCTCGCCTTTGTCCCTTTCAAGAGCATCTGAGCCGTGAGGTTCGATATTCCGTTATCTTCCTGTCCTTCCACCATGAGGCCGCCGAGCATCGCCGCCGTTATCGATACTGTCGGCGTCTTTGCGTCTTTATGCAATAGTATCCTGAGGCCGTTCGGGAGCTCCTGGCTCTTAATGGAATCGTCACGAGCTTCAGCGGCGGGCGCGGCCGCACTCTTAGCTGGGCCAGCCGGTACCAGCCGCACAACGGTTAAGTTAGAGCCTTTCAGATATTTGTTCGCTACCCGCTTCACATCCTCCTTCGTCACCGCCTGCGCGCCCTCGACGTAGTGCCGCGAGAAGTCTGGGCTGCCGGTAAGCATGTAACTTAAACCCATGTCATTCGCCTGCGCGTCTACGGTTTCGAGCGACGCGATGAAGTCTGCGAGGACCATCCGGCGCGCGGAGGCGAGCTCTTGGTCCGACACAAGCTCCCGGCGTAACCTTGCGACCTCATCCATTATCGCCCCTTCCGCCCCATCGACCTTTGCTTCATCGAGCGTGGCTATGATAACGAAAAGGCCCGGATCCCTCGGTGTGCTGTTCCACGCCGACACGGAATAGACGAGCCTCTTATTCTTGACCAGCGACGTATTCAGCCTGGAGTTGTCGCCCCGGCCCAATATCATGGCAAGGACGTCCATCGCGAAGAGGTCTTCATCCAGTATGCCGGTAGAGTGAAACCCTGCGGCAAGGTAGGCCAGGTTGGCGCGGCTGGCTTCCTCGAGCTTTCTCTGGTCGATCTGTGTCGGCTCTTGAGCCAGCGGCCCGGCGGAGCCGTAATCCGGTGCCCTGAAGTCCACGAACGCGGCTTCCGTCTTAGTTATGGCGTCTAGTGCGTCCACGCCGCCGACGATCGATATGACCATCCTGTTGGGCACGTACAGCCTGTTGTAATAACTTATGAGATCTTCGCGCCCGAGCGCCTTGAAGCGCTTCGCGTAGCCTATCGTAGGGTATTTATAAGGATGGCGGAGATATGCGGTCTCGTAAAGGCGCTTTATGAGGCGGCTCTGGGGCTCGTCCTCGTTCAGGTTTATCTCCTTTAGAACGACCTCTTTCTCTTTAGCCAGTTCTTTGTCGTCGAAGATGGCGCTTGAGAGCATGTCTTTCAATACGGCGAGGCCTTGAGGCAGGTACTCCGACGGGAGCAATATATGGTAATCGGTTATATCTGAGGATGTGGAGCCGTTGATGATGCCGCCGTAAGATTTTATCTCGCGCTCGATAACGCCTGCGCCGCGGGCCGACGTACCCTTGAATACCATGTGCTCTACCAGGTGCGATATGCCGCTGGCCAGGTATTCGCCTTCAAGGCTCGAGCCCGCCAGTATCTTCACGTCGATCGCGACGAGGCCCTGAGGCGGGCTGGGCTTTGCTAAAACAGTGAGGCCGTTTGCCAGGACTTTCCGGCTAACGGCCTCTTTTGGAAGTTCGATGGTCGCTTGTCCGGCCCCTAGAGAGCAGGCGGCGGCAAACGACAGGATAATGAATGTAACGATGAAACCCGCAAAAGCACGGGTCGATTTAGAAACTGCCACGCCCCATCTTTCTCTTGCGGCGTTTTCTCTCGCTAGGCTTTTCGTAATGCTTCCTGGCCTTGAGCGTCTTCAGTATCCCTTCGATCTCTATCTTCTTCTTGAAACGCCTGAGAGCCTTCTCTAAAGGTTCGTTCTCACCGACGGTGATCTTGGACATCCTCTTCACACCCTTTCTATATAGTAATTTTGATATAGTATATCAATTAACGGCGCGGATGTCAACCCTAGCGTATGGCGATATCGACAGCCGGGCTGTTCCTGAGGGTGTTGTGGACGGGGCAGTTCTTTATGAACTCGAGAAGGGCGCTTCTTCGCTTCTCGTCAGCGATAGCGCCTTTCAGGTCAACGCTTACGGCTATGCGCCTGAAATAGTACGGCGACTCCTTGCCGAGGTCGGACTCGACCGTTATGGTGAACTCCCCCAGCGGCAGCTTCGCGCCCTCGGCGTATTTACGGATGTAGACGCCGATACAGCTGCCGAGGCTCGCGAGGAGCGTGTCAGGCGGCGTCATGGCCGAGCCCTTAACGTCTACCGTCATCTCGGAATCCTTGGACTTTACGTTGAAGTGGTACTCCCCTTTCGCCGCGACCTCTACCTTGTACATGTCATCTCTCCAATTTACCCCAGAACTCGCTGCATCGCAGCGGCGTCGCCCGGGAACTCTTCGCATAGTAATAGATATCGTTATCGGATGAGACTACCCGCACGTTCCTGCGCTGCCGTTCCGGCACTCTGTCGATATAGCGTTTTATATAGTTATCGGCGTCCCTCGAGGGGACGACTGTGAGGCTAGGGCTCGACCTGTATCCTGTCTCCATGTATTCGTGCGTGCTGTCGAAGACCAGGACTATCGGATCGCTGTGGGTCTCCTGAAAAGTTTCAAGCTGCGCTATCAGTTCTTTCGCCGCTTCGATCGAATCGCCCTCATCGTCGCTGATGCGCGACTCCGGAGCCCGTATGAAGTTCCAGCCGTCTATGATTATTGGCATGCGCTCTCTACTTTAGAATGCTCTGCAATTCCTGCAGGTCTTTCAAAAGGATTTTGTAAAGGTCGGCCGATGCCTTGAATATCCATATCGTAAAAAGGGCTATCAGCGCCGTGATGGCCCATTTCTGCCAGCGCTTGAAAGCTCCGCTCATCCAGACGAGAGGAGTGGCCAGCGGCCCTGCGCAGAGTATCGCCGCGGCTACCGCCAGCGGCGTCAGGAACCACGGCGTCTTCTTATCTTCAGACGGCATATGCTGCTCCTCTCTTCGTAGCCAGGTCTTCAGAAGATCTTTCGGCCTCCTTCAGTGCGCAAGCAAGTTCCTTGTCACTGACAAGGCCGAGCTCCTTCAGTATCTCGCCGAGCCGGATGCCGCGCCGCCAGTGAGCGCAGAGAGCTTCGTCGAGCTTCTCGCCCGAGATGGCGTTCCTCTCCAGCAGTATCTGCCCGAGAGGCCTGTATGAGCCGCGGGAAGCCGGTTCTGTTTTATAGATCCGCGGCATCTGCCTCTCCCCGGCCTTACCGTCCCTGGGTTCGCTTCTGCGGTCTGCCATGAACTTGCTTCCCTCAAACCCTTTGAGGTAGCGTTTTACCTCCGCGATCTTTTCGTTCATCTCTATAAGGTTCGTGTATTGCGAACCGTTAAGCCTGTTCACCACTGCCACCGAGACGCTCATCAGCGGTATATTCTTTATCTTATGTGTACGGTCCCTGGCGACGACATATCCCCGACTCCTGTCCTCTGCCGAATAGTGGAACGGCATGATCTTATTGAATTCAGTTATGAAGTTATGGCAGACGTCGATCTGTTTATCAGGGGTCGTTATGAAAGCGAAGTCGTCTCCGCCGATGTGGCCGATGAAATCGCCGCGGTTGCCGTATTTCGATATGGCCGAGTAGAGTATGTAGGCGGTCTGCATGATGACCCGGTCGCCTTTCACGTAGCCGTAGGTGTCGTTGAAATATTTGAAATTGTCCAGGTCGAGATATCCGAACGTGAAGGGCTTGTCGCCTTTCAGCCTCTCGCGCAGCATCTCTTCGACGATCCTGCCGCCGGGCAGGCCAGTGAGCGGCGAAGCGTAGAAACTGTACTGGGAACGTTTCATCGCCATCTCCACCCGCACGCGCAGGTCTAAGGGGTCCGGCGGTTTTATCAGGTAGTCGTCAACGCCCTGCTTGATATTGAGAAGCTGCGATCGCAGCTGACGCTTATTGATGAGCGTCACGACCGGTATGAAGGCCGTTATGAAGTCGTCTTTCAGGAGGCGGCATATCTCCAGGTCGGGCCGCTTGGCGGCGTGGACATCGACGACTATGACGTCCGGCAAGATCTTCTTGATCGACGCGATATCTTTCGGAGAGGAGTCGTAGAGGATGACCTCGTAGTCCCATCCGTCGAAACAGAACCTCAGGACCTCGCGCAAATTTCTGTCCGACGATATGATCAGTATCTTCTTCGCTTCTTTAGTCTCAGCCAAGGAGGCGCCTGACCTTGTTTAAAAATTCGTTTATCGCTTTAGGGTTGTTCTTTATATTGCAGCCCGCTACGTCGAAATGGCCGCCGCCGTTATAGCGCTCTGCGACTTCGGCGACGTTGATCCTGCCCTTAGATCTGAGGCTCACCCTGAGCGTCCCGGCATCCTTTTCCCTGAAGAGGACCGCTATCTTTACGCTTTCGATCGCGCGCATGTCGTCCGGCACCGGATCGACGTCTTCGTCATGACCTTTCGCGGCTTCAAAATCCCTCTTTCCGATGATCGACCAGACCAGAGAGCCGCCATTCAGGAACCTGCACCGCGAAAGACAGACGCCTGACAGTATCGCCGCTGCGCGGCTCTTCGACCAGAATATCGTATCGACCAGTTTGTAAAAATCGACCCCCCTGCGTATCAGGTCGGTGCAGACCTCGAACGTGAACGGCCTCGTGTTCGGCAGCCTGAACGAACCCGTCTCCACTATGATCGATGTCATCAGGTTCTGCGCGATGGGCTTCGTTATGTCGACTCCGAGCTGCTTCAGGAGCATGAAGATTATCTCGCCGACAGCGGCCGCCTTCCTGTCGATGATGGCGATGTTGCCGAAAGGCCTCCTGAAATCATGGTGGTCGATCTCGAGGATATCGGAAGCGTCTTTGAATATGGAGAACGTCTTACCTAGCATCTCCTTTGAGCCGCAGTCGACGGCTATGGCCATGTCGACAGGCCCCTTAAATCCTTTCGCGATCCTGCATGCCCCCGGAAGCGTCCTGTAGCGCGGAGGCACTCCGTCGTGGCTTATCATGTGAACGCGCTTGCCAAGCTTCTCGAGGCCGAGCCCGAGCGCAAGCATCGAGCCTATCGAATCTCCGTCTGGGTTGGCGTGGCCTGCCACAGCTATATGCCTCGACTTTCTTATGGCCTCCCTCGCTCTTCCGAATCCCTGCACGCTTGTCACCTCGTCATTTTATTATTTTAAAGGACTGAAATGTCCGCCTGCTTTTAAGCCCGCGATAGACCTGCCTCAGCGAGCACGTGTAAGCGGCGCCGTTCTCAAATAGATCTGCCGTTATCAGTATGGACCATACATTCCTGGGTACGCGCACCTTGTAGATGAGGGCGCCTCCAAGCGCCTGATATCCTTTATAAAGCCTGAAGTCGTAATACTCGCGTTGCGTTGGGTCGCCTTCATGAGGACTCCATCTGAACTCGAGGGAGCCCATGCCGCGCAGGTCCACTACGTCTGTCGAGGGCGAAATAAGCCTCGGCGGCGGCACAAAGTCACTTTCGCCGATATCGCTCTGGATAGATAAGGAGCGTGCCCACACAGATGCAGCCAGAACTCCGATAGCAGCGGCGATAATGGCCGCTATGAGCGAGGCCTTTATTCTCATTTCGCTAAAATTTTACCTCGGGAACCGTCTTGGCCTTCTCTTCTGCCTTGAAATATTCGCTAGCCGGCTTATAGCCGAAGATGCCGGCGACGACATTGGCCGGGAAGGTGCGCACCGTTATATTGAAATCCTTTACCGAGTCATTATAGCGCATCCGCTCCACCGCGATGCGGTTCTCCGTCCCCGAGAGCTCGTCCATGAGTTTCAGGAAAGTCTGGTCGGCCTTGAGCTGCGGATAATTCTCGGCCACGAGTAAGAGCCTCGATATCGCCGAGTCCATTGCGCCGGCCGCCTTCACCTTGTCGTCCATGGTCGACGCGTTCGCCCATTGCGAACGGGCTTTGGTCACGTTCTCAAAAACCGTCCTCTCATGCGCTGCGTAACCCTTGACCGAACTGACGAGGTTCGGTATTAGGTCGCTTCTCCTCTGCAGCTGGTTTTCTACCTGCGCCCACTTTGCGCTTATCGTTTCATGTTTAGAGACGATGCCGTTATAGATCGACATGACTCCCATGGCCGCTATCACAACAACTATGCCGAGACCTATCAGAAATCCTTTCATAACATCCTCCTTTTCTAAAATCCTCCGCCTGCGCCTCCACCGCCGCCTCCGCCGCCGCCTCCGCCTCCAAAACCACCGCCGCCAAATCCTCCGCCACCCGACCATCCGCCGGCCCATCCACCTGAGCTATGCGCAAGCTTACCACCGTAATCCTGCGGACCGAAGAAGCTGCGCCTCTTATTGGGCGGCAGGTTGCGCCAACGCCTGTACCGGACTGCCATCGACGCTATGTATGAGAGCATTATGAGAAACGGCAGGACCGGCGAAAAGGCTGAAAATAAGAGCGCGAATAATAAAGTGACGGGCAATCCTATATATACAGGCCATGGCAGGTTCCATGCGAAGAAGAAGAACGGCATGAAGAGATACATGAAGAAGACCCGCACTTCCGCGTCTTCTTTCTCGGAACTCTTTCCGCCTTCGGCAGGCCTGGCAGCTTCTGCCGTCTCGAGGGTAACGCCTGCGTCCTTCGCGATGACTCCGGCTATGGCAGATGCTCCTAGATATAGGCCCTTACCGTAATCGCCTGCCTTGAAATACGGCACCATGTAGCCCCTGCCTATCTCGCCGCACTTGCCGTCAGGCAGGATCCCTTCGAGGCCGTAACCTGTCTCTATCCGCCAGCGCCTTTCCTTTACAGCCAGCACGATGAGAACGCCGTTGTCCTTCCCCTTCTTCCCCAGCTTCCACGCGTCAAAGAGCAGCCTGGCATAACTATTCTCATCGCGCGGCGCTATTGTAGGCGCCGTGACGATGAAGATCTCAACGGATGTCTTTTCGTCGACCTCGGCCGTCAGATCCTCGAGCTTCTGGCGGTACTCAGGGCTGATGACGTTTGCGTAATCATTCACCCTGCCGTAAGGCTGCGGTACGTCCTCCGCATGGCAGCACGCCGCCCAGCACAGGAAGGCAAGCGAGGCGCTGAGGACCATGAAACGCGCTTTAAGCTCTGCCGTCATTTTACAGTCTATCGATGATAGCGGTAATTGCTTCAAGCTCTTTCACGAAACCGATGAGCAGGGCGTCGACATCAGAATGGCTCAGCTTCATCTTCTTCGTCTTTGCCCATAGTATCTCGTTCAGGATGGTAGTATCGACGGAAAACTCTTTCTCTATTTCGCTCAATATGCACACCTTCAGGTAGGGCGGCTCGCTGCCTTTTATCCTCAGGAGGTTGCGCATGATATGGAGGCATGAAGTGAAGGTCTTGAAGAGGAGATCCTCCAGCTCCTTCTGGCTGCTCGATTCCAGATACCGGCGTTTCACGGTTATCAGCTTCGATTTCAGTTCCTGCTCGCATTGGAACCTCAGGTTGCGCGTGTCGACCTTCAGGTCCTTAAGGAGATCCTTGCCGTGCAGGACGGTGTAATTCTCTTTCATGTCCAGGAATTCTATCGGGAATACGTCGGCAGATCTCTTTATGTAATCTTCCGTGAAGAATATGGGGTTTATCGCCTTGAAGCATGGGGAACGCACAAGGCCGTGGGCCTTTGACAGGGCGCCAAGAGAGGTATCCCTCAGCACGATGAGCAGGTTGATGTTGGAATGCCTCTCGGTGAACTCGCCGCTCGCCGCACTTCCGTACAGGATGGCGGAGACAAGGTCATCGTCGTATATCTTTTTTAGCCTTGAGACAAAATCTTCGAGAAGCAACATTTCCTTCTGCGGCAGCCTCACGCCTTCCATGCAACCTCTCCTGTCACCTGTTAACTATTTCAGCTTCGATCTTCGCTATAAGGCTCGCCGTATCTTTGAGCATGCTAGCCGGTAAGATCTTCGATGTCTCAATTTCGGTCTTGAGCGCCTTCAGGGTGGCGGCGAAACGTTTCAATACGGCAGACCTCTTCTTCTCGCGAGCCTCCTCAGGATCGAGCTCCTCGCGCTGGCGCATGATCGTCGTCAGGCTCTTCCTGACCGAGCCTGCGTCCTTGCCATCCTCGAGGACGTCCTTCTTCAGGGCGCGGTAATCATCGGCGTCCAGCGTCTTCTTATTGCTGGCCAGGCGCAGGAGGTTGACCGATTCGTAGCTCGGGACCGACGCGACCTTGGAAGGCGTTGCCTCCTGCTCCTTCCCGAGATACGCCGGCTCCTCCTTCTCAAGAAAATAGTAGCTCTTGAGGAGCTTCATGGCCGTAGACGTTTTTATCCCTATCTCTTTCGCGGTGTATGCCTCGAAGGTGGCGTATCCCCAATCCCTGTAAAGTTTGTCTTTCCAGGCCGTATAGAGAGACTGGCCGAGGTCTATCCACGATACCTTGAAGTTCCTGGCGCTCTGGAGGATCTTGTGGCGCATGGATCCTTCCTCCATCTCCCCCAGCCGCCTTTCAATCCCCATGAGCGATTTAGTGCTTAGCTTTGCCATTTAATCTTCGTTCCCCTCTCACGCATTCCGGGCTTTAGTGCTGTAAGGCACCTTCCAGATATCGTCCGCGTATTCCCTTATCGCCCTGTCAGACGAGAACTTCCCGGATCGCGCCACATTCAGTATCGACTTCTTCGTCCAATCCGTCCTGTTCAGGTAAGCTTTGGATACAACGTCCTGCATGTGGCAGTATGAGTCGAAGTCCGCGCAGACTAAGAAGTAATCCGTGTACATGAGGTTGTTCACGATAGGGTCGAACATGCCGAACTCGACCGGAGAGAGGAAGTTCGACTGTATGAGCTTGAATATCTCCTGCAAGACCGGTGATCTTTCAATATATTCCCTGGGGTTGTAGCCGGCATACCTGATATCCTGAACCTCATCGGATTTGAGCCCGAAGATGAAGATGTTATCTCTTCCCGCCTCTTCTGCGATCTCGATATTTGCGCCGTCGAGCGTTCCTATGGTGAGCGCGCCGTTCATCATGAACTTCATGCAGCCGGTGCCCGAGGCTTCGGTGCCGGCCGTCGATATCTGCTCTGAGAGCTCGCTCGCCGGGAATATCTTCTCGGCCAGCGAAACGCGATAGTTTTCCAGAAAGACGACCTTCAACTTGTCCCCGATGGACTTATCCTTGTTCACCACATCGGCGATCGAATTTATGAACTTTATTATCAGCTTCGCCATGTAATAGCCCGGCGCGGCCTTTCCGCCGAATATGCACGTCCGCGGCAGTATATCGGCCTTCGGGTCATGCTTTAGACGCAGATACTGCGACAGGATGTATAAGCTGAAGAGGAGCTGGCGCTTATACTCGTGGATCCTCTTTATCTGCACATCGAAGAGCGAATCCGTGTTTATCTCCACGCCCATCGTCTGGCGGATGTACTGTGCGAGGGTTTTCTTGTTGTCGGCCTTTACCCGCTGCCACTTCTCTCTGAAGGAAGCGTCATCCTTGAAGCCCTGCAGCTTCTTCAGTTGATAAAAGTCGGTCTCCCACTTGTCGCCTATCGCGCCGGTGATGAGCCCGGAGAGGCCGGTGTTCGCCTTCTGTAGCCACCTCCTCTGCGTGATACCGTTGGTCTTATTATTGAACTTCTTGGGGTCGAATTCGTAAAAATCCTTGAATAGGCGCGTCTTGAGCAATTCGCTGTGAAGCTCTGACACGCCGTTCACGGAATGGCTTCCGATGACGGAGAGGTTCCCCATCCGTATCTTTTTCTGGTCGCCTTCTTCGATGATCGACATCCTTCGGAGCCTGTCATTATCTCCGGGGAACCTTGTCGCCACTTCCTTCAAAAACCGGAGGTTTATCTCATAGATGATCTGCAGGTGCCTTGGCAGGAGACGCTCGAACATGCTCACAGGCCAGCACTCGAGAGCCTCCGGCATTATGGTGTGGTTGGTATACGCGAACGTCCGAACAGTCACGTCCCATGCGTCATCCCAGGAGAGAGACTCTTCATCGATGAGCTTTCGCATCAGCTCAGGTATAGAGACGGCGGGATGAGTGTCATTAAGCTGTATGGCCGCCTTATCCGGCAGCTCACGCAGGTCCTTGTTCTCCATCTTGAAACGGCGGATGATATCTGAAAGCGACGCAGCGGTAAAGAAATACTCCTGCTTCAGCCTCAGCTCCCTGCCCTGGCTGACATTGTCGTTCGGATATAAGACCTTGGAGATATTCTCGGACAGGACTTTGGAGTAGACGGCGCGTTCATAGTCGCCGTCATTGAAATAGCTCAGGTCAAACTCTTCGGTGCTCCTGGCCGACCAGAGCCGCAGCGTGTTCACCATATTATTCTTGTAGCCTACCACAGGCATGTCATACGGCATTGCGAGGACATCGTCCGTATCGACCCATGAGACGGTGATATGACCCTTGTCGTCGCAGGACGTTTGCGTCCGGCCTCCGTAGTGCACTTTGATAGTGTACTCAGGCCTCGGGAACTCCCACGGATTACCGAGTCGCAGCCACTCGTCGGGAAACTCTACCTGGTAGCCGTTCAATATCTTCTGATTGAAGATCCCGTACTCATACCGTATGCCGTAGCCGTGAGCCGGTATGCCCAGCGTCGCCATTGAATCGAGAAAGCATGCAGCGAGCCTGCCGAGGCCGGCGTTGCCTAGGCCTGCGTCCGATTCGCATTCCCGCAGATCTTCGAGCTCGAACCCCATCTCGTTCATCGCCTCTGTCGTCTGGTCCATGAGCCCGAGGTTCATCGTGTAAGTGCCGAGAAGGCGTCCGATAAGGAACTCGAGGGAAAAGTAATAGACCCTCTTGACGTTCTCGTCGTGGTAACGCTGCTGGGTCAATATCCAGCGCTCGACGATCCTGTCCCTTACAGCAAGGGAAAGCGCCATGAAATCATCATGGGTGGTCGCAGTGTACCTGTCCTTGGCAAGGGTATATTCGCGGTTCGCCACGAACGATAGCCGAACGCCGTCGGTCGTCATCTCCTTGTAGATCTTATTCATCCTCTTGCGATCTCGGTGATCGACAGCCTTCTTCATGCGCTCCTATTCCCTTTCGCTTTTTCTGCTGCGCCCCATGCTCGCCGCGCGGCAGATGTATCCGTCACCGAATTTATTGCGTATGATATCGATCGCTTCGTGCACCTTCTCCTGCTTTCGGTCGCCGGAGTCGGCGAAGAGGCCTATCACCTGCCGGGCATCTATATTGGATGCTCTTACGCCGATGAGCCGGACGGGTTTGCCTTCCCGGTCGAACTTATTATATAAAGCTTTCGCTTCCTTGTAAAGGATATCCGCAAAATTCGTGCTCTCCGGCATGGTGACCGATCGCGTGTAGGTCTTAAAATCCTTAAGCCGCACCTTCAGCGTAACGGTCCTGCACTTAAGATCGTCCTTCCGCAGCCTGGCCGAGACCTTTTCGCAGAGGCGCATGAGGCACGGCTCGATCCTGGATGCCTCAGAGGTGTCTTCGCCGAACGTGTGCTCGTTCGATACCGACCTTGCCTCCGCTGCCGGTAAGACGCTCCGCGCGTCTATGCCGTTGGCGAGCTCCCAGAAATGGATACCATTCTTACCGAACGCTCTTGAAAGTTCCTTCGGGTCTCTTTTGGCGAGGTCGCCTATGGTCCTGACGCCCATCGCATTCAGCCCTTCCTCAGCCTTTGGGCCGAGTCCCCAGATGCGCCTCACATCGAGCGGTTGGAGAAAAGCGAGAAGCCCTTTTCGCGTTACCGCGACAAGGCCGTCCGGTTTCTTGAGGTCCGATGCGATCTTGGCCGCCATCTTTGTAGGGGCGAGCCCCACCGAGGCGGTAAGCCCTGTCTCTTTTTTTATGCGGGATTTTATCAGCCGGCATGTAGCGAGAGGATCGCCGAATAAGTGACAGCTTCCGGTTATATCGAGGAAGGCCTCGTCTATGCTTACAGGTTCTATGTCAGGGGTGAAGGAACTGAGGGTCTCGTATATGTGCAAGGAGACGCGCTCGTAGCGCTCCATGTCGACAGGCAGGAATATAGCGTGAGGGCACCTGCGGTATGCAAGAGATATCGGCATGGCGGAATGGATGCCGAAGAGTCTCGCCTCATAGGAAGCGGTCGATACGACGCCTCTTCCCCTGCCGCCTTTAGGCCGAGCGCCCACCACCACCGGTTTCAAGCGGTATTCCGGATTGTCCCGCTGCTCGATAGCGGCAAAGAAAGCGTCCATGTCTACATGGACAATGTAGCGGGCCTTCTCCATCAGGATCAGCTCTCTATGCTGCGGGCTGTGGACTTTAAGAGCGGGTCAAACTCTAAAACTATTTTGCCTTGAACAACACGACCGCTTTCTCGTTGCTGTTCGTCGCCAGTATCAGCCTTGCGGGGCAGCCTGACGGACATGCAGAACCGTAGGCGTACTTGATGTCGATCTTCGCATCCGCCATCTTCGCCGTGATGCTCTTCAGCGCGCCTGGCTTGTTCTCAAGTTCGACGACGACTACCTCGTTCTCCTTGATATTCTTGTAGCCGGCCTTTTGGAGGGCCTCTTTCGCGCGAAGGGTGTCCTCCGCCACGATCATTATCTTAGCCTGATTATTTTCCGCCGCGTACCCGGCAACACCCTCTATATTGATGCCGTGGTCTGCGAGCACTTTTGAGATGTTCGCCAGCACGCCGACCTTGTTCTCGGTCGTGATGACGAGCTCCTTGCCCAGATTCGCATCCTTTATCATACGTCCTCCTTAAATTTTCTCTGAAAATTTAACTTCGAAAAACAAGTTCAAATTTTTATGGCCTATCGTCAGGACATAAAAATTTGGTTAATTAGTTTTTCGAAGCAACTTTCGGGGCATAACACCTGACGAGGGACCACCCCTCATCGCTTTTATAATACACCCGTATAATATGCCTGTAAACTAGTTTTTTGAGGCTCGGCCGAACTAGCGGTGCTCCTCGGCCTTGATTATACAATCGAGCCTGAAGTTGCGCTCCGCGTTCTTCAGGTGGCACTGCGCCACGACATAAAACCTGTCGTACCCGCGATGTATCCTTTTGGGCGTTATTGTACGCTCGGTCACCTTGTCATTCCATGATGAGCGGTAGACTATGTTCAACTTCTTCTGCTCGCGTATAGCCGCTTCTATGAGCGCGAGCTTATAGTCCTTGACCGCGGCGATAGAGGGCTTGGCCCTTGCCGAGACGCCTCCTATATCTTCCACGGCGCGGATACCTTCCGATCTAAGCGCCTCCAGCTCTATCTCAAATACCTTCCACGTTATTACGGCGTCAGCCAGGGCCCTGTGTTCCCCCTCCGGGCTTATCCCGAGCGCCTGCGCGACCGAACCAAGATTATAACGACCTATTCCCGGAAAGAGGCGCCGCGCCAGCCTCAATGCGTCTATGATATAGTACTCGTTCAGGGCTTCTTTCTCGTCGCCCAGGCCGCACTCAAGGAACCCGAGGTCGAACCCCGCGTTGTACGCGACGAGGACGCTGCCCCGTATGAAGTCCATGAAGGCGGGCAGGACCTTATCCACCGTGGGCTTCCCCCTCACCATGGAATCGGTTATGCCGTTCACCGCGGAAGCAGCCGGAGATATCGGCCTCTCGGGATCTACGAGCGCGTGGAATTTTTTTACCGCTTTCTTCCCTGCCGATACCCTGACCGCGCCGATCTCGCATATCCGGTCTCCGGAGTACGGATAGAGGCCTGTCGTTTCAACATCGAATACGCTGAATGATGCGCTTTCAAGTTTCATGCAAAAGATATCTTCCGCTTGGCGCCGGGCCTGGCCATGGCGCGTTTATAGACGTATGACGCGACCGCTATGTCGTTGATTGCGATGCCTGTAGAGTCGAATATCGTTATATCGTCCTTCGAGGCGCGGCAGCTCTTCTTGCCCATGACGATCTCGCCCAGCGTGGCGCATATATCAGATTTCTTTATCAGCCTCTTCGACAAAGGCACGTTTATCTCTCCGCTGTGTACCGCCTGCGCCATATCGTCCACGACAACCTTGGCTCTTTTAAATATAGCGGGATCGAGCTCTTCCTTGCCCTTAGCGTCTGCGCCGATGGCGTTTATGTGGGTGCCGGGCGATATCCATCCGGCATCGATTATGGGCCTCCTGGACGGGGTCGTCGTGACTAGTATGTCTTTTTTAGAAACGCAGTCCTTTATGTCGCCGCACCTCTTTATGGTGATGCCGAGTGCCCTGGCATGCCTTGTAAACCGGTCTGCCTGGGCAGGCTCTTTGTCGTATACGGAAACGGCCTTAAGGGCGAATATGCTACGTAGGGCCATGAGCTGAAATAGTGCCTGCACTCCGCATCCTACAAATCCGGCAGTCGACGAGCCCCTATTCGCAAGATACTTCGCCGCCACCCCTCCTGCAGCGCCTGTCCTCATGTTGGTTATATACGTACCGTCCATGACGGCGATCGGATAGCCGATCCTTGGGTCGCTGAGTATTATGAGGGCCATGACAACGGGCAGGCCGCGCTTCCTATTATCCGGATGGACGTTGACCCATTTTACTCCGCAGGCCTCCATGCCTTCAACGTATGCCGGCATGGCGCGAAGATCGCCGTTATATTTTTTTAGGTGTATGTAGATCTTGGGGGGCATCTGGACGGTACCGCGGCCGTGGGCTCGAAAGGCCTTCTCCACGATCCCGAGGATCCGGGGCATGTCGACCAGCCCTTTAATGTCCCGGCCGGTCAGGATGAGAGTCTTATCTGGCATTGGCGATCAGGTTCTTTATGGCGCTCGATATGCTTTCAAAATCCCGTTTCGCGAGCCACTCTTTTCTGAAGACGCTCTCGCCGAAGGCGACGGCGCTTGCTCCGCTTTCGAAATACGACTTTATATTATCCGGCGTGATGCCGCCGCACGCCAGGAGTTCGATCCTGTCGAAAGGCCCTTTCAGCTCCCTGATATACGCCGGGCCTAATAGTTTTGCCGGAAAGACCTTGACCATCGTTGCGCCGGCGTTCCAGGCGTTGTAGACCTCCTGCGGCGTGAATGCGCCCGGGAATACCGGTATCACGTTCTTTTCGCAGTAGCCGGTCACATCCTCCACGAGGGTCGGCATGACGATGAAACTGGCGCCTGCATCAAGCGCTTCTTTGAGGATGTCGAGATTGAGCACCGTCCCTGCGCCGATCATGAGGCGCTTGCCTGCCGCTTTGACTGCGCGGCGTATGAGGGAGCCGGCGTTTGCGGAATTCATCGTTATCTCGATCGTCTCGAGCCCTGACGAGACGATCGCTTCTACCAGGCCCTCCATATCCACGTCTCCAGCCGAGCGCAGGATGCCGAGAACCGGTAATCTCCTGAATCTTTCTATGTCCATGAGATTAGTCCAGGTCTTTACCCTTCAGGCTTTCGTAGAACTCCCTGTAGTTCTCTTTCCTGCCGGCCTTGTGGAACTCTATGGCCGGTTTCGGATGTTCGTCGAGCATGCCAGTGATGGCGTACGGTATCGAGTACCCCCACTCTATCTTCTTGCCCAGAGGTATGTAGTGGTCGTATATGAGGCTAAATATCGGCCTGATGTCAAACTTCGGGTTCTTCAGGAACCCTACCAGCAGCTCCAGAGGGCAGTTGCCGGCGCCTCTGCCGAGGCCGTAGATGGTGGCGTCGAGGTAATTGGCATCATGTATGATCGCTTCTATGGTGTTGCCGAAGGCGAGCTGCTGGTTATTGTGGGCGTGGAACCCTATCTCCTTCGACTTCATGATGCTCTTCGCCTTCTTTATAAGGAATTCCGTAGTCTCCTGGTACAGGGCGCCGAAGCTGTCGACGATATATATGACGTCTGCCTTTGACTCCTTCTCGAGCTGCTCGAACGCCTCGGTCACTTCGTTATCGAGCGCCCTCGATATCGCCATTATATTTATGGTCGTCTCATACCCCTTATCCGCGAAATGGTTGACCAGGCGTATGGCCTTGTCTATCTCCTTGACGTACGAGGCGACGCGTATCATGTCGACAGGGCTATCTTTCTTCGGCTTCACGTCTTCCATCTCGACCCTTCCCACATCGACCATGACCGACATCTTCGTATTGGACTCTATGCCGTCCGTGATCTTCTTTATCTCCTCGTCGTCGCAGAACTTCCACTTGCCGAATTCCTTCGGCGAGAAGAGGCTCTTCGAATTCTTGTAGCCTATCTCCATGTAGTCTATGCCCGCCTCGGAAACTGCGCGGTATGTCGCCCTCACGATATCATCGTCGAACTGGTGATTGTTCATGAGGCCGCCGTCCCGTATCGTGCAGTCGAGCACCTTTATCTTTGGTCTGAACATCGATCCTCCTGATTTGGCGTTCGAGCCGATCCGCCCTCTTTTACGACGATCGCGAAAGCCGTCTTATTTGCCGGCGGGAGATCCTTCTCCCACGGACGGACATATTTGAATGCTATGGTCGTCTTGCCGGCGCCTACGGCCCTGAAGGTCCATATCTCTTTACCGGGCGAACCTACGAGGGCCGTGTCGGCTGCCACGTATTCACAACTGACGAACTCGACGAGCTTTTCGTCGAGAGGCTCCGCTATGTCCCAGCCGAAGCCCGTGGTCCTGTTAGACTCGAGCCTTATCGTAAATTCCCTGCATTGCTCCGCCTCTATGGTCTTGGCAGGGTTGCTGAATGGCTGGTCCCCGGCGTAAGCGCCTGATGGCGCCGTGAGGCATGCTGCCAACACCATGAAGGCTATCACTAGCAATCTCATTCAGATCTTCCCCCTAAGTTCATCTGTTATAGGCGCAGTTATTGTAAAATACTCCGTGCTTATGCACATCCCGTATAGTCACACAGATGAATATGGTGCCGGAGACCGTCTTCTGGGGACCGAGCCGATCGGCATACGCACTGCAGGCATACCGGCCGTCCACGGCCCTTACGAGATGCTCGCAGGGATCCTTGCCGAACGCGCCGCAGCACTCTCCGCAGCGCCTGCAGAGCGCCTCGTAGGAGACTTCCTGTTCCTGTAATTTTTTGTAATATGCCGTATCTTCCATTATTACCTAAGTATAATAATTATACCATATTGCCGCAATATATGGCACGTAAAAAAAATACCCCGCCGGTCCATATCGTCCAGCGGGGCAGGCTTCGGATCTCTTCCGAACGCTTATTACTTCTTTTTCTTCTTGCCCTTCTTCTTGCTGCTGCATCCGCATGTCTTACACATAACAAGCCTCCTCTTCAAGCGTATTAAGTATACCTGATAAAGCCGGACTTGGCAACTTTATGAGTCCTCTACTCTTCACAGGATATAGCGCCGCTTCTTGATTAGGGGGTTCTTCTCAATATCGTCCACTATATCTTGCGCAATGCCGCTCTTCCCCAGCTTGTAGTACATGTAGTTCTTGTAGCCTTCTACGCCGGGCTGGTCGAACGCGTTTATGCCTAGGAGCTCGCCTTCTATGGCAGTCGCCATCTCAAAGAAGAATATCAGCTCCCCCCAGTGGAACGGCGTTATTTCCGGCATTATTAAGGTGCAATTCGGCCGGTCCTCCCTTGCGAGGGCCCACTCGGTCGCCTCCTCGGCCAGCGAGAGAAGCCCGGAATATTTTTTGCCGGAAAGGAAGTCACCCGTGCCGCTGACCTCGATGTTGTCATGGAACTTCTCAACGCGGATGAACGTGACGACCTTGTTGTTCTCGCCTTCGATGTTGTTCTGCTGTATAGAATGCAGGTCGTTCGTCCCGCGCGCGCTTATCGGCGTCCTGCCCACATTGACGATCTTCTTGGTGTCAGCCACCCAGATCTCGCGGTCGTCTTTCGTCTTTGTTATCTTACGGCTGAATTTTTTGCCGAGGCTTTCGGCAAGTAGCTGCACATACCAGTCGGCCGTCGATTTCAACCGCTCGGAGAAAGGCATCAGGACGGCTATCTCCTTGCTCTTCTTTCTGTACAGGACCGTGTGGAGCGCGGCATACATCATCGCGGGATTCCTGAGCATTTCGGCCGAAGCGCATCTCTTTGCCATCGATGCGGCGCCGTCCAGCACTTCCTGTATATCGACGCCGACTATGGCCAGATGCAACAGCCCTATATTGAGCTCTGAGAACCGGCCTCCAACGCCCTTCATGACCGGAAGGCTCCTGAAACTCAAGCCGTCCTTTGCCTGCCCGGCGGCTACCTTCTTGCGCAGCGTACCGGATGAAGGATCTGTTATCGCGAAGACCTGCCTGCCGTAACTATCGCCCGCGCTTCTCTTCAGCCAGGCTTCTACCAGCGCGAATGCGGCCTTCGTCTCCGTCGTCTCGCCGGATTTAGATATGACGACGACGAAAGTCTTCTTAGGGTCGAGGTTCCCGAGGAGCGCGCCAAGCGTATCGGGATCCATATTATTTCCGTCGAAGTATATCCTGGGCCTGCCGTTGCGCAAGGGGCCAAAGTCGTTGTAATAGGCCGGCCGGAGGGCGTCCTGAGCAGCCTTCAAACCGAGGTACGAGCCGCCTATCCCCAGAGAGATGACATTTTCGTAAGCATTGGCGATCTCGTCGCCCATGCGCTGTATTTCGCGTACGAAGGCCTTATCCTGGAACGGCAGCTTCGCCCACTCCAGGCCGAGCCCTACGCGGCTGGCCTCGTCTTTGAGTATAGCGTCGAGATGGGCTTGAGCTTTTTTGGCAGCGGCCGATATGTTTTTAAGGTCGTTTTCAGTGACACCGTGGCGCACACCTACGCTGTGGCTGAAGACGTTGTTGAAATCGAAGCCGAGCTCTTTCATGAAAGTCCGTCCTATCTTCTTAAAATACCTCTACGCCCAACCTTCTCAGCATCCTGGCGAGCTTTGCAAGCGGCAGCCCGACGACGTTGTAGAAGCAGCCCTCGATGCGGTCGATGAATATGCCGCCCATCCCCTGTATGTCGAATGACCCGGCCTTGTCGAGCGGCGAGACCTTTTTGAAATAGTTCTTTATCTGGGCGTCGGTGAGCGGGTACATGTAGACCTTCGTCTTCTCGTAATCCGTAAATACCCTGCCGTTTTCGATATCCACGACAGCTATGCCGCTATATACCCACTGCGGTCTTTTGGAAAGAAGCCTGAGCGTCCTGCGGGCGTCCTTCAGATTGGCCGGCTTTCCTATGATCGACCTACCTACCAGGACGACAGTGTCCGCGCCGATAACGATACCTGCGTCAAATTTGCGCGCAGCACACCGCGCTTTCTTAAGGGCATTGCCCATCACGAGATCGGCGCACGAACCCTTCAGAGCCCTCGACTCCCTGACGCCTGATCGCGCAACGCAAAACTTGAGCCCCATCTGTCTCAACAGGTCCTGCCTCGCCTTCGATCCCGACGCCAGTATTATCTTACGCATCCGCCGCATTCTCCCCTGCCACGAATCCCGATGCCCACGCCCACGCGAGGTTGTAGCCTCCGCGCCTGCCGTTCACATCCAGTATCTCTCCGGTAAAATATATGCCCTTCCTAAACTTCGACTCCATCGTCTTAGGGTCGATCTGGCTTGAATCTATTCCGCCTGCCGTAAATTCCGCCTCGTTCCAGCCTCTCGTCCCAAGGACTTTGAAGGGCCTGTTCTTAATGGCTTTTGCAGCGCCGGATGGCCCTTTTGTCCTGAATAGGTCCTTCAGCGCCATGGCGAACTTATTGGGCAACATGCCTACGATCATCTCATCCGGCGGTATCTTCCGGGAAACTCTTCTTGCTAATTCATCAGCCAGTTCCGCCTCTTCAATGAACGGGACCATGTCGACGATCACATCGACGTCCTTGGCGCCGTCCCTGTTGACCGCTATGGAGACCGACTCGCTTATATCGAGTATCGCGGTGCCTGAAAGGCCGTATTTCGTGAAGAGCAGTTCTCCCGAGGCCTTCCGGCTCTCCCTGCCGCTTATGACGCTCCGCGCTGTCACCGTGATCCTCTGACCCTGTAGAATATGGCAGAGAGCGTCTTTAATTGTCAAAGGGACTGCGACCGGAACGGGTTCCACGATAGAGTGGCCCAGCCGCTCTGCGAATCTGTAGCCATTTCCATCCGAGCCGAATGCCGGATAGGATTTGCCGCCGCACGCCACTATTACCGATCCCGCCATTACAGTACCACTCGATCGCGATGATACGACAAAGCCTTCTCCTGTGTTCGCGATCGAGATGGTGGATACATCAAAACCGGTCTTTACATCCACTGAAAGGCGGGCGAGCTCCATCTCAAGCGTTTTCAAAACAGACGCCGATTGGTTCGTTACAGGGAATATACGGCCTTCTTCCGAGTACATCCGGAGGCCGATACTGCGAAAGAAGTCTCTTATGGCATCTTTATCGAACCGGTCGAATACGGATGAGACGATGGCTTGCGAGGCTGGATTGTAGAATGAGCTTTCGAGGTTATCGTTAGAGAGGTTGCAACGGCCGTTGCCTGACGCGAGTATCTTCTTGCCGAGCCCGGGCATCTTTTCGCATATAAGGACAGAGGCATTGCGCCTTCTGGCGCTTATAGCGGCGGCTATGCCGGATGCGCCACCGCCCACGACGACCACCTTATAGCTATGCCCTTCCAAGATATTCGCCTGTGCGTGTATCGACCAGCACCGTCTCGCCTTCCTCTATGAAGAGCGGCACGTTGATGACGAGGCCTGTCTCGGTCGTGGCCGGTTTCAAAGCCCTGCCCGAGGTGTCGCCCCGAGTGCCGGGCGCCGACGCCGTTATTTTGAGCGCGATACTGATCGGAAGCGCTATGGAGACCGGGCGGTGGTCGTGGTAGAGGACCTCCACTTCGAGATTCTCTTTCAGATAGTCTTTGGCCGGCCCGACCAGGTCCTTGTCGAGCGCGATCGACTCGTATGTCGTATTGTCCATAAAATGATACCCTGAATGGTCCGCGTACAGGTACTGGACGTTCTTGGACTCAAGCTCAGCCTTTTCGACCGTATCGCTCGGACTGAAACGCTTGTTGATGATCTTATTGGTGATGATGTTCTTGAGGGTTGACTGGTATATGGCCCTTAGATTTCCCGGGGTCTTGTGATCCATCTCCACGACTGCCCAGAGCCCGCCTCCATCGCTTATGATCATTCCTTTTTTCAATTCCGAAGCCTTCACTCAAATCCTCCCTTTATCCCGCACCAAAGGTGCGGGATGGCCGCACATTTCAATCCATCGTCAGAGACGCTGAATGACCGGACATTTCAGAGAAATGTCCAGGTCAAGAGAAATGTGCAGGCCTACTTTATATCGACCTTTATCATCTCCGGCTTGGTCTCTTCCTTCTTCGGGATCGTTATCTCCAGGACGCCGTTCTTATAAGAGGCGCTGATGCCTTCGCTCATGCATTCGGCCGGCAGTTCGATGATGCGCTCGAACTTGCCTTCCATTCTCTCCTGCCTCACGACGTTAGGTCCGGTCTCTTTCTTCTCCATCTCCCGCGAACCGGCTATCTTCAGGATCTTGCCCTTTTCCAAAGTAACCGTCATCTTGTCCTTGTCCATACCTGGAAGATCTGCCTTGACTACAAAATTTTTCGGGTTCTCGACTATGTCTACCTTCACGTCAGCGCCGTAACTCGAAAAGAGCTTTCCCTGCTCTGAATAAGTGCTCGCGAGCTCACCCATGAACTGGTCCATCGCCCTCTTCGTCCTTACGAGCTTCTTGGAGAGCTCCTCGAGGTTCTTCTCATCCTGCTCAGTCACCGTCGTCTGGGCGCATGCGAGACCTGCAATCAGGACGCATAGAACCGTAAAGATCGCTATCTTTCTCATGACAACCTCCTTCAAGTGTCGTTAATGCAGACTATATGATAATCTAATCTTACTAAAATATCAAGGCAGAAATAGGGCGTAAAATTTTTCGCACATATGAAGGCGGCGACCCTTAGGCGCCCGCTTCCGCTTGTCGCGACTACAGCAAAAATTTCCCTCGGGTCCTGCCGCTCCTAAGCCTTTTTCTTTAAAGGGCTGTGTCCGACTCTGAAGCGTCACGCAAACACTAGAGCGCAACACCGACTCATAGTGCCTAACCCCACCCCGTACCGCCCTTATTGCGAAAAAGGCTTAAGGAGCGTCACCCACACGTGGATTTTTGCACCACCTACTATATAACCCGATCACTATCTACTCTCAAACCAGATGCGTGTCTTAATATAAAAAACAAAAACAAACCTCTGTCAGCCTGTCAATCGTTATTTAAATCACCCTTCAGATTTCGAATAGATTGTGATGGTTTATAGAGTTGGTGGCAAGAATTCGTGTATGGGTGGCAAGGATAGGCAGAATTTTTTACGGGTGACACAGCCAAGCCTTTTTTCACATAAGAGGCGGTACGGGGCGGGGTTGGCGCCATCCGTGGGCTTGACGCGCAAGGGTACGGGACACAGCCTCGAAGAGAACAAAAGGCGAGGCTGTGGCAGGCCCCGTAAAAAATTCTAAAGATACGAGTCGCCTTTTAAGAGCCCGAAAGGCTGCCCGAGACAGGACCCGCGGGTATTTTTGCTGTACTTGCGGCGTCTAGCGGTCCTTTTTGAATACAACCGTGACGGTGAAGGATATCTCCGGCATTGAGAGCGCTTTCGGAAAAGGCGGGAACGGCGATGCCTCCTTGAGGCTTGTGATGGCTATATCTGCAAGCTTGCGGTGGCTTGCCGGAAGCGTCTCACCGACGTAGCTACTGATGAGCGTCCCGTTTGAATTCAGGACGAAATTGAGCGATATCTCGCCCTCGTCGTCATAGCTTCTGTATCTTCTCTTTACCCGCTCCCGTATCTTCTCGCGGATAAGCTGGTAGTAGTTGATGTAATCTTTAGTTGTTTTTATTTGGGCTTGTTTCTCTGCGACTTCCTGGGAGACGCTCTTTTTAGCTTCAACCTTAGCAGTTGGCGCGCTGGGCGCAGGCGCGGTCCCCACTTTCGGTTTCAGCTCTACTTTCGGCGTCTCCGGGATCTTTAGCTCTATATCCTTTACGGCTTCTTTTATCTTTACCGGTTCTTTCAGGGTGACGTAATCTACGACGGTCTCTTTCTTCGCCGCATCTTTCGATAAGATCGGATTGTAGAACGGAGCCAGAACGACTATATGGAGCACGGCCGATACGATGAGTGCGTTCCGAAAATTTATTTCCATGGCATGATTATACCATAAAATGTCAGAACTTCTGCTTGACTCCGAGCACAAAATTCTGCCCATTAGCAGGATAATATTGACCGGTTGCGCCCATATCAGAGTACTCATAGCCGAACATGTTATTGATCGCCCCATATATCTCCATGCCATGCTTGCGGTACGCGATCTTGATATCGCTGGTGAAGTACTGTTTCATCTGGCGCATCAGATTCAGCTGATCATTGAGAAATCGCTGCGGACCGACAAAATTGAATATGTAGCTGAAGTCGACACAGTCCATAAATGTATAGCTGACGCCGCTGGTGACTTTGTGGCATGGGACCATAGGTATGTCGTTACCCGCATAATGGCTGCCGACAAAGAAAGCTTTAATGTAGGTGTATTTACCATATATGTCCAGATCGTCAATGGGTAACAGATGCGCTTCGACCTCAACGCCGTTACGCATAGTGTGGTCATAAATGCCGTTCGCCCCGAATCCGCCCGGCCCTATAGTCGGACCGTAGAAGAGCTCGTGCCGCATGTCCATGATGAAGTAGTTGGCACTGGTTTTGAGCCATTTGATCGTATGGTCTCTGACTCCGATCTCATAATCCATACCGGTTTGAGGCTCAAGATCCAGGTTGATGCCGCCTCCCCCTCCCCAAGTAGTATAGAATGTCTGGTACCATTCGTCAACCGCAGGGAATCTGAGCGATCTGGATACATTCGCATAAACGGCTGAGGTGTCATTGTAAGCATAGTTTACACCCAGATCATAGGCGTATTCGAACATTCTTTTGTTGTTTTTTTGGGTCGCGACATCTTCCTGATTGAAATCGTCGTTCGCCCATTCAGCCCGGAAGCCTCCGCTTAAAGTAATGCGCTCAGTTATCTTGGCGGTATCTTCGACGTATAGGCCAAGCGTCTCTTGTTGAATAATAGTACGGTCTTTTGGTAATGTTCCGCTCGAGATTTCATCTTTGTAATGATAGTAGTCAACTCCGGTCACGATCCTGTTTTGAACACCAAACAGATCGGATTCTATGATAAGCTTAGGTGTCGCGCCATACGACTGGATGTGGCTATTGACCTCCCACCCCCCGCCAAACACGCTTGCGGTTCTGCGGTTTCGAATTGGAAAATCGACCGAAAAGGTAACTGCTGCAGGGCCGGATACACCGCGCAAATCGATCCCCGGCATGAAAAAGAAGTCTTCCGTCTTGCCTCTATCATCAGGGTTATCAGTTGCCCGCATGCCATCGCTTTCGATCTGCACATCGCGTACGGCGCCGGGCTGGCCATACCAGTCCTTGTGGTAACCGGTATCAAAGCGCAAAGCTGCCCGATCTGATGGCCTAAGCGTGCAGTTGGCGTTGAAATCATCCGTTTCGAGATCGCTATTACCGCGATATCCATCGGTTCTCTTTGTCGAGATACCGACGTAGTAATCCATAAATTCGGTTCCGGCGGTACTGTAACCGCTATAGCCGTTATAATGGTAACTGCCGGTCTCGTAATTAAGTCCGAGCTCCGGCTTCTTTCCCGTGCCGCGCTTGGTGATGATATTGATGACGCCGCCGACAGCGTTATTCCCGTAGAGGACCGACTGCGAACCGCGCAGTATCTCGATCCGCTCAACGGAGTCGAGGTCGATCTGGAGCCAGTCTACGCCGGAGATGTCGACCTGATTGGTGCGCCTGCCATCGATCATGACGAGCACGTTTGACGGGGCTTGCTCGCCGAATCCTCGAATATCGACCTGCGCCGTCTTACCGTTACCGAAGAATTCCCTTACGTCGATGCCAAGCTGGTTCTTCAGCACATCCGTTATGGTCCGCACGCCTGTCCGGTCGATCTCTTCTGCATCAACGACATCAACTGTGCGGGTCGATGATAGCAGAGTGGCGCTATCCGGGTACATGAGCCAGTTATTATTGACGCGCGATGCCGTTACGACGATGGGGTCAAGTTTTTGAGTTGAGCTCGCCTGTTTTTCCGCCGCATAGCCGGATAATGCGCATGTTGCTATTGCCGCAACTACCACCAGCACTATTCGTTTCATCACATACCTTTCCTGTCCTGAAAATAAAAAACCCCTGGCGATGATGCCAAGGGTAAGTTCCCTGTTCTACAAACCCGTATATGCCGGCATTCTCACGTACCGGTCCCAAGCGCCAATCCAAATTTGGTATTATTTGGACTGCCCGCCGACAGGCGGGCGTGACATTTGGATTTAATACATAGGTAGGTCTTCTGACTGAGGAGTCGCCCTACTCTTCGCGCCTTCTCATCCTAGAACTTCAGGATAATGGCTTGTTTCGAATTTCACTTCGTGGAATTCGCCACGTGAATTCGATTGCGAATTTCGTCATCCTCTACAGCGGCGGGACCGTTTCCTTCTGCGCTCTTTTCGATAAAAAGCGCGCGGAATTCCCTTTTCAACCCTCGCGGGTGCCTATATAGTCGTTATTTCAAAGAGACGTGAAACTTCAGCAATTATAATACAAAAAGCTATTCTGTCAAGGCCTTTTTGGATCCAATGCCTCAATGTTCTATTCCCCGTCGGGCAGGGATGCCTTTATCATAAGGATGGCGTATATTCTTCATCTCGGTCACTAGATCCGCCTCCCTTATAAGCCTGGACGGGCAGTGCCTTCCTGTCAGGACGAGCTCCACCGTCTTCGGTTTATGCGCGATCAGATCGAGCATTTCTTCCACGCCGATGAGACCAAACTTGAGCGCTATATTCGCTTCATCGAGTATTACCAGGTCGTATCTGCCTGACATTATATTCCTGCGGGCCTTCGCCAGTCCGGCCTGAGCGCATTCCATGTCCTTCGGCTTCGGATTGCCTCTTATGAAACATCCCCGGCCGCATTGCTCCACCTTTATGTTCTTTATTTGGCCAAGCGCCCGTATCTCGCTGTAGGCGGCATTCTTTATGAACTGCATCATATAGACTTTCATGCCTGCGCCTGACGCCCTCAATGCCAGGCCGAGCGCAGCTGTCGTCTTCCCCTTGCCGGAGCCGGTATATATCTGGATAAGCCCTTTTTTCAATCTCATCGCCATGACGTCCTTAAACAAGCTATCGTTTTAACATTATCTTTACCAGGAAGGCGATGAACCGGATGGCGTCGAGGATCGGATTTATCTTGCTCCGCTCGTCCCGGTATACCGTCTTTATCGGCACGGAGTCTATCTTGAACCCTGCCCAGGCTGCCTTCAGTATCATCTCTGACTCGATCTCATAATTTGACGACTCCAGCTTAATACTGCTCAGAACATCCCGTTTTATGAGCCTGAACCCCGACTGGGTATCCGGCACGTATTGGCGCGCCATAGAAGATATGAGGGATGACATGAACCTGTTGGTATATATCCGTAGGGGCGGCATCGAAGAGGTGTCGTGCATCCTGCTGCCTATCACCATGTCGGCGTTAGTATCTTTGATCCTCTGCAGGAAGGAGCCGATATCCTCCACTTCGTGCTGGCCGTCCCCGTCCATCACAACGACCGTCTCGAACCCTTTCTTCAGGATGTGCTTGAAGCCCTCGCGCATCGAGGCGCCCTTCCCCTTGTTCGTCTTGTGCTTTACGACCACCGCCCCCTCAGATTCGGCTATCTTGGCGGTCTTGTCGGTGGAGCCGTCGTCGACCACGTAGACGGTGAGGTGGCGCTCCCGCAGCTGCGCAACGAGTGAGCCTATCGTCTTGGCCTCGTTATATGATGGTATCAGGATGCATGGATTCTGAAGCATCGGTCTCCCAAAGCCCTCTGAATACGTACCATTGAGTAGGATATTGACGTATACATGATTCGATCGTGCGTATGTACCGGCTGGCCAGCATGCGAACGGCGCGCTCTTCGTCCTCGCCGCGATCGGCGAATATCGGCGGCTCCATTAAAAGCCGGAAGGAATCGTCGGGCTGGCGCACCATGAAAGTCGGCACTATCGCCGCTCCTTCGCGATAGCCGAATAGCGCTGGACCTTTAGGCATCAGCGTCGTCCTGCCGAAGAATTCGATAGCGAGGCCGCTCTTTGTAAAATCCCTGTCGCCCAGGAGGGCCAGAAGGCCGTTGCCCTTAAGGACCCGGTAGCAGGCCTTAAGTGACGCTCCGATCGCGATAGGCCGCATCCTGCCGCTCATCCGCTGGCGGGTAAAGAAATCGTCTATCTTCTTGTTCTGGTGCGTCAGCACTACGGCGCTTACCGGATAGCCTGAAAGCGAAAGAGCAGCGCCGCCCAGCTCCCAGTTACCGATATGCGCAGAAAGGAGTACTGCGCCCTTGCCTTTAGCGAGCGCTGAGTTTAAATGCTCCACGCCCTCTATCTTTACAAGCCGTTTTATCTCGTCTGCGTTGATCTTCGTGAACCTGAAGAAGTCTACGAGATACTTGGCGAAATTTTTGAAGACCTCCCTCGTCATCTCGTTCAGTTTTCTGCCGTCCACTGAATCGCCGAGGACGATCTTCAGGTTGTTGGCGACCGCTTCTCTGTCTTTGGCAGAGATGCGGCAATAGATATCGGCGATCACGCAGGCCACCCGATAGGTTACCTTCAGCGGCAAGGCAAGCGCCAGGAATACTCCTATCCTGTAGAGCATGTAGAGGATCATCTCTTAAGCAATTCTAATATAAGCCTTGCTATGCGCACGGCGCTGTCAGGTTTGGCAATAGACCGCGCCTTTAGGCTCATAGTCCTAAGCTTGTCTTTGTTATACAGCAATTCTTCCAACAACACTACCGCGTCTTCAGGGCTTTCGGCCTTTACCGCAACGCCCTCGCGAAGCAGGAACCTCGTGTTCATCGCCTCCTGGCCGGGCAGAGGGTTTATGATCAGCATGGGGACACCGGTCGCGAGCGCCTCGGCAGTCGTTATGCCGCCCGGCTTTGTCATTATGACAGTGGCCACCCTCATCAGTTCGTCGATATTGGTCGCGTATGCAAGCACCATGACCTTCTTCCTGAAGCGGCGCGACTTAAGCCACCTGAAGAGCTTCTTGTTGGTCCCGCTCACTACGATCGCTTGGAGCTCAAGGTGCGCCCCATCCAGGAGCCGTACAACTCTTTTCAGGGGCCCTAGCCCTTGTGTCCCTCCCATGATCAGGACGCACGGGATATCGCTGTCTATGCCGAGTGATTTCGAAAGCTTTTCTTTGTCGTGCTGAACCTCGAACTTATGGTCTATCGGTATCCCGAAGGCCTCGACCCGGCGCGGGTCCACCCCGTTATCTATCAGCTTCCTGCCGCTTTCCTCTGAAGGCACGATGTACTTGTCAACGTTATTATATATCCAGTACGAGTGAGGGGCGTAATCGGTCAATACGCCTATGAGCGGTATGTCAAGATCGAGGCTCTTCTTGTAATCCGCTACCATGCCGCAAGGAAATGCCTGCGTGCAGACGATGGCGTCAGGCTTATACTCGTCGAGAAGGGCTTTCAGCTTGCTTGCGCTGAACCTGTGGATGGCATCGCGGAGCTTCTGTGTGCTCCTCAGGACCTTCGGATTATCATAAAGGTATTCCCATACCTCAGGGGTCCGCTTCACAACACCCATGTAGGCCCTGTTTATCACCTTTTCCAGGATCGGGTTCGTGTAGTTAAAGGAATTTATATTTACGGTGTCTATGTCAGGCCGGAGGGAATGTAAGGCTTTTTCGATCGCAAGTGTCGCGCAGTGGTGTCCTGAATGTTCCGATATGTATAATAAGAGCACCTTTTGGCTCATCAGTCGCTCTATCCTATCCTGGCAAGGACGTTCCCCACACTGGCCTCTTCGCCTTCGCTTACGAGGACTTCCTTAAGCACGCCTGATGCCGGCGCCGGCAGGTTGAAGGTCGCCTTATCCGTTACCAGCTCGACAAGGTCCTCCCCCTCCTTAACGGCTTCGCCGGCGTTCTTGTGCCAGTACGAGACGCTCGCCTTCTCGACCCCTTCTGCAAGCTTTGGTAATTTTACATCCGTCATCATTCCTGCCTCCTATTATCAGATAACTACGGCCTCCGGCATCCTCTCAAGAGGCTCCACCTTCACGTTGAATATCCGCTGGAAGCTTGAAAGGAGCATGCTCGTCGTTTCGCGGGTCTTGATACGGACGCCCAGGATGTCGCTTAACGACGTCATCTTTGCGCCCCTCATGCCGCACGGATAGATCATCGAAAAATAACTCAGGTCCACATCGATGTTCACGCTCAGCCCGTGATATGTGACCCAGTTGCTCACGCCGATGCCCACCGACGCTATCTTCCTGGGCCCGACCCATACGCCGGTCCTGTCCTTCAGCCTTTCGGCGATTATTCCATATCCGTTAAGAAAACCTATCACGACAGATTCAAGGTCCCTCATGTATCTGTGGAGATCACGGCCCCGCGACTTAAGATCTATTATAGGGTAAAAGACGGTCTGGCCTGGCCCGTGGAATGTTATGTCGCCGCCCCTGTCGATACTCAGGACCTTCAGGCCCCGCGCCTTTAAGGTGGCCTCGTCAACGAGCAGGTTCCTCTTCCCTCCGGACCTGCCTATCGTGAAGACCGGTTTGTGCTCGGTGAGTATCACAGAATCGCTTATCTCGCCGAGCTTTCTCTTCGAGACCAGCTCCATCTGCGATCTGTAAGCTTCTTCGTAATCGGTCAGTCCCAGGTCTATTATCATATGCTGTGTATCGGCGTGCCGCAAAAAGCGTAGGCCGTCTCCTGCAGTATCTCGGACAGGGTCGGGTGGCCGTGGACGACGCGACTCCAGTCCTTTATCTTCATCCCCGCTGCCCTGGCAACCGCCGCCTCGCTTATGAGGTCGCAGGCACTCTTACCGAAGATCTCGACGCCCAGGATCTCTCCTGCCGGCGTCCCTATGATCTTCACGAATCCCTCGACCTTGCCCTCCAGATAGGCCTTGCCTGAGGCCAGGTAAGGGAACTTGGCGACCTTCGCATCGGCATGTTTTATCTTTGCCTCTTCTTCGGTCATCCCCACGCTCGCTATCTCGGGCTCCGTCCATATACAGTTTGGAATATTCGAGTAGTCGACTTGCCTCTCCAGCCCCACGATATTGTCACACGCCAGGATACCGTCGTAACTGGCCTTATGCGCCAGCTGTGGCCCGGCTACGCAATCCCCTATGGCGTATACGTTTGCCGAGGCCCTTAGATGATCGTCGACCGGGATCCTGCCCTGCTGGACTTTTATGCCGGCATTCTCGAGCCCAAGGGCTTCAGTGTTGGGCACCCTTCCGACCGAGACAAGGATCTTTTCCGCCTCGAGCGCCATCCCTGTCGATAAAGCGACTCTCAGCAGGCCGAGCTTAGTTACAACATCTACCTTAGAACCTGTGTGAACACCGATACCATTCTTTTTAAAGATCTGCTCGATCTTCTTTGATGCTTCGTGCGACTGGCTGGGCAGGAGCCTCTCCGTCATCTCCACTATCGCCACTTTTGAGCCCAGCGTATTGAATAGGCTGGCGAACTCGCAGCCGATGACACCGCCGCCGACAACTATGATGGATGAGGGCACTGACCCGATCTTCAGGATACCGTCGCTGGAGAGGATGTCGGTTTCGTCTATCGTAAGGTTCGGCAGGTGCGAGACTTTTGAGCCGGATGCCACAATTATATTGGCCGCCTTTATCTTGCAGACGCTCTCTACATCGATGGTATCCTTGCCGGCAAGCGTCGCGACTCCTTTTATCAACTCGATCGAATTTGCCCTGAAAAGGGTCTCGATGCCTGTCCTCAGGCGCGACACCACCCCGTCTTTTCTCGCAGCGATCTTGGCGAAATCTATGTGATAGCCATCCACCTCGATACCGTGGGCGGATGAGCCCTTTATGGCGGATACTATAGACGCGGAATTGATAAGGGACTTGGTAGGGATGCACCCGCGGTTCAGGCAGGTGCCGCCGACGAGGTCTCTCTCGATCACGCAGACCTTCATCTTCTGACGGGAGCTATACAGGGCCGCAACGTACCCGCCCGGGCCGGAACCTATGATGGCGAGGTCGTAAGTCTTCATTTCAGTATTTGTATCGAGCTCTTTATCGCCTGCGCGGATGCCTGCAGGGCGTTCTTTTCAATATCCGAGAGCTCAAGCTCCTCTATCTTCTCGATGCCTCCCTTGCCTATCCTGCAGGGGACACCGATATAGATATCTCTTAACCCGTATTCGCCGTTCAGATAGGCCGATGCGGTCATCACCTCTTTGGTATCGTTGAGAATGGCGTTGACCATCTTGAAGACAGCGGCACTTGGCGAATAGTATGCGCTGCCGCTTCCGAGGAGAGAGACTATCTCGGCGCCCCGGTCACAGGTCCGCTTCACGATCCTGTCGAGGAGATCTTCAGGTATCACCTTTGAAAGAGGCTTACCGGATACGAACGTCCTCGATACGACAGGCACCATGGTATCTCCGTGGCTTCCTAAAACGCAAGTCTCGACTGACGAGCGCGGGACCTTGAGCTCGTCCGCGATGAGCGCTATAAAACGGGAACCGTCCAGGACGCCCGCCATCCCCAATACCTTTTCCGGCCTGAAGCCGGTGAGCTTACGGGCAAGATAGGTCATCGAGTCGAGCGGGTTTGTCACGACGATGACTATCGCTGACGGCGCAAATCTCTTTATGCGCTCGCATACATCGGTCATGATCGCCGCATTCTTCGCTATAAGATCCTCTCTCGTCATGCCCGGCCTTCTCGGCAGGCCCGCGGTTATGACGACTATGTCAGAGCCTTCTAGCTCCTTATAGTCATCGGTGCCGACGATCTTACGCTCGGTGCCTACTATCGGCGCTGCGTCGAGTAGGTCCAGGGCTTTTCCGGCAGCGATATTTTTAAGTATATCGACAAGTACGACGTCCGCGAGGCCGGCTTCGAAGATCCTCTGCGCGAGCGTCGCTCCTACGGCGCCTGCGCCTATTACCGCTACCTTGGGGGCAGGCTTCATCATCTCTTCCTCTTTATCTTTTCGATTATCGCGTCAGCCATCTCGCGGGTGCCCACGGCGGTGGGGTCATTGCGCGAGCTCTTCATGTCATAGGTGACGGACTTTCCTTCGGCGATGACCTCGGCGCAGGCTGACTCAAGGCGCCCTGCGGCTTCATTCTCGCCCAGATACTTGAGCATGAGGACGGCTGACAGGATGATCGCGACCGGGTTCACCTTATCCAACCCTTTGTATTTTGGCGCGCTGCCGTGCGTCGGTTCAAACAACGCTATGCCGTCGCCCATGTTGGCTCCCGGCGCGACCCCGAGCCCGCCGACCAATCCCGCGGCGAGATCGGAGATTATGTCGCCGTACAGGTTAGGCAGCACGAGGACGTCGTAATCCTCGGGTTTCTGGACGAGCTGCATGCACATATTGTCCACGATACGGTCCTCGAACTCGACCTTCCCCTCGTATGACTTTGCGACTTCCCGCGCGACCTCGAGGAACAGGCCGTCGGTGAACTTCATTATATTGGCCTTGTGGACGGCTGTCACTTTCCGGCGCTTATTCCTAACCGCGTAATCGAACGCGAATTTGACGATGCGCCTGGAACCCTCGACCGATATGGGCTTTATGCTTATAGCTGAATCCGGCCGTATCTTCTTCTTGCTTAATGCTTCCAGAAGAGCGATCAGCTCTTTTACCTCTTTAGTCCCCTTCTCGAACTCTATGCCGGCATACAGGTCCTCGGTATTCTCCCTCACTATGACGAGGTCTATATTCTCGTAGCGCGAGCGCACGCCCTTGTAGGACTTGCACGGCCTGAGGCACGCGTACAGGTCGAGCCGCTTCCTGAACTCAACATTGACGCTCCTGAAGCCGGTTCCCACAGGCGTCGTTATGGGGCCCTTGAGAGCGACCTTATTCCGGCGTATCGATTCGAGCGCCTCGTCCGGCAGCGGCGTCTTGTATTTTTCTATCGCGCACTCGCCCGCCTCTACCGTCTCCCACTCGATGCCGAGGCCGAGAGAGTCCACGCATCTTCGCGCCGCCTCGGCAAGTTCCGGCCCGGTCCCGTCGCCTGGTATCAATGTCACTTTATACTTACTCAAACTTGAATCCTCCGTGCTTTTTGAAATGTTCCACGACGCCGCCGTCTTCAAGGAGTTTCTTCATGACCGGCGGCAGCGGTTTTGCGTCGAGAAGCAGCCCTTTCGACTTACTTCTAACCTTGTTCTTCTCCAGGTCTATCTCGAGCTCGTCCCCGTCATCTATGAAGTCTGTGTTGCATTCGATGAGCAGGAGCCCTATATTGAATGCGTTCCTGTAGAATATGCGCGCGAAGCTCTTCGCCACTATGGCGGCAAATCCGGACTGTTTCAGGGCCTGCGGCGCCTGTTCCCGCGAAGACCCGCAGCCGAAGTTCTCTCCGGCTACCAGGATGTCGCCTTTCTTCACTCTGGCGGCAAAGGCGGGGTCGAGGTCCTGAAATATATACTTCGCAAGCTCCTTCGGATCCTGGATCTTGAACTTGTACCTGCCGGAGATGACATAATCGGTGTTGATATTATCCTGTACTTTCAATCTGCGCGCAAAATGTTTCATCGTTCTTCCTTAAAGCTTACAGCTTATAGCCTTTTTTTGTGTTCCCGCGGGTCCGCTATATGGCCGGCGAGCGCCGAGGCCGCCACGGTGGCAGGGCTCGCCAGATATATGAAGGAGTTGGGGTTGCCCATCCTGCCCTTGAAATTACGGTTCGCCGTCGATATCGCCACTTCCCCGTCTGCCAGCACGCCGTTATGGGTCCCTACGCACGGGCCGCAGCCGGGCGCCACTACGGTGCAGCCGGACTTCACGAAGATGTCTATGCAGCCTTTCCTGAGCGCTTCGAGATATATCTCGCGGGAGGCGGGCGCGATGATGAATTTGATACCCGGATGGACCGAGCGCCCTTTCAGTATGCTCGCCGCGACCTCGAGGTCCTCGAGCCTGCCATTGGTGCATGTGCCTACAAAGGCCTGGTCTATCTTCACATCGGCCAGTTCCGTGACATCAGCCACATTGTCGACCGCATGGGGCTTTGCCACCTGAGGCGCGAGCGCCGATACATCGTACTTCTTCACGGAGGAGTATTTAGCGTCAATGTCCGCATTGACCGGTTTCGGCTCCTTATTAGAGTGTTCCTTTACCCATTTCAGGACCTTGTTATCGGCTTCCATGATGCCTATCTTTGCGCCTATCTCCACCGCCATGTTGGATATCGTGAAACGGCTGTCGACGCTTAAGCAGCTTATCGCCTCGCCGCCAAATTCAACCGACTTATACGTGGCTCCGTTGGCCCCGATATCCTTTGTGATATGGAGGATGATATCTTTAGAGTATACGCCCCTGGGAAGCTTGCCGGTGACCAGGACCTTGATAGTCTCCGGCACGCGGAACCAGTTCTTCCCGCTCGCAAGCGTTATGGCCAGATCAGTCGAGCCGACGCCGGTCGAGAAGACGTTTATGGCGCCGTAGGTGCAAGTGTGGGAGTCCGCGCCCAGGACGAGATCGCCGCAGGTCACGTGGCCGTACTGCGGCACCAGCTGGTGGCATACCCCGCATCCGATATCGTAAAGCCCGACCTCATATGCCCTGGCGAAGTCGCGCATCTTCTTGTGTATGGCGGAGACGCCGATATTGGGGCTCGGCGCGCTGTGGTCGATGATCATGTAGAATCTGGTCTTGTCGAAAGCCGACTTGGCGCCGAGTTTCTTGAAACTGTCGATAATTATAGAGCTCGTCCCGTCCTGGCCGAAACAGAAGTCGACGTTGCAGACGGCAACGTCGCCCGCTCTCAGGTCCTTGCCCGAATGGTTCGAGAGTATCTTTTCCGCTATCGTCTTACCCATGCTTTTTGAAGTACTCCTCCATCCTGTCCATACCCTTAGTTATCGCAGCCATGCCGGTAGCGAAGCTCAGGCGTATGTATTCCGGCTCGCCGAACGGCTCTCCCGGTATGACCGCCACCTTCGCTTCATCCAGAAGAGCGTTGGCGGTATGCATTGAGTCGCTGCCGGTCTTGGATATGTCGCAGAAGAGGTAGAAGGCTCCACCCGGCTTGAAGCACGAGACGTTCTTCATGCCATTCACCCTCGAGACCATATAATCGCGCCGCTTCTCGTACTCTGCCCTCATACCCCCGATGAACGACTGGTCCTGCGTTAGCGCAGCCAGCGCCGCCTTCTGGCTTATGGAAGCCGGGTTGGACGCCGCGTGGCTCTGCAGGTTCCCTATCGCCTTCATCACATCGGACGGGCCTGCCGCGTAGCCTATGCGCCAACCGGTCATCGAATAGCTCTTGGAGACGCCGTTAACGGTTATCGTAAGAGCATATATATCCTTGCCGAGGCCGGCGATCGAATGGTGCGACTTACCGTCATATATGAGCTTCTCGTAAATCTCATCGCTTATAACGAAGAAGCCGTGTTTGACCGCGAGCCTCGCGACCATCTTCAGGTCGTCCAGTTCATAGACGCCGCCGGTCGGATTCGAAGGGCTGTTCAGCACCATGCACTTCGTCTTCTTCGTTATCTTCGCCTCGAGGTCCTTCTCTGTGACCTTAAAGCCGTTCGAGGCCTTCGTCTCAACGAATACCGGCTTTGCCTCCGCCATGCTGGCCATGGCCGGGTAGCTCAGCCAGTAAGGCGCCGGTATGATGACCTCGTCACCGGCATCGCACAATGCCTGGAGGACGTTATTGAGGGAGTGTTTTGCGCCGTTTGAGACGACTATCTGGGATGGTGCGTAATCGAGGCCGTTATCGTCCTTGAACTTCCTGGCGATCGCCTCTCTCAGCTCCGGCAGGCCGCTGGAAGGCGTATACTTGGTGAACCCTTCATTTATCGCCTTTATTGCGGCGTCCTTTATATGTTTCGGCGTATCGAAATCAGGCTCCCCTGCGGCAAAGCTCACGACATCGATACCCTCCTTTGCCATCCTCTTGGCCTTGGAGGTTATCTCCAATGTTACGGATTCGTCTATTCCCGACACTCTCTTTGCCAGTCTCATAATGGTCCCCTATTATTAAAATTATGATATATATTATAGTATAAAATGGGCAATTCGCAAGGGTAAAGTAGCGTCTAACCAGGTTAGGATTGCGTATGAACTCGTCAAATCTAACCTGGTTAGAATGAAAAAGCGCGCGGTAACTCTCGCCACCACGCGCTTTTAATGCCTTTTAAGATGCTTTTCTATCTATCGCCCCGTTTGCGGAAGAGGCCGCGGATGTTCTTCATGAACCCTTTGGTATCCGCGATCTTCTTCCCCTCGCTCTTCGCTTTCTCATGCATCTTCTCTTCCTGGAGCGTGGGCTTGTGTTTTTTCGGTTCTTCCTTCTTGGCTTCTCTCGTCTCTTCCGCAGCCTTCTTCGCTGTTTCAGAAGC
>Ga0315276_10000120_pt1 | contig 62853 bp, 42 predicted proteins | sample YL17G05_0_MG_FD_204542 | JGI IMG/M metagenome (GOLD analysis project Ga0315276, IMG submission 204542) | Sediment microbial communities from Yellowstone Lake, YNP, Wyoming, USA - YL17G05_0 | ecosystem: Environmental > Aquatic > Freshwater > Lake > Sediment | place: USA: Wyoming | collected...
GTTGTATGATTGTACCCAGTTACCCAGTTTTGGGAATTGTTGCGATTCAGTGAGAATTATGGTTTGCCGATTATACGAAAGTGGAAGCACTTAGCCAATGTCGATGTGGGAAGCATGGACCGGTTTGTACAGCTTCCTTTTTTGGTTTGTACTGGCTCTACGTCTGCTTACGTATTGAGCCGACTCTCATTTATCACGGTCATGGTTCGCTACTGAAGTTTCCGGTTTTTTTCGTGGACGGCTCTTTTATCAAGGGCTTTTTGGTCCGCCCTGGCGGCCTGGCTGAATGCCTGTCAGCATTTTTGAGTCAGTTTTTTTACCATTCCTGGGCAGGGGCGCTGGTCATTACCGTGACAGGGTGGCTTTTTTATCTGTCGGTCGGTGCGTTTGTCAGGGCCTTTACCGGGCGGGACGTTTACCTGTTGCGTTTTGCTGTCGCTGTGGGATTGTTGCTGGCCTATAATCAATACATTCACTGTCTGGAAGGAAGTATCAAGATATTGTCGGCGTTGTTGTTTGCGTTGGTTTATATCAAGATGCCGTTACGCCACGGCTGGATGCGATGGGCGGTTTTTTTATTTCTGTTTGTTTTACTTTACTGTGGGGCGGGTAACGGTGGTTTGCTTTTTGCCTGGTTCTGCGTACTGTTTGAGATCCGGCGTCGCAGGTTCATAACCGCCCTGTGGTGTTTTGTCTCCACTACGGCGGCAGCGTATATATTGGCAAATTATTTTCTCGACAGCATTTTGAGCAAAATGTGGTTGATTTTTCCAGAGGAGCAAACGCTTAACGATCCCAGAATAGCAAAAGTTGTGGTCTGGTCTTATCTGGTTTTTGCTTTAGTGGTTGTGGTGTTGACTTTTTGGCCGCACCGGCAATCGCCCGCCATAAAGAAAAACAAGACCGCCATGTCTGGTGAAGAAAGCTTTTCCGGCACCTCTAAACTGCGGTTGATTTTGAGCGTGTTTGTTCTACTGGCCATGGCTGTAACAATCTTTTTCTCGTTAAATCGCGTTAAAAGGTACCAATCGCAAATAACTTATTATGGCTACTACCGAAAATGGCCTGAGCTTTTACGCGTGGCGAATGGGATACCATTCGAAGAGTATAATATTTTTCTTGTTCATTACGTTAATAGAGCGCTCTTTCATACAGGAAAGCTTGGTTGTGAGATGTTTTCATATCCACAAAGTCCGGATGCTTTTGGGGTTATCTACCAGGGGAACCGTAACTTCGTAGCCGCCGAGCAGTTTTTCGAAATCGGGTTGGTTAACGATGCGGCGCAACTGGCCCACGAATCGCTGGAAGTCTTTGGCAGCCATCCGACGACCCTGAAACAATTGGCTTTAATTAATGTCGCAAGAGAACAAACCAATGCCGCCCGCGTTTTTCTTAATGCCCTGAGCAAAGATTTGATATTCGGCCGATGGGCGCGCGATTGCCTCAAACGTCTTGAGACCGATCCGCTGCTTCTGAAAGACGAGCGGATGCATCGCATCAGCACATTGCGAACGGTTGGTGAACCGCTCAAACCGGCCAATCTTCCAAGTGTGCAGTTCCAGAGGCTGCTGGTGCACAATGGGAAAAATAAAATGGCATTTGAATATCTGATGGCCGATTATTTGTTGAACAGGCGGCTTGAGATGTTCATAGGCCAGCTTCATCGTCTGGACGATTTTGACTATCCGGATATTCCCCGCCATTATGAAGAAGCGATTTTGATTTACACTATGTTGACTAAAAAAACGGTTGACCTTGGGAATCGCAAGATCAAACCTGAGACAATACGACGGTCTCGCGATTTTTATCGAATCTGTGCGATTTACGGGAATAACACACAAGCCGCGTTAGAAGAGCTGGAAAGAATGGGTTTTTCTGACACATATTTCTTCTATTACAGTTTCCAATAATCCGGTGATTTAGTTTTGGTGCGATTTCGCTTGCGCGGCTCTACGTGTCGCACTTTTTCTTGTGTGTTGCTTATACGCAAAGTTGTGTCAAAAAAACCGCGAGAGTTAAGGTTTTGTAAAATGAATAAATATCGCCGCTATCTGCTTTTGCCGATTACCATTGCCATATTGGCTATTGTTCCGCTCTATTGTATTTTGTCTGCTGCGGACCAACCTGTCCACGACGCCACTTTAATTAACCGATCTCCCCTGATTCGCCCTGACTACACGAATACGGCCATTCCCCCGAATATCGCACCGCTGAACTTCACAGTGGACGAACCCGCCAGGCGATATTATGTCAGGATATACTCGGATAATGGCAAAGATATTAACATCTACAGCAAGAAACCGCAGATAGTGATCCCCCTGAAACCATGGAGAGAGCTGTTGCACCTCAACCGAGGGAATAAACTGTATTTTGATGTGTGCCTCGAAGATGAAAATGGTCAATGGCAGCAGTTCGCCCCTGTTACCAACACGATCGCCCCGGACGATACCGACGAATATTTGGTTTATCGGCTCATCAAATCAATATATCAGGACTGGTTTGACACAGGTATTTACCAACGGCATCTGCCAAGCTATGACGAGTCGGTCGTGCTGCGTGGGCTAAGTTTCAGGGAACAAAACTCCGGAGGTTGCGTTAACTGCCATGCGTTTTGTAATAATCAAACAGATAAGATGACGATCGGCATCCGGGATGAGAATTATGGTGTTTCCACGCTGCTGTCCCAAAACGGTAAGGTAGCCAAGATCGGCACCAAGTTTGGTTATACCGCCTGGCACCCCAGCGGACAGATAATCGTGTATTCGCTGAACAATGTGCGGCAATTCTTCCACATGACCGGAGTAGAGATCAGGGATGTGGTTGATCTCGATTCCGCCTTGGCGTACTATGATCTCAAGTCGAAAACAGTCAAGATGCCTCCTCAACTGGCCGACAAATCTCGGCTGGAAACTTATCCGACCTGGTCTCCGGACGGCCGTTATTTGTATTTTTGCAGTGCGCCGATCTTGTGGTCTGATCGCGATAAAATTCCGCCAATAAACTTCGAAAAAGTACGCTACGATCTTATGCGAATCAGCTATGATATTGACACGGATAGCTGGGGTCAGCTTGAAACAGTTCTTTCCGCCAGCCAGACACGCAAAAGTATTATGCTGCCTCGAATCTCGCCAGACGGACGATTTCTGATGTTTTGTATGTGCGATTATGGCTGCTTCCCCATCTATCAGCCCAGCAGTGACTTGTGTATGATGGACCTGGAAGCCGCCCGACAAACGGGCAATTTTACTTACCGTCGCCTTGAAATCAACAGTGACCGGAGCGAGTCATGGCATTGTTGGTCGAGCAATGGACGGTGGGTAGTTTTCAGCAGTAAAAGACGCGACGGAGTTTTCACACGCAGTTACCTCAGCTATGTGGACGAGGATGGCAAGGTATATAAGCCACTGCTGCTGCCACAGAAGGATCCCGCCTTCTACGATTCGTTCCTGAAAACGTACAGTGTTCCTGAATTTGTCATAGAACCAGTTGGGACCCGGGAAAAAGACCTAGCCAAGGCTGTGCGTTCATCCGCTCAAATCGATGTGGCTATGCCCCTGACCGGCGCCACCCAGAAGGCCGGTCCATCCGATCCCTGGCAACAAGATCGGGAATAGCATTGCCGGTTTCGGTGCAGGTGCATGAATATCATACGCAACACACAGCGGTTTTTGTGAAATCGGTGAGTATGCTGTTGAATAATTATTCATGGTATTGTACAATCGTCCCCAATAGCTTACTGGTCAGTATTGCCGGCACCGGTAACAGCGAAATTTACCGGAGGATGAATGAAGGTAATAGAGCCTATTCAGTGCAAATATATACGGCAAAGTGTTTTTTTGCCGGTTTGTACGGCTGCCTTTTTTGGCTTGTACTGGCTCTATGTCTGCTTACGTATTGAGCCGACCCTCATTTATCATAGTCACGGTCTGTTGCTGAGGTTTCCTGTTTTTTCCGCGGATTGGGCTTTCATCGAGAGTTTTCTGTCTCGGCCGGGAGGTCTGGTCGAATGCCTTTTTGCGTTTTTGAGTCAGTTCTATTATTATTCCTGGGCTGGGGCGATGGTCATTACCCTGATAGGGTGGTTTTTTTATCTGTCGATTGGTGCGTTTGTCAGGGCCTTTACCGGGCGGGACGTTTACCTGCTGCGTTTTGTTCCCGCTGTCGGATTGCTGCTGGCCTATAATCAATACATTCACTGTCTGGAAGGAAGTATCAAGATATTGTCGGCGTTGTTGTTTGCGTTGGTTTATATCAAGATGCCGTTGCGCCGCGGGTGGATGCGGTGGACGGTTTTTTTACTGCTGTCTGCTTTACTTTATTGTGGGGCGGGTACCGGTGGTTTGCTTTTTGCCTGGTTTTGCGGACTATTTGAGATTCGGCGTCGCAGGTTCGTGACCGCCCTGTGGTGTTTTGTCTGTGCTACGGCAGTGGCGTATATATTGGCAAATTATTTTCTCGACAGTCTTTTGAGCAGAATGTGGTTGATTTTTCCGATGGAGCAATCGCTCGACGATTCGCGAATAGCGGATATTACAGTCTGGTCTTATCTGGCTTTTGCGTTGCCGGTACTGGTGATGGCATTTTGGCCGTGGCGGAAAATCGTGGCGGCGCAGATCAACGGAAATAAGGCAGATCACAAAAACAGGCGATTTCCCCCGATAAGATGGTATGTCAGTTTCCGAACAAGTAGGTTCAAATTGGTTTTTCAATGGCTGATTTTGCTGATCGTGAGCGCAACGGCTGTATTTTTTTCGTTTGATCGCAGCAATATGGTTGGTCGCCGGATATTATATTATGCGTATTACCGGAAGTGGCCTGAGTTGTTGCGCGATGCGCAGCAGGTGCCGCGTGAAAAATATAATATGGTTCTTAACTGTCAGATTGACCGAGCTTTGTTTCATACCGGAGAGCTTACTAGCAGGCTGTTTTCTTATCCGCAAAGACCACAGGGGCTTTTGGGCGTTCGCCCGCAGTCCCACTATTTGATAGCCGCCGAGTTGTTTCTGGAACTCGGCCTGGTTAACGATGCGGAGCACCTGGCCCATGAGTCGCTGGAAATCTACGGCAGTCATCCGATGAACCTGAAGCAATTAGCTCTGATCAATATTGCCAAAGGTCAGAGTGATACGGCACGTGTTTTTCTCCGTGCGATGAGCAGGGATTTGGTGTTAGGTCGATGGGCCCTCGACTGCCTGGAACGGCTCGAAAAAAAACAGCTTCCGGCCGACGAGCGGATACGCCGGATCAATCCGTTTATAATTGTAAATGATCGGTTAAGTGTAAGTACCTTTTTTAATGTGGATGAGATATTAGGAAAACTGCTGCGTCATAATCCGAAAAACCGAATGGCATACGAATATCTGATGAGCTGGTACTTGTTGACCAACCAACTTGATATGTTTGCCAAAAATGTCTATCGTTTGGACGATTTTGACTATCGTGGTATTCCCCGGCATTACGAAGAGGCGATCCTTTGCCACAATGCGATGACTGGAACCTGGATTAATCTCGGGAATCGCAAGATCAGCCGCCAGACAGCTCAGCGATTTGAGGATTTTGTGGCTATGAGCATAACTTACAGAAACGATCCGCAAAAAGCACGAAAGATGCTGGTAAAGGATTTTGGCGATACGTATTACTACTATTACTCGTTCGGCCATTTGGAAGAGGTAAAATGAATAAGTTCCGCTGGTATATATTTGTGCCGATTATTGCCGCCGCCCTGGCAATTGCCTGGTTGTATTTCGTTTGGTACGACTTCGATGGACATATTGAGGATGCTACGAGAATTGACAGGCCCGCTCAAATTCGCCCTGACTATAACAATACCGTCATTCCGCCGAATATCGCCCCGTTAAACTTCACAGTGAACGAACCCGGCAGGCGATACTATGTCAGAATACACTCGGATCAGGGTGATGATATTGATATTTATAGCAGAAAACCGCAAATAGTAATTCCGCTAAAACGCTGGAGAGAATTGCTCCGTCTCAATCCCAAAGGCACGTTGTATTTTGATGTTTGTCTCGAAGATAAAAATGGTCAATGGCAGCGGTTCGCCCCTATTACCAATACAATTGCCGAGCCTGATATAGACGAATATTTGATCTACCGGCTTATTAAACCGGTGTACAATATCTGGTACGAGATGGGCATTTACCAACGCCATCTGGCCAGCTACGACCAATTACCGGTATTGCGCGGACGGACGTTCGTGAAAAATGAGGCCGGGGGCTGTGTCAACTGCCATACGTTTTGTAATAACCGGACGGATAAAATGACCATAGGCGTGCGCAGCGACTACGGCGCTTTTGCCCTACTTGCACAGGGTGACGAGATAACTAAAATCGGGACGAAAATCGGCTATACCGCCTGGCATCCAAGTGGGCGGTTCATAACGTATTCTATGAACAAAGTACAGTTGTTTTGCCACCTGGCGGGGGTCGAAATACGTGATGTGGTCGATCTCGATTCGGCTCTGGCGTGCTATTATCCCGAATCGCAGACGGTTAAGATACCACCGCAGTTTCGGGGAAAAGATTGGCTGGAAACTTATCCAGCCTGGTCACCGGACGGTTGCTTTCTATATTTTTGCAGTGCGCCGATCTTGTGGTCCGATCGTAACAAGATGCCGCCGAAAAACTATGAAAAGGTTCGTTATGATCTCGTGCGAGTTAGTTATGATCTCGACAGTGACACCTGGGGCCAGATCGAAACCATCATTTCCGGTAGGCAAACCGGCAAAAGTATTATGCTGCCCCGAATTTCGCCGGATGGTCGATTTCTGATGTTTTGTATGTGCGATTACGGCTGTTTTCCCATCTATCAACCCAGCAGTGACCTGTATATGATGGACCTGGAAGCCGCTCGACAAACGGGCAATTTTACTTACCGCCGTCTGGAGGTCAACAGTGATCGGAGTGAGTCATGGCATTGTTGGTCGAGCAATGGACGGTGGGTAGTTTTCAGCAGTAAAAGACGTGATGGAGTCTTCACACGCAGTTACATCAGCTATGTAGATGAGGATGGCAAGGTATATAAGCCACTGCTGCTGCCTCAAAAAGACCCGGATTTTTACGATTCATTTCTCAAGACGTACAGTGTTCCCGAATTTGTCGTAGAACCAGTTCGGACCCGGGAAAAAGACCTGGTTGATGCTGTGCGTTCGCCAATTCAGATCGATGTGACCGTCCCATTGACCGGCGCCACAGTCAAAGCCGGCTCGGACGAGCCGTGGCAGGAACGAGAATAGCCCCTGAGGCGCCCAGGGCCTGGCGGCGATCTTTGTGTGACATTGCCCATATCCAATAAGTCGCGAATTTGTTAATTTTGACGCCAGCGTCAAAGGTATTTTGGAGTTTTGATTCTGGTATTCAAACGGCATTTTCGGACGTTAGTATCGACTTTTGAGGCCAACATCAATTTGGAAGTTTTTTCAATCACTGAAAAACAGTTGAGTAGTGGGCTGTAATGTTGTATGATTGTACCCAGTTACCCAGTTTTGGGAATTGTTGCGATTCAGTGAGAATTATGGTTTGCCGATTATACGAAAGTGGAAGCACTTAGTCAATGTCGATGTGGGAAGCATGGACCGGTTTGTACAGCTTCCTTTTTTGGTCTGTACTGGCTCTACGTCTGCTTACGTATTGAGCCGACTCTCATTTATCACGGCCATGTTTCGCTGCTGAAGTTTCCAGGTTTTTTTCTGGACTGGGCTTTTGTAGAAGACTTGCTGGTCTGCCCTGGCGGCCTGGCTGAATGCCTGTCAGCATTTTTGAGTCAGTTCTATTATTATTCCTGGGCAGGGGCGTTGGTCATTACCCTGATAGGGTGGCTTTTTTATCTGTCGGTCGGTGCGTTTGTCAGGGCCTTTACCGGGCGGGACGTTTACCTGCTGCGTTTTGCTGCCGCTGTGGGATTGCTGCTGGCCTATAATCAATACATTCACTGTCTGGAAGGAAGTATCAAGATATTGCTGGCGTTGTTGTTTGCGTTGGTTTATATCAAGATATCGTTGCTCCGTGGGTGGACGCGATGGACGGTTTTTTTGTTACTGTCTGCTTTACTTTATTGCGGGGCTGGTACCGGTGGTTTGCTTTTTGCCTGGTTCTGCGTAATGTTTGAGATTCGGCGTCGCAGGTTCATAACCGCCCTGTGGTGTTTTGTCTCCACTACGGTGGCGGCGTATATATTGGCAAATTATTTTCTCGACAGCAATCCGAGTAGAATGTGGTTGATTTTTCCAGAGGTGCAAACGTTTGAGGATCCCAGAATAGCAAAAGTTGTGGTCTGGTCTTATCTGGTTTTTGCTTTAGTGGTTGTGGTGTTGACTTTTTGGCCGCGCCGGCAAGCGTCCACCGTAAAGAAAAACAAGACCGCCATGGCTGGTGAAGAAAGCTCTTCCGGCAACGCTAAACTGCGGTTGATTTTGAGCGTGTTTGTTCTGCTGGCCATGTCTGTAACAATCTTTTTCTCGTTAAATCGCGTTAAAAGGTACCAATCGCAAATAACTTATTATGGCTACTACCGAAAATGGCCTGAGCTTTTACGCCTGGCGAATGGGATACCATTCGAAGAGTATAATATTTTTCTTGTTCATTACGTTAATAGAGCGCTCTTTCATACAGGAAAGCTTGGTTGTGAGATGTTTTCATATCCACAAAGTCCGGATGCTTTTGGAGCTATCTACAAGGGGAGCCGTAACTGCGTAGCCACCGAGCAGTTTTTCGAAATCGGGTTGGTTAACGATGCGGCGCACCTGGCCTACCAGTCGCTGGAAAGATTTGGCAGCTATCCGATGACCCTGAAACAATTGGCTTTAATTAATGTCGCAAGAGAACAAACCAATGCCGCCCGCGTTTTTCTTAATGTCTTGAGCAAAGATTTGATATTCGGCCGATGGGCGCGCGATTGTCTCAAACGTCTTGAGACCGATCCGCTGCTTCTGGAAGACGAGCGGATGCGTCGCATCAGCACATTGCGAACGGTTGATGACCCGCTCAGAGCGGTCAATCTTCCTGGTATGCAGCTCCAGATATTGCTGGAGCACAATGGGGAAAATAAAATGGCATTTGAATATCTGATGGCCGATCATTTGTTGAACAGGCGGCTTGAGATGTTCCTGGGCCAGCTTCATCGTCTGGACGATTTTGACTATCCGGATATTCCCCGCCATTATGAAGAAGCGATTTTGATTTACACTATGTTGACTAAAAAAACGGTTGACCTTGGGAATCGCAAGATCAACCCTGAGACAATACGACGGTCTCGCGATTTTTATCGAATCTGTGCGATTTACGGGAATAACACACAAGCCGCGTTAGAAGAGCTGGAAAGAATGGGTTTTTCTGACACATATTTCTTCTATTACAGTTTCCAATAATCCGGTGATTTAGTTTTGGTACGATTTCGCTTGCGCGGCTCTACGTGTCGCACTTTTTCTTGTGTGTTGCTTATACGCAAAGTTGTGTCAAAAAAACCGCAAGAGTTAAGGTTTTGTAAAATGAATAGATATCGCCGCTATCTGCTTTTGCCGATTACCATTGCCATATTGGCTATTGTTCCGCTCTATTGTATTCTGTCTGCTGCGGACCAACCTGTCCACGACGCCACTTTAATTAACCGATCTCCCCTGATTTGCCCTGACTACACGAATACGGCCATTCCCCCGAACATCGCACCGCTGAACTTCACAGTGGACGAACCCGCCAGGCGATATTATGTCAGGATATACTCGGATAATGGCAAAGATATTAACATCTACAGCAAGAAACCACAGATAGTGATCCCCCTGAAACCATGGGGAGACCTGTTGCACCTCAATCGAAAGAATAAACTGTATTTTGATGTGTGCCTCGAAGATGAAAATGGTCAATGGCAGCGGTTCGCCCCTGTTACCAACACGATCGCCCCGGACGATACCGACGAATATTTGGTTTATCGGCTCATCAAACCACTGTACGGTAACTGGTTTGACACAGGTATTTACCAGCGTCACCTGGTTAACTACGATCAGTTACCAGTTTTGCGCGGTCGGAGCTTCAGGAAACAAAACGACGGAGCTTGCGTTAACTGCCATGCGTTTTGTAATAATCGAACAGATAAGATGACGATCGGCGTGCGGAGCTGGGATTATGGTATCTCTACGCTGTTATCCCAAGACGACAAAGTGGGCAAGATGGACGTTAAGTTCGGTTATACCGCCTGGCACCCCAGTGGGCGGATAATCACATATTCGATGAACGATGTGCAGCAATTCTTCCACATGACCGGAGTAGAGATCAGGGATGTAGTCGATCTCGATTCAGCTTTGGCGTACTATGACCTCAAATCGCAAACAGTCAAGATGCCTCCACAACTGGCTGACAAATCTCGGTTGGAAACTTATCCGACCTGGTCTCCGGACGGCCGGTATTTGTATTTTTGCAGTGCGCCGATGTTATGGTCCGATCACAATAAAGTGCCGCCAACAAACTTCGAAAAACTACGCTACGATCTTGTTCGAATCAGCTATGATATTGACACGGATAGCTGGGGTCAGCTTGAAACAGTTCTTTCCGCCGGCCAGACACACAAAAGTATTCTGCTGCCCCGAATTTCACCGGACGGGCGATTCCTGATGTTTTGTATGTGCGATTATGGCTGTTTTCCCATCTATCAACCCAGCAGTGACCTGTATATGATGGACCTGGAAGCCGCCCGACAAACGGGCAATTTTACTTACCGTCGCCTTGAAGTCAACAGTGATCGTAGCGAGTCATGGCATTGTTGGTCGAGCAACGGACGGTGGGTGGTTTTCAGCAGTAAAAGGCTTGACGGAGTTTTCATACGCAGTTACATCAGCTATGTGGACGAAGACGGCAAGGTGTATAAGCCACTGCTGCTGCCTCAAAAAGAGCCGGATTTTTACGATACATTTCTGAAGACCTACACTGTTCCTGAATTTGTCGTAGAACCAGTTCGGATCCGGGAAAAAAACCTAGCTGATGCTGTGCGTTCACCCGCTCAAATCGATGTGTCTATGCCCCTAACCGGTGCCACCCAAAAGGTCGGTCCACCCGATTCCTGGCAGCAAAAGCAGGAATAGCATTGCAGATTTGCGTGTATGGGTATAGCTCAATCGTCATGAGTATGCTGTTGAATAATTGTTCATGATATTGTTATAATCGGTCCCAGTGGCTTAATTTCCAGTATTGTCGGCGTCAGTAACAACGAAGTTTACCGGAGGATGAATGAAGGTGATAGAGCCTGTTCAGTGCAAATATATACGGCAGAGTATTTGTTTGCCGGGCTGTACCGCTGTTTTTTTCGGCTTGTATTATCTTTACGTTTACCTGTGTATCGACCCAACACTTATTTATCATGGTCATATCTTTAATCTGAAGTTTCCAGTTTTTTTCGTGGACGGCTTTTTTATCAGGAGTTTCCTGGTCCGCCCGGGCGGTTTTACTGAATGCCTGTCAGCATTTTTGAGCCAGTTCTATTATTATTCCTGGGCAGGAGCGATGGTCATTACCCTGATAGGTTGGCTTTATTATTTGGCGGTAGGCGCGCTTGTCAGGGCCTTTACCGGGCGGGATGTTTACCTGCTGCGTTTTGTCCCCGCTGTCGGATTGCTGCTGGCCTATAATCAATATATTCACTGTCTGGAAGGAAGCATCAAAATATTGTTGGTGTTGTTGTTTGCGTTGGTTTATGTCAAGATGCCGTTGCCCCGCGGGTGGATGCGGTGGACGGTTTTTTTGCTGCTGTCTGCCTTACTTTATTGCGGGGCCGGTACCGGTGGTTTGCTTTTTGCCTGGTTCTGCGGGCTTTTCGAGATTCGCAGGCGCAGGTTTATAACCGCCCTGTGGTGTTTTGTCTGTGCTATGGCGGCGGCGTATATATTGGCAAATTATTTTCTCGACAGCAATCTGAGCAGACTTTGGTTAATCTTTCCGGAAGAGCTCTCGCTCAGTGACCCCAGAATAGCGAACATTACAATCTATTCTTACCTGGTTTTTGCTTTGATGGCAATGGTAATGACCTTTTTACCACAGTCCCAGACGGCGACCGCAAAGGTCAACAAAAGCGGTTCCGGCGGCACAAGCAGGCATTCGTCCTCCACCGGGTTAGTCGTTAAAGACCAGAAAAGTAAAATGCCGTTTGTTATTCGATGGTCGGTCTTACTTGCCATAACAGCGGCAGTCATCTTTTTCACGTTCGATCGAGTGGAAAAAAAACGCTTGCGAATATATTATTACGGATACCACCGAAAGTGGCCTGAGCTTTTACACCAGGCGCGTGGGATACCTGTCGAAGAGTATAATTTTTTTCTTATCTCTTATATTAATAGAGCGCTCTTTCATACCGGCAAGCTTGGTTGCGAGATGTTTTCATATCCTCAAACAAGCAGCGGACGTGTTATCATGTCGCAAGGTCGTGTTCGTCTTGCGAACATCGGGCTGCGTTTCGAACTCGGATTGATTAACGATGCCGAGCAGTTGGCCCATGAGTCGCTCGAACTCTTTGGCAGTCATCCGATGACGCTGAAGCAACTGGCCTTGCTCAACATTGCCAAAGGCCAAACCGAGACAGCCTGCATTTTTCTTGGCGCTCTAAGCAAGGATTTGATATTCGGCCGGTGGGCTCGCGATTGTCTCAAACGTCTTGAGACCGATCCACTGCTCCAGGAAGACAAGCAAATTCGTCAAATCAGAACATTCATTGTTACCACAGAGCCGTTGGAACGGGTCGATATTTTCACAGTGCAGTTGCAAAAACTGCTTCAATACAATATGAAAAATAAAATGGCATACGAATATCTGATGGCGGATCATTTGTTGAACAAGTGGTTTGATGCCTTCGTCAAGCATATCCGGTATCTGGACAATTTTGGCTATGAGGATATCCCTCGTCATTATCAGGAAGCCATTCTGGTTTATACCGCCCAGACTGGAAAACCCATTGATCTCGGAAACCGCAAGATCGCCTACGAGACTAAGCGACGGTTCGATGATTTCAGGAATATCGTTAGAGCTAACAAGAACGAGCCGGTAACCAAACAAAAAGTATTGTTAAAGGATTTTTCCGATACCTACTACTACTATTGTTATTTTACGAGTATCGATGATTCAGGACGGGCAAGATGAATAAATACCGCTGTTACCAGTTCTCGTTGATCGCCGTGGTGGCATTGGCAGCCACTTTGCTGTATTACTTTTTATGCGATTCCAACGGGTCTGTCGATGGTGCAACTATGATTGATCGGCCTGCTCACATCCGCCCTGATTATACGGACACGGTCATTCCGCCGAACATTGCGCCGTTGAACTTCATAGTAAAAGAGCCTGGCAGGCGATATTATGTGAGGATACACTCGACTCGAGGTTGCGATATTAACATCCACAGCAAAAAAGCCTCTATAGTTATCCCCACAAAACCCTGGAAGCAATTGCTGCAAAACAACCAGGCGGATAAGTTGTATTTCGATGTTTATGTTGAAAACAATGATGGCGTGTGGAAGCGATTTGCCTCCATTACCAATAAAATTTCCCGGGCTGCTATAGACGACTATTTGGTTTATCGGCTTATCAAACCAATATATTATAACTGGTTTGACATAGGTATTTACCAACGGCATCTGCCAAGCTACGACGAGTCGGCCGTGCTTCGTGGTCAAAGTTTCGGGAAACAAAATGAAGGAGGATGTGTCAACTGCCACTCCTTTTGTAATAATCGGACAGATAAGATGACGATAGGCATCCGGGACAGTGATTATGGTGCTCCTACATTGCTGGCTCAAAACGGTAAGGTAACCAAGATCGGCACCAAGTTTGGTTATACCGCCTGGCACCCCACCGGTAGAATAGTCATATATTCACTAAACAAAGTGCGGCAGTTTTTTCACATGAAGGGCCTGGAGGTTCGGGATGTGCTTGATCTCGATTCTGCTTTGGCGTACTATGATCTCAAATCGCAAACAGTCAAGATGCCTCCTCAACTGGCCGACAAATCTCGGTTGGAAACTTATCCGACATGGTCCCCGGATGGGGATTACCTGTATTTCTGCAGCGCACCAATCTTGTGGTCTGATCGGAATGTAGTACCGCAAAAAGACTTTGAAAAAGTACGCTATGATCTTGTGCGAATCAGCTATGATATTGACACGGATAGCTGGGGCCAGCTTGAAACAGTTCTTACCGCCGAGGAAACGGGCAAAAGTATTATGCTGCCCCGAATTTCTCCGGACGGCCGATTCCTGATGTTTTGTATGTGCGATTACGGCTGTTTTCCCATTTATCAGCCCAGCAGCGACTTGTATATGATGGACCTTGAAGCCGCTCGACAAACGGGCAATTTTGCTTATCGTCGCCTGGAGGTCAATAGCGATCGGTGCGAGTCATGGCATTGCTGGTCGAGCAACGGACGATGGGTTGTTTTTAGCAGTAAAAGGCGTGGCGGGGTTTTCACACGCAGTTATATCAGCTACGTAGATGAGGATGGTGAGGTGTATAAACCCCTGCTACTGCCCCAAAAGGATCCCACTTTCTACGATTCGTTCCTCAAAACGTACAGTGTTCCTGAATTTGTCGTAGAACCCGTTCAAACCAGGGAAAAAGACCTGGCCCACGCTGTGTGTTCACCCGCTCAAATCGAAGTAACCCTGCCGCTAACCGGCGCTACTCCGAAAGCCGGCCCTTCCGATACCTGGCAACAAGATCGGGAATAACTATATGCCCCGATCACTGTCGTCATCACCACCTTCGGTCTCTTCGGCTTCGTCGTCAATTTCTCCGGGAGTGATGGCTGTTGCTTCCAGGATACGGTTGATTTTTTTTCTTACCAGAGGCAGTAGTGGAACATGGGGGATTCTTCGCAGCTCCCTTCTGCCGGTAGAGTCAAAAATTACAAGATCACCGGCCATGCAAAGCAAAAGCTCAAAAAAGTCAGGATAACTGGAACGCACGCGTTTGGCGCCGCGGGCCAGAGAATCATCCATTCTGCCGAACTGATAGTGCTCGAATTCGTTGTGCGTAATTCGCCATTTCGAATTCACCCGCGTCCATATCCACATGACCAGATAAAGAACCGAAAGCACAATACTTATCATAGCTCCCAGATTTCTCGAGTAAGAAGGGTCGAGGTTGGCAAAGAAATCGTGGATATCAGAAAATATTCTGACACTTTTTACGTCCCGAAGCCACATAACCAGAAACCAGATGCCGCCTATCAGCACCAGCCAAAAAAAAGTGTAGTTACGGCTCAGATCAAAGCCCACGGTCACCATAACCACCAGCAGTGTTATAGCCCAAATCCACGCCAGAGTTTCCGTATCGGCTGTGCTGTAATAGTCAAGAATCCACAAAAGAAAACCCATAAGTATAAGGGGCCAGCAAAACAAAAACTTTGGATATGTATAGAAAACTACTTCGTGTCTTGCTTTTTGCCGCTGTTTGTCGGTTCGATTGGTCATAGCAGATTCTCCTGAACAATATGTTTAGTATGCCCAATGGGCATTAACCATAATTATTTGGACTGGGCCTTGTCGGATGAACCGCTTTTTGAGCCAGGCTCGTCCGGCAGATCGACCAGACTGATCAGTATGACTATTCGCCGACAATTTGAGTTTTCAGGATGCGAACTCGATCAGGGCTTTGATCACACCATCGCTGTACTGAGCCACCATATCGAAGGCTTTTTGGGTCTGCTCGGGCGTAAACTTATGAGTTATCATAAAGTCAACATCAAGCTTCCCGGCAGCGATCATCTCAATCGCCTCTTGAACACAATTCCTTTGTCTTCTTACATTTATAACAGTAATTTCCTTGCGGCGGAGTCTGTCGATAATAAACGAAATCCGCTCATCCCGGGGAATGCCGATCAGCATCAGTTTGCCTCCGGGTTTGAGCAACTCTACTGCCTGGTCGATGGTTTCCTGCTGACCGGCACACTCAAAAACCGCATCCATTCCTCGCGATTGCTGTTGGTTGATAGCTTCAACAACATTCTGACAGTCGGGATTACCTGCCCAGGTACATTGAGCTTTACGCGCAGCCTCGACCCTGGCGTCAATCTTGTCAGTCACGTAAATCTCATTAACTCCTTCACTATAAGCAGTTACAAGCACACTTAGCCCTATGGGACCCGCACCGAGAATCGCGATAGCAGCCTTGGGTGGCAATTGGGCTTGCCTAACCGCATATACACCGATCGATAGCGGTTCGCACAAAACGGCCTGATCGAGTGTGATCTTACTTTCGAGCCGATAGAGGCTGGTTTGGTCCATGACGATATATTCACACAGACAGCCCTCGGCCTGATCAGGACAACCTAAGAATCTGAGGTTACGACAGGTGTTTTCCCGGCCCGCCAGGCACTGATCGCAACGATGACATACCATCGCGGGGTCAACGGCAACCTGATCGCCGACCTTAACACGATTAACACAACTACCTATATCAACTACAGTTGCGGCGCATTCATGGCCGAGTTTGAATGGGAACTCGACAACCTGATCGCCGATTCGGCCCGTTTCCCAGTAGTGCACATCGGAACCGCACACGCCCACCTTCTCGATCTTCAGCAGAACATCGGTTTCGCTGGCAATAGCGGGATGGGGAACATTCTGCAGTTCCATTTTTCTGATACCTGTCAAAACAATAGCTTGCATTTTATGCTGCTCCAGCAGGAGTTCATATAGTATGCTCTCAGAACCGAACATACCGTAACACATTATCATTTAAGTAATTATGATCGGCGCGGCGGGCCGATCCCACTTGTAATAAGTATATTCAACTGCGAACAACAATCAAGAAACTTCTAGTACACTTAATGTCACCCTCGCGCAGGCGCTTTTGACGAAGAAACTGTTTTTTGTTTTGACAACGCCCCGGATATCTCGGTAAACTTACAGTCAGTCGTAGTTTTTTGTCAATCTTTCTACTAACTAAAGGAGTCTGAACCATGAGATATTTAACATTGTTTATTGTTGGTATGGGATTGTTGGTTGCCTGTGGATGCCAAAACAAAGAATTGTTGCAGTGCCAGGACCAGTTGACGAAAGTTCAACAGGAAAGGGCCGATGAAAAGAAAGCGTCTGAGAGTCTATTCGAGAGTATCTTGACCAAAAGCAAAGAAGATATGGACAAGATAAAGAACCTGGAAGCCAAAGTGACAGATTTAGAGGCGGAAAAAACCAGATTGGATGGGTTGCTAAAAGAAACCCGGACCAAGATGGACAAAGTTTCGACAAGCCTTATTCAGGAAAACGTACAACTGAAAAATGAGGTTGAAAAGCTCACAAAAGAACTGGCAGCGACAAAGAAGATATTTGAAAATTCCAGTAAAATAGCACTAGGACTGGAAGAGGAGAACAAAAAACTGCAAGCCAGGATTAGCGAGCTTGAAAAAGAAAAACAGGCGCCAACCGCCACCGAAACACCATCTGAAAACAAATAAAACACTCAGTTTGGGTTTTATGCTCATAACGATTGAGTTTCCCTGTTTTTTTTTATTATGTATTTACTTATCCTGAAAGCCGTTACCGTTGGCCCTGCCAGGAATTATCATACCCATTGGGTAAACTTTCCAACTGGGATTGGTTAGCCAATCCCAGTTGGAAGTTGGCATCAAATTTCGGTCGGGACTCAATGGTTGATTTGCGCGAGATTCTTCCGGCAAGGGCGATTTTTCGGGTCATTTTTGATATAATCAGGTGGCTTAATATGTCCGATACCCACCGTATAGGCATGAGCCATGTTTTGTCTTACAATTGTTTTTTCGGCAAGCGTAAAGCGTAACATGTTGCGGTATAAGCAGTTACGGTAAACGGCGATTTTGGCACGGTTTTCTATAGCAAAGGAAGGCGAGAGGATATGAGGAGGATTGTGTATTTATTTGTGTTTTTTGCCGGCCTGACATATCTGGTTCATGGGGCCGATGCGGATATATGGCAGGTCCACCCAGGTCAAGACAGTATTCAACAAACGATTGAGGCTGCCGGTGATAGCGACGTAATTGTCGTTAATCCAGGCACTTATAGCGAAAATATCAATTTCCTTGGCAAAGAAATTACCCTCACCTCTACCAATCCGGACGATCCTAATATCGTTCAAGCTACCGTAATTGATGGCAGCCTTACCGGCGACCCCAATAATGGCTCTGTTGTGACATTTAACAGTGGTGAGAATAATTCTTCTGTATTGACAGGATTCACCATCACCGGAGGTATTGGCACTTGGCTGGTGATTGCCTGGGAGCTTCATGAGCCTTATTGGAACCTTTGTGGCGGCGGGGTGGTTTGCTATAATATGTCACAGCCCACCATCTCCAGGAATATTATCCGGGATAATACTGCCGGCGAAGGTGGCGGGGTGTATGTCTATGGCGATCCGGTAAATATAAACGCCCCCAGTAACCCGCCAGTCCACATAACCCCGGTTATTGCGGATAACACTTTTTTGAATAATTCTGCCATAAAAGTTCACGGATATCCCCCCCCAGACAACGATTATCCTGCCGCCGAGCATGGCGACGGCGGCGCGATCGTCTGTTTTCAGGGTGTTGATGCTGCTATTACCGGCAATACTATCCAGAATAACCATGCCGACTTTTACGGCGGCGGGTTGCACCTGCGGCAGTGGAGCAATGGCGAAATATCAAACAATCAGATAATCAGCAATAATTCATCGCTTGGCGCAGGTGTGCATATAACATACATGTCCAGCCCAACCGTCCGAACAAACACCATCCAGGGCAACTCCGCCGGCAACTTCGGAGGTGGTGGTATATATGTATATTACAATTCAAACCCGCTAATTGAGCGCAATCGTGTGCGAGCAAATTCTTCCCTGACAGGAGCGGGAATTTCTATTAATTTCGGTAGTGCCGGAATAGTCCAAAATAACCTGATCGATCAAAATTTATTAGGCTCAGCGGTTCAACTTGCCGGATCTTCACCGTGGATTAGTCATAATACGATTGTTTATAATGTGGCTCAAAAAGGTACGTCAAGATACGCAGGTATCGAGTTTATTGGCAATTCTTTTCCTTTAGTGGAAAACAACATTATTGCTTTTACCAGTTCGGGATATGGCTTGTGCGTAAGTGGAAACGCTAATCCTGTCATGCGTTATAACAACCTTTGGGAAAATGAATTGGGCCATTACGGACCCGGGTTAACGGACCAAACCGGAACAGCGGGAAATATTTCTGCCGATCCTGTTTTGATTTGCGATGCGGATGAATGTTTGCAATTACATTATCTGTCACCTTGCATAAATACCGGCGATCCCAATTATACATCGGGTGGAACGGTGGATTTTGACGGTGATCCGCGTGTCGTGCTCAGCCGCACAGATATCGGTGCGGATGAGGCCTTACCCGTGTGGAATATCACTTCCGGGCAACAATATCTGACGATTCAAGCGGGGATTGATCAGGCCGATATCGGCGATATTTTAATGGTTCTGCCCGGTCGATACGCGGAAACCATAAACTTTAATAGCCGGATCATTACCTTGCAATCCATTATGCCCTCAGACTGGGCAACAATAAGCCAGACGATAATCGATGCGGAAGGTTCGGACAACCCGGTGGTGAGCTTCGCCGGGACGGAAGACCCTAATTGTCAATTAAGGGGCTTTACCATTACCGGCGCGAGCCACAATGGTAATGGTGGCGGTGTATATGGGCAAGGAACACAGGCGTCTATTACCAACTGCATAATCACGAATAATTACGCTTCCAATGGGGCGGGTATATATGATTTTGATGGCTTTATTTATAAATGCCAGATCCTCACTAACAACGCCCAGTTTGATGGTGGTGGGATTGGTTTGGGTGATGGAGCGATTTCCAGTTGTGTCATTGCTCACAACCAGGCTGACCAGGGAGGGGGTTTGTACGCATATACCGGGAACCTGGTGAACAATACCATAGTCGATAATACTGCCGTTAGCAGTGGTGGAGGAGCGCAGGATTGTGTCGGGAATATAACTAATTGTATTTTCTGGGGTAATTCGGCGCCTGATGGTGCTGACTTAAAAAACTGTTATACGCCCCAATACTCCTGTGTGCAGCAGGGCACTGGCGGCAATGGCAGTATTGATGATGATCCGTTTTTTGTGGACCCCGATCATGGAGATTATCATCTTACCCTTTTTTCGCCCTGTGTCGATTTAGGCAATAACAGTGCCGTCCCGGCTGGGGCAGTAACCGACCTCGATGATCAGCAGCGAATATTCGCCTTGGACCCAGGCAAACCACCCATTGTGGACATGGGGGCCGACGAGGTAGTCACCAATCCTCTGGATGTAAACCTGGATGCCTGGGTGGATATTTACGAGATGACCTTATTGGCCCAGCAGTGGCTCATGCAGGGCGAAAATCTCCTCGCGGATTTTTTCCACGACGATATGGTCGATATGAAAGATTTTTCAGCCCTGGCAAGTCAATGGCTCTGGCAGGGCTATTGGTATAAACCGCCTGCCGGCGCATTGGAATTCGATCATGATTCGGATGGTTACGTTTGGATTCATACTCCCGAAGGGAACATCTTAAACAATGTTTACACCTTCACCTATACCGCGTGGATATATCCATTAAGTTTTTCTTCCGCCAATGCCCGGATAATTGGCAAAAACGAAAGGGCGCTCACGATATCCTATGGCGGTACACTTTTTGGTTATTCCAATGGTTTTTATACAGCGGCCAGCCATTCCCAACCAGGCACGTTAGAGACAAATAAATGGTACTTCGTGGCCATGACCCGTGATGCTTACGGTGATAGTAAAATACGCTTTTACGTAGATGGTAATGAGGCTATTTACCAAAATCAATTAGTTTCGACTCAAATGACCCATCCTCACCCGGACTGGCGAGCTGAAGGCCAGTGGGATCTTATGATCGGTTCGCAAGCATGGACCCCAGGGAATGATATACCTGACGCGATTATCGATGAAGTGGCCATATTTGATCGCGTCTTAAGCATAGATGATATAAAATACCTTTATAACATTGGTTATGGACGATCTGTACCGTTATCGATGTATCCGATAGGACTGTGGCATTTCGACGAGGGTTCCAATTCTACCGCAATAGATAGTTCCGGCCACGGCAACCACGGATCTTTGATAGGCGCCCAGCCCCCTCAATGGGACATTGGAAAGTTCTAGCGGCCTGTTTATCCTTTTGTTTTGGTGGTTGACGAACCGATTTAAGGATGTTACACTGTCGGTTTGGGATGATGGTATTTCAAAGTAAAATCCAATGGAGTCTATCTTATGAATGCATTCAAATTACTTATTGTGGTAACCGGGATGTTGGTTTTGATTGGCTGTCAGACCACAGGTAAGCTTGACGATTGCCTCAGCAAAAACCAGGAATTAACCAGCCAAATCGAAAAACTTCAGCTTGATTTGCAGGCTAAAGATGTGGAGCGTCAAGAGATGTTAGGGTTCATCAGCACCTTACTGAAAACCATCGAAGAGGCAAAGTTAAACCCTTCCGATAGTCTTAAAGGTTCCAAATAGGGCAATTAGTCAGGATGCGGTTAAAAAGATTTCTGGCAATCACAGAGGACAGAAAAATCTGCCATCTGACTTCCGCCTTTTGACCTTTGGCTTCTGCCATCTGAGACAGGTGGTTTTACAAAAAAAAGCGAGGCAAGTCATTACAACTTACCTCGCTTATCTTTTTGTCAGCTTGCCTTAATTAAAGACAAACCGAACTCTTTCGGTCATCAAACCAATTAGGCACGACGACGACGAAGCAGAGCCAGACCACCAAGGCCCAGCAAACTCATAGTCATCGGTTCAGGAATCTGATGAACCAAGATGGTGTCCAGGACCTGGCCTGGTGCGTAGATAACGGTTTGCCCGATAACGTTCTTATAAGCATCATACTCAAGCCTGGTAATGCCTTGACCCGCTGCGACCAAACTAATAGTCACGTCAGTTGGCTCATCGCAGTGGAACATAAGGCCTTGCATCAGGATCGGGTAGCTGTTGAACATTACCACCGGAATGTAACCACCAGCCCAAGGTCCTTCCAAGAATGAATTGTTCGTAGCATTCAAAGATATGTCACCACCAGTCATGACGACATTTTGAGGGCTTGAAAGACCGGGCGCAACGGCATACCCACCAGCAAAACCCATATTATCTCTGAGGGGCCAATCTCCAGGCGCCACACCCTTTGTGCGCATGGTTGCTTTGGGGAATGTGCAAAGCGTATAATCCAGGCTTCCCTGGGCATTGCTCAACTGGATTGCGAGATCACCGCCGTTAAAGAGCATGTCGTCTGCGAGGAGGCCAATGCCAAGCTCAAGATAACTGGACGGCCCATCCAGCGTGATCTCGCTTATGTCGGTTTGTCCATCGGCACTTAAGATGAAACCCGCCTGTACCGTCGAGACCATGCCTAAAACCAATAAAAACGCTAACAACTTCTTCATGATAACCATTTCCTCCTACGAAAAATCTCACAAACAAAACACACGTATCCAAAAAAGCGTGTGTCAGCCATGAGAACTCCTTTACACCTCCATCATAGTTGAATCATACAACCCGTGTCAACTTTTTTTTTCGATTTTTTGCAAAAAAACACACTTTACCCCCCCCAAAAAAGGCAAAAAAACGGCTCTTTCTTCAAAAAAGGTAGTCTTAAACGTTCCGAAGGGCTGAAAACACGATATTCCTGGTTCATTTGTTGCGTGGCTTTTGGTTTTGGTATAGCTCCATACGCTTGCGAATTTCATCGGCCAACTTTGGGTTATTGTTTTTCTGGGCCAATTCCATGGCTTTTTCTGCCGCGGAAACGGCTTCGTCAAATTGCCCCGCAGCGGCATAAGCGACCCCCAGGGTGTCTAGTATATCTGCTTGCTGGAACTCGGTTAATTCACACGCCTGTTCTGCTATTCGAATTGCTTCTGCCGGGTTACGCAGTTCGTGTTGTGGGGCAGTAGCTAAAAGCCAGGCCAGATTATTCATCACTTGGATCCATTTCGGTTTTAGTTCTAACGCTTTCGAGAAGTGCACAATGGCGCTTTGGATATTATTCTGCTTATAATAAGCGGTTGCCAGATCATTATGGGCTTGGGCATTTTCCGGTTCCAGTCTTACCGTTTCGTTCCAGTGGATAATCGCTTGTTCTATATTTTCCTGCTGATAATAAATTGTCGCTAAATTATTGTGTGAATCTTTATCATCGGGATTTTCTTTTAAAATATTCTTGTAGTGACGTATGTTATTTTCTGTTTGTATTTGTGCTTTTACTATTTTTAATTTTAAATCGACTTCCTCCCAATTCGGGCGCAATTTCAGCGCCCGAGACCAGTTTTCCATGGCCTTTTCATAGTTGTTCGTTTTGTAGTAAGCCAAAGCCAGATTGTTGTAAACTTCCGGTTCGCCTGGCAATAATGATAACGATTTGTTCAAGTTTTCAATCGCCAAATCATATTTTCCCAGCTTAAAATAGGACGCAGCCAAATTATCATAAAAGGAAGAAACATCATCCCATGTTTTAATCAAAATAAGATACTGTTCCGCAGCCTTCGCATATTGATTAGTTTTAAAATACGAGGTTCCTAGTAGATTATGTGCTTTAGAAAAGGGATTTTCAGGATCAAATTCGAGGCTTCCAGGATTTTGCAGGCCCTGCTGCTCGATTAGTTTCACATATCTCGCTAAATTTGCAATGGTCTTTTCATAATTCTCCATTTTGTAGTACACCGACCCCGCATAAAGATATGGATCTGGCATGTCAGGCCATTTTGTGCGAGTTTCGTCGCATACTTTCAATGCCTCTTCAAGTTGCTTATTGTATATCAAATAAATAAGTTTTTGCGTATTTTCATGCAAACCTATTCGTTCTTTCGGATCTGCTTTAGAGGGATCCATGACCAGAGTAGCATTAACTGATTTCCCGCCCACGTATCCAAGGCTCTCCAGGCGTTTTCTGCTTTCGGAGTCCGGCACTAGAGTGCTTTGGCCACTTGTATTCTGGAAAATCTGGGCGATTAAATTCTGTAGAAGTCCTTTCATAAGCCGGGCTTGTTTATCCTCAATATGTAGAAGATTTTGGGATTCATCCGGGTTATCCCGAAGGTTGTATAATTCCGGTTGGGTGGTATCGATGTATTTCCAATGCTGGTTAATTATACCAAACAGAGGATTGCAGTCGAATTTAGTCGGCGTGAGAGATTCACAATACACGTGACGTTTCTGTGTCGAATCCCGATTGTTATGCGTATGTTTCGACAGGTCCCTTCCTTGTATGTGGTCTGGCACCGGTATGTCCAATAAGGACAAAATGGTTGGGACTACATCCACCAGGCTGACAACGTCATCGACAGAGGTTCCTTTTTGCTGTTTGGGATATCTGATCAGAAACGGAACATGCACTGTGCTTTGATAAATATAATATCCGTGTTCCGCCTCGCTGTGCTCTCCCAAACCTTCACCATGGTCACCCAGTATTATTAGCAGGGTCGAATCGTATAAATTATTATCTTTTAATGTCTTAATAACCTGCCCGAGACAATAATCGGCAAACGCGATCTCCCCGGCGTAAGGATCATCCGCGAATTTCTGGTCAAATGGCGCCGGGGGATCATATTTCGTATGAGGATCGAAATAGTGCAGAAAAAGGAAGAACGGATTAGCTGCCCGCTGTTTAATAAACTCGATAGCAAAGCTGGTTGTTTCATCGCCACGCCGTTCAAAACCACCGGCAGCACGTACCGGATTAATAAATTTGTCGTTGTAACTGTCAAATCCCTGGTTGATGCCAAATTGGCCGTTCAGCGTAAATGCACTTACAATACCCGCTGTATAAAAACCATTTTTCTGGAGAATCTCCGGCAAGGTTATATTAGAAGCCGCCAGTTGCTGACCCGAATTATCGTGGACGCCATGGTAGGGAGGATAGGTTCCTGTCAGGATAGAGCAGTGCGCCGGCAGGGTCAAAGGAATAGTCGTATAGGCGTTGGTATAAAGTGTCCCCTCTTTAGCAATCGCGTCGATGTTGGGCGTTGTGGGTCTGTTAAAACCGTAACAACTTAAATGATCCGCCCTACAGGTATCAATACTGATTAGAACAACATTACGTATAGAATGAGTTGGTTTCAGATAATACCATCCGACACCAGCTAATATAATCAAAATAATTGACAACAGTATTATGCGAAACGCACTCAAACACTTGGGTCTCATTACAGTAATTACCTCATAGCTATCAAATAGGCCCTAAAATTTCATTTGGCTTGTGAGCAAAAAAAGCGAGGCAAGTCATTACAACTTACCTCGCTTATTTTTTTGTCAGCTTGCCTTAATAATTAAAGACAAACCAAACTTTCAGTCATCAAACCAATTAGGCGCGACGACGACGAAGCAGAGCCAAGCCACCAAGGCCCAGCAAACTCATGGTCATCGGTTCAGGAATCTGATGAACGATGATGGTGTCCAGGACCTGGCCTGGCTGGCAGATAACGGTTTGCCCGATAACGTCCTTATTAGCATTATACTCAAGCCTGGTAATGCCTTGACCCGCTGCGACCAAACTAATAGTCACGTCAGATATCTCTTCGCAGTGGAACATTAGGCCTTGCATCAGGATCGGGTAGCTGTTGGCGGCAACCGCCGGAATATAACCACCACCCCAGGGTCCTTCCAAGACTGAATTATTCTTAGCATTCAAAGCTAGGTCACCACCACTCATGACGACTTTTTGAGGGCCTGAAAGTGCGGGCACAACGGCATACCCACCAGCAAAACCCATATTATCTTTGAGGGGCCAAACACCAGCAGCCGCACCCTTTGTGCGCATGGTTGCGAGAGGGAACATGCACTCTACAGAGTTCAGTCTTCCCTGGGCATTGCTCAACTGGATTGCGAGATCACCGCCGTTAAAGAGCATGTCGTCTGCGAGGAGGTGAATGTCAAGCTCAATAGAGTCGGACGGCATCAACGTAATCTCATCCGGGGCCGGTAATCCGTTGACACTTAGAACGAAAGCAGCCTGCGATATCGAGGCCATACCTAAAACTAACAAAAGTGCTAACAACTTCTTCATAACAATTTCTCCTTTGTTTCTAACAAACAATTTTCCGCTGCCCCTGAAGAAACCTCCACACAAGGACATTCTTCTCTATCAGGCAGCAACAACACAAAATTCACAAAAAACTTTCTTTTCCTTATTTATGCCAAAGACAATTACGGCAATGGCGTACAAGGAACAGGACAGACCTTCGTTGGCGGCAAGAATGCACCATATACCTTCTGTACATCCGCGAACGTAATCGCTCCGTTCATGTCGTTATCACTACGTCCGGTTAAAGCTGGCGGCGAAGTCTTATTCAAGAAATCTCCATAGACCATCTGTACGTCCGCGAAGGTAATGGCACAATTGCCATCGATATCACCGACCAGCCAGCAGTCGCCACACCAGTTGGCGGGCTGACCCCAGGCTTTCCATGCTGCAACCTGTGCCGGGGTACCGGTGAAACACTCGCCGCCTGTTACCTCAATCGTATTGTCGCCGGGCGTACCATTACCGTCCAAATCGAAAACGATATCGACGGGACTACCAACGGCGCCGCCACGAAGGGTATCGGCTGCAACAGTAACAGTGCAAGCGTCCGAAAACGCTATTGTGCACAGTTCCTCAGGGGCTCCTTGGCTTCCTTGAGGAACTCCACCCTGCGTGCCACCTTCATCAACATAGCCTACGCAGATCGAAAAATCGGAAACATCGCCAGCCGGTACGCCGGGGCCATCAACTTTGGCCAAAGGTCCGCCGTCACCCAGATTGTAAGTTCCCTCAGCGGTGACAACATCGTAGGCATAATCCAGGCAAACGTTCCAGTTCTCGCCGGCGGTTGTGCCCGCGGCATTGGTAGTGGCAACGCCGGAATTAAGCGTCAAAGCCACGCCGCGTAAAGCCGCGGTGTCAGGGGTGACGTAATACTTAAGCGTCAACTCCTTCGCTACAGACGCATCACCGACAATCGTGACGGTCGTCGCTAAAACAGGAGCGGTCATTGCTAAAACCGCTATCAAACACACTAAAGTCTTCATAAGAGTCTCCAATAAATGAACAGATTAGCCAAATACTTACTGTTCTACGATCAAATTTTGACTGCTTGTTGTTAACTTCGCCTCAATTGTCGTTAACTTCGCCTCAAACCCATTAAGCAACAGGGCTTAGTCAAAACCGATCATAACAAAAAATCTCTAATCTCTACTTTCTATCCCGTCTTCACCTTCCTTTCTCGCCTCTTATCAGAACTCCTCAGATCAGACCCGCTTTCGTCCGCGAAAAATCCCGCAAACGAAAACCACGTATCCAAAAAAAGTGTGTGTCAAAGTGAACTACAAGAACTCCTTTACATCCCTATCATAGTTGAATCATATAACCCGTGTCAACCCTTTTTTTAAAAATTTTGCAAAAAAAACCACTTTTCCTTAAAAAAAAGGTAAAAAAACGGCTCTTTCTCCAAAAAAGGGCATAATCTCCTCTCTCTTTCTCCACACACACAGCAAAAGTCTCTCACACCTTCACATTCCCACGCCATTCTCTATATTTAATGGCAAAAAACAAGCCAAAAAAATTAAAAAACAAAATATTTTTTATTATTGCGATAACGTCTTTTTTATAAAGGTGTTATGAATCTTATTCCGATGAGAAAGATCACAGGCGTTTCGTTTTACGATCAGGTCTGTCGAAAAAAAACAACGCCAAAAATAAGGTTATAACGCATAACCAACTTGTACTTAAACACTTATGTAAAATGATGCCTCGTGGCAACATCTGACTGTGAGCTCAACACAACCAACAATAGCTTTTCGCAGAGCTGACGCACCTGGCAATGCCGCCAGTCTTCCTGCTGCGACTACTTTATCATAGTTCGGTAAACTAGATAAGGTGCTATAATCAGGATGAAATAAATATTTGCAGCCAAGACGAGGTGCCGGGAGGACCTTAAGCAGTATGTCTGGTTCAGCCGACAATATTATTTCGATAGAATACTCACCCGATTCGAATCGTAACTTGTTGCAATACTCGGTGTTACGTATTCTGGTAAAGGTTCGGCAGCGCCAATTGGGCCAGAGCGGACCGTTTGCGGTGGTTATACGGACGAACCTCAACCAGGCCGGCCGTATCCGCAGGCAGGTGATCGATCTGGTTGAGAAGGGCCAGAGCTCCTCGACGGATTATTATGATATACCAACCGGTTACGACGCACAGCGGGACGAATATGGGGTGGATGTGCTGCTTGGAGAAGTGGGCTACTTTGAGTTTAAGGTGCGTGTGGAGTCGGTTCAGCGGGATCGGCCGTGGGTGAAATGGGCCGACGGCGCCAACGTGGGCATTTCTGTAACTCCTTTAGAATACGGACGTAACAATTCAATTTATTGTGCGTTTATTCGGCAGTATGGATCTGACAAGGATCAGGCCGACCTGCACAATGAGGCATTAGAGACGCGGATCATCACTCTGGAGGCCGAAGGCGCCTATGTGCTGCCGCCTGGAGGCAATTTCGAGACGTTTAAGGACTGCCTGCCTTTTATAATAGAACAATTAGGCATGAAGATCATACATCTGCTGCCGATCAACCCAGTTCCGACCTCGTATGGGCGGATGGGAATGTACGGCAGTCCTTACGCAACCACGGATTATTTTGGGATCGACCATACTTATGGGACGTTCAGCCAATATAAGACCATTGAGGATCAGTTTATCGATCTGACCTCGACCATCCACGGATTAGGGGCCAAGGTGTTTCTGGATATGGTGATCAACCATACCGGTTGGGCCAGCAGTATCCTTTTTGCGCATCGACAATGGATCAAAGTAGGACATGACCGAAAGATTATTTCACCCGGGGCGTGGGGTGTTGTCTGGGGCGACCTGGTAGAGTTGGACTACAGTCATCTGGATTTGTGGAAGTATATGGCTGATATGTTTTTGACCTGGTGCGGACGGGGCATTGACGGATTTCGTCTGGATGCGGGCTATAAGGTGCCGTTAGGGGTGTGGCGATACATAATTTCCAGGGTTCGCCAGGAATTCCCCAACACTATGTTCCTATTGGAGGGATTGGGTGGCCCATGGGAGACAACCGAAACACTCCTTACGGAAGGACAGTCAACCTGGGCATACTCCGAACTGTTTCAAAATTATTCGCGACAGGAAATAGTGAACTATCTGGATTATGCTCAGCGGGTTTCCGGGGGAAAAGGAGTGATGGTCCACTATGCGGAGACGCACGATAACGATCGACTGGCCAAAAAGGGCAGGATTTATACGCTGATGCGTTTGCATCTTTGCGCTTTCAGCTCGTTTTCGGGGGCGTGGGGCTTTACTAACGGGGTGGAATGGCTGGCTACCGAAAAGATCGACGTGCACCGTAATACAGCTCTCAACTGGGGCAGCGATAACAATCTGGTAAAAGAGATTACGAGGATTAATAAAATCTTGGCGGAGAACCCCGCTTTCTGGGAGCTGGACAATCTGGAGATATTTAATACGAACAATGATGAGGTCCTGGGCTTTGTCCGCAGCAATAAGGATCACAGTAACGTTGTAGCGTGCATGATCAACCTGAACACGCAGGAGAGCAAAAAAGCCAAATGGCCCTGGTGGCAAAGCCGATTCAACGAGATGATCGAAACAGACAGCGTTGTGTGCAATCTGCTGAACGACCAGATCGATGAATTGCCCCAGGATCGCATCAGCCAGAGTGTACTGGAACCTGGCGAATGTGTGGTTTATCGGTTAGAAAAAAAAGAACAGCCAATACGCCCGACGATACCGGCAATATTTGAGATCGACTGCGAAGCGATATCGTTGATATACCAAATATTACTGAGCCGATTCAAACCGTACGAACTCGGCCGAATCGATCAGGAGAAGCTCTTACGCAAGGTGACCGATTACAGAAAGTTCATTGTGCTGGTCAATACGGTAAGTGTGGAATATCTGATTCAGCACGATCTCGCCGAGGCATTGGCGAGAATAGAAGACGATATGGTGGAGCGATACTCGTCCGTATGGACGTTTCGGGAGAGCAGTAAGGAATTCATCATATCGGGCGACAAGTGGCTCGTGGTGCACACGTTCGTTCCGTGTACGGCGTATCTGAAAACAGGGCAGGAGTCGCTTCGCGTCGAGTCAATTCCATGTCCGGATGGAGTGGGGCATTTGGCGTTTTTCCCACCTCGGGGCGACAACCAAAGAGCCGTGTTGAGTTTCAACTGGAAGATTGAGCGAAACAAAAAAGTGATACGACAGCTTCAGGAAGAGGAATATCCTGTTTTTTCGCTGCCTCCGGGCCGCGAGAAACCGCGAGAACGAAAAATTTATCCGATCAAACTGGACAAAGAGCATCTCCATGCGGATGGTGCGACGGTACTCTTGACCAATGGGATAGGCGGCCTTTCTCAATGTCCGGCGCGCCCCGGCGTAATCAACAGTAAATATGATACCCTTTTCGCCATGACACCCGACAGCTCTCGGCCGGAGCATCGTCTCTCGCTTATCAAGACAACCAAAGAAACGATTCAGGTGGGGCAGAAATTTTTCGATCTGGATGAGAGCTTTCTCAACAGCTTTACTCGCTATCCGCAGCCGCTATGGGAGTTTATCTACGATGATGGAGAATACTATCTTATAATCGAGCGATCTGTGGTTATGCCTTATGGGGAAAATAAACTTTTCGTTCGCTATAGGATAAAGGATGCCAGTAACGCCATCACCTTGACGAGCAAATGTTACATAGAATGCCGTCGTGTGCACGATCAGATGAAAGCGGCCGAGAATAAAGAGTTACGGCTATGGATAGAGCGGTCATGCCGAACAACCTCTACATCGAACGGAGTGGTCTTTACGCCCTGGAAGGGAATGCGGCTGATGGTCACAGCCGAAAATGCGAACTTCATTGAACAGCCGCACTGGATATATGGCTTGGATTGTCCGCAGGATGCCCAGTGGGGGCTGCAAGATAAAAGTGATGTCTTTGCGCCGGGCATGTTTAATTTTGAACTGGTCAAAGGCGACAGCGCCATAATCGCGATAGACCTTACCCTCCAGGATTCCGCCGATCCCAGGCAGGATGAACAGGATGAACGCGATGAACAGCCCACTCGCAAAGACCTGCTCCTGCGATCTATTCGGGCCGCTGAAACCTCACAGAATAAACGCGTTAAAAACCTACTCGCTCAACTGCCGGTAGAAAAAGCGCAAAAAGACCCCTTGGTGAAAATGCTCACTTATGCGATGGATCAGTTCCTGGTGCATTTTAATAATGAGTGGCAGATCATTGCGGGGTATCCGTGGCTGGGCGTACGGGTGAGAGATTCACTCCACTGCGTCAATGGACTGCTGGCAGTGGGAAGAGAAGATGTGGCACGTGATGTCATTATGCAGGCGGCACGCACCGAATCGGACGGACTGCTGGCCGACTGGCTGGGACCGGCAACGGACCAGCGGACCAGCACCGAAGCTTCGTTACGACTGTTCCTGGCCGGACAGAATTACGTCAAACATGTTTCCGCCGGCGATGATACGCCATTCTGGGACAAGGACCTCGGAATAAAACGGTCTTTACGTGAGATATTAGCAAGCATCTATGAAAGTTTCCGACAGGGCAAAGGTAATGGACCGATGATAGACCAAAGTAGCGGATTACTTTACAGCCCATCCGGGTTCAGTTGGATGAATACCAGCTATCCATGTGCGACACCGAGGGGCGGATTCCCGATCGAGATACAGGCTCTGTGGTTTCAGGTGTTGGCCGTGTTGGCAGAGGTTTGTCCGGCTTATGCCACGGAATCGCAGCAAATACGCAAACAAATCGCGGAGAAATTCATCTCATTGTACTGGAATGAAAAACGTGGGTATCTGGCCGATGTCCTGATAGCACAGAAACATACAGTTGCCGAGAAGGCATTGGCTGACACTTCACTGCGTTTTAACCAGTTGGAGGCCATAAACGCCGGCCTGGTACCGCTGGACCAGGCCCGTCAGGTCATCGATCTGATTACAAGGCGGTTGTTGGTCCCAGCGGCCGTGAGATCGTTGTCGGAGGATCCGCTGGCCGTACCATTGAAGATTGTGGATGATCGAGGCATTCTGCTGGCCGATCCACGAATGCCGTATCAGGGTACGTGCAGCGGAAACGAGACCACTCGGCGGGTGGCATACCACAACGGTACGGCCTGGCTGAACGTATATCCGGGTTTTATCGAGGCAAGGGCATCTGTCTTCCGATTTACCGACTTAGCGGTAAGACAGGCACTGGCGTTTTTCGAGCCGATCAAAACACATCTGATGGAAAATGGTATCGGCACTATTTCGGAGATGAAAGACGGCAATTATCCCCACCATGCGAGGGGCTGCTACGGATACGCCCTGAGCGTAGCAGAGGCCCTGCGAGTTTACATGCTGCTGAAATATCAACAACGCCCGATGCAATTCGCAAAGAAAGAATTTCCCGCTGCCGCACAAACTCAGAAATAGAACAGATGTTCCACTCCTAGCCCAAGTTACGCTACTAAAAATATGCCATTCTCATTATAGTGTTAACTTTGCGTATAGACAATACACAAGAAAAAGTGCGACATGTAGAACCGCGTAAGCGAAATCGCACTTTGTGAGAAGTGTGGGCTAATCGGTCGTGAGGGCTTCGTCGCGCAGAGCCTGTGCCCGCTCGATGAGAGCGTCGGTATCCGTTGGGCTTGTGGGGGTCAACTGATAATGCCAATGGTGGCGGTCCACCAGCCGAAATGGCAGTAAGGTTTCAGAAAAGAAATCAAGGATCGGCCATTGATATAACGGCACCGGGGTTTTGCGGGATGTTTTGATGGTTTGAAATCCTTGTTTTCGCACGGCTAATTCGTATCGGCCGTACCATGTGAAAGGTACCGTTACCGGAGTGACGCCTACTTCCTGGTCGTTGAGCCAGACAAGAGCGCCGGGCGGATCGGTTGACACCTTGATCAGCCGTTCGACACAGCCGGTCAGGGTCCAGCAGATCAAGAGCAAAGCAGTGAGTAATCCGTATTTCATACCTCGTCCGGCATCTGCTCAGAGGTTTCTTTTTTCTCAGCGGTCAGCGCCCGGTAGAGACACCAGCTCAAACCGCCGACGATGATAAGGAGCATCCCAGCTAAAATCAAATAAGCTTCGGTGGACAGCACCCCGTCGTAATCTATTTTTGCAAGTATTTGCATGACAAGACCTTAGAAGGATATCAGCGTCAATAAAATTCCTACAGCATCTCCAAAACTTTTGTGTTGGTCGCTGGTTTCACGATCGCTTAGCATAGAAATATTAAATTTACTTGTCAACCAGGAAAATCCCGCTAGAATGACAGGGCTTGGGGATTTCAGAGATGGGGTCCGATCTGCGTGGGGCAGGATCCTTCGCGGCATTGTTATTGTTGAGCTTGGAAACAGGATAAGATTTTGGAGGTGCAGAACGTGTCAGAATTAATTATCGATGAAAACTATGAGTCGAAGTTGTCAGTGCGAGAAACCGAAAAGGCAATCAAATCCATTAAAGACTGTTTTCAGAATAATCTTGCCAAAGAACTGAATCTCCAAAGAGTGACGGCGCCACTGTTCGTAGCCGGCGGTACGGGCGTAAATGACGATCTCAACGGTGTTGAGGCAAAGGCGTCGTTCACCGTAAAGGTTACGGGAACGGTTGGAGAATGTCTTTTTTCGCTGGCCAAGTGGAAAAGAATGGTGCTGGCTGACTATGGCTTTAATCATGGTGAAGGATTATATACGGATATGAATGCGATTCGTCCTGATGAGGAGTCGCTCGATAATCTTCATTCGGTATATGTGGACCAGTGGGACTGGGAAAAGGCCATAACCAAAGAACAGAGGAATCTGGATTTCCTGAAGGAAACCGTCAGAAAAATATACAATGTGATGAGAAGCACGGAAAAGGCAGTCTATGGCCAATATCCGTATCTGCAACCCGTTCTGCCGGAGGATATAACATTTGTTCATACGGAAGATTTGGTGGAGATGTATCCGAAACTGGACCCCAAGCAAAGGGAAGATAAGGTTACGGAGAAATATGGCGCGGTCTTTCTGATAGGCATTGGCGGACAGTTGCCCGACGGCCGATGGCACGAAGGCCGGGCGCCGGATTATGACGACTGGACGACCGACACCGGCAACGGCAGGAAGGGACTCAACGGGGATATTTTATTGTGGTATCCGCTGTTAAATAAAACCTTCGAGATCAGCTCCATGGGAATCAGGGTGGATAAGGAGGCAATGCTGCGACAGTTAAAGATAAGAGGCTTTGAAGACAGGAAACAGCGGGAATGGCATAAGAGACTGCTAAACGACGAATTCCCCGAGTGTGTGGGCGGCGGTATCGGTCAATCGAGGTTGTGTATGTTCTTTCTGCGGAAGATGCATATCGGCGAGGTGCACGCGAGTATCTGGCCGGATGAAACGATAAAAAAATGCCGGGAGGCCGGTATCAGGCTGTTATAACTTAGGGAACCTCTACGCCTGCAATTTCCGCCGGGGTCAATTGTATGTGAGAAAAATGGTTAAACTGACTATCGACAATCGGCAGGTGGAAGTGGCTCAGGGAGCGACGGTCCTTGAGGCGGCCTGGAAACTGGGGATTAATATCCCGGTGCTGTGCTTTCGGCAGGGGTGTGAAGCATCTACATCGTGTATGGTGTGTGTGGTGAAGATAAACGGTCAGGACCGGCTTGTGCCGTCGTGCGCTACTGTGGCGGTGGACGGTATGCAGATAGAAAGTGAGTCGGTGGAAGTCCGGCAGGCAAGAAAGGCGGCGATGGAACTGCTGCTGAGCGATCATCTGGGAGACTGCATAGCACCATGCCAAAACACCTGCCCGGCGGGAATGAATATCCCGCTGATGATCCGTCAGATCGCGGCAGGAGATATGCGAGGGGCTATCGTAACGGTCAAAGAAAATATCGCGATGCCAGCGGTGCTGGGGCGGATTTGTCCGGCGCCATGTGAGAAAGGATGCCGAAGGGCAGGTTACGATAGTGCGGTGGCAATCTGTGTGCTGAAACGATATGTTGCGGATGTCGATCTGGCGAGTGAACGGTCGTATCTGCCCGTGCGGGAGCCGGCTAAGAATAAAAAAGTCGCAATCGTCGGAGCGGGACCGGCAGGGTTGGCCGGTGCGTTTTATCTGCTGAGGAAAGGGTATGCGTGCACGATCTTCGACGAACACGAGAAAGCGGGCGGTATGCTCCGATACGGGGTCAGTGAAGATAAACTGCCACGAGATGTGCTCGATGCCGAGATCGCGTTGATTGAAAAACTTGGCTGTGAATTTTGCCTGGTGAGGAAGATTCCAACGGACGCATCGGCTGCGGGTCTGCAAAATGATTTCGACGCGGTTCTGATCGCAACCGGCGAGGGGAAAAGCCATCAGGGTTCGGGACCGGGGGTATTTGCCGCAGGAGATGTGTCCCTCGCGCGAAAATTGGCAGTGTGGGCGGTGGCTTATGGTAGAGCGGCTGCTGATTCCATAGAACAATATCTGTCGGGTCTTGAGGTGACAGGCAGGCATAGGCCGTTTAATGTTCATATAGGCCGATTGCAGAAAGAGGAGATGGCTGAATTTATGGCCGGCGCCAGCCGGGCGGAGCGAGTTGAACTGCCGGGCGATTCAAAAGAGGGACTGACCGACAAGCAGGCACGAAAGGAAGCAGGACGGTGTCTGCACTGCGATTGCCGCAAATTAGACGAATGCAAGCTGAGACGCTACAGCGATATGTACGGTGCCAAACCGAGCAGGTATAAAGGTCAACGGCGGCGTTTCGAACAACAACTGCAGCATCCGGAGGTGATCTACGAACCCGGTAAATGCATCAATTGCGGTTTGTGCGTTATTCTCGCGGCCAAAGCGTCGGAAGAACTGGGGCTGACATTTATCGGGCGCGGTTTCGACGTGCGAATCGCGGTGCCGTTCGGAAAAAGCCTGGAAGAAGGACTCAAAAAAGCCGCCACGGAATGTGTAAACGCATGTCCTACCGGGGCGATTGCATTTAAGGATAGTCTGTCAAAAATGTGAAGTTGACTAACTGTCCGAGATGCGAAACTTGCTGCCGCCAGGAAAGCTCGCAAAGCCAAAAGGGAGCCTCTAAAAATTGCTTTTGTCACGAGAACGAGCGAAATTTTCGTCAGCGAGGCAGAGGTCAAAAATCGCCACAGGCGTAGTTGTAACTACGTTGAGGACGATTTTTGGCCGATAACGATGCTGACGGAAATTGCAGCCGTTCGTAGTAAAAATGAATTTTTAGAGGTTCCCAAAAGACATGCGTCGTAAGAAAAAGAAACTTGACAATAATTTGACAATAATTGTACACCCGACAAGAATAGTATCGTCTGGCCAAACGGAAGTAGGCTCTGCCCAGGTACAACCTGCCAGGAACAATCAGCCGGGATGGCGGAATACCGTCCGGGTGGGCTTTAGTGTCCACCCACTTCCTTCAAAATGTATTCTTGATTCCCTTATGCCTAAAAAATCTTGAATTGCCAAAGGCAAATCAGATTAAAATAGGTGTAAACAATTAAATGGCGTAGAACGGCGACGCGGAGGAGTGGCACACATTCTTGTGCCGAACCTCTGGAGATAGTAAAGAAATTTTTACGATCCGCTTTCGTAAATCGTCCGTTGCCTTCAGCCAGATTGGTTGCGATGGAAAGTGCCGCCCGATTCAACTGATCGGTGAGAAAATAATATCCACGAGGAAATGACTCTGTTACGCCGGCAATTTCAGCAGCAAAAGAAACCGCCTTTTGATACACCTCCAAGTTTTCAAACATAAAGGACATGGATTCAATCCTTTTGAACAGGTGAACAGTTGAGCAGGTGACCGCAGGGGAGCAAGCTGTCGATGAATGATAATTTCTCTTCTTTCACCTGTTCACCTGGTCTCCTGCTCCCCTGCTCTATTTTTGCCCCTTTGGGGCAAAAATCGGGGCGACAGGACTTGAACCTGCGACCTCGTGACCCCCAGTCACGCGCGCTAGCCAAACTGCGCCACGCCCCGTACAGTTGAAATCTTCACAAGTCAGTCATCGTAATCGGCGGTCGGCCACGGTTTTTCCGCAGCCGACAGTCAACTATCTTTCTGCTCACGAGAACTCAGCACACAGGCGGCAGTGGGATTCGAACCCACGAATAACGAATTTGCAATCCGTCGCCTTAAACCACTTGGCCATGCCGCCCTAATATATCACCTTTAACCAGCTTACGCTGGACCTCCTTGTGTCAAGACGATGGTATCGTGCTACTTAGTTTATATCTGCTTTTGAAGGCAATGTCAATATCCCTATTACTGAATTATGCTGTCCGTTTGTAAAGGACTAAAAAAAGGCTGCGCCCGCAAGGCACAGCCCTGAATTTTCCGTTTTATCGTAAGAAATAGCTGTTCAGACTCTATTTCACACCGCCACACAAGCCTGTCGGCACCGGCTGCGAAGATTGTCCATCACGTTCATAAAGTTGATATATGAATCGTACGGGCTATTGTAAGGATTAAAGTACTTGTGTACGTCACCGTCGGCAAACCACTTGGTGCACATATAATAAAAATGATCGGAGGTCTGCATCTTTCGCCAATCGTCGATGATCTCCGGGTTTTCTGTCTCCTTGATCTGCTTTTCCATCTGAAAGAGTTCGTGCAGTGCGTTAGACTGCATAGCGTTACCCAGCCACGCCGACAGATCCCTTTCGATATCAGCCCAACTGACCATATAGGGCACGTCGATCTCCCCCGCGGCGTCGTAGTCCCGTATAACCTCCGATGGAGTCTTGAAATCATTATCGGGATGTTTGAATATCTCGTCAGGCAGATGTTCCAGGAAATCGAATATCCCTGTGTCTTCCCACTGGTGCTCTCCCAGCGTTTCGTAGTCCATGAAGAGGTTTACCGTGTTTCCGTTACCGTTGACATCCGATATCCAGCGTGCGAATTTCGGAGCTGTCAGCGGCCATTCCGCCCAATCTCTGTTGGAAAAGCGAAAGGCAATATCGTCACTCAATCGATAGTTTTTCAGCAGCAGCTTGATGCCGCTTACACCTGGTGGTTTGTACACAAAATTCGGACTGCGATAACCAAGCAGATGATCCGCTCCCTCACAAAGCACTCCCTTAAACCCCATTTCTTTGATAAAATGAGCCAGGTCGTTATTGTAAACTAATTCGGTATTTCGGAAAACAGTGGGTTCCTGCCCAAAAAGCTCACGTATTGTCTTCTGTTGCATCCGAACCTGCTCTGCAAACTCCTGCTTCGAATACAGGAACGATAAAGTGTGGTGATATGTTTCACATAGAAACTCCACACACCCCGTTTGCGCCAAAGCGTGAAACGTGCTCAACACCTCAGGAGCATATTTTTCCAACTGCTCCATCAAAACACCGGTAATACTATATGCAATCTTGAATCTGCCTCCATGCTTCTGTATCAGCTTGAGCATCAGCCTGTTGGCCGGCAAATAGCACTTACGCGCCACTTTACAGCAGATTTCAGCGTTTTTGTAATCGTCAAAATAGTTGTGACCAGTATCAAAAACACTGTAACGACGCAAACGAAACGGTTGATGCACCTGAAAGTAAAAACATACTGATGCCATACTTTTCTGTCCCTCGAGTGATATTATCTATATTGCCTGTCCAAGAGGCTATGTCAAAATCCGCTCTGAAACGCAATTTTAAGCATTGAAACTGCCATTTTTCGCTGTTTTGCCAGAGCGATCAAATAATTTACCGCTTTGTCCTGCTCTTGGTATCTGCAGTGCGAAGCTGAACCTCATACTACCGCGGCTTCTAATACTGACTCGTAAACCGCTAGGCACTGCTTGGCCGCGTCGTCCCAGGAGAGCTTACGTACCTCAAAATTGCCGTGCTCCCGTAGCGTCGAGTGAAGCGGCGGGTGACGCAACACAGCAATGATCTTATTTGCCATCTCGTTGATGTCCCAAAAATCCACTTTCAGAGCGTGAGTGAGCACTTCTGCTACTCCACTTTGCTTACTGATCAGGACCGGAACATCATTTCTCAGTGCCTCAAGCGGCACTAATCCGAACGGTTCCGATACCGAGGGCATCACAAACAAATCCGCCATTCGGAAGATTTTATCGACGTCGTCACCCCGTAAGAACCCTGTGAATAAGACTTTATGTCCAATACCCATCTCCGCGGCCATTTCGATAGTCCGCTCTACCATATCACCCGAACCGGCCATTACGAATTTAACATTGTCCATAACCTCAAGCACTTTCTTGGCTGCTGCCAAAAAGTACTCTGGTCCTTTTTGCATAGTGATCCGTCCCAGGAACAACACGATTTTTTCGTCTTTTTGGACGGCTGGCCCACCGGCATCGACGAAGCTTCCGCTCCTTTCGATTGCATTGTAAACCACCGAGACCTTCTCGCTGCTAATTCCATAGCGATTAACGACGATATTCTTGGTCAGATGACTGACCGCAATCACCCTGGAGGCGTAATGAAGACCTTGTCTTTCAATGTCGTACACCATCTGGTTGACATTTTCGCCGCTACGGTCAAATTCGGTTGAATGAATGTGCACAACCAGAGGTTTTCCGGTCAGTCCGGCAATCGTTATTCCAGCCGGGTAAGTCATCCAATCATGTGCGTGGACAACATCGAAATCCTCCTCGCGCGCTATTATCGCTGCCAAACGGGCATACCGCTGCACCTCCTGGTAAAGATTGCCTCCGTAATTCGCTGACAAACCCAAGCTTTTTACATTTAGCAATTCCTTGATCGTTTCCTCTTGTATTTGCATCTCGCCCGCTAGTTGACGTAATAATTCATCATACGTGGTGTCACTCTGGTATGGCTGAATCAGAGAGTCAATGGTACGGAAACAGACAGTTGAAAACTCCTCCAGCCCGAAAAGTTTCCGTCCCGATATCTTTTGACCTATTAAAGAAGGACTGGCCAGTTTTACATGGCTGGCGTATTCCGATGAGACCGGATGTGGTAATACAAATGTTATCTCCGCACCGTACCGGCCCATTGCACGCGTCAGCCCATAACAAGCTGTACCCAAACCGCCCGATATAAACGGTGGAAACTCCCATCCAAGCATCAAAATTTTCATCGCACCACCATCCTTAAGTTTTCCCGGCCAAGTTGCTATGCGATAAGCTACTTCCCAAATGTAACGATGGCGTTACATACCCAATTGTCATAGGCCAACATTTCATACAGACAATCCCTCTTAGCCCAACCCCAGGCCTCCCAAAAATAAAAGCCTGATATTAATCCATGCAACTATATTATTACCGAAAAGATCGACAAAGCAAGCATACTTTTTCAAAAATACGTCCATTTTTTTAATAATTTTATTCGATTATACGGAAATCCTTCAGTTTACCAGTGCAGCAACCCACGATCCTCATGACAAGACTGGCCAACTTTGCAGATGACACCTGTTAACATAGCGGTTTCCCGGCTTGCCGCGGCAGCAACCTACGATCTATCCGGCGAAGGTGACCAACTCCACAGGCGAAGCCGTACACCAACACGTCCCACCGTCTCCCTTGCCAGGTTTTGTATCGGCATGGACCGACCGTCAAGATTAGCAAATTTTTAATATTAGCTCTTTACGAGTAAAATCGTATGCGAAATAGTCACAAAATATTTACCTCACTGCAAATTCTCACACAACCCTATCCGGTTTCAGTGCCTTGCCTGGCAGGCTCAACAAAATCGTTTTTATCATGTTTTCTATGAGTTATCTCTTTGAGGTTGATTATTTTGTAACCTCCACTTATACTTGACTTTCATAGTTTTTTAGGCCCAATTTTCATTCGACATGGCCTGTTGTGCGAAAGTGGGCTTTTATGTGATTGAGGATTATCTGATGTATGAAAACCTTACTTACAAGATATTGCGTAGTCATTTGGTGGACGGTCGTCTCGAAGCTGGCTGTGAAATCGGCATCCGTATAGATCAGACTCTCACTCAGGATGCTACTGGCACAACTGCTATGCTGCTTTTTGAGTCGATGGGCGCCGGTCGTGTTGCGACCCAGCTATCTGTCAGCTATGTCGATCACAATATGGCCATGTTTGGTCCGGAAAACCATAATGACCACCTGTATCTACAATCGATCGCCCGAAAGATCGGCGTTTATCACAGCCGCCCGGGCAACGGTATCTGCCATCAGGTTCATCTCGAGCGGTTCGCCCGTCCCAGCGCCACCCTGCTCGGCAGCGACAGCCATACCCCTACCGCTGGTGGAATCGGCTCGCTTGCTATCGGGGCCGGCGGGCTTGATGTTGCAGCAGCTATGTGCGGCGGCCCTTTTTATCTGACCGCACCGAGAGTTATCGGCATAAGACTCTCCGGGACCCTTTCCGACTGGGTCTCATCCAAGGACATAATCCTCAAGGTTCTGGGCATACTATCCACCCGCGGCAACGTGGGCTGCGTGGCTGAGTATTTCGGTCCTGGGGCAGCCTCGCTCACCGTTCCCCAGCGGGCTACTGTCACCAATATGGGTGCCGAACTGGGTGTGACCACCAGTCTTTTTCCCGCCGATGAGCAGACCGAGTCATTCCTCAAGGCTCAAAAACGTCTGGATACTTCTTATCAACCGTTGAAAGCCGACCCCGATGCCAATTATGACCGTGTTATCGAGATTGACCTGTCTCAATTGCAGCCTATGTGTGCCTGTCCATCGTCACCTGATAACATCAAAACCATAGCTGAGTTGAAAAACGTCAGTGTCCACCAGGTTCTTATCGGCAGTTGTACCAACAGCAGCTATCGCGACCTTATGACCGTCGCTGGTATCGTCAAGAACCAAACCGTCCATTCCCATGTGGAGCTGGCAATTGCCCCCGGTTCACGTCAGGTGCTCAATATTCTCGCCCAAAATGGGGCCTTGAGCGATCTGATCGCCGCCGGGGCCAGAATTCTGGAAAGTTCCTGCGGCCCGTGTATCGGTCAGGGCCAATCTCCCGGCCATAGCAAGGTCAGCGTTCGCACCTTCAATCGCAATTTCAGGGGTCGTAGCGGTACCACTGACGACCAGGTTTACCTGGTTAGCCCTGAAGTAGCGTCTGCTGCGGCTCTGACTGGCCGGCTTACCGATCCTCGCCAATTACCCGTTCTGTTTGGGATCGACTATCCCCGGATCGAAGAGCTTACCGAGATACACATTGATGACTCACTGATCGAACCACCTCTGCCGCCTGAACAGGCCCGGGGCTGTCAGGTCATCCGCTCTGATTCCATCGTTACACCACCCACCGGCCAAGTTCCGCCCAGGCATCTCCTTGGCAAGGTATTGCTCCATTGCGGCGATAAGATTACGACCGACCATATTATGCCCGCCGGAAGCCTGCTGAAATTACGTTCCAATGTACCCGAATACGCTAAATATGTTTTCAATTGCTTCAATGAACCTGACAAGCCTTCCTTTGCCCAGCGTGCGCTGGCCCTGCGCGATGCCGGGGGGCATGGCATTATCGTAGCCGGCGACAGCTATGGGCAAGGTTCAAGCCGCGAGCACGCCGCCCTGTGTCCGATGTACCTGGGCATCAAACTGGTCATCGCAAAGACCATCGAGCGCATCCACCACGCCAACCTGATTAATTTCGCCATTACCCCGGCTACTTTCGCCGACCCGGCCGATTTCGACCGTATCAGTCAGGACGACCAACTTGAAGTATCTGATTTCCTCCAACTGCTCACCAGCGATGAGACCTTTGCTGTAAAAAACGTTACCGCCGGGTTCGAGTTCCACTGCCGGTTGAACCTGACCAGCCGCGAACGCGACATCCTCCTGGCCGGCGGCAAACTTAATTACGCCAGTAGCTTATAGTATCCACTCATGAAAGTAACAGCGTTAATATTTGATCTTGATGGTACTCTGACACGTCCTTATCTGGATTTTGGCTTGATACGGGCTGAAATCGGCAATGTCACCGGTCCGCTGCTGGAAGCTATGGATCGGATGAAACCCGATCAAAAGCAAAAAGCTCTGGATATATTGCATCGGCACGAAAAAGCCGCCGCGGAGAATTCCCAGTTGAATCCCGGCGTTCACGAAATATGTGCCTGGCTGCGTGAGCGAAAATTGGCGATCGGACTGGTTACCCGCAATCAGCGTCGTAGCGTTGAGCACATCTGCCAGGTTCATAATCTCAGTTTCGATGGTATCGTCACCCGTGAAGACGGACCGGTCAAACCCGACCCGTTCCCGGTTCTTCAGGTCTGCCGTCTTATGAATGTCCAGCCGTCACAGTCGGTGGTAGTGGGCGATTATTTGTTCGATCTGGTCAGCGCCAGAGACGCCGGGGCCTGCAGCGTGTTGCTGAGCACGAATGAGAACTATGCCGATTTTGCCCATGAGGCGGATTACGTTATTGCCAGCCTCAATGAATTGCCTGCCATAATCGATAATATGAATGATTAATGTTGGAGTTAAAAGTTAAAATGAAAAAAAACGTTGCTGTACCAATGTTGGTTTTATCTGTACTAATCGGCTCGGCTTTCGCACGCGGCCAATGTTCTCCGGCCGAACCGCTGGCTACTCCAAAAACAGCCCAATCGTCCCCCACCTCCGGGACCGCTGAAAATACGGATAAACCGATTTCCGACCAACTAAACCGGTTGCTCGATAAAATCGAACAAGCGGGCGCCAAGCTGCAAAGCTTTCAGGCGGATATGACCTTCAAACAAAAAGACCTGTTACACGAAAGCCTTACCCTCCGTAACGGAAATTTGTATTACCGTGTGGATAAAGATACCGTTCGTTTCCGTATTCACTTTAAGGATCTTCAACAACAGTACCTTGAAGAAGAAACTGTTGCCAAACCGGTCAAGTTTGATGAAGACTATGCTTTCGACGGTCTGTGGGTCACCCGCCGTAACGGGCACACCAGGCAGATACAGATGTGGGAGGTCTCCAAACAGCACAGCGACAAAGAAACGTTCCGCCTTGGCAAAGGTCCGTTTCCGCTGCCCTTTGCCATCAAAAAGAAAGATGTGCTCGAGCATTTCGAAATTGAGCTTGTTGCCCCTGACCCCAATGATCCGGCCAGTACCGATCATTTGAAACTGCTGCCCAAAAAGAAAAGTCCATACGCCGAGGAATACGTTCAAATGAACCTTTGGATCTCCAACGCCGACGCCCTGCCGGTCCAGGTCAGCTACGAAAAAGACAACTATGAGATTACGACCGTAAGGTGGTCCAAAATCGAAATCGACAAAAAGATAAAAGACGAAATTTTCAAGCTCAAACCTGCCGGCAAAGGCTGGTCTGTCGAGAAAAACCCCCTGGAAGAAACACCCAAAAAACCACCGAATTAACGACCGACACAAACACATCCGACAAATCTGGGGACGTCCGGCCGCCCCTCCTTCTTGCTCATGTCTTCAGTGGCATGTTTTCGGACGGCCAAACAGCTACAGATTACTCATCAACCAAATCGAATGAAGTAAGCCCTGCCCGAACAGCGTACTTGGCCAACTCCACTACGTTACGAATATTCAGTTTGCGCATTATGTGCTCGCGGTGCGTAGCCACCGTCTTGCCATCTATATTCAGACTACTGGCTACTTCCTTGGTTGTCATGCCTTCCGCCATGAGCTGAAGCACCTCCCGCTCCCGGCGGGACAGCACCGAGCAAGGCGATGCTCTATCACCCGAAAGATGATTTACATAATCATCTACTACAATACTGGTTATATCCGAACTCAGATAGGAATGGTTCGACATCACTGCCTGAATCGCATCGACCAATTCCTCAAAAGCGCAGTTCTTCAACAGGTAACCAGACGCACCTGCTTTGAGCATATAAGAAATAAATTGCTTGTCGGAATGTATCGACAGTCCTAGCACTTTGACCTTCGGACACTCCTTTACAATCTGCCTGGTAGCGTCAATACCATTCAACACCGGCATGGTAACATCCATAAGTACTATATCCGGTGCCAGTTCCAACGCCAACTGGACCGCCGTTCGTCCGTCCCCAGCCTCACCCACCACTTCCATGTTCGGCTGTTTATCTATTAAGCTGCGCAACCCCTCCCGTATAACACGATGATCATCAACCAACAAAATCTTTATACACATCCTATTTAGCCCTTACTATTACAGCACCGGTTCAGCCTTGGCCAGTTTGTCTTGTTCAGACCTTCCACGTAACCTGATTATTCCCACATCCGTAAAATTTTTCCACTAACTTACGAAAATTTCTCAAAAAATACTTCCCGTCACATCGTTTGTTCCATCTCAACGCTATTCCAGTCGCTTATGCTTTTGCAATTTTCTGTCCTTCCCGGCTACCAACATACCAAAGTGGGCTGCCCATAGTGGCCGATAGAAAATAACAAACTTCTGAACTTAATATCAGTGTTAATTTAACAAAAATCTCAAAATATGTCAAAAACAGTAAGAATGCGGAAACACAGTCGTTATTAGCATAAATAGCTTGCAATAGCAAATGTTTTAAAGACACATTCACGAACATAATACTGATACGACCTTTCTAAAGCCTCTGAGCCGCCATGAAAATCGGCAATGCCCGAGAAGAAGCTATTTATCACTCATGTAATACGGATAGCCTGACGCTGACAATATGCAGCGTTTTGTCCCCTTTGCCCTGGGAAAGTTCTATGGTTATTAGCAATAATCTAGCGGGCCAAATCCAGCAAAAGCTGATATAATCAACCAAAGGTATATGGAGTCTTGCGTAGATGGAGCCTTATTGAGATACCGGGATATGTGTGGTCGGTATCGATTAAGTTCGCTTCATTGGTATTACAGGTTCAAGCACATTAGAGGCGGTTGAAGTCAAAATGAGTACAAAAATACTACTTGTTGACGATTATACTATGGTTCGTGAGGGACTTTACGTTTTATTCCAGGATCAGCCGGATATCGAGATTGTTGGTCAGGCCGAAGACGGCCAGACAGCCATTGATCTCGCTTATGAATTACAGCCGGATCTGGTTATTACAGAAGTCAAACTGCCCGGTACAGACGGCATTGAGGCTACCAAACAGATTACCAGCAAGTGCCCTAATACCAAAGTGCTCGCTTTGTCCATACATTCTAACCGATCTCCCGTGATGGACATGTTCAAAGCCGGCGCATCCGGATATGTGCTCAAAAACAGCTCTTTTGAAGATTTGCTTTACGCAATCAAAACTATCATGTCGGATGAGTTCCCTTACATAAGCCCACAGATAGCCGGCCTCATGATCGATTCTTATGTGGATAGGAGTGGTCTGAAAAATAATAAATCGGCCTATTCTGCTCTTACCGAACGAGAAGCCACAGTTCTGCGATATCTTGCCGAAGGCAGATCACCTAAAGAAATCGCCGGATTGATCCAAATGAGCAGCAAGACCGTCGATGCCTGTCGCCGACAACTAATGAACAAGTTGAAAATCGAGGACTTGGCCGGCTTGGTCAAACATGCCATCCGTGAAGGTTTGACCTCTCTGTAATGTGACGATCTCACCCTTAGCAAATTGGTTGGTTGTCCCTGCTCGCACATCCTTCCCTGACGTGGATACGCCAAGAGCTTTCCGGAACACCACCAAGTCTGGAATTTGTCATTTGTAAACCATCGGTTCATCAAATACCGCATTCCCATAACAAAGTAAAAAAAAACACTTTACAAATTAATTATCTGATATACAATAGTCCAAGCTGACTGTTTTATGTTGGTGGATGCGTGCGACTACTTTATGAACACTTAAAGTATAAGTCATAGGTGCAACAGCGACCTCGGGACTGCCGGCCCCACTCGCCTGTCCTGAGCTTGCCTTCTTGAGCATAGTCGAGAGGCCGCTGTTGCCTTGCATTGTTGGTGTAATGCACAATGGCGGCGTAGCTCAGCTGGTTAGAGCGGCGGATTCATAGCCCGCAGGTCTCCGGTTCGATCCCGGACGCCGCTATTTGTAACATTAGTGTTGACAGTCGGTTACGTTTAACGGTCTTTTTTGGCAACCGCTGCTGCCTCTGGGCGACTTAACAAAAACCGTGCTCAACCTGCCTTCCATCCAGGAGGATCGATCATGTCACGAAACAAACTCACCATCTTAGCCATAATGATTCTTGTTACGTTCTGGGCCACTCCAGAGATATCACGAGCCACCACTGAATCGGATTACACCATGTTCGATCCACTCGTTGACGTGGCCGATCTGATTGAGAAATACTATGTCAGCGAAACCGATCAAAATGAGCTGATTATAGGCGCCCTTAATGGTATGCTGCACAAACTCGATCCCTATAGCGAATATATACCCGCCAAGGATCTCCAGGAGTTTCAAAAGCAGGTCAGCGGCAATTATGAGGGCCTTGGCATCGGTGTTGACGTTCAGAACGGCTATCTTACCGTCATCAGTCCGTTTGAAGGCTCTCCTGCTTACCAGGCCGGCATTCTGCCAGGCGATATTATTCTCAAGGTGGACGGCCGATCAACCGAAGGCTGGTCCGGCACCTATGCTGTAAAAGAACTTACAGGGTCGGCCGGTACCGATGTCACGCTCAAGATTCTTCATCGCGACGGTTCCGAAGAAACCATCAACGTTACCCGCAGGCAGGTACATGTTCCCACCGTCAGAGGATGGCGATGCAACACCACCAGCGGCACCTGGCAATATATGATAGATGCCGATCGTCGTATCGGCTATCTTCGTGTCATCCAATTTACCGACGATACTGCATCGAACTTCGATCAGGCCATGACTCAACTTCTCCGTCAAAACATGCAGGCTTTGATAATCGATCTTCGCAGCAATCCGGGCGGATTAATGCCCGCGGCCATCGACCTGGTGGACCGCCTGATCGAACACGGTGTTATTGTTTCCACCCGCGGCGCTAACTCACCTGTCGAGCTTCAGGAAGCGCACCAGCCGGGTACATATAGTTATTTTCATCTTGTGGTGCTTATCGATCAGGGCAGTGCCAGCGCTTCTGAAATCGTCGCGGGTTCTCTACAGGACCACAATCGCGCTGTTATTGTCGGCAAACGTTCTTGGGGCAAAGGCTCGGCACAACGAATATTCAAACTGCCCAACTCCGGCGATTCAGTCAAGCTCACTACCGACTATTATTATCTGCCTAAAGGACGCTGCGTCCATCGCCTTGACAACGCCGATTCATGGGGCATCACTCCCGATATCGAGGTGGAAATCGACCCTGAAGACGTTTCGGAATTACGCGACCTTATGAGAAAACTGGACCAGCCTCCTTCACCAGACGATCAAACCACGGAAAAGCAACTTGCTGAAAAACTGCTCCAACTCGATGATCAACTCGACCAGGCCGTCAAACAGTGCATAGGTCTCATTCGCACCAAACCTGCCGAACAGGCGGTCTGTGAAACCACCACAGAAACTGGGAACAATTGACACTAGAGCACTGTTCAGTTACACTCAATGGGTATGATAATTCCTGGCATGGCCGATTGTAGAGGTTTTAAGGACAAAAAAATAAGAAAACGGAAAAACTCAATCTTTATGAGTATAAAATTGAGGCGAGCGTGGCGGAACTGGCAGACGCGCAAGACTTAGGATCTTGTACCCTAGTGGTGTGGAGGTTCGAGTCCTCTCGCTCGCAGTGGCATACTAAGTCAGATCATATTCTTTAATTTTTCGGTAGAGGGTCCTCTCGCCGATGCCGAGCATTTTAGCGGCCGCTTCGCGGTTTCCGGCGACCATCTCCAAAGTCCGCTGGATAGCGGTTTTCTCCAACTCGTCGAGACTGACCCCAGCCAGATTGCTTAAGTTGTCTTCGCCGGTGGTCTGCCGATGTATCTCAAATGGCAGGTCCGCCACACCCAGCAGTTCCGACTCAGCCAAAACGACCATGGTCTTGATGCAGTTGCGCAGCTCCCGAACGTTGCCGGGCCAATCGTAGCTTTTCAGAATCCGCAGCGCCACCGGGGTGAAACCTTTGACCGGCCGACCTTCCGATTTGGCAAATTCGTTTACAAAATAGTCCAGCAGCAGTGGAATATCTTCACGCCTCGCTCGTAGCGGCGGTATCTCGATGTTCACACCTCTTATACGAAAGTACAGGTCCTGACGAAATTTTTTCCCCTCCACCATTTTTTCCAGTTCCTGATTGGTAGCGCTGATAATGCGAACATCGACCTTGACGCCGGCGGTAGAACCTACCGGTGTTACTGTCTGGTCTTCGAGAACCCTCAGCAGTTTAGCCTGCATCTGCAGGGGCATGTCACCAATCTCATCGAGGAACAACGTGCCTCCGTCGGCCATTTCGAAAAAACCCTTTCGGTCGGTCATCGCTCCGGTGAAAGCGCCTTTGATGTGTCCGAATAGTTCACTTTCCAGCAGGGTATCGCTCAATCCAGCACAATTGACGGGCAGAAAAGCCCTTGATTTCCGTGGCGAATTGTAATGTATCGCCTCTGCCAGCAGTTCTTTTCCGGTTCCACTTTCTCCCTGAAGCAGTACGGTCACATTGGAATCGGCGGCACGCTGCAGCTTATCGAGGATATGCAGCATTACCGGCGAGTCGCCGACCACTCCGCTAAAGTCGAACTTCTCTTCCAGTCGCGATTGAAGGCGTCGATTATCGCGCACGAGATGTACCTTTTCCAAGGCTCGCCTGACTACCGCCCGGAGCATCTCCAGATCGATGGGTTTTTCAATATAGTCGTATGCCCCATCTCGCAGGGCCTGCTTGCAGGTGTCTATCGAACTGTGTGCGGTGATCAACACGACTTCGCATGACCGCGAACTTTTGACAATCTCGTTGAGCACGTCCAGCCCGTCCGTCGAACCGCCGAGTTTCAAATCGGTCACCACCACGTGTGGATCACCTGCCCGGAACTTGGCAAGTCCCTCCTCACCGTCAGCGGCGGTGGTAACATTGTAGCCTTCCAGCCCCAGGGCCTCGGCCAATATCTCGGCATGTGCCTTTTCGTCTTCAATCACCAATACCGGTTTCTTATCACTCATATCTGCATTCTAATCAGATTTGGCAGAATCAGCCAGTAAAATTTCCCCATATTTGACAATGGCGCCATAAAAATCGCTCACCATATTTAGGGGTTCTCTTAAGGGAGCCTCTAAAAATTGCTTTTGTCACGAGAACGAGCGAAATTTTCGTCAGCGAGGCAGAGGTCAAAAATCGCCGCAGGCATAGTTGAAACTATGTTGAGGACGATTTTTGGCCGATAACGATGCTGACGGAAATTGCAGCCGTTCGTAGTAAAAATGAATTTTTAGAGGTTCCCTTTAGTCTTTGGTTTTTTCGAGCAGGGCGTCGAGTTCGCCCCGGGCTTGCGGATAATCTGGGTCGATCTGAAGGGTTTGGCGATAAGCGGTGATGGCGAGGTCCTTTTTGCCCTGCCTGGTAAAAACAACGGCCATGTTGTAATAGGCTCTGGCAAAACCAGGATCAAGCTCAAGGGCCTTGGAAAAGTTGGCCAGGGCCGCCTCGTATTTGCTCTGGGAAGACAAAACAGAGCCAATATTATTGTAAATAGGGGCATAATCCGGTTTCAACTTGAGAGCTTTGGAATAGTTGTCAAGGGCCGGCCCGTGCTTACCCTGCAGGAACAAGACATTTCCCAGATTATTGTAAGCCAGGGCATGATCCGGTTGTAGCTGAATTACTTTATTATAGCAGTTGATCGCTTCTTCGAATTTGTTTTCCCCGGCAAGAATGTTAGCCTTACTATATAATTGGGCCGCGGTCGTTTTTTTATGCTGAGCTAACAGGCGGTCAATTTCCCGGCTGACATCACTGTCGTTCGGCCTGTATTTGAGCACCTCACGGAAATGAGCAATGGCCTGATCGATCTTACCTTGGCGGGCAAGTATGACGGCCAGGTTCTTGCGAATGGTAACCTGGTCTGGTCTGATTTGCAATGCCTTGGTCCAGTGTTTGACGGCTTGGTCTGGTTTTTCCCGTTGCAAGTACAACTGGCCGAGATTACTGTGCATGATATCGTTATTGTCGGTAACAGCGACCGTATGCTCATATAAAGTGATGCTGTCGGTCCAGTGCCCCAACTGCAGCCATGTGAGGACCGTTAAAACCGAAAGCACTATGACGGACCCTGTCGCCAACACAAAATTCCCAAACCTGTACCGGCCAAGCAGATCACCGCCGAGCCAGGCAACGATGATAAACAAACCGATAAACGGGATATATGTATATCGGTCGGCCATTGACTGGAGTCCGACCTGAACCAGTCCGATTACCGGGATGAGAGTTCCCAGATACCAAAGCCATCCTACGATCAGATAGCGGCGACTGCGACAGTAGCGAATCGCCAGAACCGACAAACACAACAGCATCGCAATAGAAGCCAATATCTGCCATAGAGGTAAGCTGGCTTCGGAATGTGGATAAAGGACCCCCAGGCGAACAGGACAAAACATCTTGACAATGTATTTCGCATAGGCGACCAGGGCATTTGACAGACGATACGACATGGGTATCTCAAATGTGCTCTTTACCACCGTAGCCTTGGCCTGGACAAGATAAACTATCACGCTGGCCAAGGCGGACAAAAACAAAAACGGCAGCTTTTCCAGAAAACATCGGGCAAAAGAATTTGATGGTAGAGTCGTTTTCGCCTTTCTGTTTCGTTGGCGACGTTCCTGGTGACCGATTCCAAATCGCTCCAGCGGCCAATAGTCCAGCAAGAGCAGTACCAGGGGAAGGGTAACCAGCATTTGTTTGGCCAGCAGTCCTAAAGCAAGGGCAAAGAAAACCGGCAGATACCTGCCGAGGCACGGCCGACGCGTATAGCGAAGGTAAAACCACATAGTCAGCATCCAGAAAAATGTGCTCAGCACATCCTTACGCTCAGCGGCCCAGGCAACTGACTCGACATGAACAGGATGCAGAGCAAATAAACCCGCGACAAAGGCGCTGGACCATAATTTGCCGGTCATTCCGCTGAATACTACAAACAAAAGCACCGTATTTGCAATATGCAAAAATACATTGGTGAGGTGATGGCCGGCGGGATCAAGACCGTAAATCTGACAATCGAACGCATGAGATATCCAGGTCAGCGGATGGTAATTGTAAGCCTCATTGGTGCTGAAAGCCCATTTTACGCCCGTCCAGCTCAGACCTTTCTGCACGTGCTGGTTGTCGGTGAGGTAAAGATCATCGTCAAAATCAATGAAATCGTGACGATACACCTGCCCATAAACCGCGATAGTTATGACGGCGAGAAAAACCGCGATCAAAACAACTCGCTGTCTGTCTGAGAGGTTGCCCATGGTAATCTTGTTAACCGGACTTTTGCAAAATTTAGGTCAGGCATTAGTTAACTTAACATCGGTCAGTTTGACTACTTAAGAAAATCTGCTTTCGTAGCGGCCCCAGGGAAACTCAGCTTTTATCCGCCAGCGGCAACTCAATGGTAAAACACGTGCCTTTGCCCGGTTCGCTGTGCAACTCTATGTGACCGTGGTGCTCTTCGATGATCCGCCGACAGGTCGGCAGACCCAGCCCTGTGCCGCCGCTACGGGTAGTATAATACGGATCGAATACCTTTTCCTGCTCTTCGGGCGGTATGCCGGGACCGGTGTCGATCACTTCTATCAGGACCAACTGCGACTTGAGGTTACTGCGAATCATTAGCTCTCCACCCTGTCCCATTACCTGAACAGCATTGATAAAGAGATTCAAAAACGCCTGCTTGAACAGGTCTTTATCGACCCGGCACACGGCGGGCACTTCACTGAAACTGCGACGGACCTGCACTTGTTTGCTCAGGGCCTGCGGCTCGTAAAAATCTATCAGATCGTCCAGTATCTCATTAACATCGTATCGGCCCGGATGCATCTCCATCCGGCCGGCGTAACGGAGAAAATTATTCAGCGTATTTGTCAGTCGGTCCGTTTCTCTGGTGACCGCTTCGATCTTGCGCAACTGGCGATGATACCGCTGCAGGGATGAGTCGATCTTATCAACCGAAATGTCGTTGTCGGTTTTTTTAGCCAAATCGGTGATATCTTCCGACAATAACTGCAGGTTTATTTTGATTATCGAAAGTGGATTACGGATTTCGTGGGCCAGATGACCGGCCAGGGTCCCCAGTTCCGCCAGCTTCTCCGCCCGTCGCGTACGACGCAGCAGCTGGCGCTGTTTTTCTTTCTGCCGCAGGGACAACTGCCGTGCCGTCAAAGCGGTTAACATTACACCCACAATAAATGACACTATCAAATTAAACATGCCATTTACAGGACTGCCAGACCGTAAATCTTGCCCTCGCCGCCGACTTTTTCATGTGCCTTTTATTTGTTCTTTTCGTCTCTCAGGGCCGCTTTACGCGACAATTTGATCCGACCCTGATCATCAACAGCTATAACCTTAAAGGACATCTTCTCGCCAAGCTTGCAGACCTCATCGGCGGACTTAACAAATCGATCGGCCAACTCACTGATATGACACAAACCTTCCACGCCAGGAGCAATCTCGACAAACACGCCAAAATCTTTTATCGAAACGATCTCGCCGTCAAAGTGCGCACCGACCTCCACCGGCTTGGTCATCAACTCGATAATCTGCTTGGCCCTGAGATGGCCGTCTTCATTAAAGGAGGATATAAAGACTGTACCGTCGTCCTCAATCTCAATGGTTGCACCGGTTTCCTCTTGAATCCGTTTGATTTCCCGGCCGCCAGGTCCGATCACCTTACCGATCAATTCTGGCAGAATATTCATGCTGATTAGTTTTGGCGCATAAGGCGAAATCTCTTCCCGCGGCTTGTCGATTACCCCTAAAAGCATTTTCAATATTTCAACGCGAGCCTCTTTGGCACGCTCGAAAGTCTGTCGAATGAGTTCGAACGATATCCCGCGAGCTTTGAGATCCAACTGAATTCCGGTAATGCCCTTTTGCGATCCGGCGATCTTAAAGTCCATGTCGCCGTAATGATCTTCTTCTCCGAGAATATCGGTCAGCAGTTCATAACGCTCACCGTTGGAAACCATGCCGATAGAAATACCCGCAACCGGTCTGGTCAGCGGTACGCCGGCATCCATCAGGGCCAAAGTCCCGGCACAAACTGAGGCCATGGAACTGGAACCGTTCGATTCCAGGATATCGCTGACTATTTTTATGGTATAGGGAAACTCCTCCTGGGAGGGAATTGTACCAGCCAGGCTTCTTTCGGCCAGGGCGCCATGTCCGATCTCTCGGCGACCTGGTCCCGCGATTCGGCGAACCTCACCAACACAAAACGGCGGAAAATTGTAGTGCAGCATAAACTTCTTGTTATATTCAGGCATAATGCCATCGACTTTCTGTGAATTTATAGTCGTACCCAGCGTAACCGTCACCATGGCCTGTGTCTCTCCACGTGTAAAAACCGCCGAGCCATGCGTACGAGGCAGCAAACCGACCTCTCCGCTCAACGAACGAATCTCCTTATAGCCGCGACCGTTGACACGGTTGCCCGACAGAATCTCCTCACGGATGACCTTTTCCTTAAAATCTTCGATGGCCATCCGTACCAGCTCCGGCGGATATTTTTCTTCGCCACCCTCCGGGCACATCTCCTCGGTAAATTCTGTGAACAGGGCATTGATCTTTGCTTTACGCTCCAGCTTCTCGCTCGGCATAGACCATGCCTGTCGAAAAGCCTTATCGCATTTTTCTTCCAGCAGGGTCATCAGTTCGCTGATGTCTGGCGAAACAAATTCCTTCTTTTCTTTTCCACACTTCTCAGTCAATTCAGAAATTACCTCGCATACTTCAACAATGACCTTATGCCCAAACTCAATCGCCTCAACTATAACATCTTCCGGCAACTCATTGGCGGCAACTTCTATCATGTTTACCGCCTTCGTGTGGCCGGCTAAAGTCATATTTAAAGTACTCCGTTCCAAATCGGAATGGGTCGGGTTGATTACAAACTGATCGTCAACCCGTCCGATGCGAACCGCTCCGATCGGCCCATCAAACGGTATCTCGGAGATGCTCAAAGCTGCCGAGGCTCCGATCATGGCCAGAATATCCGGATCATTCTGCTGGTCGGCCGACAATACTATCGTTTGAATCTGAACCTCGTCAACAAAACCCTTCGGAAACAATGGACGCAACGGACGATCGATCATCCGCATCGTCAGAATCTCTTTTTCACTGGGACGTCCTTCACGTTTAATAAATCCGCCTGGAAACTTCCCCGCCGCCGACGTCTTTTCACGATAGTCCACCTCTAACGGAAAAAAATCTGTTCCCGGTTTCGGATCCGCAGCTACTACGGTTGCCAATACCACTGTATCTGCGTATCGAACTACTACCGCTCCCGATGCCTGCTTAGCAAGTTTACCTGTCTCAATAGAGAGCATCTTTCCTGCAATTTCTCTTTCAACTTTTGTTACAATTGACATATTTTTCTTATCCTAACTGCCTTATCTTAAGCCAAAAATTAATATTGTCACCATCTCAACCACCAAAACAACAAAAACTACTACCACCACCGCATATAACACACAACTCTCCGCTCAAATACCGTAAAACTACCTGTACCCACTCTCACCACCTTGAAAAATCAGGAGAAACCAGCACTACAAAACCCCTTCCCTCCTTTGCGCCAGTGGTATAATCTCGTGCCAAATCCAAATTGCGGTAGCCCGAAGGTCCTATTTACGCAGACCAAGCTTGGAGATGATCGCATTATATCGGCTGCGATCACTCCTCATGAGGTACTTTAGTAAGCTGGAACGTTTCCCAACCATTTTCAAAAGACCACGACGCGAAGCATGATCTTTTTTGTGTATCTTAAGATGCTCCGTCAGATCCTTTACGCGATGCGTCAGCAGTGCTATTTGCACTTCCGGCGAACCGGTATCTTTCTCGTGCACTGCATGTTCCTGAATAACCTTCTGTTTGTCCTCTTCTGTAAACATAACTGACATCCTCAGCCGGTCGGCCCGAACGACGGCACCGATCCGCTAAAGTAGTAATAAAAATAACCACATTCCAAATTGCTATTATCGACACTACAGAGCAACTTGGCTAACAAAAAGCATGTATATAACAAAAGATCAAAAAAAACAACGGAAAACTTAATTCTTTTGACACTGGCAGCCCAATTGCAAAAAAAATCCTGGCCAATTTAACATAAACCTTTTAACTCCAGTAAGTTGCAAACCTCCGCTAAATATCTGGCCTGGGTATGTGCTCCTATGCTTTAGGCTTGTAGTATATCAGCATTGCTGCTATAGCTCCCGCCGCCGCCAGCGACACGGCCAGTACAATGGCCAGCAGCCAGGCAAATCGACGGCTCTGCCGCTTCGAAAACTCTCGCAACTGCTGTTCGTTTTGCTCCAGCATTCGGCCAATATTCGTCAGCGATAGCGTTTGCGTCTTGCTGTTATTCAACAGCCCCTGTGTGGCCTGTCCAAATTGATTGAAGGACTCAGCCATTTGCAATTCCGCCTCCGTCGATTTTTCCAGATGCCGGGCAACATCGCCAAGTTTTTCGAGTTGGTCCTGGTTCATCTCCGGCAGTAACTTGATCGTCTCGGCTAATTGCTGGCTATACAAGGATTGCCTCTTGATCTCGTCGGTCATCATCTTGGCTGCGCGACCCTGCGATTCGACGCTTTGCGGCAAAGTCCGCATAGAATCGCTCAGTTCCGAGAGTTTATCGACCATTTCGGCATTATGTTTTCGTTGCTGTACTACGTTATTATTGATCGATTCGAGTACGTCCACCAACCGGTTAAACCCCTCTTCCATCATTGCCAGGGGCTGTTCTTTTTTGTTGTTGCGCACTGGCAACATCGACGAATTTTCACTTATCTGGTCGTCCTCAGCCGGATCGACCAGCAGACCCTCCGCATCCAGATGAACCACCTCTCCGCAGCTTTTGGACGTTTGCGAACGACGCAGCCAGCCGCCAAATCGCTTCCATATTGACATCTTTTCCATTTCTGCAACTCCATTGGAAATCTTACAGAATCCATAATCCTGTGGTAATGTGATAAGTATAGCCGGTAAACGCCACTTCCTTCAAGCAATATTTCTACTACAATACGAATATGGCCCAAAAATCACCCAAAAAACACCCATTGGCCTCCAGACGCCGTCGCCAGTTGGGTTTTGTCTTCATAGTCGTCCTGTCGATAGTGGTGCTGGCGCAACGTCTGGGTTACTTCGGCCCTTTGCCCGCTGGCGATCACAGTCGCTATCACGACCGGAAATTTACCGTTATCAAGGTCGTTGACGGCGACACCATCGACATTGACATCCCCGATCTGCAAACCGGCAAGGCCTATACTCGTGTTCGGTTGTGGGGCGTGGACACCCCGGAAACGAAGCATCCCGACCAGGACGCAATGTATTACGGCCTGGAAGCCGCCGAATTTACACGCCGGGCGACTTTGAATCGTCAGGTTACCATCAATCTCGAACCTTTCCAGAGACCACGCGATTACTACGGACGCCTGTTGGCGTATATCTATCTACCCGACGGAAAAATGCTCAACGAACAACTCATCACTCAGGGCTTCGCCTACGCCGACCATCGCTTCGACCATATACTCCGCCGGAATTTTTTGCAACTGCAAAAAAACGCTCAACGCAAAAAGCAGGGCCTCTGGCAAAACGTCCGTCCCGACCAATGGCCCTTGTGGTATCGCCGCCGCCATGATCCCAACTACCAGCAAAAAAACTCAAACTGACCGATCTGCCATTCTATGCCGGCTCTTTACATTTCCCGCCCTATTCTTTATTACGTTTGATGTCGGCGTCACGTTCACACGCCCTGCACACGCCAAATATCTGCATCTTGTGACTGGTGGGGACAAATTCATGCCTCCTGGCCAACGTCTCCTGCAAACCTTCGATCTCGGGGCTGATCACCTCAATGACCCTGCCACATTCAAGACATACCAAATGATCATGGTGCTGATGACGATATTTGTGCTCAAATCGCCTGAAACCGTCTCCAAAATCAGTCTCTCTTGCCAAACCGGCCTGGCATATTATTCTCATCGTCCGGTACACAGTAGCAAGGCCAATCCTGGAGTTTTCCCTTTTTACAAGCTCGTGGAGATCACCTATTGTAGAATGCCGTTCGGTTTGCAAAAATACATCCAGAATCTGCTCTCGCTGTCGGCTATAGAGCATTCCAGCTTCTTTGAGATATTGCCTGAAAATGTTCTTGGCATTTTTCATATAGCATACAATTATAGTTGAATATGATTCTCAATTTCAATAAAAATTTCGCTTTACCATAAAATATTTGTTAAAATATTTGCTGCTAAAATTTCCGCAATATACTACAAATACAGATGTTACAAAAATTATGACAAATTTTTGAGGAATTTTGTAAAATCCGTTGACGGTAATTCCAAAAGACTATAGAATCCTCTATAGTGAGATTGAGAATCGTTCTCATAATTGTCGCGGCTCTTGGGCCCGCGATGTAAAAAACTATTTAGCAAAAGAATGGCTTTATGAAAAATAGCTCTTTATGACTTTTTATGCTCGTGTTGGCGCTAGCTGGGATTTGCCCGGCTGATGAATCGCATGACAACTCAAAAATAGTCGCTGATTTTTGGCATTGTGCCAGTCCTACTAACGGTTTTTGGGGTCTCAACGACCAGTTGACGCTTTCCGGTATAGAAGTGGGTCTTGGTTTGACCACTGCCTATCAGGCAAATGTCAAAGGCGGAACAAGCACAAATGATCATCGAGGAAGGCATATCGGCAGATATGACCTTAAGATGTCGATGGATATGGAAAAACTGGTGGGTATCGAAGGCGGGTTTTTCTTTGTACACGGCTGGGGCGGCTGGCCTAACGAAGAAGGCATTGACACCCATTCGGTAGGCAGTGCATGGGGCATAAATGCTCTTTCTGCCAGCAACCGCACAATGGATATTGTCGAATGTCTTTACGAAACGCCATTGTTCAGTGAAAATCTTACCATAGCGATTGGTAAGCTGGACTTTACCGGCATATTTGACGTGAGTGAATATGCTGATGATGAATGCTGCCAGTTTCTAAATGCTTCTTTAGTTGACGATCCTACGATACCGTTTCCTGAACAATGCCTTGGTTTTGTACTCAACTTGGCCATAACCGATTCGTGGTATATCATGACCGGGGTCGTCGATGCCCAGGCAGATGGCAGAGAAACCGGTTTCAGGACAACTTTCCGTGATGAGGACTATTTCTTTTATGCTCTTGAGATGGGCATGACGCCAGAGCTTGGTTCCGCCAATGGTGTTATGGCGGGTAACTATCGAGTAGGTATGTGGTTAGACGGGCAGGACAAGGCCGGGTTTTCCAATGATGACAATGTTCATGATGACACAGGTTTTTATGTTAGTTGTGACCAGATGGTCTGTAAGGAGAACGATGGTTCGGAAGATACACAGGGGTTGGGGCTTTTTGGTCGGTATGGCTACGCCAACAGCGACCTTAATGAAATCGGTAATTTCTGGAGTATTGGTTTGCAGTATCAGGGACTGATTGAAGGCATGAATGATGATATTCTTGGCGTGGGCTTTGCTCAGGGAATATTCAGCGATTATGCTGGTGCAAACGAGGGAAACGGCTATACCGAAAACGATGAGAGCCTTTTGGAAGTTTATTACAGTGCTCAGGTCACGCCATGGTTCCACATAAGTCCCAACATCCAATATATTGCCGGTCCGGGCGGTGACAAAACTAACAAAGATGCCGTCGTTGTCGGCCTGCGAACACAAATGGTATTTTAAACACAACGGCCTGGAAGGAAAACGCGATGAGCGCCCAGGAAAAAATAAAAAGAGATAATTCGAGCACTTCCCAGGCGGTCAAAAAAATCGCTATTGTCGGACTGCCGAATACCGGCAAAAGTCAGATATTCAATAACCTCACAGGCCAATATACCCTGGTTGCCAACTATCCACTCACTACCGTAGAGATGAAAAGGGCGAAATGTGAGATTAATGGCGAACTTTATGAAATCATCGATACGCCCGGTCTCCATTGTCTCTATATTCACTCCGAAGAAGAGATCATAGTCCGGGATATGATATTCTTGGAAAAGCCGGATATAATATTACAGTGCATCGATGCCAACCGGCTGAAACAATCGCTTACACTTACCGCAGATCTGATGGAATTGGGAACACCGATGGTCATATCGCTTAACGCGGTAGATGAAACAGCAAAAAGGGGAATATGGATTGATTCCAGCGGATTGTCGCGTCTTTTAGATGTCCCTGTTATCGAGTCGATAGCTATAAACGGATTGGGCACAGGCGATCTCAAAAACACCATAAAAAACGCACGGAGCAGCAAAAAACTTTTGCAGTACGGCCAAATCATAAATGATGGTATATCGGCTATCGTCTCTGATCTGCCGGAGGATGTGCCTTTCAAGCGAAAGACAGCGGTTCTGTTGTTGCTCAATGACCCGTTTATGATGGATTGCTTAACAAAAGAATACGGTCAGGAAAAAGGTGCCCTGTTAAGGAAAAAGGTAAACAACCTCAGGCGGCAATTCCAGGGAAACATCGGACATGTTCTAAACAATAAGCGTAGCGCCTGGGTGGAAGATATCGCCGAAAAAGCAACCAGAAAACAGAAGATAGCACCGGGTGAGTTTTCCAGAATTTTCGGCCGGTTGAGCCGCCATCCGGTATTTGGGCTTCCAATATTAGGGTTTTTCCTGGTGATCACATTTTTACTTGTGACACATGTCGCCGGGTTTTTGGACGAAGTCCTAAGCGCCGCCTTACTTGATCCTACCATAGATTTTATAACGAGCACTTTGCCGGGAAAAGGCTTCTGGACCGAATTCCTGGTAGGGCATTATGGGATTTTGACTATGGGCCTCTTTAACGCCATCATTACAGTGCTTCCCATACTGTCAGTATTCTTTATCATATTCGGTTTTCTCGAAGACATCGGTTATATCCCAAACCTTTGTGTTTTGGTTAAAAGAGTTTTTGAAAAGATAGGTCTAACCGGGAAAGCCATGATGCCATTGATCCTGGGCATGGGATGTAAGACTATGGCAACGCTTACCACCAGAGGATTGCAATCCAAAAAAGAAAAATTTATAGCCGTTTATCTTATTGCCTTTGCCATACCTTGCTCTGCCCAAATGGGCGTTGATATGGGCATATTCGGCAGGATCGGCATTAAGGCTTTTATGATTGGCTATGGAACTCTGGTCCTTGTCGAAATATGTGCGGGGTTAATCCTTAACAGGTTTATCAAAGACGACCAGAGAAGTGATTTTATACAGGAACTGCCCGCTGTGCGTGTGCCCAATCTAAAAGCTATATGCGTCAAAACGTATTATCGATTATATTGGTTTTTGAAGGAAGCCATTCCTATTTTTATGATTGCCGCGGCCGCCTTGTTCCTGCTTGACAAAACGGGTGTCCTTGATTTTGCAAAAACGTTAATGGAACCGGTTGTGGTCTCTTGGCTTGGCTTGCCTCGTGATATTCTGGATGTGCTTATTCTTGCAATTGCCAGACATGAAGCAGCAGCGGGCGTGGCGTTAAACATGGTGGATGCCGGCGCGCTTAGCTATACACAGTGCATTGTAACCGTTGTTCTTACCACAATGTTTGTGCCTTGCTTTGCCAATGTAGTGGCAATGTGCAAGGTAATGGGAGCAAAAACCGGTTTAGCTATGGCTTTGGCTATAAATATATCTTCTTTTATTTTAGCTGGCATCCTGCACTGGATTTTGGTATTTACTATTGGAAGTTGACTTTGCGCATAAGCAACACATAAGAAAAAGTGCGACACACAGAGCCGCGTAAGCGAAATCGCACTTGGGAGGTACACGTCCTATGAACAAAACGAGAGAAAGAGACGAACATCTTGAGCAATTGTGGTACATGAAAGAGGGCGGAAAAGATTCCATAAACGTGATAAAGGACGCTATGGATAAAAAATACGACGCCAGCATAATTGATGAAATTGTCTCTGAAGATTTGGCCGAATTAAGCGAAAACGACAAAATCGCCCTCACAAAAAAAGGCCGGGACTATGCATCACGCATAATCCGTGCCCACAGACTGGCGGAAAGGTTACTTTATGATGTCCTCGGCAGCGACTTTGAATCGGGCGCCTGCGAATTCGAACATACGGTTACCCACGAGTTGGTCGATAGTATCTGTATTTTACTGGGCCATCCCAGGACATGTCCTCACGGAATGCCTATACCACCGGGCCGGTGCTGCGAACGTTCCACCCGGACTGCGCAAAGCTCTGTTGTACCGTTGGTCGAATTAGAGGTAGGTCAGTCTGCGAGAGTTGCCTATGTTAATTGTAAAAGCGATCAGCAGCTTCATAAACTGGACAGTATCTGCGTAAGACCGGGAACAGTTGTCACGTTACATCAAAGATATCCCGCCTACGTAATTGAATGCGAAGGCAGTAATATCGCGATGGACGAAGAGATAGTTTCCAACATCTGTGTATGGCGAGAGCCTGACCATCCCCAGCCAATCGACAAAGAAACGCCCCATCAACCAGGTCGATTCAGACACAGAAAACATTGCAAATAACCGTAACTGCCCCAGCCCGGTAGTATAATGATACGAAACGCAAGGTTTTTGTCACCAAATCCCTGCCGCCACACCTTTTTCGTTTGACCAACGGCACAACGCGCCGACCGGGGGAATCATAATCATTGTAATATCTTGATGCTACTGTAGTTACAAAAGTGTCGGAATATCTCTTAACAAAACATCTCGATTGCGATATAATACCGGTACTAGTCAAAATCAGAAACGATGACTCGGATCTTACTTGTGCGAACAACAATTTTTTTGGGAGGTACTGTTATGGATCGAAGAAACTTTTTGACAACCAGTCTGGCGGCA
>Ga0315276_10000122_pt1 | contig 62683 bp, 35 predicted proteins | sample YL17G05_0_MG_FD_204542 | JGI IMG/M metagenome (GOLD analysis project Ga0315276, IMG submission 204542) | Sediment microbial communities from Yellowstone Lake, YNP, Wyoming, USA - YL17G05_0 | ecosystem: Environmental > Aquatic > Freshwater > Lake > Sediment | place: USA: Wyoming | collected...
TGTGTCAACGGCATAGGTTACGGGGGCAGGGTCGCCAGGGCCATTGCTCAAGAACACACCATCGGGCTTTTGAGCTAAAACCTCTTTGGCTGTCGTTTTAGCCGGTACAACGGTTACATCACAGCCATGCGAGCAAAGCAGTCTGAGAATGTTTTGTTTTATGCCAAAATCGAAAGCAATGACCTTACATTTTTTTTCTGGTGTTTGTTGGGGTGTGTTTAATATATCAATTACAGGTTTATTCCAACAGTAAGATTTCTTCACGGTAACATCTTTGACAATGTCCCTGCCAACAAGGCCGGGATAACTTTCGAGTTTCTTTTTGAGCTTATCTATATTTAAGTCCGTTGATGAGATAATGCCTTTCATCGCACCTTGAGTTCGGATATGTTTTACAAGCTTTCTTGTGTCGATACCTTCAAGTCCAATTACGTTATTGGCTTCTAAGTAATCACTCAGAGGATTTTTATTTCGCCAGTTGCTTGGGTACGGACAGTTTTCTTTGACGATAAAACCGCTTGCGAATATTTTTTGAGATTCCCAGTCAGAGTTATTAGTGCCATAATTGCCGATCAATGGATATGTCATTGTTATTATCTGTTCGTTATATGATGGGTCAGTCAGTATTTCCTGGTATCCGGTCATGCTTGTGTTAAACACGACTTCGCCGCACTTCCGGCCCATAGCGCCAAAAGAAGTGCCCTCAAAAATAGTACCGTCCTGGAGTAATAAAATGGCTTTCAATTTCGTTCCTAACTGTTGTAATGTTGAATAGGCTTTACAGTTAATTTTTTTTCTTTCATCGCGGATATGGCTCTCACCACAGCCGCGGCACCTCTTATCGTAGTTACATAGGGAATTTGTTTATCAAGGGCAGTTCTTCTTATCGGGAAGGAATCTTTAATAGATTGAGCACCTATCGTTGTGTTTATTATAAGACTGATTTTCCCATTTATTATCCAGTCAACTATATTAGGCCTGCCCTCGGTCATTTTGAGTACAAACTCAGAAGGCAGGTTGTTATTGATAAACTCGATGCACGTGCCTTTTGTTGCGACAATTTTAAAACCCATTTGCTGCAATTGGGCCGCCAAGCCGACCGCTTTTTTCTTGTCGGTATCTTTGACGCTGAAGAATGCGTTACCTTTTGTCGGCAGGCAGTTGCCTGCAGCCATCTGTGACTTTGCGAAAGCAATGCCGAAATCATCCGATAACCCCATAACCTCGCCGGTAGATAGCATCTCCGGGCCGAGCAGTGTATCTATGCCGGGGAATTTCAAGAATGGGAATACCGCTTCTTTGACGGCGAAATGGTCACGATATACTTCTTTGGTAAAGCCCAGTTCGTCGAGTGTCATGCCGGTTATTATTTTGGCCGCAAGTCTGGCAAGAGGAACGCCAATCGATTTGCTAAGAAACGGAATGGTTCGGGATGCGCGTGGGTTAACCTCAAGTATGTAAATTTCATTGTCCTTAACGGCAAACTGGATGTTCATCAGGCCCTTAACTTTTAATTCGAGGGCCAATAGTTTTGTCTGTTTTTTAATTTCGCTCAACAGTTTTTTACTTATCGAAATCGGCGGCAGCGAACAGGCACTGTCGCCGGAATGAATACCAGCTTCTTCGATATGTTCCATGATTCCGGCAACGACTACTCGTTTGCCATCACTTATGGCATCAACGTCCAGCTCTGTCGCATCGTCAAGAAATTTATCTATCAAAATCGGGTGCTGACCTGAAGCTTCGATTGCATTTTCAACGCAGGTTCTAAGCGATTTTTCATCGTGAACGATTACCATTGCTCTACCGCCCAATACAAAAGAAGGCCTGATGAGTAAGGGGAACCCAAGTTTTTTCGCGATTTTCAAGGTTTCTTCATACGTTGTAGCAGTTCCACTGCAAGGTTGGCGCAGTTTTAGTTTTTCGACCAGCTTATTGAAACGCTTGCGGTCCTCAGCCCGGGCAATACTGTCCGGTGAGGTGCCGATTATCTTGACGCCGGCTTTTTCCAAAGGCACAGCTAATTTTAACGGCGTCTGCCCGCCGAATTGAACAATAACACCATTGGGCTTTTCTTTTTCAATGATGTTCATTACATCTTCAAATGTCAGAGGTTCAAAGTAAAGCCTGTCAGAGGTATCGTAGTCGGTGCTGACGGTTTCAGGGTTGCAGTTTACCATTATTGATTCGACGCCTATTTCCTTCAGTGCGAATGCGGCGTGGACACAGCAATAATCGAATTCGATTCCCTGCCCTATACGATTGGGGCCTCCACCGAGGATAATGACTTTCTTTCTATTGGTTGGATCAGCCTCGCATTCGCTTTCAAACGTTGAGTAAAGATAGGGGGTGTGAGCTTCAAATTCGGCTCCGCAGGTGTCAACAGTTTTATATACAGCGTTAACTTTCATCTGTTGACGATGTTTCCTGAATAGTTCTTCCGGCATATTAAACACATTTGCCAGATATTTATCACTGAACCCATACTCTTTGGCCTTACGCATTAAATTTGGCTCGAATTTATCAAAATCCGTTGACTTGATTTTGTTCTCCAGCCTGACAATATCATTGATATTATTGAGAAACCAGGGATCGATTTTTGTCAGTCGGTAAATTTCATCGGTCGGAAGTTTTCTTCTAAATGCCTCAGCAACATACCATATTTTATCCCAGCAGTTTGTTTGCAGTTTCTTTTTTAACTGAGTCAAAGCAAGTCCGTTATTGGTATGCTTTTTGTCGAGTGAGTAGCGGTCTATTTCCAAAGACCTTATAGCTTTTTGCAGCGATTCTTTGAACGTTCTGCCGATAGCCATCGCTTCGCCGACCGATTTCATCTGCACCGTCAACTCCGGATTAGTCTGTGGGAATTTTTCGAAAGTAAAACGCGGCCACTTGGTAACACAATAATCGATTGTCGGCTCAAAGCAAGCCGGTGTTTTTTTTGTAATATCGTTAGGAATCTCATCGAGCGTATAACCAACCGCAAGTAAAGCGGCGATTTTGGCGATAGGGAAGCCGGTGGCTTTTGATGCAAGTGCAGAGCTTCGTGAAACACGTGGGTTCATCTCAATTACGTAGAGCCTGCCATTTTCGGGATTAACCGCAAATTGTATGTTCGAGCCGCCGGTTTCAACTCCGATCGCACGCATAATTTTCAATGCGGCATCTCTCATTATTTGATATTCTTTGTCGGTCAGCGTCTGGGCGGGAGCCACCGTAATGCTGTCACCGGTATGGATACCCATAGGGTCAAGGTTTTCAATTGAGCAGATAATGACAACGTTATCTTTTCTGTCTCTCATTACCTCGAGTTCATATTCTTTCCAGCCAATGACGGATTCTTCGACAAGAACCTGGGATTTTGGACTTAGATTCAGCCCCCAGTGAATATACTCGGTGTATTCATCCATATTGTAAGCAACATTGCCGCCCATACCCCCTAATGTATATGAAGGACGAATAATAACGGGGAATCCTATGTCTTTGATAACTTTTTTCGCCTCCTGCCAAGAATGGACATAACCGCTCTTCGGGACCTCAAGGCCGATATCTTCCATAATCTTCTTGAAGCGGTCGCGTTCTTCAGCTCTTTTGATCGACTTTAAATTAGCCCCCAGCAGCCGGACTTTGTACTTTTTCAATACCCCCCTCTCCGCCAATGCCACAGCGGTATTGAGTCCTGTCTGGCCACCCAGCGTAGGCAGGAGGCTGTCGGGTTTTTCTTTAGCGATTATTTTCTCGACGATTTCCGGTGTGATCGGCTCAATGTATGTCCTGTCGGCCATTTCCGGGTCGGTCATTATTGTGGCAGGATTGCTGTTAACAAGTATAATTTTAAAGCCCTCCTGCTTCAGTACTTTACAGGCCTGGGTGCCGGAATAATCAAATTCACAGCCCTGGCCTATGACAATGGGGCCAGAACCTATAATTAATATCTTTTTGATGTCCTTGCGTTTCGGCATCGCCCGTTTTTACAGTTCTCTAAATTATGTTCTGGGTATTTTTTTATTTATTCTGAAGTTGTCAAAGGTGTAAAGGTTTGTTATTGGCATTCGCCTGTCTTTGCCAAATGCTTTCGGAGTGATTTTAATCCCAGGTGGCGATTGTCTTCTCTTGTATTCATTACGGTCTATCATACCAATAACCCGATCAACAGTTTTCTTTGGCAAACCATCTTTGACAAGTTCATGCGCCGATTTATCCTGCTCGACATAACCGGCAAGTATCCTGTCCAGGACATCATACGAGCCAAGAGAATCTGTATCCTTTTGATTTTCTTTTAGTTCGGCGCTTGGCGGACGGTTTATCACAGTAATAGGAATAGCTTCGCGGTGATGAATCCTGTTTATATATTCAGCCAACTTGTACACCATTGTTTTGGGGACATCCTTAAGTACAGCAAAACCACCGGCTGTGTCACCATAAAGAGTGGCGTATCCAACAGCCGTTTCGCTTTTGTTGCTTGTGGTTAAGACGAGCCAGCCATAACTGTTACTCAAAGACATAAGTACACATCCGCGAATCCTGGCCTGGAGATTTTCGTAAGCTATTGTATCGGTGGACCATTTATCAAATTTACCGAACAAGCTATTGAACTTATCAAGCACCGTTTCAATGGGGATACTATAAAACTCGATATCCAGATTATCCGCCAGCAGTTGGGCGTCCTTAATGGTATCCGGGCTGTTGAATTTCGACGGCATAGTTACCCCTATGACTTTTTTGGCGCCCAAAGCATCCACCGCGATAGCGGCGGTCAGTGATGAATCTATTCCGCCGCTTAATCCTATTATGGCCATGGAGAACCCGTTTTTTTGTACATAGTCTCTGGTTCCTACAACAAGTGCCTGATAGATTTCAGTAACAGGCTCTGTCGGCAGATGGTGAGCGGAGCTGTTACAATCTGGTACGGGTACAAGCTTATTTCCAGTGTTCCGGTCTATCGATAAATCTGCCAGCAGGATGTCCTCTGCAAATGCTTTTGCCTGGCAGACAACCTGGCCCGATGAGTTTACAAACATGCTTCTGCCGTCAAAAACCAGTTCATCCTGACCGCCAACCAGGTTGCAATAAGCGACAGTACAATTGAAATGTTTCGCACATTCACAGAGAATTCCCTGTCTTTGCTGGAATTTACTTACATGAAAAGGCGATGCAGAAATATTTATGATTATGTCTATTCCCGGTGTCGGGCCATAAAAGCTATCCAGCCAATTGAGTTGCCAGATATCTTCGCAAATCGTAAAAGCTGCTGTTGCGTCATCGATTACAATTCTCACCGCTTCGGTCCCGTGCTGAAAATAGCGTTGTTCATCAAAAACACCGTAGTTAGGCAGGATGCTCTTGCGGTAAATTTTTGTAATCCTGCCGTTTTGCAACACAGCAAGCGAGTTAAAAAATCCTTTTTCATTTGCCTCCGCGAAACCAACAATGATTGTAATTTCAGAACAGTTTTTTGCCAGATGTTCTACCGCAAGGCGGTTATCATCTAAAAAATGTTTTTTGAGCAATAGATCTTCCGGGGAATAACCGCATACGGCCATTTCCGGGAACACAACAATATCAGCACCTAAATCGTATGCTTTGGTGCTTAATCTTCGCATTTTTTGGGTGTTTCCCTCGATATCACCAACCGAGGCGTTAAATTGTGCCAAAGCTATTCTCATTGCCAATTATTACCAACTTTAACTTTTACTTTTTAGCCAGTTATCAATGCTTGCGGCGGCCTGGCGTCCGCTGTCAATCGCCCGGACAACCAATGATGCTCCATTGATTGTGTCGCCCGCGGCAAATACCGACGGTTCACTTGTTTGGCAGTTTTCTACTGCAACATTGCCTGATTTGTCGAGTTTTAAGTTGAATTCTTTTACAAGACCGTCATGGGAAACATGAAGAAATCCTGTTGCCAGCAGTACCATATTGGCATCAAGAGAAAAATCAGTATCAGGTAGTTCTTTGAACTTCCAGGCCCCATCTTTCTGAAACCACTCCACCTGACAACAATGCAATTGAGTGACCCGTGTTTCTACGCCTGAAAATTTTTTTGTCATTACCGACCATTGCCGATTGCAGCCTTCTTCATGAGAAGTAGAGGTTCTCATAATTCGAGGCCACACAGGCCAGGGGGTATCCGGCGGCCGAGCATCGGGCGGCTTGGGCAGAATTTCCAATTGGTGAATTTCTTTGGCTCCCTGCCTTTGAGCCGTTCCAACACAGTCGCTTCCCGTGTCGCCGCCGCCTATCACGACCACCGCTTTGTTCTTTGCTGTGATAATTGCCGAGTCATCTATTTTTTCACCGGAGCATAGTTTGTTCTGTGCTTTCAGGTAGTCCATTGCGAACAGGATGTTTTCGTACCCTCTGCCGACTATGTTGAGGTTTCGAGGTTGCCCCGCCCCCATCGTCAGGCAGGCGCAATCAAACATTTTTTTCAGATACCTTGCGGAAATATCCTCTCCGACATTTACACCTGTTTGGAACTCGACACCTTCGGCTGTTAACTGCTTTAATCTGCGGTCGATGATGTTTTTGGCAAGTTTAAAGTCCGGGATGCCGTATCGCAGCAGTCCTCCAATTTGCTTATCTTTTTCAAAGACAATCACACTGTGCCCGGCTCGTGCCAATTGCTGAGCAGTTGCCAAACCAGCAGGCCCGGAGCCAATTACCGCAACCCTTTTTCCGGTTTTTTGTTTAGCGGGCAAAGGTTTAATCCAGCCTTCTTTGAAGCCGCGTTCAACGATTTGAAACTCAATGTGTCTAATTAACACGGGCATATCATTGATAGAAAGCGTACACGCAGCTTCACAGGTGGCCGGGCATACCCGGCCTGTGATTTCAGGAAAATTGTTCGTCAAATGAAGCATCCGGCAGGCTTGCTCCCATTTGTCTTCATACACCAGTTCGTTTATGTCAGGTATGAAATTTTTGAGCGGACAACCTGCACCATGACAAAACGGTATTCCACAATCCATACACCTTGCCGCTTGCTGATGAATCTGCCCAGGAGTAAGCGGCAGATCAAGCTCGCCGAAATCATGTATTCTTTCCTCGACCCGCCGATGACCGACTTCCTGACGTCCATATTTTAAGAACCCTTTTACCTCGCCCATTGAAACACCTCTTCGGTTGCCGGTATTGTTTCAGTATCGCGCTGCTGGGCGGCACGCATTTTTTCCAGTGCCTTGCGGTAATCTATCGGGACAACTTTTACAAATTTCCCCATCATATCCGGCCACGCGTCCAGCAGGTATTGTGCACGGCTGCTGCCGGTCCACTTTAGATGCTGCTGGATTAAATCGTGAAGTAAGTTTTTATCTGTTTTTTTCCAGACGCTTTCCAACTCGACCATATCAAGGTTGCACATCGTATCAAACAATTGTGCCTCATCGAGTACGTAAGCAGTACCTCCGCTCATGCCTGCCGCAAAATTACAGCCCGTTTTACCAAGAACAACAACCAGGCCGCCCGTCATATACTCACAACAATGATCACCGACACCTTCAACAACAGCGGTTACGCCGCTATTTCGCACACAGAATCGCTCTCCTGCCATACCATTTATAAAGACTTCACCTGAGGTAGCACCGTAAAGTACGGTATTGCCTACAATGATATTTTCGTGACTGATAAACGTGGAACCTTCCGGTGTTTTGACAACAATTCTGCCGCCGGAAAGACCTTTACCGAGATAATCATTAGTTTCTCCGAGTAGTTTTAGGGTTACGCCTGGTGCAAGAAAGGCACCGAAACTCTGCCCCGCGGAGCCTCGCAAGACAATTTGCAGCGTGTCATCAGGAAGACCTTTTTCACCAAGCTTGTAAATAATTTTGTTGCTTATAATCGCCCCGATTGCCCGGTTTGTATTTCGGACCGGCATTTCTATAATGGTTCGCTCCTGCAGCTCAATCGCAGGTCTGGCTTTTTCCAGAATTTGCCAATCAAGATGGTCACTGAGCTTGTCGGCTTGTGAATTAGTATGTTTCTTTCCGTTTCCATTGCAGTTTTCAGGCTGATGAAAGATAGCAGAAAAATCCAGTCCCTTTGCCTTCCAGTGGTCGATTGCCCTGCGGGTTTGAAGCATATCTACTCTGCCAACCATCTCCTCAAGTTTTATAAATCCGAGCTGTGCCATAATTTGGCGTACTTCTTCTGCAACAAAATACATAAATCGTTCAATATATTCCGGTTTGCCGGCAAAACGCTTCCTCAGTTCCGAATCTTGGGTGCCGATTCCGAAAGGACAGGCTCCTTCATGGCATTTACGCAATAATGTACAGCCGAGCGTTACCAGTGCAGCGGTACCGAAGCCGAATCTTTCTGCTCCTAATAAGGCCGCAATAACAACATCTCTACCTGTCTTGAGCTGGCCGTCTGTCTGAACCCTAATTCGGTCCCTCAGATTGTTCATTACCAGCACCTGTTGAGTCTCAGCTAAGCCCAACTCCCACGGACAGCCGGTATGTTTGATTGATGAGAGCGGACTTGCACCGGTACCTCCATCGTGGCCGCTGATAAGAACCTCATCGGCATTGCCTTTGGCAACACCGGCAGCGATTGTGCCGACTCCAACTTCAGCAACGAGCTTGACCGATACTTTCACTGCCGGATTGCCGCACTTGAGGTCGTATATCAACTGCGCCAGGTCCTCGATCGAGTATATATCGTGGTGTGGCGGCGGTGAAATAAGAGTTACACCTGGTGTTGAATATCTCATTTTCGCAATTTCTTCGGTTACCTTGTGTCCGGGCAACTGGCCACCTTCACCTGGTTTTGCGCCCTGAGCTATTTTAATCTGAAGCTCTTTTGCATGAGCCAAATAATTAATCGTAACACCAAATCTTCCGCTGGCGACCTGTTTGATAGCACAATTTTTTGAATCGCCGTTAGCTTCGGGTAAATAGCGAGATGGTTCTTCGCCGCCTTCACCGGTATTACTCATTGCTCCTATACGATTCATAGCAATAGCCAAGCATTCGTGTGCTTCTTTGCTGATTGAACCGTGGCTCATTGCACCGGTGCAGAATCTCTTGACTATTTCGCCGGCCGGCTCGACCTGATCAATCGGTATTGGTTTGCCGTCAACAAATTCAAAAAGTCCACGTAAAGTGTATAGTTTTTGAGCCTGCTGATTTACCGCATTTGCATAATCATCATAAGCCCGACTGTCTGCGTATTTGACTGCATGTTGCAATCGTGCTATCGTTGTCGGGTTCCAAAGATGTTCTTCCCCGTTATGTCTGAAATGATATTCACCACCAAAATCCAATTCAAGCACCCCGCGGGGGTGCTGTTCGAAAGCGGTTTTATGACGAAAAACAGTTTCTTGTGCTATTTCTGTCAGACCAACTCCGCCGATCCGCGAACTCGTACCGGTAAAGTACTCATTTATGAAAGAACAATTCAACCCGATGGCCTCGAAAAGCTGAGCTCCCGTGTAGCTGCGTAAGGTTGAAATTCCCATTTTGCTCATTGTTTTTAGAATACCTTTTTTAATCGCGGCAATATAGTTGTCCGCTATCTGGGAGGATTCCACATTTTTAAGAAGCCGGTCTTCTTGTTGAAGATAGTCGAGTGTTTCAAATGCTAAATATGGATTTATCGCATTAGCACCGAAGCCGCATAAAAGGCAAAAATGCATCACTTCTCGCGGCTCACCACTTTCAACAATCAATCCAACTTCGCCGCGTAAACCACGATTAAGCAATCCATGATGGATTGCAGCCGTTGCCAGAAGCGATGGAATCGGAGCCGTTGTTTCTGAGACCTGGCGATCACTGATTATTATCAGCGAGGCATCTTCCTCGATAGCCTGTTGGGCAGAATCGACCAGTTCGCTCAGTGCCTGTCGCAGACCACCAGTAATATCAGGAACGCTAATATCAAATACTGATGAGGCGCTAACTGTTTTAAGGTCTTGCCTTTTTGCGGTACGCAACCGCTCAATATCTTCATTGGTCAGGATTGGATGAGGCAGTTTCAACTGTCGGCAGTGTTCAGGCGTTTCCGTAAGGATATTTGGTTTTTTGCCTACGAAATTCATCAGGCTCATAACCCGACCTTCACGCAAGGGGTCTATCGCAGGATTTGTAACCTGTGCAAAGAGCTGTTTGAAATAGTTAAACAACAATTTTGGCCTGTCAGAAAGCACCGCCAAAGGTGTATCATTACCCATAGACCCGACCGGTTCCTGGGCATTTAGGGCCATCGGCAGCAGAATCATTTTCAACTCTTCACGTGTATAGCCGAACAATCGCAGCCTCTGGGCTAACGTATCTGTGTCAGTATGTACCGGTTTGGGCACGTCAAACAAGCCGCGGATCTCGATTTTGTTTTGATCGAGCCATCTGCGATAAGGCATCTGACGTGCAATCTTACTTTTTATCTCATTGTCAGAAATTATCCTGCCTTCGTCCGTATCAACAAGAAACATGTGACCTGGTTGAAGACGTCCCTTTTGCCGGATTTTTTCAGGCGGGAATTGTACAACACCTGCTTCACTGGCCATAACAACCAAACCATCAGTTGTTACCAACCAGCGGCAGGGTCTTAGGCCATTGCGGTCAAGTGTCCCGCCTACAATCCTGCCATCTGTAAATACCATTGCGGCAGGACCATCCCACGGCTCCATTATAGATGCGTGATATTCATAGAATGCGCGTTTATCTGTACTGATATGATAACTTGAACCAAATGCTTCGGGGATCATCATCATTATAGAATGTGGCATACTCCTGCCGGCACGAACCAGCAGTTCGAGTACATTATCAAAACAGGCAGAGTCGCTTGCATCGGGAGTTAGAATTGGAAATACGTCACTGATGTTATCGCCGAATACTACACTGGACATCTTCATCTGACGAGCCTGCGTCCAGTTTCGATTACCGCTGAGTGTGTTTATCTCTCCGTTATGAGCTATGCACCGTAATGGCTGAGCCAGTTGCCAGCTTGGGAATGTATTAGTGCTGTACCGCTGATGGACGATGGCAAGGGCAGAAATCAGGCGTTCATCTGCGAGGTCGGGATAATAGGCAAACAATTGCCAAGCCATAAACATTCCCTTGTAACAGATAGTCCGACAAGACAATGATGACACATAGAAATCATTGCCTTCCTGACCAAATTGCTTCCTGACAAGCTTTTCTGCCCGTTTACGGGCCAGATATAATCGTAGTTCCAGCAGTTCATCTTCCAATCCTGCCCCATCCACAAATATCTGTCTTATAGCCGGTTCAGCCTCAAGAGCAATTTTGCCCAGGCAATCATTTGAAGCAGGCACATCCCGCCAGCCCAATACTTCCAAACCGTAATGAGCGATCGAATCCTCAAGTATCCGCTCATGTTTTTCGCGAAGACCTTTTTCCTGTGAGCCAAATACCATGCCGACTCCATACTTAGGTGCCGACGGTAGGGAAAAACCTAAACTTTTGCACTCAGCAGTGAAAAACTCGTGAGGAATCTGAAAGAGAATCCCAGCCCCGTCACCTGTAATCTCATCGGCGCCGGCTGCTCCACGATGATGCAAATTGACCAGTATTTCTTTGCCGTACTCGATAATAGAATGGTTGCGTTCGCCGTTTATATTTACAACTGCACCAATCCCGCAGCCGTCGTGCTCGCGACGAGATTCGTATAAGCCCGTGTTTTTATTAGAACGCGTCATTTAACACCTAAGCATAGACTCAGTTATTTTTTAATAAAGAAAAATTGGATGAGAATCAGGGTTCTTCCCAAAGAAGGTAACATCCTCCACCTTTTCAATATATTTGCCTTTAGTCAATGCGAACAGAGTGCGCTCTATCCCAATGCCACCGCCAAAAGTGTCAGGAAAAACGGATTCCCCATTCTTATTTTTCTGTGCTATCGCCATCAAAAATGGGCCATAACCACCAAGTTCATTTATATTTTCCAGTTCGCCATTGACCAATTCAGGGCGTACGGAGATTACCTTGTTGTCGATCAGACGCTCGATAATCGGTTCATAGAGCCATTCTCTTATAGCCCCTGATAATACTTCATAAGTATCACCATACTTACCTGTGTCACGTTGAATAGACTGGGCACAGATGTCATAATTGTAAATCATATCTGAAGTAAAACTGGCAATGGGTATTTTAGAACCATCCGGCTTCAAATAAGGATAGATAAGATCATAGTTTTCTCTCATAAGACCAGTAACCCAGAAAAACTGCGAATCGGCCTCTTGTCCCAGTTTAGACTCAAAATTAGAGGCCCCATATTTCGCTACAGCTTCATCTCTTCTAAATCGTGGGAAAGGCGACTTGGGTACTTCGAGTGCAACACCAAGGGCTTTTAAGTTCTCCTCGTTTTTATCAGCTACAGCACTGATGGCGTGGATAACGAGTTCTTCGAAAAAGGTAAGTGCCCTTTCAGTATCCTTTTTAAGAACATCTTTTACTTTTTTGGTATTGTTCAGATACTCGTCGAATGTAATACCCCGGTTACGCCGCAGTTCGATATCCATCTGCGAAAAATCAGCCAGGTATTTCCCACGCTGAGTACCTGTGGGGCTTTCAATTTCCAGGCGGATATTTGGTGAGTCCACAAATATACCCTTAAACTTCGGGTTTAGACAGGCCAGGAACTTTGAGTATATCATCGAATGCGTGGCCTTGTAATCATGACCTTTGTAAGCAATAGTTGGAACGTGTTCCACATCATGGGCAAGCGGATCGGTCACCGGGCTCATTGACACCTTTTCTAAGTTAAAAAGTCCGTAATCCGTGAGGAAATTGTGCATGGCGTTAACAAAAGTGGTTCTTATGGCTGAAGCGTTATATAAGGCATCACCCTGCCACTTTGCCATATAATTCTGGCGGATATAATCACCCAATGTTTGGCCACTTTCTTTCAGTGCAGCCTGGAAACTATAAAGACTCTGGCTTATAGATTCGTCATTACTAAGCATGTTTTTCTCCTATGCTAAAAATATAGTTCAATTTTACTACGGGTTCTTAACTCATTATTTAAGAAACAGCATTTCCGCATAAGTTGGCAACGGCCACAAGTCTGCATCAACATTCATTTCAAGCTTATCGGCAAACCGCCTCAATTCACACATGGCGGGAATTATCTTGTCCCGGCACAATTGGGCTTTACCTGAAACATCCTTTATTTTTGCACATTGTTCGACAACCGCTTCGAGGTTCTTGAGAGCTTTGTCAGTGGAACTGACCAATCCAGACACCTTTTCAAGCATAGATTTTTGTGTTACAGCATCGATACCCGCTGAACCCATAGCATTAATGGCATCTGCCAGGCAACTGGAATATTTGACAGTCGCGGGTAGAATCTGACGCTTGGCGATATTCAGCATTGTAAGAGCCTCGATGTTTATCTGCATGCTGTAGGCCTCGAACAAAATCTCTGTACGTGCATGCAATTCAGCCCTGCTTAATACTCCTTGTCTCTCGAAAACACCGACATTTTCCTCATTCATAATAGTAGTAAGTGAATCAACTGTTGAGCTAATGTTCGGTAATCCTCGCTTCTTGGCCTCGGCAACCCAATCATCGGTATAGTTGTTTCCGTTGAAGATTATGCGACTGTGATCATTAGCTATTTTTTGCAGAATTTTTTGCGCGCCGCTTTTAACATCCTTGGTTTTTTCCAGCTCATCAGCAATCTCAGCTAAAACATCTGCAACAATCGTATTGAACACAAAAGTCGGGCCCGCTGTTGATTGGGTTGAACCGACCATACGGAACTCGAATTTATTTCCGGTAAATGCAAACGGTGACGTTCGATTACGGTCTGTGCAGTCTTTGGGTAATGGCGGCAAAGTGGAAACACCCAGCTTTAGCTCACCGCCTTGTTTGGAGCTGGTTGCATCGCCATTGGCCAGTTGATTGAAAATATCAGTCAATTGTTCACCAAGGGATATTGAAACGATAGCCGGCGGTGCTTCATTAGCGCCAAGACGATGCTCGTTTCCGACATTAGCAACACTTGCCCGCAACAATTTTGCATATTTATCGATCGCACGCACAATGGCACAAAGCATTACCAGAAATACCATATTGTCATGTGGAGTCTTGCCTGGATCAAGCAGATTAATGCCATCATCGGTCGCCATACTCCAGTTATTGTGTTTGCCTGATCCATTGATGCCGGCAAACGGCTTTTCATGCAGCAAACATACAAAATCATGACGATTCGCTACCTTTTGCAGCACCTCCATAGCCAACTGATTATGGTCTGTAGCAACATTCACAGTAGTAAATACCGATGCCAGCTCATACTGGCCTGGGGCAACTTCATTATGTTGCGTCTTGGCAGAAACTCCAAGCTTCCAAAGCTCCACATTAACCTCATGCATAAATGAAGCCACTCGCTCATGAAGCGTTCCAAAATAATGATCATCCATCTCCTGGCCCCTTGGCGAAGCCGCACCAAAGAGAGTTCTGCCTGTTAAAATAAGGTCCAGGCGCTTCTTATAGTATGACCGGTCCACAAGAAAATATTCCTGCTCCGGCCCAAGCGTGGCCGTTACATGCCTTGAGGTTTTATTGCCAAGGACAGAAAGTATCCTGGTTGCCTGTTTGTCCAAAGCATCCATCGATCTCAACAAAGGTGTTTTCTTATCAAGTGCCAGGCCGGTATATGAACAAAACGCACTTGGAATATAGAGCGTAATATTTTTCCCATCCTCCTTGATAAAGACCGGTGAAGTACAATCCCATGCAGTATAGCCCCGGGCCTCGAAGGTCGCTCTCAAGCCGCCTGATGGAAACGATGAAGCGTCCGGTTCTCCCTGGCAAAGCTCTTTACCGCTGAACTCCATCATCGTTCTGCCATCAGATGTAGGCGAAATAAAAGAGTCGTGTTTCTCAGCCGTAAGACCCGTCATCGGTTGAAACCAATGACAAAAATGCGTAGCGCCTTTTTCAATGGCCCAGTCTTTCATCGCGTTAGCAATCACGTTAGCCAATGCAGGGTCAAGCGGCTCATGGCCCTCGATCGTTTTTCTTATAGACTTGTAAACGTCCCTTGGTAAACGTTCTCGCATCACCGAGTCATTAAAAACATTCGATCCAAACATTTCTGTTACTGACTGACAATGTTTATCCATCTTGTTTCTCCTGATTTATTATTGAGTATAAACAATACACGAGAAAAAGTGCGCAATCGCACATTGACTATTCCGCGTCTAACCAATCGCCTCACTACTTCTTTCACTTGTACGAATACGAACACATTCTTCCAATGGAAGAATAAAGATTTTCCCATCACCTGTTTCGCCTGTCTGGGCGCCTTTTGTAATGGCGGCTATCGTCGGCTCGACAAAATTGTCATTGACCGCGATTTCAATCCGAATCTTTCTTAAAAGATTGCCCGTCTCCTTCATTCCACGATAGATTTCGGTAACTCCCTTTTGTCTGCCGTGGCCAAGCACTTCATTGACCGTAATGAGATTAACCTCGGCCTTATAAAGCTCTTCTTTGACACATTCGAGCCTGTGTGGTTGAATTATGGCGATTATTAACTTCATAAAAATATCCTCTCTTCATTATTCCAGCATTGTATAAGCCCGTTCATTATGCTGGGTAAGGTCGAGCCCGATCGCTTCTTCTTCTTCGGCAACCCGCACACCGACGAATATATCCACCAATTTGTAGATAATCAGCGTAACGATAAACGCATACACTACCGTCACAGCCACAGCGATAAGCTGTATCATAAATTGCCGGGCATTTCCAAAGAACAGGCCGTCTGCGCCGGTAGCATTGATGACCTTGGAAGCGAACAATCCTGTTGCTAAAGCTCCAAAGATACCACCTATACCGTGAATGCCAAAAGCATCCAGAGAATCATCGTAACCAAACCTGTGCTTTACAAACCCCACCGCAAGAAAACAAAATACGCTTACGAGCAAACCTATCGCTATCGCTGAACCTATCCCAACAAAACCTGCCGCAGGTGTAATAGCCACTAATCCTGCTACCGCACCGCTTATAGTACCGAGCATTGTGGGTTTGCCGTTAAATAACCAGTCCAGCAACGCCCAGCATATCGCCGCTGCAGATGCGGCTGTGTTGGTTACAATAAAAGCGTTTGCTGCCAGGCCATTGGCGCCCAAAGCACTCCCGGCATTAAACCCAAACCAGCCAAACCATAATAACGCAGCCCCCAGCACGCTGAACGGCAGATTATGCGGTGCAGTCGGATACTTTTCATAACACTTCCTTTTGCCGACTACTATCGCCGTTACTAACGCGGCAATACCAGCATTTATATGCACCACCGTTCCGCCGGCGAAATCCAGTGCCCCAAGGTCTTTCAGCCAGCCGCCGACTCCCCAGACCCAGTGAGCGATTGGATCATATACAAATGTTGCCCAGAGCAGTATAAAAATCAGAAATGATGAAAACTTCATCCTTTCGGCGAATGCTCCAATAATCAGTGCGGGTGTTATTACAGCAAACATCGCCTGGAAAATCATAAATGCGTTATGTGGAATCGTGGCAGCATAAGCCGAATACGGCTCATGACCCACACCGTTTAATCCGAACCATTGCAATCCGCCCCAAAATCCTTTTCCTGGCCCAAAAGCAAGGCTATAACCAAATAATACCCATTGAATGCTCAGAACAGCCAAAGCTATGAAGCATTGCATAAGTACGCTGAGATAATTTTTGCGTCTTACCAAACCGCCATAAAAAAACGCCAGACCCGGCGTCATAAGCATCACAAGCGCAGCGGATATCAATACCCATGCAGTATCACCTGTATCAACTTTTAGCGATGCAGGAGCAGTGATTGCAGTCTGCTGTAATTGTGTCATACCAGATTCGCCAAAAGCATTCACGGCAGACAAACACAACACAATTAAAATCAAAGCCCATAGTTTGCTCATATAAAATTATCCTTCTTTCGTTTTAGTATGTAACGCAATCGCTATGCCAAAGCAGTAATTAATCTGTAAGTCTTTGTCATATATAGTGATACGCAGCCTTTCTGGTTATGAGGCAGTAGGCGTAAAGTGACAATTTTGTAACTTGCTGCAAAAGTATGACATATTTGTTCCTTGCTTTCAGATAAAAGGCCTATATGTTTAGATTTCTTTTTACGAAGGCCCTTTGTTCACAAATTGCAATAACACCTTGATATTGAAAGGCTTATGATGATTTGCTTTTTGTTTATGTTTTTTATTATAAGAAATATTTTACAAAGCTATCATGTCATGTTACAATTATGTCGTATTAGTAAATGACGAGGAATTTTGAAATGGGCGAAAAAACTACATTTTTGCAAGGTACTGCAACATATACCGTAAGCCCCGCGCCACAGCTTGAAACTCTCTATAAGGTTAGCCAGATATTAGCTGCCGGCACACGCCAGCAGAAAGCCCTTGCCGCTGTTTTGGAGATGCTGGATAAAGACCTTGGACTGGCCAGAGGCACAATTACGCTTCTTTCGCTGGATGGCAATGAAATTAAAATAGAAGCCGCTCACGATCTTTCGCAAGAGCAGAGCCGAAAAATTACATATCGGATCGGAGAAGGTGTAACAGGCAAGGTTATGCAGACCGGTAAGCCAATGATTGTGCCAAAAGTCTCACAGGAACCGCTGTTCTTGAATCGCTTCGAAAGGTGGAACGTTACGAAGCAGGATTTAAGTTTTATTTGTGCTCCCATTTCTATAGACAAAGATGTGATTGGAACGATTTCAGTGGATCGGCCCTTTGAAGAAACAGCCTCCCTCGATGAGGAAATGCGGATACTCAGTATTGTAGCAAGCATGATAGCAAACGATTTAAGAGCTCGTCGTGAAGCTGCAATGGGGCGTCAACAACTCGAAGATGAAAATTTACGATTACGTCATGAACTGGAGGGAAAATTTCGTCCCGAAAATATAATCGGCAATTCTAATGCTATGCGTGACGTCTATCATCAAATCCACCAGGTTGCGGCTACCGATACAACAGTGCTTATACGCGGTGAATCCGGCACAGGCAAAGAATTGGTTGCCCACGCCATCCATTTTTCCAGCCCAAAGAGTGAAGGGCCTTTTGTGAAGATTAATTGTGCCGCCCTGAACGAAAACCTGCTCGAAAGTGAGTTGTTCGGCCATGAAAAAGGAGCTTTTACCGGAGCTATACAAGCTCGTAAGGGTCGGCTCGAAGAAGCAAACAACGGTACCATATTTCTTGATGAAATAGGTGACTTTTCCTATGCCACCCAGGTAAAGCTGCTTCGTGTTCTTCAGGAAAAAGAATTCCAACGAGTTGGCAGCAATCGCACCTTAAAAACAAATGCCAGGATTATTACAGCTACCAACCGCGACTTGGAAAAAGCGGTAGATAGAGGTAGTTTCAGACAGGACCTTTATTACAGAATAAATGTGTTTCCAATCCTGCTGCCCCCATTACGTGACCGTAAGGATGACATCTTGCTGTTAGCTGATTTCTTTGCAGAGCAATACTCGAAAAAAATGGACAAAGACATTCGGCGAATCAGTACGCCGGCAATCAATATGATGGTTTTGTACCATTGGCCGGGGAATGTACGCGAGCTTGAAAACTGTATCGAAAGAGCTGTACTTCTAAGCAGTGACGGCGTTATCCACGGACATCACCTGCCCCCAACTTTGCAGACCTCGGATGCAACAGGTACGGTCGGCACCGGTTCGCTAAAGGAAAGAATCAATTTGTTTGAACGTGATCTGATTATAGATGCACTTAAACGCTGCAACAGCAATCTGGCAGCAACGGCCCGAGACCTAAAAACCACAGCAAGGATCATGCGATATAAAGTCAAAGAGTTAGGTATCGATTACAGAAGATACTATAAAAAGAAAGGTTGACTTATGACAGCTTGGGCAAGTACAGGCCTTAAAGGTTTGGATAAAATAATTTGCGATTTGAAAAAAGGTGACAACGTCGTTTGGCAGGTTGATAGTATAGAAGACTATAGTCACTTTGTTAGGCCATATATAAAAAAGGCCTTGGAGGATAAACGAAACATTATTTATATGAGGTTTGCCCAGCATAAACCCCTTATCGAAAATCAGCCGGATGTGACAATATACCAGCTCGATGCAAAAGGTGGTTTCGAAAGTTTCTCTACGCAGGTTCACGCCATAATCAGCCGGGAAGGTACTGAAGCCTATTATGTATTTGATTGCCTTTCGGATTTGCTAAGTGCCTGGGCAACGGATTTGATGGTTGGCAACTTCTTTATGGTTACCTGCCCTTACCTTTTCGAATTGGACACAATTGCTTACTTTGCCATATTGCGAAATTATCACTCTTTCCAGACGGTTGCTCGTATCCGCGAGACAACCCAACTATTGCTGGATGTTTATGATTTTGATGGAGACTTTTACGTCCATCCGTTAAAAGTATGGAAAAGATATCTGCCAACAATGTTTTTGCCTCATTTACAACGAGGCGAAGAATTTACACCTATAACAAGCAGCATTGATGCAAGCAAATTATTGTCCCACATCTCTCAGAAAAGTCCGAATGGCTCGACAAGGTTCCTGGATCACTGGGACCGCCTATTCATGAAAGCGAACAATTTAATAAAATCGCTTCCAGACTCAAAAAGTGTTAAAGAACTTGTTAAAGAGCTTTGCAGAGTAATGGTTGGCCGCGAAAAAAGATTTTCGCAGCTTGCTCAAAACAGCTTCTCACTTGAAGATTTGATGGACATTAAAAGCAGATTGATCGGTAGTGGCTACATAGGTGGCAAGGCCGCCGGAATGCTTTTGGCACAAAAAATCCTGGCAAAGGACAAATCGTTTGACTGGAGCGAATACTTGGAGCCTCATGATTCATTTTATATTGGCTCGGACGTGTTTTACAGTTATATAGTTGAAAATGGCTGGTGGAAACTGCTTATGAAGCAGAAAACAAAAGAAGGCTATTTTGACGTAGCTCCTGAAATGAAGGAAAACCTGCTGCGAGGCAAGTTTCCTGATCAGGCTCGCGAGAGGTTCCAGGAAATAATAGAGTATTTCGGCCAGTCTCCGATTATTGTTCGTTCAAGCAGTTTACTGGAAGATTCTTTTGGCAATGCGTTTGCCGGGAAATATGAAAGTTTGTTCCTCGTAAATCAGGGAGACCCCCAACAGCGATATTCTGAATTTGAGGAAGCCGTACGAAGAGTTTATGCAAGCACCATGGATGAAAGTGCACTTGCGTATCGTTTGCAGCGAGGGCTTGACCAGCACGATGAACAAATGGCTTTGCTCGTGCAACGGGTGTCAGGCTCCTATAAGAAAAGCTACTTTTTCCCCGACATGGCCGGCGTAGGCGTTTCATATAATACTTTTGTCTGGAAGTCTGACCTTGACCCCAAAGCCGGTATGCTCAGACTCGTCTTTGGTCTGGGTACACGAGCGGTGGACCGGGTTGAGGATGATTACCCGCAAACAATAGCTTTGGACCAACCGCTATTACGGCCGTATGCTGATAGAGAAGACCAAAGCAGATTCTCACAGCATAATGCCGACCTTCTCGATACCAGCCAAAATTGTTTAAGGACTGTTAGCGTAACTGATCTGTTGAATGATGAACTCAATATGAAACTAGAGTTGATAGCAGAGGCAGACCCACATACTGAACGTAAAATGAAAGAACTGGGTATCAAGAATCAGAGATATTGGCTTCTGACATTCAAAAAGCTTCTATCAAACACTAACTTCACAAAAATAATGCGAAAAATGCTAAAGACCCTGGAAAATTATTACCAATACCCTGTGGACATAGAATTCACGGTCAATTTTACAGATGACGATTCATTTAAAATTAATTTAGTCCAATGCAGACCTCTGCAAACCAAAGGTGTAAAAGCAAGTGTGCAACTTCCAGAAAGCATCAAACCTGAAAAAATACTTTTTGCTTCAAAAGGCTATACTATGGGCGGCAGTATCTCTCAGCCAATTAAAAGAATTATTTATGTCGATCCACAAGCATACGTAGAGATGCCGGTTTCACAAAAATATAGTATTGCAAGGCTGATAGGAAAACTAAATAGCCAGATAGCCAATAGAGAAACTACTCCAACTATCCTCTTTGGGCCGGGAAGATGGGGCACAACCACACCAAGTTTAGGCGTACCCGTTAATTTTGCTGAAATCAATAAGATAACAGTGCTTGCAGAAATAGCCTACGAAGGTGGAAACCTGATGCCGGAACTTTCTTTTGGTACACATTTTTTCCAGGATTTGGTTGAAAGTGACATATTCTATGTGGCCATCTTCCCACAGAAAGAAAGCGTAGTCTTCAACAAAGCCAAGCTTACAGAAATGCCCAATCTACTAACCGACTTTTTCCCGGAAGAACGCAACTATGAGGATGTCGTCAAAGTATATGAAGTTGATTCCAGCCAACTTCAATTTATGTGTGAGGTAGTCTCCCAAAAAGTTATTTGTTTCTTTACATGAGTACAAGCATCATTACTGTAACCATCGCTCTATTGGATAGATAAATAAGAATGAGGCGACATTGCTGCCGCCCCTATGCTGTATAGGTTGCTGTGGCGCTCGGATTGCTCTCCAGCAGAGCTTTATCTTCGGCAGCAACGGATGAGATTATAACGGCCTATTGCGTCAGTTCTTCCCCAAAGGCATAGATTTCACAGATCAATCGAGCAGTCTGCACTTGACAAGGCGGTTGAATTGTTGGATAATCGACCACGTAAATGTTTAAACTATCGGACCCCGACAGAGGTCTTCTGGAGCAAACCCAAGTGTTGCACTTCAGATTGAATTTTGGGATATATATTAGCCATTGACATATTACGTGAGAAACTTTACCATAATGTAACCAGAGCACATTGCGGGATCGTTCAAAGACTGCTGCAACGTTTGGAGAATAAGGGATACGTCGAGCGTGACCGCAGCTTGCCCATTTACTTTTAACAGCAATCGAATGTCTTGCATGCCCGGCTTTCCGCCCACCGGCAATCGCAAGCGAAATCAACAGTGGTGGATTCCTGGAAAGGAGATTCAAAATGATCGTATCAAATAATCCGAACAGATCGAACTCACGTTGGCTACAGGTATGTGTACTGCTGGGTACTGTTTTGGTACTCCCTTTCGGCGTAGCCATTGCCCAGGACTACGACGCCGTTGGCAGGCGGCTCAGGGCGGCGGTCCAGGCTGGAGAACTGACCGGTGAACAAGCCAGGGCCATGTTGGGAACACTCAGAAAAGCAGGCGACGCCGGTCAGGACCAAAGCTCGAACAGAGCAAGGGCACACCTGATGAAAATACGCGAGGAGCTTGGTGCTGCTGTCAAAAATGGCGAAATCAGCGAGGAAGACGCAGCCAACAAGTACAAGGCTGCTGAAAAGAGGATCAGGGAAAGAATAGCCGCCGGACAACGCCAGGATGATTCGAAATGCGTCAGCCGTAAGGATGGGGAAGGCATCAGGAAGCGAATCGAGGGCGCTGTAGAACGAGGTGATATGACCCGCGAGGAAGCTGATGCCAAGTACCGGGAGATCAGAGAACGTATGGCTCAAAAGAACAATCGCAATGAGGTAGATTGGGATGCCATCAAACAGCGTATCGAGGGCGCCGTCGAACGAGGTGATATGACCCGCGAGGAAGCCGATGCCAAGTACCGGGAAATCAAAAAAAGAATGGGCCAAAAGAACAATCGCAATGTAGTAGATTGGGATGCCATCAAGCAGCGTATAGAGGGCGCCGTCGAACGAGGCGATATGACCCGCGAGGAAGCTGATGCGAAGTACCGGGAGATCAAAAAAAGAATGGCCCCCAACGACAGAGGCGATGGCCTAAGGGCCAGGTATGCTGCCGTTGTCGAGAAAATTCGCGCTGCTGTCGAAGCCGGTGAGATAACTGAAGAACAGGGCAAAGCCAAACTTGAAGGTTTAAAGAAACGTTTAGCCCAGGAAGCACGCTAAAAATTCTTATACCCAGTTGGGTATTATCTGCCTGATTCTTCCAACATTTTGCGAAGATAAGCGTTTTCCCGGCGAGTCGCTTCCAGGTCAAAAAGGAGATATTTTGTGCTCAACCGGAGATAATCCAGTGATTCCTGCAGAGCCGAGACGTTTTTCTTGAGCTTGGCATGGTTTTGTTTGCTTTCGAGAGCGAGATCGACCAATCTCTGTTTTTGACTTTCAGGCAGATTGTCCATTTTTTTAATAAGGTCATCTAACTGTTCTCGGAATTTTCCTTCGTCCATTGCTTACTCCTGTCGGGCGGATGCCCTGGGATTTTGTAAAGTTCTCTCGTTCCACATAATAATAGCAAATGTTATGCCGGAAACGGACATCTCGCCCTGATCGCCGCGGACATTCTTAACTATAGAAAACCACCGTACTTACGACCTGATCGAACGCTTATGGAGATATTATCTTTGGTGAATGGCTGTAACGAATGTTGCCTGAAATATACATCGGATGGTTCTATTTTAATGGCGGCGATCACATAAACGCTTTGACCAAAACTTGTTATGGCTCATTTCCCTTCGATTGGGATCGTCTGCATTTGAATAGATACCTGTCGAAACGTTCATCAGAAATGCGGGAAATAAATTTCACTAACAGCCAGATGGACGCCAGGGCAAAGAGCACTCTGCCAACCAGAATGCCCGAAATATGGCCGCCCAGTACCACCATCAGTAGTGTATCTTCGATAAGGCTGTGAGACAGACCCATCAGCGACATTGCGAAGAATATATCCTTTTTGTGAATGCTGCCCGACGCGGTCTCATGGATGATCAGCGCCCCTCCATAAGATATTCCCATTGTCATACCGATAACTGTCATGTTCGTAACTCCGGCGCCGATGCCCAAAGGGCGAAGTATCGGACGTAAAAGTCGATCGAGCAGATCGGTAATCTTCAGCAGTTTCAATAGTTTCATCAGGACAAGTAAGCCGAAAATGATAAAAAAGATGAACACCAGATTGACAATTTCTCCGCGTGCCCAGGCCCATAAAGAAGGTTGGTCTGCTTGTGGTTTCAATAGCAGTACATTGGCACTTTGCAAACAATCGCACCAGTTGTAGATGCCATTGAGCAACCAGCCGTATATCATGGCGCCTCCCAGCCGAAGGGCAGCCATAACGACGATTCGGCACCCGCATTTTTGGGCGACACGCAACTCTAATGGCAGCGTATGAGCGATTAGCATCATGGACGTCAAGACAGTTACCTGGGCAACGGTCAACGGATTATCACCGGCCATCGCGGCAAAGGCGACCATACCACCATACAAATTGGTGATTATCGTTGTAGCCCATACGATGCCCATGCTTCCCGGCAACCCCACCGTCTCCATGACGGGCGCCAACACCCAGGCCACATACCTGACCGCACCAAATTCCTTCAGCAGTTTAACAATTATGATGATCGGAATCATAATCCTGAACAGAACCATACTGATCTTAATTGATTCCTTAAAGAGTTGGTGACACTTGGCGAGCAGGTTTTTCATCAGAGTCTTTCTAAAATCATATCATTTGTCTGGAATATATGTTAGTCTCACTGATTATCACCCGCAAGAGGTTATTTTGACTGCCCTGTAATAAAAGTCGCAGAACCGACGGTTTTTCGCAAGGACGTGTTTGAATTTCGGGCAGAAATCCATTAAGCTAAAATCCGACGAAATGGTTCTTGGCCTGCTACGGCAATCCAATCATCAAAACGCCCAACCTCGACCGGTTCGCCGGGCAGGGCATGCGTTTTACCGATTTGGCCATTGGTTTGCCACGCAGGTAAATGCGTTTGACGGCCCGGAGGCGCCAGTGGCGTTTTTGGAATCGCAGGACAAATTTCAATCAGCGTTCATTAGCTTCGGTTACTTTCAATTTGCCGCGGTGATAACATCTTCGTTATAGATACTTCCATCAACTCCGTGATGTCTAAAGGTAATCGTGGGCTTGTCGTTGACTCTCTCAACGGTCACAGACAAAAATCCGCCCTTTATTTTCAGGTATCGATGCATGGGCGACTTGTTCTTTTCGCTGAATCCGCCGGCATGTTTATCTGTGGTGGGACCGCAGGAATACTCTTTTGCGCCCGTATCAGGATCGACCGATACGTATTGCCAATGCCGGTCTCCGCAAATAACGAACATGTTCTTCTGTTTTCCGATGAACTGGCGCAGTTGATCGCCCTCATACGTAAAACCCTTGTTGGCGTGATTATCGTTTTTATTTCCACGGTCAGGCCCTACGATCGGCGTTGGGCTTATCAGAACACGAAATGTCGCATCCGATTTCTGCACCGTATCGAAGAACCATTTCTTTTGCCGCTCACCCCAGATAGTCTTGTCGGGTCCATCGGCCATGTTGTTAGGGCTTCTGAAATCCCTTCCCTCAACCAGCCATATCTGCAGATCCTTTCCCCAGCGTATGGTTCTGTAGGTTTTATCACCCATCGGTACCTGCTCGCGAAAGATCGCAAGTCCGTCCTCCCACGTCAGCTCTCTGCCATAGCTCTGCCCCGGCCAGCAGTCGTTTCTAAGCGTATCGTGATCATCCTTAATAAAGTAACTGGCAATTTTGTTATGGAACATCCTCTGAAACGGCATCGAATATATTCTGTTCCACTTAAATCTCGCAAGCTCAACACTGTCGGCATAAGGCCCGGGCCTATCGTAGTACTCGGTATCACCGGTGTGCACAAAAAAGTCCGGCTCAATCGCCAGCATCTGTGGATATATCTTATGGCCATTCATCAGGTCGTCTCGTCGAGTATAATCCTGGCACGTAACGACCGTAAAGCGAACCCTCGCCAGCTCAAACGCCTTCGGAGCCGTTTTGAACCCGCCATCTACCTGGCATGTAGCCTTACCGTCTTGACCGCCCCGCCCCTGGGCTGTTATCAGATATTTCGTTCCGGGTAAAAGCCCTTCAAGTTTCGTTTGGTGTGTAAAATCCTTATCCCGCAAAACCCATTGCCACGCAGTTGATTTTTTTTGTTTTTCGCTTCCAGCGGGCCAGTATGTAAACCGCACCTGACCTTTGGCGCCCGGCACAACCGCTTCCATTTTTTCAAAATCGTAAACATACTCCCCTTGATTCTTAGCGTCCCAGGGATTTTCGCGTTCAGGAAACGGCGTACCGCCGATATTGCACTGGGGGTGTTTTGTCAGACGTGTCCAAACAATGGCCGAGGTCGAATCCACCTCGCCAATTTTAATACCATTGGCCATGTAAACAATTTCTGTTTTCGTTTGACCGGACTCAACGCCCATGCATCCGCCAACAACCAGACTCATCATAATAATCGCAATTATAACTCTCATAAGGTTCCTTTCCGTGCGACTTCGCACTTTTTCTTGTGTGTTGCTTATGCGCAAAGCCAGAACGGGGCCTTTTTGGGCCAAGACCGATAATTTTATACGTTAGCGGAACATTTATCGAAAGCATCGATCTGTTTTTTCTCTGTTAATACGCTTATTTCCAGGTCATAGCTCCTGCTTTTTCCGGGACCAAGATAAATAAGTTGTTTGTTTTCGCGGGCCTGTGCCTGTCCGATGGGAGGATTGGTTCCCGGCTCGAGGCCGGTAACATATTCGCCCGGTCCCCAATGCTGCCAGTTAGCCAGCCAGGGCAGTTGGTTTTTCTTGAATTTTAGTGCGACTGCCAATCCCAATTTTTTGTTATAGAGACCGGCGATACATGTACCCTTAGTATCCGGCTTGATATCGATAGCGGCACAAGCCTCACCGGCGCCGCGGTGATCGTCGCGTGGTGCGGGAACTCTATGAAAATCATGCTTTGCGTTAAATATCTTTCTATCTTCGGGACGCATAGGCGAGCATTGTCCCTGCCAAATAATTCCCGTTCCTTCATCCACCAGCGGCCAGCCAAAATTACAGTGGTACAATATCATGTGCGGTGATTTGGTATTGCCACGATTGGTCACTCTATCGTGGATTCTAATAACAGACTCACCCAGACGGCCGGATATAGTCCTTTTTAATTCCAGGTTCGGACCAAATACAGTCGATTCTTTAATGGTGGCGGTCATACTCATATCCAATTTGCCTGAAATCGGATCCGGCTGGACAATCGATTCGATCGTGGCCGGAAGATTACTGATGCGGCCATGTAATCCCCGCTGTCCATATTCATCTGTCTGCGGTCCTCCGATGTGTGTCAAGCCACAGGTAGTCAATAATCCTCCCATAAATGTTGAGAGCCATTCCAAAGATCGATGGGCATCCGGTCTAGGTGCTGATACTCCCGCATGGCTTAGCCAGGCAAGGCTGTGCTGATTATAAAAGGCTGCCGCTATATCCAGGGCCCGGTCAATTACCAGTTGGAAACGTAAGCCGGACCCCGTATTAAACCAGGCAATACGAACATTTCGCCCCAATCCATTATCTAAAACTGAAGTCTCAATCCCACCTATCTGTGCATAGTTTACAATTTTGTCCTTCCAGGGATATTTTTTCTTTTGGATTTTCATGGTCTATACCTTTCACAGTTCGCATGGTAAACTACATTAATCTGACAAAGCACGATTTACAAAATTTGCAAGTCTGACAGTTTTTACTTCAAATCGATTATTTATTGTCGAAGTTTTGAATTTCTTTTACGTCCATTACAAAGATGCTTCTGCCATGTGTGCCGATGACGATTTCGCTGTTCCGTGGATGGATGACCAGGTCGTGAACGGGGGTTGTTGGCAGATTGTTGCATAGTGAGTGCCAGGTTTTTCCGGCGTCGGTGGATTTGAAGACGCCCATCCCGGCATAAGAACTGCGGGCCATGAGCAGTTCGCCGGTTCCGACCCAGACGATGTCGGGATTGGTTTGGGCAATGGCTATACTGCCGATGGCGAAGGTGGATTCATTTTCGAAGATCGGTTCCCATGTGGTGCCGTTGTTGAGAGTTTTCCAGATATTGCCGGCGCCGGCGCTGGCGCCTACGTAGATAGTAAAGGTATTGCCCGGTGGACAGGCGATGGTCTCGATTCTGCCACCTGTAAATGTGGGGCCTACGGCCCTCCAGGCTAAATGCCTGAAAATCGACTCATTCTTGAGTTTTACGTGGTGCTCCCATGATTTCATACGGCTGAGGGGGTCGGTGGCTTCGTTTTGATGGTCGCCATCGGCGGCATACGAAAACGATATGTTGAGATTGGTGACGGCAATACCCAGGCAAAATAAAAAGAAAACGCCCTTCTTCATGGAACAGTCCTTTCATGATCTTTGGAAGATCGAAATTGTCATTACGCCAGTTCACGGCAATAACTGTCGATAAAACGGTAGAATTGCAAAATTGTAAGCGACATCATACCAATTGTCAATTGACACTTACCTGTTCGGCCGCTAAGATTGGATTCATGGTTGACAGACCGAAAAAACCTGTTTCTGTTGATGTTTTCGGCCAGGAACCCGGCAAAGGCAACCCGGATGAGCTGGTTTTATCTCGCCGGCAGGTTCGGGACTGCGACCGAATGGCTATCGAACGTTTCGCAATCAATGGCCTGGTGCTGATGGAAAACGCCGGGCGCGGGGCCGCTGAGGTCATCGTTTCCCTGCTGAAAGGCGCAGGCCAGTCCCGCGTTTGTATCGTTGCCGGTACGGGAAATAACGCAGGCGATGGTTTTGTCGTTGCCCGTCATTTAACTAATGTTGGTGTCGATGTTGACGTGGTAATATGCGGCTTGCGTGACAAGATCAAGGGCGATGCCCTTGCCAATCTGGTTATTATCGAACAGATGGCCGTGGCGATTGCTTATATCGAGCAACAGAGGCCGAATGAGATCATCCAATCGATTAAGGCCCATCTCGAAGGCAGGGGTCTTATTGTTGACGCGATGCTTGGTACTGGTGTTTCCGGAGCGCCGCGTGAACCGATCCGATCTGCCATACAGGCCATTCTGGATAACAGGTCTGGCAAGATTGTCGTAGCCCTGGATATTCCTTCCGGACTCGACTGCGACACCGGCGAACCGATGGGACCGACGATTCGAGCCGATCATACGGTTACTTTTGCCGCTATGAAGAAAGGGTTTCGCTCTCTCTCGGCCGCTCAATATACCGGTACGGTTACCGTCGCTTCTATCGGCATAAACACCTCGTTACTGTTGTGAAGGAGTACATAGTGGAATTTAAACAGGCGCAGTTAGAAAATGGATTGACGGTGATTTCCGAAGTGGTGGATTCGGCGCGGTCCGTGGCGGTGGGTTTTTTTGTCCGGACCGGATCACGTGATGAAAGAGCGGAAGTTTCCGGGGTGAGCCATTTTCTCGAACACATGCTTTTCAAAGGGACAGACAAACGTTCGTCGCTGGATGTCAATCTGGAGTTCGATCAGATGGGTGCGAAATACAACGCGTTCACCTCGGAAGAAAATACGGTTTATTATGCCGCGGTATTGCCTGAATATCAGCGGCGTGTATTGGAGTTATGGGCGGACCTGATGCGTCCATCGCTGCGGAGCGACGATTTTGATATGGAAAAGGGAGTGATATGTGAAGAGATCGCGATGTATAAGGATTTGCCGCAATTCGATGTGCTGGATCGTTGTCGGCGGATGCACTTCGGAGAACACCCCAGCGGTAATAGTGTGCTGGGGACAGTGGAAAGCATACAAAACCTGAAGCGCAGTGCGATGCGTGAGTATTTCGAGCGGCGTTACGCACCGGACAATATGGTACTGGCTGGGACCGGCAAGGTGGACTGGCAAGGGTTTCTCGATACGGTCCAAAAACTATGCAGCCGGTGGGAGCCTTCCAGTCCGAAGCGGCAGTTGAGCGATTTTCGTGGAACGGGCGAGATTAAAACGGTCTGTGATGAAAAGATAGTACGCGAACATGTCTGCCTGATAAGTGCGGCGCCGTCGGCGCAGGATGATCTGCGTTACGCTTGTGGCGTGCTGGCTAATATTATTGGAGACGATACCGGTTCCCGACTGTATTGGGCACTGGTGGACACCGCCCTGTGCGATGAGGCGGACATGGAATATGATTCGCTGGACGGTACCGGTGCATTTTATACATATATTTCCTGCGATCCGGGTCAGGCTCAGAAGGTGATCCAAATTGCCAGAGACTGCCTGGCGCAGATTGGCCGCGACGGCGTAACTGAAAAAGAGATGCGGGCCAGCAAGAACAAAATCGCCTCAGCGATAACACTTAACGGTGAGTTGCCGATGGGACGACTGATACCGCTGGGCTTCAACTGGGTCTATCGGCGGGAATATCTCCCCCTGGCAGACGAACTAAAGAGCATACAGAATGTCAGCCAGGAGGATATCCGGCGATTGGTGAAGGAATATCCGTTGGAGAACGTTACCGTTCTGGGATTTGGGCCGAGCGAAAAAATAGTATAACAATGACGTCAGCGTCAAAGATAGACTCAAAAGATGTTGGTCCGTAATTTCTTTAAAAAAACCTGGTTTTGGACCAGTCACATAGGTTCCCGTCATCCGCGTCATTATTCTCCGCGTCGGCGTCGGCGGACCGGGGCGGTGGTGCTGTTATTGTTATTGACGGCGATCATCGTGTTTGGCTGGTATCATCTGGCTGACCGGCGTATGCGGGCGTACGCGATCGAGGCCATAGGGCGGATTAGCGGGGGCGAGGTGGAACTGGATGGGGCGTCCCTGGTCGTGCTGCGCCAGATACGTATTAAGGGCGTGCGTATTTATCTGCCCGGCCGGGAACACATCCGGGCTAATCTGGTTTTTGCCGCTCAGGATGTCATTTTGCAGCATCGGCCCTGGAGCATTTTCGGCAAACAACTGCAGTTAAATCAAATAGTGGCTGACGGTGTTCGGCTCAATATATGGTACGACCTTGACAAAAGTATTATCAACCTTCAGTTGCTTTCGTTAGGACGGGAGGTTATCACCCCATTTCAAAAACCCCATATTATATTACGCCGTGGCGTAATAGAGTATCGTGAGATAGCCAGCGGTCGAATCGCTTCTGTTGCGAGGCAGGAGATACAAGGGCGTGTCGGTCCGGCTCGCAGCAATCCGGATATATACGAATTTGAGTTGCACAGTCTTGAGACTGGCGCCATTGGGAAATCATCTGTAAAAGGTACATACAACCAAAAGACCAGGCAACTGGCCACTGACGGCAGTTTTATACTGGAATTGGTTGATATAGCCTCTTTGCCGGGCCGTCTGGCTTATTGGCGCAACCTGTACGAAACTATTCAACCTGCCGGTCAGTTGCAAATCACCAGCACCTTCGAACCCAGCCGCGGACACAACTTGCGACTGAGTCTTGAGAACGGTCGATTGAATCTGCCTTTGTCCAGCAGTGGTTATTTGCTTCCTTTGAACAGCGTCATTGCTGAGATTGCCTGCAATAAAGACGAGATTACTATAGAAAAGATCAATGGGCGATTGGAAGATTCCTGTCAGCTTCAACTCAGCGGCGTCATAAGAGGATACTCGGACAATGCCCCATTTGATCTTGAATTCCAAACCCAAAATCTGGATATCCCCGTGGATCAATGGCAAGACCTTGTCATTGACGAGGCGGCGTTAATCGATGAATCAGCCACCGGGAAAGTTGTCACGGGAACCGAAACCACTTTACAGACAGCCTTGAATGCTGTCTTAAAGGAGCTGCCCGGTACAGCGCAGCAATTCGTCGATCTGTACCGGCCTGTCGGACAAATGGACTACCAACTGCGGATAAAACGCGCCGGCGGAGCGCTACAAAAACCGGTTTGCCAGGGCAAAATAATATGTCACGACGGGGCTTTTATCTATAAAGATTTTCCTGTTTTTGTCTCCGGTGTGCGGGGTGAAATCGCCTTTGACCCCAATAGTGTAATCATCGGACCTCTATATGCCCAGCAGGATGAGCAGGAAATAGAAATTGAAGGTAAGTACCATGGTGAAGACGAGCAAAGCGAGTTCGATTTAACCGTAAATGCCAAAAACGCGCCCCTGAACAAAAATATATACAATGCCCTGACACCAGAGCTTCAGCGTTTTTGGGACCGGTTTTCTCCCACAGGAACCGTCAATGCTTTTTATAAGACCGGATGGCGCCTCGGGCAGCAGCCGGAGCCAAACCTTGGCATAGAACTGATCGATGTAAACGCCGACTGGACCGCTATTGGAGCTAGACTGACGGCAATGAGCGGTTGGGTAAATTGGAATCGCGGGCTAACCGCCTTTGAGATCAAACATGGTGAAGTAGCTTCCGGCCGATTCCAGTTGGAAGGTGAAATCGATAACCTGCAACGTTCCGATCAGGAATTTCAGTGTCAAGGTCAATTTCGTGATGTCCTGCTGGACGAAGAATTTGCCAATAACCTGCCCGACAAGATCGGTGGACTTTACCGGGGCCTTAACCTGACCGGTGAAATCGGCGGTCAAATACAACTCGATCTGAAAGCGGCCGAGGGTGAGCCGGCAGAAACCACACAGCCGCCCGGGCAAACCGAACCGACACCTGTGAAACCGTCGTATCGAATCGATTTCAGTTTGAACGACGGTCAAATAAAATATGAAAAATTTCCCTATCAATTATACGATGTTCAGGCTGATTGTGTTCTGACCGATCAGCAGTTACAGATCATCTCATTAACGGGCCGCAACGGCCGAAGTCAGGTCGAACTCAACGGCGCCGTCCGTGGTCCGAACGATTTTCAACTTTACCTCATCGCCAAACCTTTAGAGTTGACCGACCAACTGCATCAGGCGATGGACGACCGGAAAATTGATTTATGGGACAAGCTCGATCCTTCCGGACAGATCAACCTGACCATGCAGTTGCAACGCCAGCCTGACCGTGACCTAGATTATCAGGCGACAATAGAGCCTTTGAACAGCGGGTTTTGCCTGGCGAATTTTGCTTATCCATTTACCAACGTAACCGGCAAAGTTATTGCCGAGCCGAACTATGTTGCGATTGATCGGTTGCATAGTACGAACGAGCGAACCCAAATCGATATTACCGGCCGGCTTGACCGCATCGGCGGCGCCCGGCAATACGATTTGCACATCATGGCCGATGACCTGCCGTTAGATGACAAACTCAAAGACGGCCTGGGCGGGGGATTAGGCGGCGTTTGCCGGAGCACCGGCCTGACCGGAGATGTCGATTGCGACCTGAAAGTGAACTATCATCAGGAACCCAACGAAAACGGTATCTGGCAGTTTAATGGCGGAATCGGTCTAAAAAACGGGACCTGCCACTCACCACTTTCAACCACCAACATTACCGGGAACCTTCAGGGCACGGCAACCTACGACGAAGGTGCTGAGAACTTTCAATTATCAGCCGAGCTGGCCCGCGGCGACATGCAGGTTTTGGATCGAGATTTGACTGAAATGACCGCTAAGCTCGGCTATGACGGCAAAGAGAAACTGCTGAAGGTTACGGATATCAGCAGTGGTTTTTGCCAAGGCCGCATGGCGGGACATACTCAGATCGATATTGACCCCAACCATTGGGCTTACAAAGTGGACCTGCGTTTCCTGGAAGCTGATCTGAAAGAACTGCTCAATGTCGCCAAAGAACCGAACAAAAAATATCTCGATCTTCAGGGTCGATGCAAAGGCAGATTCATGCTGAACAAAGAGATTTCCAACCTGATTCCGCGAGGCAGTCTGACCTTTGTCGTCGAAGAGGCCGTTATCGGCCAATTGCCTATTATTGCTCAACTATTGCATGTCATTAACTTCAAACTGCCCAGGCATGGCGCCTTTAACCAGGCACAAATATCAGGTGACATAGTCGGCGACAAGCTTTATTTCGAATCGATTCATCTGCAGGGTAGTGCTGTCTCGCTCACTGGAACCGGGCTTATGAGCGGACCTTTCTTCACCGCTGACCAAGACAGCGACCGCCGTCCTTCCGGCTGTACCGGCGGCATCCTGCAAAAATGTCCTCTGGAATTGATCTTTGTCGTCGATCCCCCGGATTATCTGGCCAATATCCCGATACTGTCAAGCTTTTGTCGCGCCATCCTTCCATCGCTGATGCAATTACATGTTTCAGGTACCTTCGATGAGCCTGAAGTTGTCCCGATTGCCTTTCCCGATCTTGGCGATGCCTTACGGCAGTTGGAGCCCACGCAGGATCAACTGAAATAGGACACTTTGACTACTCGTTATCTTGTTTTTGGACGCGGATTTCCACGGAACGAGCGTGGGCGTCGAGACCCTCGGCGCGGGCCATAGCTATAGTTGCTTTTGCCCCGGTTTCCAATCCTTTTTTGCCGTAGCTTATTAGACTCGAATGCCTGAGAAAGTCGTTCACGTGCAAGGGACTAAAAAACCGCGCCGAGCCGCCTGTCGGCAACGTATGCGACGGCCCGGCAAAGTAGTCACCGATTGCCACAGGACTATACTCGCCAACGAAAATAGCGCCGGCGTTTTCTATCCGCCCAGCAATGGTTTCGCTGTCTTTACATTGAATCTGCAGATGCTCGGCCGCGAATTCGTTGGCCAGGTCAATAGCTTCATCCATATCCCTGGTCACAACCGCCAGGCAAAACTGCTGCACACATTGGCGGGTTGCTTCTTTGCGGCTCAGTTCGGCCAATTGTTTGTCGAGCTGTTCGGCCACTTCCCGGCTGAGTTGCTCTGAGTCGGTTATCAACAGGGCACTGCCCGGGGCGTGTTCGGCCTGACTGAGCATATCGGCGGCCAACCATTGGCCCCTGGCTGAATCGTCCGCGATGATCAGCACTTCGCTTGGCCCGGCGAAACTGTCAATATCCACCAGACCGTAAACTTCTTTTTTCGCCAACTGCCCCCACCAACTGCTCGGCCCGACGATCTTATCCACCCTGCCGATGGTCTCGGTGCCAAATGCCAGTGCCGCTACGCCCTGAGCGCCGCTGACCCGATATACTTCCTTTACTCCAAGCTCCCAACATACCCCCAATATTGCCGGATGAATACTGTTATCGCAGTCGGGTCTAGGGGCGCTGATTACCGCGATCTGTTCGACGCCAGCCACCTGTGCCGGCACCACTGTCATAATCACCGTCGAAACCAGCGGGGCCGATGCGCCCGGCACACACACGCCCACCCGTTTCAATGGCCGGTATATCACCCCTAATCGCAAACCCTCCTTGTCCACATTCCAGGTGGGTATCCCAACTTCCCTGACCATGATTTTCTGTTGGTACTTCTTTACGTTCACAATCGACTGTCGCAGTGCTGCCAGAAGCTCACTGTCAAGCTGTTTATGCGCCTGGGCCAACTGCTTCTCGGAAATACGAAACTCGCTTGGGCTTAGTTCGACCTTATCATACGCCGCTGTCAGCTCGGCTACCGCCGCGTCTCTTCCCCGGCGGACTTTTTCCACGATATCGCGAACCTGCTCAAGACGCTGTTTATTCCCCAGCAATTCCCCCTCCAGGCTTAACTTTGCGCGTAAATTGCGCCAGCACCTATCGAATTTATCTCTTGGTTCTGTTTTTATTATGTTTAACACAGTCATATTCAGCTCCCAGGCACTACTTGGACAAAATACGGGCTAATTATATACAAACCCCGGCTGATGGCAACGGAAAAGACCTGACGATTCATCCAACGGGTCACGTTACTACACCCTCAACCTTTACCATCCGGCCATCTTCAAGGTGTCGTCAACCAGCCTGAGAGGGTTACAGGCCATACCACTGTTCAATTGCCAGACGCATTTTCTGTACTGTCTGTGCAGTGGTAATGGCCATTTGGGCCTTTTTGCGTTGGGGATGACGTTTACAGTAATAGATGCAGAATTTGCGGAAATATGGAATGGCTTTCCTGGCCTGGTATAGCCCAAGGATCATCTCGAAATGCCGCAGTATAACTTGGCCCTGTTCGCTGAGACTGGGTGGCGGCGGTTTTGGCTGACCTGCGATCAAGGCCCGGGCTTCTCGAAATATCCAGGGATTGCCGATCGCCCCACGTGCGATGAGTACTCCATCAATGGTATGTTCTGTCAGTCGCCGTGCTACATCCTCGGCGGTAAAGACATCACCGCTGCCTATGACGGTTATCCGGTCGAATCGCTGTTTTACCTGACCGATCATCTGCCAATTGACCCCCTGGCGGTATCTCTGCAAAACGCTTCTGCCGTGCACAACGAACCCATCGACGCCTGCGTCAGCCGCTTTTTCGCATATCCGCCAAAAATTATCCTGTGACTCGGTAGTGTTGTCATAGCCGATCCGCAGTTTCATCGAAAGCGGACAGGTCACAGCCTGGCGAACTTTCCGAACAATATCTGTCACAACATCGGGCCTGGTAAGCAGAAAACCGCCCCGTTGTTTATGGACGACCTTGGGAGCCGGACAGGCGAAATTCAGATCGATCAGGTCATAACCGAATTCCTGAAGACTTTTGGCGGCCCGGGCCATTATGGCTGGATCGCCCCCGAGCAATTGACCGCCCATAGGGTGTTCGCGATCATCCAAGCTGTCAAGAACGCCCGGATACAGAACTGACTTGTCGAGCACAAGCCCGCTGAATACCAGCGGCGCCCCATATTCCAGGGCTAGCGAGCACATGGCCTGGTCGCTATAACCGCTTAGAGCCGCCTGAAAAAATGGAACATCAAGACTAAGCTTGCCTAATTTTATCATATATAGCCATTATTATCGCCAAATTTACGATTTATTGGACCTACTTTACCCAATCAGCCGATTCTATGCAAGGAGTATGTCCGCAATCTTTATAAAATTAAAGGATTTACGATGGACCGTGAGGAAAACAGCAGAAAAAGGCGAAAATTGACACCGGGAAGCAAACCGATAGCCGAGGCCGCCCCTTCTTTTGACATTGGCGGTGAGCTGCAAAATGCCATGCGATACCATCGATCAGGTCAGTTCCAGCGGGCTAAGGAAATTTACAATAGAATACTGAAAGTAAACCCACAGCACGGCGAGACGCTTCATCTGCTGGGCGTTATGGCTTATCAGTTTAAGAAGTACGAGACCGCGGCAGCCCTGATCGGCAAAGCCATCGAGATCGATCCCAACCAGGCGATTTATTATACTAATATGGGAAACGTATTGAACGAACAGGCCCAATCGGACCGGGCGGTTACCTGCTATCAGAAGGCCCTGCAGCTCAATCCCAACCTCGTTGAAGCTCACTATAATCTGGGAAATACCCTGGACAGGCAAGGCAAGCTGGATGAAGCTATCGTCTGCTATCAGAAAACCCTGCAGATAAATCCCAATTATGTCGAGGGCCACAACAACCTGGGAAATATACTGAACAAACAGGGCAAACTGGACCAGGCCATTGCCTGTTACCAAAAAGCCATCCAGCTCAATCCCAACTACACTAACGCATATAATAACCTTGGAGCCGCCCTGCACAAACAGGATAAATTGGACCAGGCCATCGCTTGTTATCAAAAGGCCCTGCAGATCAATCCCAACAATTCTAACTCGCATAACAATATGGGAGTATCGTTGTATGAACAGAGCAAACTGGATCAGGCCATTACATGCTATCAAAAGGCCTTGCAGTTCAATCCTGACAATGCCGATGCGCATAATAATCTGGGAATTCTGCTGAATGAGCAGAACAAACCGGACCAGGCCATCGCTTGCTATCAGAAGGTTCTGCAACTAAAGCCGGATTACGCCGACGCATACAATAATATGGGGTCTTCGCTAAGCGGTCAAGGCGAGTCTGACCAGGCAGTCGCCTGTTTTCAGAAGGCACTGCAGCTTAATCCCAACTGCGCCGGGGCACATAAAAATTTAGCAAACTGTAAAAAGTTTCACGAAGGCGACAAATCTTTCGAGATACTCGAGTCTTTAAAGGGAAAATACCCTTATTCGCTCAAGGAGAAGATGTCCATTCATTTTGCCCTGGGTAAGATGTATGCGGACATTGCTGATTATGAGAAATCATTTGAGAACTACCGCTCGGCCAACGAACTGCGCAAACAGCGTTACGGCCAGAACTTCGACCTTGACGATTGCGAAAGACATTTTCGGGAATGTATGGAGATATTCGATGAGGTTTTTTTTGCTTCCCGCAGGCATTTCGGCATCGATTCGGAGGTGCCGGTTTTTATTGTGGGTATGCCACGATCGGGTACTACGCTCGTGGAACAGATTCTGGCCAGTCACCGGCAAGTCTTCGGAGCGGGAGAGCTTAAGGAGGTGAGCCTGTTTTTCAGTAACTTTGCTGGGCAAAACCCGGGAAAAACATTCCGGCAGGTGATAGAATTACTCGACGATAGTGTCTGTGCAACTCTGGCTGGAGAGTATCTGGATCATATTTGCTCATTGTCCGAAGATGCCGTTCGCATTACCGACAAGATGCCCCACAACTTCAAAAATTTATGGTTTATCACTCTTCTGTTTCCTAAAGCAAGAGTCATTCATTGCCGGCGTGATCGGCTTGATACTTGTCTGTCGTGTTATTTTCAGGATTTCCGGGAGGTCCGCGGGTTCAAAAATGATTTGAGAGTTTTAGGGCTGTACTATCGCCTGTATGAGCAATTAATGGACCACTGGCAAAGGGTGTTGCCGATACCGATACTCGATGTGCAGTATGAAGAATTGGTTGGGGATCAGGAACAGGTCAGCCGAAAGATGGTGGAATTCTGTGGATTGGAATGGGATGACAACTGCCTGGAATTCCACAAAAACAAGCGTTTCGTAAGAACCAGTAGTACCATGCAGGTCAGGCAAAAAATATACAATACCTCCATAGGCAAATGGAAAAACTATGCGGACTTTCTGGGGCCTCTCATGGAAGCGCTCGAATGCGAAAACAGGAGCATCTGTCAATGAGCAAGCCGAAGAAAAGAAAAAAGCTAAAACGATTGTCGAACAGAAAAAAAACGACCAATGTCCCCGGTTTTTTTGATGGCGACAAGGAATTGCAGGAGGCGCTGCAGTACCATCAATCGGGCCGATGCCAACAGGCTGAGGACGCGTATAAAAAAATACTGAAAGTAAACCCTGAGCATTCGAAGGCACTATATTTGCTCGGAATTCTCGCTTATCAGTCCAAAAAGTATGATCCAGCCGCTTGCCTGATCGGCAAGGCTATTCAAATCGATCCCCGGCAGCCCGTTTATTACAGCGATATGGGAGTTGTACTCAAAGAACAGGGCGACTTGGATCAGGCCATTGTTTATTTTCAAAAGGCTCTGCAGATCGATCCCGGCTACGCCAAGGCGTACAATAATATGGGGAATGCCCTCGATGCGCAGGGTAAGCCGGACGAGGCTGCCGAGTGTTATCGCCAGGCCCTGCAAATCGATCCATGCCTTCTTGAAGCGATCAACAACCTGGCAGCTATATTGAATGTGCAGAACCAGCCGGTTGAGGCTATCAGCTATTGTAAAGAGGCCTTGCGGATAAAACCCGATTGCGTTGAGGCATACAACAATATGGCAAATGCCTTGAATACACAGGGTAAATCGGACGAGGCCGTCGAGTGTTATCGCAAAGCCCTGCGTATCGAACCTGACAATGCCGAGTCATGCAATAACCTCGGGGCTTTGCTGTGTGAACAAGACCAGGTGGACGAAGCCATCGCCTATTACCGAAAAGCCCTGCAGAGCAATCCCCGGCACGCTCAGGCACACTACAATCTGGCTAACGCATTAAGTAGCCAGGAGAAATTGGAGGAAGCTATTGCCTGTTATCACAAAACACTGCAGATTAACCCCAATCACACTGAGGCGTATAATAACATGGGCGTCTCGCTGCAGGGACTGGGCCGGTCGCAAGAAGCTATTACCTGTTTTGAGAAAACTGTCCAGCTCGATCCGGGGTATGCCGATGCCTATAGTAATCTGGGCGAATCGCTGAAAAAGACAGGTCATTCGAACGAGGCCATCGGCTATTTTCAGAAAAGCCTCCAACTCGATCCGGAAAACGTTGAAACTTACAAAAGATTGTCAGAATGTAAAAAAAAACAACCGGCAGATGAGGCTTTTGCCGTACTTGAATCTTTAAAGGGAAAAAAGCAGCACTCGACCAATGAAAATATGATAATTCATTTCGTGCTGGGTAAGATGTATGAGGATATTGCCGATTACGAAAAATCCTTCCACAACTACCATATCGGTAACGAACTGCGCAAACAGTGCAAGGAACAAGGCTCCGACATCGACAACTATGAAGAAGATGTCCGGGATTTTATAGAAGTATTCGATGAGGATTTCTTTGCCTCCCGCCGTCATTTCGGCATCGATTCTGATGTGCCGATTTTTATCGTCGGTATGCCTCGCTCGGGAACCACTCTGGTCGAACAAATTCTCTCCAGCCACAACCAGGTCTTTGGGGCCGGAGAACTCAAAGACATCAGTACGCTCCTTTGTGATCTAATGAAACAAAATGAGGAAAAAACCTTTCGTCAATTCGTAGAGACTCTCAGCCGGGACACCTCCATAAACCTTGCCCGGCAGTATCTCAATAACATCCGTTCATTATCCGAAGATGCCTGCCGCATCACCGACAAGATGCCCCAGAATTTTTCCCGTCTGTGGCTGATCACTCTTTTGTTTCCACATGCGAAGGTTATCCATACCCGCCGTAACCCGTTGGACACCTGCCTTTCGTGCTATTTCCACGATTTTACAGAAGGGCATGGCTATAAAAATGATTTACGCACTATGGGCCACTACTATCGGCTGTATGAACAGCTTATGGATCATTGGCACAAAGTGCTGCCGATATCGATACTCGATGTACAGTACGAGGAACTGGTCAGGGACCAGGAAGCAAACAGCCGAAAGATTGTGGAGTTTTGCGGGCTGGAATGGGACGATAACTGTCTCGAATTCCACAAAAATAAACGTTTGGTAAGAACCGCGAGTACTGTGCAGGTCAGAAAAAAAATGTATAGCACCTCCATGGGCAGATGGGAAAATTACACGAAATTCCTCGGACCTCTCAGGGAAGCTCTCGAAGGTAAAAAACAAGAACCACCCTTAACGAGCGACAGGACAAGCGAAACAAAAAAAATAAGCAAGACAAAAAAACAAGAGCCGTTATCGAACTGCGAAAACAAAGAAACAAGCAGCGGTTCTCCACCTGTTGACATTGACAGCGAACTACAAAAGGCTGTTCAATATCATCAGTCGGGTCAAATCCAACAGGCTCAGGATATTTATAATGAGATACTGAAGGTAAATCCCCGGAACCCGGACGCCCTGCATCTGCTTGGCATTATCGCTTATCAGCAAAAGAAATACGACAACGGGGCCGATCTGATCAATAAAGCCATTCAGATCAATCCCGGGCAATCGATCTACCATAGCAACCTGGGAAACGTGCTGCTCGATCAGGGCAAACCCGATGAAGCCGCCGCGTGTTATCAAAAGGCTCTCCAGATCAATCCCGACTATGCGGAAGCGTACAATAACCTGGCCAACGCCCTGAATATCCTGGGACGTCCGGATGAAGCCATAAACTGCTGCAAAAAGGCCCTGCAGTTGAGAAGCGATTACGCCCAGGCCCACAACAATTTAGCCAATTCCCTCGAAATGCAGGACAAACTGGATGAGGCCGCCGGTCACTATCGCAAAGCCATTCAGCTTAAAGACAATTACACCGAGGCATACAATAACCTCGGAGCCCTGCTGTATAAACAGGATAAACTGGATCAGGCCATCGCTTATTATCAAAAAGCTATCCAGCTCGACCCCAACAATCCCAAAATATACAATAACTTCGGAGCCGCACTGTACAAACAGGGCCGGTCGGAACACGCCAAATTAGACCATGCCATTGCCTGCTACCAGAAAGCCCTGCAACTCGATCCCGATAACGCTGAAGTATATAACAACATGGGAGTTGCGTTGAACGAACAAGGCCGGTCGGATCAGGCCATCGCCTGTTACCAAAGAGCACTGGAGCTTAATCCCCTCAATAATGATGCATATAACAGCATGGGAATTTCGCTCAAACAATGTGGCGACTCGGACCAGGCTCTTATCTGTTTCCAAAAGGCGCTGCAGATCAAACCCGACTTCGCTGAAGCGTACAAAAATATGGCGGACTGTAAGAAATTCGCCAGGGGCGACGAAGCATTTGAAACGCTGGAATCGCTGAAAAAACAACCCCATTACTCCGATATGGAAAAAATGTTCATGCACTTCACCCTGGCGAAAATGTATGCGGATATCGCCGACTACGACCAGGCCTTCCATAATTATCAGGCAGGCAACGAACTACGCAAACACTGCAAAGGACAAGACGATAATATCGATAATTGTAAAAAACATTTTTACCAGTGTATGGAAATATTCGATAAGGATTTCTTTGCGGATCGCAGCCATTTTGGCATAGACTCGAACCTGCCGATTTTTATTGTGGGTATGCCCCGGTCCGGAACCACGCTTATCGAACAGATACTTTCCAGTCATCACCAGGTTTTCGGAGCTGGAGAGCTTAAAGACATAAGTCTGCTTTTCGACAGCTTTGTGAAACAAAACCACCGGAAGCCATTGGCCCAAATGGTAGAGTTGCTCGACGAAAACACATCCGCGGCACTCGCCCAACAGTATCTCGACCGTATTCGATCGTTATCCGAGAGCGCCGTTCATATTACCGATAAAATGCCCAACAACTTTGAGAGACTGTGGTTTATCACCCTTCTGTTTCCCCATGCCAAAATTATCCATGCCAGGCGAGACCCTCTTGACACCTGTTTGTCCTGCTATTTTCACGATTTTACCGACAAACACTACTACAAAAACGATTTACAGACCTTGGGTCAATACTATCGGCTGTACGAACAACTCATGAATCACTGGCACAAAGTATTACCCATCCCGATACTTGATGTGCATTACGAGGAACTGATCGAAAACCAGGAACACGTCAGCCGGGAGATCATACAATTTTGTGGTCTGGACTGGGACGTCAACTGCCTCGAATTTCACCGCAACGAACGTGCGGTAAGAACAGCCAGCGCCGTACAGGTTAAACAAAAAATATATAAAACCTCGGCAGGCAAATGGAAAAACTACGAAAAACACCTTGGCCCGCTTGTCAAGGCTCTCGAAGATCACAAACAGCAACGTCCCCTGACGAAAAACAAAGCCCGTAAAACTGTAAAACGAATACCGCCTCCGGCCGGGGAAAAACCAGCCGAGGGCTCCTGTTCTTTTGAGATCGACAGCGAACTGAAAAAGGCCCTTCAGTATCAGCAGGCGGGCCAATTCGAACAGGCCGAAGATATCTACCGAAAAATACTGAAGGTCAACCCCAATCACCCTGAAGCACTGCATCTGCTGGGAATCATCGCCTATCAGTTCAAAAAATATGATATTGCGGTCCCACTGATCAGCAAGGCTATTCGGATTGACCCCAACCAATCAGCTTATTATAGTAACATGGGACTTGTGTTGAAAGAACAGGGTAAGTTGGATGAGGCCGTTGCCTGTCTCCAAAAAGCCATCCAACTCGATCCCGACCATGCCAAAGCGTATAACAACATGGGAAATGTCCTGTATGAGCAACGCCGACCGGACAAAGCTGTTACTTGTTATCGCAAAGCCCTCCAACTCGATCCGAAAAACGCCGATGCCCTCAACAACCTTGGCGACGCCCTGGAAAAAGTAGGCAATTCGGAGGAAGCCGTTACTTATTTTCACAAGGCCCTGCAGCTCTATCCGGAAAATATTGATGCATACAAAAGATTATCAAGCTGCAAAAAATCTCACCCGAAAGATAAAGCTTTTGAAATCCTTGAATCGTTGAAGGAAAAAAAGAAAAATTCAATTAACGACTATATGACTATTCATTTTGTGTTGGGTAAAATGTACGACGATATCGGTGATTACGAAAAATCCTTCCACAATTACCAGGTCGGCAACCAACTGCGCCAGCGATGTAAGGGGCAGGATTTCAACATCAGTAATTACGAAAAGGTAATCCTGAGATGCCTGAAAATCTTCGACAAGAACTTTTTTGCCGAACGCAGTCATTGCGGCGTTGATTCCGAGGAGCCGATTTTCATTGTCGGTATGCCCCGATCGGGCACCACGCTCGTGGAACAGATTTTGGCCAGTCATCCCCAGGTTTTCGGGGCGGGAGAACTCCAGAACATCAGTATGCTGCTTAATGCCTTTGCCAGGCAAAACTCCGAAAAAACATTCGCCCAGATGGCGGCCTCACTCGATGAAAACATTTCCGTAAAGCTGGCCGGGCAGTACCTGCATTACGTTCGATCATTATCCGAAAATGCCACCCATATTACCGACAAAATGCCCCACAATTTTGAAAAGCTGTGGTTTATTAACCTTTTGTTTCCCAAGGCAAAAATCATCCATGTCTGTCGTAACCCTCTCGACACCTGCCTGTCATGTTACTTCCAGGATTTTGTCGATCCCCACGGATACAAAAATGACCTGCGAACCCTGGGACGGCACTACCGGTTGTACGAACGGCTTATGGACCACTGGCGGGAAGTATTACCAATACCAATACTCGATGTGCAGTACGAGGTGTTGGTTGAAGATCAGGAACAGGTCAGCCGCAATATTATAGAATTTTGCGGTCTGGAATGGGACAGTAACTGCCTCGAATTTCACAAGAACGAACGTTTCGTAGGGACTGTCAGTACCACACAAGTCAGGCAAAAAATCTATAATACCTCTGTCGGCAAATGGAAAAATTATGAAAAATTTCTGACTCCTCTTATGGAAGCACTCGAGGATGCGTACGAGCCTCAACCCGTATAAGGGCCGCCTTAAACATTTGCACTAACGATTGAGTTTCCCTGTCTTATTATGTATTTACTTATTCTGAAAACCCTCTATAATTGACCCTGCCATGATTCATCGTACCTATTGGATATAATTTATGACAAGAAATAAAGTATTAACATTAATGATCATTGCAGGGACTTCGTTTGGCGGTGTGATTTCTGCCACAGATTGGCCTCAATGGCGTGGGCCGTTTTCTAACGGTTCCAGCGACGAAAAGGGCCTGCCGGCAAAATGGACCAAAACAGAGAATATGGCTTGGGTCTGTCCGCTCCCGGGACCGGCGGCAGCTACTCCCATCATTTCTAACGGCAAGGTCTTTATCAGTTCAACCGACGAACAAAACAGCGATCTGCTTGGCTTGTGCATCGATGCCGGGAGCGGTAAGGAGCTTTGGCGAAAGAAATTGGCAGTCGCTTATTGTAAGGTTCCGCGTAACAACATGGCCAGTTCTTCGCCGGCGGCGGATGGTAAGCAGGTATATTTTTTGTTCGGCAGCGGCGATCTGGCGGCCCTGGACTACGAGGGGAAGGTCCTGTGGTCGCGCAATCTGCAAAAGGAATACGGCAATATCTCCATAAAATACGGTTACAGTTCCAGCCCCTTGCTTTACGAAGGCAGGCTTTATGTTCTTATTCAACGCCGTCACACCGCTTACCGCAGTCCCGAGAGTACAACGCTGGATTCGTTTTTGCTGGCGGTCGATACCAGGACCGGCGAAAATATCTGGAAACAACCGCGAAAAACCGATGCCCGGGACGAATCGTTCGATGCTTATAGTTCGCCGATAACTTTTGACAACAACAACCGCAGGGAAATTGTCACAATCGGGGGAGACTGTATCATCGGCCATGATCCGTCAGACGGCAGAGAACTTTGGCGATTTGACTATAACCCAATTAAATGTGACAATTGGCGCCAAATTCCTACGCCCGTGCCGGGTGAAGAATTTGTTTATGGCGTCAGGTCCAGGGGCAATGGGATTTTTGCCGTCAAAGCCGGCGGCAAAGAAATCCTTTCCCAGGAACATATTGCCTGGACCTTCGATGGGCCTACACCTGATAGCGGCACACCACTCTATTACGAGGGACATCTTTATGTACTGGACGACATGGGCAACGGTTTATCGTGTCTGGAGGCAAAAACAGGACAGTTGAAATGGCACAACAAACTCAGCGGCAACGCTCCCTGGCGTGCATCTCTGACGGCGGCCGACGGTAAGATTTATTGTATGAACGAAACCGGCCTGGTAGTGATTTGGGAGGCCAACCCGAAAAAATTCAAGGTCATCTCCAGTATCGATTTTAATGAGAAACCTTCTCAGGCCTCGATTGCCATCGCCGGCAGTCATTTATTTATCCGTACCGGTCGGAACTTGTATTGTGTGGGCAAATAAGACTCATTATTGCGAGAACTGCGGAACCGGGGTATCGGAAGGGATAACATCCAATTCCAACAGAGTGTGAAAAGCGGAAAGCTGTTCGGCGTCTTTTTTGCTGGGTCCCCAGGCGCTGGCGAAGCGGCGTTTACCGATGACAACGCCGACCTCAAAACACTTACTGTGGTCAGGTCCTTTTTCATCCAGCACTTCGTAAACAGGAGTGCATTCCATCACCTGCTGAGCATGCTGCTGCAATATGCTCTTGTAGTTTTCCTGGGAGTGACGGGCGTCGGCTTTTTCAAAAAGAGATTCAAACTGGCACAAAATAAATTCCCGGGCAGCCTCGTTGCCGCCGTCTATAAAAATGGCGCCAATAACAGCTTCCAGAGCACCGGCAGAACAGGAATTGGGTAATTCGCTTTGGAGGCCCATACCTTTGCCAACCTGAAGGAATTTCGACAAGCTTATCTTGTTGGCGATCCGGGCGCAGGTACGACGCGAAACAATCATGCTCTTGATTTTTGTCAGCTCGCCCTCAAGGTAATTGGGAAAACGTATGAACAACTCATGACAAACAATAGAACCCAGTATAGCATCACCCAGAAACTCCATGCGTTCATTACTCTCGACTCGGTCGCTTGTCGTGGAAGCATGCGTGATCGCTTCCCGCAACAAATCAAGGTTCTTAAACTTGTAACCAATAGCCTGCTGACACGAATCCAACATAGATTCCGAAGGAGCCATATTACTCTCACGAGAACCGCGAAGGCCGAGGAGGGAAAGGGCTTTTTTCTGCGCCGCACACCGGCAGACCAAGCCATTTCCGTCATTGGCCAACCATCCATAGTTAACAAAATACCAAACTATCAGGAGGGCCGGACCGTCTAATTCGACCCAGTCCATCACTTGCCATCATAGCAAAACACACATCCTGTTGTCAAGACATTTGTCCTTAAATAGTAATATCGGCACAGAAAGAGGGGCGGAACAGGTAAAAAACAAAAGAGCTTAACTGACTGTGATTGCTGAAGTTAGGGCAATTGCCGTGAGCGATGATCTGGGGTGTGCCCATTTAATATAAATTCCTTTCGATTTCGGTATGACCCATCACGCACGCGGCAAGTTTATTGTTCTTGAAGTGACCAGCCCAATGCGGTTAGAATTAGCGGGGCGTGCCAGTCGAATATGTGGCTCTGTGCTGTGTACGTGAGATTTGATATGTTCCGGTTATGGCTGGGACAGTATATTTGAGAAAGGTTGTTATGCGATCAATAGTGAAAATCATGTTGACGGTTTTGTTGGTTTTGGCAGCGGAAAACCGGCTCTGTGGAGATGGTAATACCAACCCGGTGGAAAAATCGACAGAAACCAATCTGCAGTCCGATGAACTCGACCAGCAGCGATACATTGATGTCGATCAGATCAAAGATGGGATGCGAGGTTATGGTTTGACCGTCTTCCACGGGACAAAGATCGAACGTTTTGATGTGGTAGTGGTATCGGTGGTTCGCAATATGACTCCTAAACAAGACATTATCCTGATACGCTGTGAAGATGATCGCTTTACCCTGGCCAAGGGAGTGCGAGGCATAAGCGGGTCACCGGTGTATTTTGACGGAAAATTGGCCGGTGCGATGTCGCTCGGCTGGACATTCGGAGAGGAACCGCTCTATGGAGTTACGCCCATTCGTCAAATGCTCCAGGTGAAGCGATCGGCCGGTCCCGGCGGAATGCAAAAAAATCCAAAACCCGTTTGTCTTGATCAGAAACTCTATAGCAATTTGATGCGGGATGTTCTGCTGGATTCTCGGCAAATTGAATGGTTGGCGCAGGAAGCGCACCTGGCGGAAACAACCAGTGATTATACAAGGCAGACAGGGACGGGACTGGTAACCCTGTCTCCGGCGATAAGCGTAGGCGGCTTTAATGAGCAGACCCTGCAAAAACTGCGAGAACAAATACCCGGCCTTGTTTTTATGGCCGGTCTGTCAGGGGGTCAGCAAAAAAGTCCGGACCACGAAGTGGTTTTGACGCCGGGCGCAACTCTTACCATACCTTTGATAACGGGAGATATGACCGGTGCGGTGCTGGGTACAGTAACGGAAGTTATCGGCCGGGAGGTGTATGGATTTGGTCACGGGTGGAACGGTGAAGGCGCCGCATCATGGCCGATGGGTACGGGATATATTCACACTATTGTCAACAGCAAAGAGATGTCTTTCAAACTGGGACAGGTGATCGATATCGTTGGGGCCATACAGGCCGATGAGACGACCGCGGTTTACGGCCAAACGGGGCGGACGGTTCCCTTAGTGGATGTGCGTATCGAGGTCGAATGGCCCGATGGCACCGTAGAAGATTACGATGTACAGATAGCGCAAGACAGGCTTATGGACCCTATGCTGGCCTCGATGGTGGCAACAAATGCGATGATGCAAAGAGGTGATCTGCCTCGGGAACATACAATTAAATATCAGATTAAAATGGATTTTGATGGCGTGGAGACGATTTCGTATGAGAATGTTTCTTCCCAGAACAGTGTGGGGGATATAGTTGCGGATATGTTGTCGTCGCTATCGTTGCTTTTGGACAATCCCTGGCAGGAGGTAAAACTAGCCCGATTGGAAATGCAGGCGACAATCATCGACAAGTTCAACGTATGTCGGGTCAAATCGGCTCAATTGTCGAAACGGCTTTTTCAGCCGACGGATACTGTCGAAGCTACAGTGATGTTGGAACCGCTGTATGGAAAACCGATCAAAGTGGCCATCAGTATGCCCTTGCCGGAAGATATACCGGACGGAACCTACAGGCTCAACATAGGCTCTCATGAGGATTACCGCCGAGAACTACAAAAAGCACAACCACATCGATACACAGCGTTCGATATTGACGATGTTCAGCGTGTTTTGCAGAAAAGGCTCTCGATCAGGCGGGACGGGCTTTATATGAGCATAGCCATACCTGAAGCAGGCGTGGCGATAGAGGGTCGTGAGCTTCCCCGCCTGCCTGGCAGTAAGGCAATGATGTTGACCGACGATTTGCGCAAAACAATCGTGACTAAATTTAAGTCGCTGGTGACGGCCGAGATTAAAACCGATTATGTTGTGATGGGAAGCGAAAGTTTCGAGATCGAAGTCAGGAAAGAATAAGGGAGCCTCTAAAAATTGCTTTTGTCAATGGCTGCTGACGGTCGTTAGTTTATCGTGGGGGCGGAGCAGTTGGTAATTGTTGGCCGAGACCATCGCTTCAAGTTTGCGACAAAACTCCGTGTCCGGCAGGACGTTCTGATCAACCTGCATTATGATGCGCAAGTTTTGTTTAGAGGTCACTTCCACATAAACAGGACAGCGACCGGGATGAGAACGGCAAAGTGACTTGAACTGTTCCAACTCGCCCTGGGTCAGATTATCACTCGACAACTGCACATAAACGGCATGGGTCAGTTCCTCCTGGGCTCGGGTCATGTCATAAACTTCGTTAACGCGAATGGAAGGGTCCTCCCTGCGAAAGTCCGCCGATCCTCGTAAAAACACCATGCGATCAGGTTGCACCAGGTTTTCGTACTGTGCCAAACTGTCTGGGAATATTACGCCCTCCACCGAGCCGTTCAGGTCTTCCAGCGTAAACATTGCCATTCGGGCGCCGCTGCCTTGGCCGTTTTTCGTCACGCAGTATCGTACCCTTGTGAGGATACCGCCAATAATCACTTCGCTGTTGGCCGGCATCTGACGTAACGTATGCGAATGTGCTGTACTGTAATAATGTATTTTCTCGGCAAACTCGGACAGCGGATGATCTGTTACATACAGCCCTAAAACTTCCTTCTCGTACTGCAGCAGCAGCGGTTGCGGCCAGGGTTGCACTTCCGGCAGCTTCACAGCTTCCCGTTTTACGTCTTCATCGCTGTCGAATGCGTCGAAAAAGCTCAACTGTCCCTGACGTCTATCCTGTTGGGCTTTGTTGCCTATCGAAATGGCATCTTCCAGCACCGCCCACATTTGAGCCCGGCTGCCGCCGAGGGAATCCATTGCGCCTGCTTTGATCATCGCTTCCATCGCTCCCTTGTTCACCGTACGATTATCAACACGTTCGCACAAATCAAATATAGTCTCGAATCGACCGTGTTCCCGGCGGGCGCGGATGATTTCCTCCACCGCTCGGCCGCCGACACCTTTAACCGCCTCAAGACCGAACCTTATACTTTCGCCTCGAGGTGTAGCAATCTCACAATGGTCCTGCTCGGCGGTTACTTTTTGGTCGGGTGATTTGTCGTCCTTATCATAAATGACGGTAAAATCTGCAAAACTCTCGTTAATGTCCGGCGGCAGCACTTCAATCTGCATCTGACGGCATTCGTCGATATATTCGGCTACCTTGTCTTTTGACGCCATTTCGTAGGTCAGCACAGCGGCCATGAATTCCGTAGGATAGTACGTCTTGAAGTAAGCGGTCTGAAACGCCAATATCGCGTACTGGGTGGAATGACTCTTGTTAAAACCATAACCGGCAAATTCCTGGATCAACTCGAAAAGCTCCTGGGCTTTCTCATGGGTGATTCCATTCCCGACGCATCCGTTAATAAAAGATTCGCATTCCGATTTGATGATATTATGTTTTTTCTTGCTGATTGCCTTGATCAGTCGATATGCACGTCCCAGGGGCAGGCCTCCCAGGCCGTTGAGTATCTGCATGACCTGTTCCTGATAGACCATGATTCCGTATGTTTCCCTGAGCACCTTTTTCATTATCGGATGGGGCACGGACCAATCTTGACCGTGTTTTCGGCTGTTATAGTCGGGGATCAATTTCATCGGACCAGGTCGGTAAAGAGCGTTGGCGGCTATCAAATCCTCGATGCGGTCCGGGCACATATTTTGCAGCAGGTCACGCATGCCGGACGATTCGAACTGAAATATACCCTTCGTACGGCCCTGGGCAAACAATTGCAGAACTTTCTTGTCGGTCAGATCAATTTTATCGGGATCGATATCAGCACCCTTACCCAGCTTGACTAGTTGCCGAGCACGTTCAATGGTGCTCAGCGTACGCAGACCCAGAAAATCCATTTTCAGCAGTCCGACTTTCTCGACGGTCGGTCCGTCGAACTGGGTGATGGTATCGTTCGAATCTACTGCTTTGTATAAGGGTAAATAGTTGTCCAGCGGCTCATCGGCAATCACTACACCGGCGGCATGCACCGAGGCATGACGGGCCAGTCCTTCCAGACGTTTACCAATCTCGATCACTTCACGGATTTTATCGTCGCGCTCGATCCATTCTTTTAGTTTCGGCTCCTGCTCCAGCGCCTGTTCCAGGGTGATACCCAGGCTTTCGGGTATGAGCTTGGCCAGTTTATCCGCTTCGGACAGTGGCACGTTGAGCACACGAGCGACGTCGCGGATAACCGCACGTGCTTTCATGGTGCCGAAAGTGATGATCTGGGCTACATAACCATATTTTTGCCGAACGTAATCTATCACCTTGCCCCGGCCGTCCTGACAAATATCAATATCAATATCGGGCAATTCATTGCGTTCGGGATCCATAAATCTCTCGAACAGCAACCCGTACTGGAGCGGATCGACGTTGGAGATTCCCAGAACGTAACCCACCAGCGTACCGACGCCGCTGCCTCGCGGGTTTACCGGTATGCCTTGCTGCCGGGCATAACGCACAAAATCCCAGACAATCAAAAAATAACTCGAAAAGTTTTTGCTCTTGATTACTTCCAGTTCGCGATACAGCCGCTCTTTAACCTCTTTTTTCATTCTGCCATATCGCTTCTTAATGCCTTCCAGGCAAAGCTCTTCGATGTACTGGTTCGCGTTCTTTTCGCCGGGCGGCTTGAACACCGGCGCATGTTGCGTATCGAAATCAAGCTCGACGTTACACTGCCGGGCAATAAGTTGAGTGTTATCGCACGCCTGGGGCCATCGACTGAACATGGTACGCATTTCCACATCGCTCTTAAGGTACAGCTCCGGCGGATACTCCATTCGATTGGTGTCGTATAGCGTTTTGCCGGTACTGATGCAGGTGAGCACCTCATGAGCACGGTAATCATCGGCCTTCAGAAAGTGAACATCATTTGTCGCCACCAGCGGCGCGCCAACCTCATTGGCCAGGTCCACCAGCATCGGCGTAACCGCATTTTGATCGGGACAGTGCCATTGAATTTCAATAAAGAACCGCTCCGGGCCAAAAAGTTTCAGGTAATACTCAGCAAATTCGCGGGCGACTTTGGTATCGCCTCGCGACAGGGCCGTGGGTATCTCGCCGCCCATACAAGCAGAAGTGCAGATCAAACCTTCGTTATATTGTTCCAGCACCTCCCGATCGATTCGCGGCCGGTAATAAAAACCTTCCTGATAACCGATACTGGCCAGTTTCAGCAGATTCCGATAGCCCTGATTGTTCTGTGCCAGCAAAAGCAGATGATAGCTGGCATCGGATATCCCCTTGGCATCGCGCTCGGTGCGTGATCCGGGGGCTATGTATGCTTCGATACCAAGTATCGGCTTGATACCCGCGGCCAGAGCTGTACGGTAAAACGCCACTGTCCCGAACATATTACCGTGATCGGTAAGGGCCAACGCCTCCATCCCCAGTTCTTTGCAATAGCGCACAAGGTTCTTGATGCCGGCGGCGCCGTCCAGCAGGCTGTATTCACTGTGTACATGAAGATGAGTAAAACCGGACTCTTCCATAGTTAACTTTCGCAGCTTTTTTAACCCATATCTGTATTTTGATTAACGATTGAGTTTGTTCGTTTAGTGGATGTCATCACATAACATGCCATCGACTCAGAGTATCAGGTCCGGATTATTTGGCCCAAAATGTTTAAGCATCACAATTGGATCTGTTTTTGAAGGGTTGACGATATGGACGCCTTCCATGGCGGCCTGTTCACTAACAAAAAATTCATCACTTGTCAGTTGGCCATAACGTATGATAACGGGAGTATCAACATCCCATGTCCCCATCTTGCCATGCCCCTGCATCATGATCATACCGTATGCGGCGCTGTCCTTAATGGTTACGGATCGTCCCGGCAGAACGGTTAGTTCTTTGGCACTAAGGGCCTCGGCTTTATAACAAATCCAATTATCGATATATCCTTCGGCTTCCATTTCATCCACTGGCAGAACCGGTTTTTTACGCATGAAACGATTCGTAACAAAATCAGGATCGACGTTCAAATCCCAGTCAATCACATCCAGCAAGTATTCCAAATCACCTATTCTGTCTTCGGGTGCGTTCTTCCAAAACAATTCTTTCGGAACAATCTGATCGCCGGCGAGTGATTGGTACATCGAATAGACGTCGGAGTCTCTTTGCGGCTCGTATGTACAAAGGCTGCCCGGTGCGTGCAGAAGACCCGGCGGTACGTCCCAGCCCGTGCCCACTTCCAGGCGATAGGCGGGACAGAGGTTCGTGATCTTGTTGTCGCCCTTGTCAAAATCCTGCAGGCAGCGGAGTACCTGATCTTTGGTGGTTCCAGGATTCAAACCAAAAAAGGTGTAAGGGAAATCACCACCGTAGTTATTTACCTGGGGGGGAAAATAATAGGCTTCTGGTTTTCCCAACTGCCCGGTTAACTCGGCATGTTCGTTGCGATGATGGATATGAAGCGGCAGAGCGCCTTTATTGTCAAAAAACTTCGAATAAATCGGCCAACGGCCATGCTCCCGCCAGAGACGCTCGCCAATCAATGAATCTTTCAACTCATTAACTGCGTCTCGAAATAAAATTTCCTGAGTCTCTGATCCATCCTCGAACACAACAAAGCTAAGTCCTTCGTTTGGACCGGTTAACGGACCATTATCAGCAGGGGTGGTCGAAGAAAACCATCGCTCGTCAATGCCGCCCCGTTCCCCGCCCAGGGCATAGCAATCTTCATGGTGCATCTTAATCCTGCGGCCCGGAACGCAAAATGAACGCGACACCCAGTTGGGGGCGAGTCTCAAGATTCCTCTTCCCTGCTCCATAGCTTTTTCAGCCAGTGATTTTGTGGCCATGACATTGTTTCCTTGTAATTTAGAGATTATTCGAGAGTTTCCCATTGGCCGTTCTTTGCCGATGACAGTACCGCGTCGCAGACGTATTGAGTTTCGAGTGCATCCTTGAAGTCCGGGCATAACTTTTTGTCGGACTTCAAACCTTTCAAAAAGTCAGCCAGCGCATTGATAAAGGTATGCTCATAACCGATGACGCACCCAGGCACCCACCAGCGGTCCATATATGGGTGTTCGAAGTCCGTGACAAGGATCGATCGCCATCCATGCAAACCTTCCTCATCATTATGGTCGAAATACCCCAGGCGATGAGCATCTTCCAGATCGAAACAAACCGATGCGTTTTCACCGTTTATCTCGAAGGTGTTTTGGTTTTTTCTGCCGCGGGCATACCGCGTCGATTCGAATGTCCCAAGCGATCCGTTTTTAAATCGGGCCAGGAAGGCACAGGCATCGTCAATTTTTACAGGTTTCGTTTTACCTGGTTCGTCCTGCAGTTGGCGTTCTTTAATGAAAGTTTCCGTCATAGCGCATACGGACGAGAGCGAGCCATTGAGCCATATAGCGGTATCGATCGAATGAGCCAGCAGATCGCCGGTCACCCCACTGCCGGCTACGTCGATATCCAGCCTCCAGAGCGCAGCCCCTCCCTGCGGTACTTTAGGGCTAATCGTCCAATCCTGTAGATATTTAGCGCGATAATGGAAAATTTTTCCCAAATTGCCTTTCTCAACGATCTGTCTGGCAAGTGCGATAGCGGGTACCCGACGGTAATTAAACCAGACCATATTCGCCACACCCGCCTTTTCGACCGCTTCAGTCATGGCTTCGCCTTCCTGTGCGTTCATCGCCAGGGGTTTCTCACAAAGTATCATTTTCCCAGCCGCCGCCGCCGCCAGGGCGATATCCAGATGGGTATTATTAGGGCTGGAGATGTCAATTGCATCGATATCATCCCGCCCAATGAGTTTACGCCAATCCGTTTCGTAGCTTTTCCATCCCCAATTGTCTGCAAAGGTTTTAAGCTTTTTCCCATTTCGGGCACAAGCCGCCTGGAGTACAGGCTCGTATCCGAGATCAAAAAACTGGTTTACCTTGCGGTAGGCATTCGAATGGGCTCGGCCCATAAAACCGCATCCAATCAAACCGATCCTTAATTTATTCACCTTACATCTCCTAAACAAATTTTAGCCGGATTCAATTTATTAGACTCAGCCGTACTTTTCATTAAGGATGTCCACGGCCTTTTTGCATTTTTCCGTAACGGGCCAAGCATCGGGCCAAAAGCACAGATCGATCGTCCACCAATTATGTCCCATATCATTTTTTGCCAACTCTGGCAGCAACTCATCGAAATTGATTTTCCCCTCACCCATGGGGGCATGGGTTGACGTTTCCTGATCGTGCAGGGTTCCATCAGAGTCGATCAGGTGTATATGATTGATCTTGCCGCGTAACTTTTGTGCCAGTTCCAGCACGCCGCCTGAAAGAATTTCCTTTTTTCCCCACTGGCGGGAACCCTCTACCGCCACCATATATCCATGACAGGTATCGAACATTATGCCAAAATTATCATTGTCAATTTCCTCGACAATGCGCATTATATCTGACGGTTTGTTGAAAGCAAAGCCAGGCTCGAATTCCCATGCCACACGGACACCTTTGTCGGCAGCCTCAGATGTGCAAACCTTCCAGGTATCGACAACCCGCATAAGGGCGGTACTCGGTTTCACTTTCTCAAAAATGGTGGGCGGCTGTACTGTGTCAACACGAATCGCCGGTATGCCTAAATCCACGCAAAACTGCAGGTTCTTACGAAACGTCTCCAAATAAGCTGTATTATCTTCCGCGTCAATCAGATGTTCACCCCATAGATTTGCAGCCAGGCCCGACCATTCGAGACCTAATTGGGCAATTTGCTTTTTGCACCTGTCACGTTGCTTTTTGTCCGTCAAATCGTCCGGATTCGGATGCGGTGGAAAACCGCCCAACTCAACGCCATCGAACCCCAACGACTTAACATTGCTGATTACCTCTTCCCACGGTATCGGATGACCCTGGTATGGCCCTATGGTGTACGCCCAGGTACCTATTGAAATCTTCTTCATAACGTTTCTCCTTAACTTTCGCACTAAATGGTTGCTTGGGGGATAAATAATTCCTGGAATGATCTAACGACAAAATTGTCCGTCATGCCTGCTATAAAATCGAGAACAACAAGCTCATCTGGATCAGAGTCTGAGTAAACACCTTGCATGTCTTTCACATATTCAGCGAAAAATTTATGAACCTTGGTAGTCTTGTAATCTTCTTGGAAATCCTGAAACTTGCTTGTCTTCCTATATATCTCTAAGAGATCGGCAAAAAGCAACTTGATTGTTTGTCCAGCCTGCTTTCTGTACCCCTGCGATTTATCACTGTGATAAATATGTTCCCTATTAAAATCTATCATAGAATGCAGCAAATCACCGTACTCTCTTGATATTGCAATATAACCTTTATCATAACTCTCTTTGATAATACTTTCTAAAAAAGTCCCGATAATTTTTCCATTAGTTTTGCCCAGTTTCTCAACAATAGGGTCAGGAACATCGCTTTCTTTTATAACTTCTGCCGCAATAGCATCTTCAATATCTTTGCCGCAATAAGCAACCTTATCAATTAAACGCACTATGCAACCTTCTAAAGTTGCAGGTAATCCGGCATCGCCTTTATTTTTTATCTCGCATAATTTTTTATCTTTAGAGCCTGGTATAAGCTTACAATCGGTAAAATCTTCTCCGCAATGCGAGATTATACCATCACGTACCTCCCATGTTAGATTTAGCCCCGGTTTCTCCCGATCACGTTTGGCTATTTTATCTACCACTCGAAGCCCGTAAACTTCATGGCTAAAGCTTTGAATATATTGACTTAAAGCAGAATGTTTGCTGATAATTTCGTTCAGAAATGCCTCACCCTGATGACCAAAAGGTGCATGACCTATGTCGTGAGCTAAGCCGATAGCCTCGGCAAGGTCTTCGTTAAGCCCCAAACACCGCGCCACGGTTCTTGCTGCTGAGGCAACAAAAAGAACATGATCCATTCGCGTTGAAACATGATCGTTCTGTGGAAAATAGAAGACCTGGGTTTTATGTCTTAAACGTCGAAATGATTGAGAATAAATGATGCGATGGACGTCTCGTTGAAATTCCGTCCGGAATTGATCGTCTGATTGCGTCTTTTCACGTCCTTTTGTCCCGATAGTAGCACGGCTATTCGGAAACATTTCTTTCTCTACTCTTTTAAACTCCGACATAAAATCTCCCCGAAAAGATCTATTAAAAGCTCGGCTATCTCATTTACCGTTTTTTGTCCCATTAAATAATCTCTAATAGCTTCTCCTTTCGTATTGACAATGCTAAAGGAAGATTTCATGGGTACACCCGTAATTTTCTCTGATTCGGAAAATATCTCCCCAAAGGCAACCGGAATATTTTCATATTTGTCGATAAATTCAAAATCAGCCAAACCCATAACCAGAGGATTGCAATTCCCCTGAATCAGTGAACGGTCATCATTTTTAAAAATAACTATTGGCTTTTCATGTGCCCAGGCAATACCGGCTTCGACCATTGCGCCTTCGTCTGGTACACGGCCATTGATATTAAGTATTACACCATCACTGTCCATAATCTCAAAAACATCAAGTGAAAAAATCGCATTATTCAGAACAATTGAAGCTTTTTCTTCAGAAATACCTTTTTCAATCAAAACCGGTAAAAGCCTTGCCAATTCAAGGCCATCTCTTTGAGGCAAAAAGACTGAATAGCCGGCAGTTTCAAGAACTGTCGCTATGCTATTCATCTCTTCACGTTCTTTAGGATTGAACAGAGGACCCGCACAGTATATTTTCAGTGCCTTGCTGCTCATCCTAACTCCTTTCAGTTACGAGTGTTAAAGCAAAAACATAACGGATCGAATATTGAAAGGTCATCTTAATGTTTAGAAGTAAATTAAGCAATATTTTTTTTAATTATTTGAAATAGGAAAAGTGCGCAAACACCGGGGTAAAAGTGCGATTTCGCACTTTACTGACTTTTTTTGTAAGAACCCATTTTTTTGATGACTTTCCGTTCATCTATGGTACAGTAGTGGTAATTGATAAACTGGTCTGACGTTAAGGAAAGGCACAATCTAAATTGACAAATCTGGAAGGAGTAAAAAAATGTTAAAATTTTTCACCCACTCTGTAATCTTATCGATTTTGGTGTTTTTTGGCGGTTGCGGAAGAGATATTCAAAATCACCAGGCAGAATATCAGAAAATTTTCAATGGTAAAGACCTCGTCGGCTGGGAATCCAGTGGTGGAGCTAAATGGACTGTCCAACAGGGCAGTATTGTCGGCACACAGGGAGATAACAACGCACCCGGTGATCTTTTTACTCAAGCCATTTATAAAGATTTTTCTCTCAAAGTAACGTATCGGGTGGAGTGGCCCTGCAATAGCGGAATCTGGTTTCGCTATCAGTCAGACAACAAAGCCTACCAGGCCGATATCTTAGAATTTGCCAATCCACAATGTTATTCAGGCACTCTCTACTGTCCGGGCAAAATGTTCCTGGCCATGAATACGGACAAAACTATTGTAAATCAAAATGGTTGGAATAATATGGTCATTCGCGCCGAGGGCGATCACCTTCAGATTTGGCTCAACGATCACCAGGTCGCTGATGTACACGATAACACCACGGATGCAGGCCGTATCGGGTTTCAGGTCCATCCGGGACAGGAGTTCGGCCCCATGAAAATTGTCGTTCGTGAAATACTCATCAAAACCCTTTGAAACCGCGACTATTGACCTTTAGATAGTAACTAACCGAGCGTAATTGGATAAGTTTCAGCTAAATCAAATGGAGACTGACATGCCAAACAAAAACTTGACCCCTACTCGCCGTGCGTTTTTGAAACGCACAGCGGTTTTAGCCGCGGCACCATATATCGTTCCCGCATCGGTGTTTGGACGCGGAGGAAGGGTCGCTCCCAGCGAACGCATTATTCTGGGCGGCCTCGGCCTCGGCAGCCGGGGCACACACGACATGCAATGGATGCTGCCGGAGTCGGATGTGCAATTTGTCGCTGTCTGCGATGCCCAGAAGGAACGTGCCGAGGCCGTCAAGCAAATCGTGGACACCCGCTACGGCAACCAGGATTGCGCAACATACCGTGACATGCGGGAATTCCTCGCCGAACGTACCGATATTGACGCAATGTTAATCGCCACCGGAGACCGCTGGCATGCGCTCGCTTCCATTATGGCGATGCGCTCGGGCAAGGACGTCTATTCCGAAAAACCGTCATCCATGACCATTGCGGAAGGCCAGGCGGTGGTCCAAACCGCCAAACGATACCGGCGCATTTATCAAACCGGCACTCAACGGCTCAGCGAAGGAAATTTCACATTTGCCAATGAGTTGCTCCGCACCGGTCGGCTTGGTAAAGTAAGCACTGTGCGCGCCCACATTGCCCCATGGGATGCGGCGGAAATGAGCCACGAATGGCTGGCCGAAGAGTCCCAGCCTCCAAGGGATGAGGTGTACTGGGACGAGTGGCTGGGCCCGTGTCCCTGGCGGCCTTACAATTCCGCTTACACACGCGGCAGTTGGCGGGGCTACTACGATTTCCACACCAGTTGTATCGGAGAATGGGGCGCCCACACGTTTGCCCAATGCCAGGTCGCGATTGACGCCGCTAATACCTCGGCGATCGAATACGAATACGTAAACAATCCCACCGGGGACGGTATGGTCACACGTTTTGCCAACGGTATAGAAATGATTCTGGAACGTGACATGGCAGAAAAAATCTGGCACGGTTCATGTGGTGTCCGCTATGAAGGCACCGAAGGTTGGGTATCGACGGCCGACGGATATTCGAAACCGGAGGTTTCATCACCCGCACTGATGGACGACTTCAAGAAGCTGGTCGATAATTACGTGGCTCGCACACAACGTCCGATGAACCACGTTCGCAATTTCTTAGACTGTGTCAAAACACGCCACGCTACCGTGGCCAATTCGGAAGTGATGCACCGGTCCATGTCCACAGTGCATGCGGCCAATATATGTATGTGGCTCAAACGCAACTTACGCTACGATCCCGTCAAAGAAGAATTCATCGATGACCCTCAAGCCAATCGGCTGCGCTCGCGGGCGATGCGCGAGCCGTGGATTATCTAAAAACCGATTTCAATCGTAAAGGAATCTAAACTATGTCAAAGTCAAGAATAAGCTTTATACTGACCGTTACGCTGCTGTTCACCATCGCTATTCAATCGTTTGGGCAAACCGTCCCGCCGGCTACAAAGGAGCAAGAGGCTGAACTGATTGCCGTTCTGAAGTCGGACGCATCGCACAAAGAAAAGGCTGATGCCTGTCGTCAACTGGCCGTCATTGGCACTAAAGACGCTGTAGCAACGCTGGCCGCACTGCTCGATGACGAAAAACTCTCGCACATGGCACGCTACGGACTTGAGACTATTCCCGACCCGGCCGTGGATGTCGCTTTGCGTACTGCGCTTGCCAAACTCAAAGGTCAGCCGCTGATCGGTGTAATCGGCAGCCTCGGTGTGCGGCGCGACGCCGAGGCGGTCGAACCATTGGGAAAAATGCTACAGGACCCCGAAGCACAAGTAGCTCAGGCCGCCGCGAGGGCACTGGGTAAAATCGGAAACCTCTCCGCGGCCAAATCGCTGCAAAATGCCTTGTTGAAAACGACACCCGCCAATCAGCTCGACCTGTGCGAAGGCTTGTTCCGCTGCGCCGAGGCGATTGCAGACAAAGGACAAAGTAACGAGGCCGTCGCTATTTACGACCAATTGCTCGACGCACCGGCTCCGCATCAGGTTCGTGACGGAGCTTTGCGAGGCGCAATTCTCATCCGTGGCAGGGACGGCCTGTCGCTGCTGCGAAAATATTTAAGTAGCGATGACTTCATTATGTTCTCCTCAGCCGTCCATACAACGCAGGAATTAGCCGATCCCGAAGTGACGCGGCTATTGACCGCACAACTGAACCAACTGACCGCCGACAATCAAATTCTTATCATTCAGGCACTTGGACAGCGCGGCGATACAGCGGCACTCCCGGCAATTATCGAAAAAACTAGGCGTGGAGATGTTGCCCTACGCGTAGAGGCTCTCAAAGCGTTGGGACGACTGGGTAATGCCTCGGTCGTTTCCACGTTATTCGAAGCTGCCGTTGACCCACAGCCAGAAGTGGCCGACGCCGCAAAAACCACGCTCGCTGGTCTTACAAATCAAAAAAACGTCGAGTCAGCGATTATTGCCATGATCGAAAAAGGTAAGTCGAATGCTCGTCTTGTTGCCATCGACATCGTGGCACAGCAGCATACTTCAACAGCAAATCCGTACTTATTAAGGGCCGCCAGCGACCCAGACAAGCAGATTCGCGTTACCGCTATCAATGCTATGGGACAGACGGGTAAAACCGGGGAATTGGCCGAACTGGTGGAAATCATGGTCAATCGCAGGAATGAGGAGGAACTCACTGCCGCGGAAAACTCGATGAAAACTATTTGCAGCAATTCCACAGACAAGCAGGCCTGTACCGAAAAATTCCTTGAGGCACTGCCTCGGGCGAACGTGGATGCCAGGTGTGCCATGTTACGGCTGCTGCGTGTCTCTGGCGGTGCTGATGCGCTCAATGCTATTCGCGCCGCGGCCAAGGATGCCAATGCGCAAATACAGGACACGGCAATCCGTACCTTGTGCAAATGGCCGACCGCGGATGCCGCACTCGATTTGCTCGAAATGGCAAAAAACTCACCGGATCCGTCTCACAAGATTACGGCCCTGCGAGGCTATATCAGGCTGGTTCGAGATAGTGACTTTTCGACCGAGACCAAACTTGCAATGGCCGGAGAAGCTGCCGGCCTGGTTCAGCTCGACGAAGATAAAAAGCTTTTTCTCGGGATGCTGGGGGAAATACCGGCGGTCGAGGCAATATCGATGGCAATGGCGAACCTGGACAACTCACAAACCAGGGACGAGGCAAGCTTTGCAATCGTGGCGATCAGTGAAAAAATTGTTATGCAAAAGCCCGACGAAGTTGCCGACGCCCTAAAAAAAGTGTTGCAGGTCACGGACAACAAAAACGTGACTGACCGCGCAAAGGCGATATTGGACAAGGTGACCAATTAGCCTGAATATTTCATAGATCTTCGTATTTTTTGATGGACAAATAGCCTGACTGTTTGTAGTATAAGTAGTTATACTAGAAGCCATATTCCAAATAATAATAAATTTGTTGAAAAATAATAAAAAAAGCTTGCAAAAGAAATGTGATTTGCTAGCATTACGATCGATTGGTTCTTTCTTGTATGCCTGTGGAGGCTTGTATGGTTCAGATTAGATTCGGCGCAAAGTCTTTTCTGGCTTCCTGTCACCGCGGGATCAAATGGGGTGTTGTTCAGCGATGGCTTCTTCTATAACGAACAGTTGCATTACGCCAACATCAAATCGAGTGCCGAACAGGTCTGACAATGTTAAAGGGAGCCTCTAAAAATTGCTTTTGTCACGAGAACGAGCGAAATTTTCGTCAGCGAGGCAGAGGTCAAAAATCGCCGCAGGCATAGTTGAAACTATGTTGAGGACGATTTTTG